>Ga0302234_10001980_pt1 | contig 13603 bp, 16 predicted proteins | sample II_Palsa_N3_2_FD_193576 | JGI IMG/M metagenome (GOLD analysis project Ga0302234, IMG submission 193576) | Peat permafrost microbial communities from Stordalen Mire near Abisko, Sweden - II_Palsa_N3_2 | ecosystem: Environmental > Terrestrial > Soil > Palsa > Peat permafrost | place: Sweden... | reverse complement strand
GGGCAACCAAGGCTGACGAAACCGATTTTTTGCGTGCTGGCGGAAGGGCTGGCAGAAGTGGACATAAGCTGGAAACGTTGATGACAAGACTGCCCATTGTACCCCGTGCACCGCGTCCATCGACCGCAGCACTTTGCGACGACGAATGCCTAACATGCCAGGGGGATACTTCGGGCTAGACTTTGCACGCACGAATCACCTCTCGACTGGCACGTTATCCCCGCTGTTCGGCGTGCCTGCCACCTCTCCCGCAACCACTATCCGAGGACACTCATGGGTCAGTTCATCAAGCTTGAAAGCGGCAACACCACCATCGACGCCTATCTCGCCGAACCCGCCGGCCCGTCCAAGGGCGGCGTGGTGGTGATCCAGGAAATCTTTGGCGTAAACAGCCATATCCGCGACGTCACCGATCGTTTCGCGCAGGCCGGCTACACCGCGATCGCACCGGCGTTGTTCGATCATGAGAAGAAAAACGTCGAGCTGAATTACGACGAAGTCGGCATGAAAACGGGCATCGAACTGGTCAGCAAGCTCGGATTCGACAAACCGATCCAGGACGTGGAAGCAGCAGCCAAGCGCATTGCCATTGCCGGGAAAGTCGGTACGGTGGGTTTCTGCTGGGGCGGCAGCGTCGCCTACCTGTCAGCGATCAAGCTTGGCCTGCCGGGCGTCAGCTACTACGGTGGCCGCAACATCATGTTCGTCGACCAGAAGGCCAAGGCACCCCTGCTGTTCCATTACGGCGAGCGCGATGCGCATATCAGCGCAGACGACCGCGCAAAGGTGCAGGCCGCCAATCCCGACGCCGGGTTCTACGTTTACGATGCCGATCACGGCTTCAATTGCGACCAGCGCGGCAGCTACGACGCTCCCAGTGCCAAGTTGGCCATGGAGCGCACGCTGGCCTTCTTCGAGAAGAACCTGGTCTAAGAGCCTGTTTACGGTCTCCATGCATGATCGATCAACCCTTCGCACTCGACCCACGACTGGCAGCCGACACGGTTGCCGTGGCATCGTTGCCGCTGTGCGAAGTGCTGTTGATGAACGATGTCCGTTATGCGTGGCTGGTTCTGGTGCCACGTCGCGGCGGCCTGTCCGAAATCACCGACCTGGCTGCCGACGAGCAAGCCTTGCTTTGGCAGGAAGTAAATCGCGCCACCGCTGCACTGCGAGCGGTGGCGCCTTGCGACAAGCTCAATCTTGGCGCACTCGGCAACATCGTGCGCCAGCTCCATGTTCACCTCGTCGCTCGCATTGAAGGCGATGTCGCGTGGCCGGGACCGGTATGGGGCAACGGCAAAGCCGAAGCCTACGAAGCACAAACATTGGCCGCACGTGTTGAGGCGCTGCGACACGTTCTGACCAACGCGGCGGATTAAGCAGGCATGCCCCCTGCCATCCAGTGTGAGGCGATGGCGGAAGACGCCCTGCTGCTGCGATTCGGTGACACCATCGACCTTGCCATCAACGCTCGCGTGCATACAGCCGCCAGCCATCTGCGACAGCGATGGCCTGAGCTGGAATGCGTGCCGGCTTACGCCAGCCTGCTGCTGCGTTTTGATCCGAATGAGTGGTCGAGCACCAGTGGACGCACGCCGCATCAGCGACTTGGCGATGTGGTGCAGGATGCGTTGAATAACCTATCCACCGAGTCGGTGGACACGCGACTGGTAGACATTCCGGTGCACTACGGCGATACCGATGGCCCTGATCTCGTCGAAGTAGCGGCGATCACCGAGCTTTCGATCGACGAAGTCATCACGCGTCATTGCGCCACCGAATATCGTGTGGCGATGCTTGGCTTTGCGCCGGGCTTTCCTTATTTGCTGGGGCTGGATCCCGCGCTGGCAGTACGTCGTCGCACCGATCCGCGTCAACGCGTACCGGCTGGCAGCGTGGCGATCGGTGGCAGCCAGACTGGCATTTATCCCGACGAACTGCCCGGCGGCTGGCAACTGATTGGACGCACGCCGCAGCGGTTGTTTGATATCACCGTCGATACTCCATCGTTGCTGGCTGCCGGCGACCGCGTGCGATTTCACGCCATCGATGAAGCCACCTTCCAGCAGCTTGCCGCGACAAAGTCACGATGAGCGTCACCGTCATCAAACCGGGGCTATCCAGCACGCTGCAGGACGCAGGACGCCCAGGATTTGCCGCGCTTGGCGTGGGACGTGCAGGTGCAATGGATGGACCTGCCTGGCAATTGGCGAATGCGCTGGCAGGAAATCACCACGGCGAGGCAGCGATCGAATGCACCTTGGTCGGCCCGACGCTACACTTTACTCAAGCCGCCGTGATCGCGCTGACGGGCGCAGCGATAAGTGCGTATATAGACGGTCGATCGATCCCGATGTGGACACGCTGCCAGCTTCCCGCCGACAGCGTGCTGCAGCTTGGCGGCATGGCGGTTGGCTGCCGCAGCTATCTGGCCGTGCGTGGTGGCTTCGACGTCAGGCCAATACTCGGCAGCCGCAGCAGCGATCTGCATGCAAAGCTCGGCTATGCACACGGCCGCGCCCTGCGCGCCGGCGACGAGCTGCCGTTAGGCATCGCAACACCGTTGAGATGGTCGCACGACATGGAAGATGCACACTGCCTGCCGTGGAGCATCGATCCGCATCCCTGGTTCGATTTCGCATTCCAGCCGCTGGCACTGTTGCCCGGCAGCCACTCGAAGCTGCTGGACGACAACTCGCAGCAGCTATTGAATAACGGAAAGTTCATCCTGAGCAAGGACAGCAACCGCACGGCCAGCCGTCTGGACGGCCATACACTGAGCCTACGCCGGTCGCTGGAACTGATCTCCGAGGCGACGCTGCCTGGCACACTGCAGTTGCCGCCGTCCGGGCAGCCCATAGCATTATTGGCCGAAGCTCCGGTGACCGGCGGCTATCCGCGTATTGGCCAGATCGCGGCTGTCGATTTGCCGCGCTTGGCGCAACGCCGCCCCGGCGATACCGTATGCTTTCGTCAGACCACGCTGGATGAGGCCAGCTTGCGCCAAGCCGGGCAGCAGCAGCGCCTGACACGCCTGCTCCGCACACTGACTGAAAGGCTGGAACATTCTCGATGGAAGCGGTTGCCATGAAACGCATCGATCTGAACTGCGATCTCGGCGAATCCTTCGGCGCCTGGCGCATGGGCGACGATGATGCTCTGCTGGCGCTGATCAGCTCGGCCAGCATCGCCTGCGGCTTCCATGCCGGCGACCCCGACATCATGCAATACACGGTGACCCAGGCCATGGCCCGCGGTGTGGCGATCGGCGCGCACGTTTCGCTGCCTGATCTACAGGGTTTCGGACGCCGCGAGATGCGCGTCACGCCGGCCGAAGTGCACGCGATGACGCTATACCAAATCGGCGCCCTGCACGCCTTTACCCAGGCCGCCGGCACACGGTTGGCGCACGTAAAACCTCACGGTGCACTCTACAACATGGCTGCACGTGATACGGCGCTGGCCGAAGCGATCGCCCGCGCCGTGCAGCAGTTCGATCCACAGCTGCGCCTGTTCGGCCTGGCCAATTCCGCATTGATTGATTCGGCCAGGGCAATCGGTTTGCCAGTGGCGGCCGAGGCCTTCGCCGACCGACGTTACTGCGCCAATGGTTCGCTGCAACCGCGCGGCGAAAGTGGCGCCGTCATCGAGGATGTTGCACAGGCAACCACGCAAGCCATCGGCATCGCCCAGGACAACAGCGTCGCTGCCACCGATGGCAGCCGCCTATCGCTGCACGCCGACACCTTGTGCCTGCACGGCGACGGCGCGCATGCGCTGACTTTTGCAAGCCAGTTGCGTGAAGCACTACAGGCAGCAGGTTTGCGTATCGCCGCGCCCGGTGCTGTCTGATGTCGTTCGCATCCATCACCGGCACATCTATCATCGAAGCAGACCCATGAACTACTGGCCACTACTCGGTATCGCGGTAATCGTGATCGGGTTTCTGTTGCGCTTCAATCCGGTGCCGGTGGTGGTTTGCGCGGCGCTGACCAGTGGCCTGCTGGCAGGTTTGACGCCGCTGGCATTGCTGGCACTGCTGGGCAAGAGTTTCGTTTCCAGCCGCTTGTTGCTGCTCTATGTATTGACGCTGCCGGTGATCGGCCTGCTTGAGCGCGCGGGGCTACGCGAACACGCGCAACGCTGGATCGGTCGGCTGCACGGATTGAGCCTGGCACGCCTGTTGACGGGTTACCTGTTACTGCGGCAGGTGCTTGCGATGTTCGGCCTGACCGGTGTCGCCGGCGCGGCACAAACCGTACGCCCGCTGCTCGCACCGATGAGCGAAGCGGCAGCGGAAAAGATTCTGCCCGAGCTGGACAGTGCAGACCGCGATGAAGTGCGCGCGATAGCTGCCGCCACCGATAACATCGGCCGCTTTTTCGGTGAGGACGTCTTCATTGCCTTGGGTGCGGTGCTGCTGATCCAGGCGTTCTACACCCAACACGGGATCGAGTTGACGCCACTATCGATTGCCTTGTGGGCCATGCCGACAGCCATTGCCGCCTTTGTGATTCAGTCGGTGCGCGTCTGGCTGTATCAACGCCAGCTGCAACGTCGTGCTGCCAATATGCGCAGCGAAAGGACGAACTGAGCATGTTGCGTGTCGAATACGCCTACTGGTTGATCGCTGCCTTTCTGCTTTATGCGGGGTTGTGCAACCTGCTGGAACGCCAAGGGTGGCGCGCGCTGTTCTGGTTGGTGCTGGGCACACTCTTCGCCAGCGGCGACGAGGTTCTGTCACAACAGGCGGCGGGCAATGCGCTGCCGGCACAACTCGCCGGCGGCGGGGTAATCCTGCTCGCCCTGCTCGCACCGCAGATACGACGTAGCACACACACAGAAAACGCTAGCCGCGAGCATCGCATGCAATCGGCGATACGGCTGGGTCATCGACTGTTCGTACCAGCCCTGCTGATTCCTGTCGTGACTCTGCTGGTCGCATTGTTTGGTTCTCATCTATCGATTGCTGGCTACGCCGTGTTCGCCAAACCACAGATGACGCTGACCGGATTGGCCTTGGCATGCGTAATCGCACTGTTTGCTGCATCACGCGTCACCCGTTCATCGATGCCAGAAGGATTGATCGAAGGCCGACGCCTGCTCGACGCCATTGGCTGGGCTGTCCTTTTGCCGCTACTGCTCGCCGCGCTCGGCGAAGTGTTTACCCAGAGTGGCGTTGGCGCTGCTATTGCCGGGCTGGCTGGCACCGTATTGCCGACCGGTAGCGCACTGGCCTGCCTGTTGGCGTTCGCACTGGGCATGGTGATGTTCACCGTGATCATGGGCAACGCGTTCGCAGCGTTTCCGGTGATGATGGCTGGTATCGGGCTACCCTTGTTGATCCAGCAGCACGGCGCCAACCCGGCGATTCTCGGTTCAATGGGCATGCTGTGCGGCTACTGCGGCACGCTGATGACGCCAATGGCAGCCGATTACAATCTGGTACCCGCCGCGCTGCTGGAACTGCGCAGCCCGTATGGCGTCATTCGCGCACAGCTCGGTAGCGCACTAGCGATTCTTGCTGCCACCATTGTGCTGATGTATCTGTTCGTGTTTCGCTGATTTCATCACTGCACATTACTCACGATACCGAAAACCATGAGCCAGAATTTGCCGCACATCTTGTTGACCGGCTTCGATCCCTTCGGTGGCGAAAGCATCAATCCATCATGGGAAGCTGTGCGCTTTTTTGATGGGCGTCGCATTGGCGGGCATCGGATCATCGCGCGTCAGCTGCCAACGGAATTTGCCGGCTCACTGCGTGCGCTCAAAGCCGCTGTGCGCGAAATTACGCCTGTGATGTTGCTCGGCGTCGGGCAGGCCGGCGGACGAACGCAGCTGTCGATCGAACGCGTGGCGATCAACGTGCAGGATGCGCGTATCCCTGATAACGCCGGTATGCAGCCGGTCGATGAACCCGTCATCGCTGACGGCCCGGCCGCCTATTTCAGTACCTTGCCGGTCAAGGCGATGCTGGCCGCACTGCAGGCAAAGGGTCTGCCGGCCGAGATATCGCAAACAGCCGGCACCTATGTCTGCAATCACATTGCCTACGCCATGCTACATCTGGCGTCGAAGCGACGCGGCGTACGCGCCGGTTTTATCCACATTCCGTATTTGCCGGAGCAGGCCGCTCATCAGCGCGGCGCGGCGAGCATGGCCAAGGCCGATGTGGTGCTGGCGCTGGAGATTGCGCTGCGCACCGCGATCGCCACCACGGTTGATCGCAAGCTGGCTGGCGGGGCGATCGACTGAGCCGACGGCGGTATTCGACAAGCCCATGCGACCAGACAATCAGAACTAAAATGGTCAAACAAGAAAAAGCCCGCGGATCGCTCCGCGGGCTTTCGATAACGCTATGACATTGCCAGATCAGTAACCGCTGCCCGAGCCAGTGTGATCCTGCGGCGGTGGCGCGGTGTCTTCGATAGGCGCCTTGTCATGGTGATCCTCAAGTGGGCGCGCCTTGGTGTCCACCGGATTGATTTCGATCAACTGCCCCTTCTCTTCGTAGTACACGCGGAAACCATAGTCGAGCTGCATGCGCGCCATGTACTGCAGGTGCTGCTTGCGGATCTTCGAGTCGTCGCTGGCCGTCAGCAAGATCGTCTTTGGCAATTTGCCCTGATCTTTCAGATAGGCAAAGTGGCTGCCGGCATCAATAGCCGACAGCACGGCGCCGTCAATCAGAAACTGACCTTCCTTGTAGGCCTGGATCGTGGTGTCAAACTGACCTTTCACCGAGTAAGAGGGGACGCCTTTGGTGCCCCCGAAGTGGCAACCGGCAAGCAACAACAGGCTGCCGAGCATGATCGCGGCCGTGGCGCGCTTCAGCAGTGTGGAAAAACGGATCATGCAAGTCTCCCGTGCGGTGGATCGATTTAATCAGATGAAGTGTAACGCCCGGCCGCAGCAATGGCAGCGGCCTTTACACAGGCCATTCAGGCGCAGATAGCCAAAGAATGCGATGACTCAGGTACGCGGCAAGGTCACGCCCTGCTGGCCCTGATACTTGCCGCCGCGGTCCTTGTAGCTGGTTTCGCATTCCTCGTCGGACTCGAGAAACAGCATTTGCGCCACACCCTCGTTGGCGTAGATGCGGGCGGGCAGCGGCGTGGTGTTGGAAAACTCCAGCGTCACATGGCCCTCCCACTCCGGCTCCAGCGGCGTGACGTTGACGATGATGCCGCAACGCGCATAGGTGCTCTTGCCCAGGCAGATGGTCAGTACTTTGCGTGGGATACGGAAGTATTCGACTGTCCGCGCCAACGCAAAGGAGTTGGGCGGAATGATGCACACGTCTGCCGTCACATCGACGAAGCTGCCCGCGTCGAAATGCTTGGGGTCGACGATGGTCGAGTTGATATTGGTGAATATCTTGAATTCATTGGCGCAACGCACGTCATAGCCGTAGCTCGATGTGCCGTACGAGACCAGTTTCTGGCCATCGCGCAGCTTGACCTGACCGGCCTCGAACGGCTCGATCATGCCGTGCTGCTCGGCCATGCGGCGAATCCACTTGTCGGGTTTGATGCTCACACACGCTCCAGTCGTCGTAACGGATGCGACGCAGGCCTCGGCCTGGTCTTAAGTTGCCCAAAATACCATGTCGCGCGCCATAGCTGGCGCAGTCATTCCCGCAGCAGCGCCCGGCACAAGGCGTTCAGTGCGTCACGCAAGTCCTTGCAGAACGAGTCGTTGGCCAGGATGCTTTCGACCTCGCAACCTGCGCCCGGCAACGGGATCGTCACGCAAGACGAATCCAGCAACCGTGCCGACATGGTCTGCAACACTTCCCGCAGCGCAGCCTGCGCGTGGTGCGAGCGCGCAGAGGTGTTCAGCAGCAGCACCGGTTTGCCGGGAAACTCCAGACTACCCACCAGCCAGTCCAGCAGGTTTTTGAACGCACCAGGGATGCCGTGCGCGTATTCGGGACAAGCGATCAACAACGCATCAGTGCTACCAACGGCGGCGCGCAATACCTGCACCGCGGCAGGCAAGGGATCGACTTCGTCATCGGGATTGAATAGCGGCAACTGGTCCAGGCCGTCATACATATCCAGCGCCAGTGCGTTGGGTGCAAGCTGTCGTGCCGCCAGCAGCAACGCGGTATTGCCGGACCTGCGCCGCAGACTGCCCGACAGGCACAGTACGCGCCACTCCGCCACGCTTAGGGAACCCCCTGCACCACGATCTTGCCTAACCCCAACGACTTGTTGCGCGCCTGGCGCGACAGCCGGCCAGCCGCATTGCGGGCAATCTCGCGGTAGCGTGCGGTTAACTCGGAATCCGGCATCGCCACCACGGTCGGCGTACCGCCATCGGACTGTTCGCGAATGCGGATATCCAGCGGCAGCGAGCCCAGATAAGGCACGGCATACTGCGCCGCCATACGTTCGCCGCCGCCCTCGCCGAAGATGTGTTCCTCGTGGCCGCAATTCGAACACACATGCGTCGCCATGTTCTCGACGATACCCAATACCGGCACGTCGACCTTCTCGAACATCTTCAGCGCCTTGCGCGCATCCAGCAGCGCGATGTCCTGTGGCGTAGTGACGATTACCGCGCCGGCCACCGGCACCTTCTGCGACAGCGTGAGCTGAATGTCACCCGTGCCAGGCGGCAGATCGACGATCAGGTAATCCAACTGCTCCCAGCGCGTGTCGGTGAGCAGCTGCATCATCGCCTGGGTCACCATCGGGCCACGCCAGATCATCGGTGTGTCCTCCTCGACCAGGAAGCCGATCGACATCACCGACAGGCCGTGTGCCTGCATCGGAATGATGGTCTTGCCATCCGGCGATTCCGGCTTGCCGCTGACACCGAGCATGCGAGGCTGGCTGGGGCCGTAAATATCGGCATCCAGCACGCCGACCTTCGCACCCTCGGCCTGCAGCGCCAGCGCCAGATTGGCCGAAACCGTGGACTTGCCCACGCCGCCCTTGCCCGATGCGACAACGATGATGTTTTTCACGTTCGGCAGCGGCGCCAGCGTGCCCTGCACCTTGTGTACATGGACGCGGTTGGTGACCGAGACAGTTGCCGACTCGATCGCCGAGTCGGCTTCCAGTGCCTGCCGTACTCGTACCGTCAGTTCCTCGATCGCTCCGGCAGCGGGATAACCCAACTGCAGGTCGACCGAAACGCGCCCGCCATCGACACCGATGGCCCTCACGGCGTCGACCAGCGGACCGCCAGTATGGGCATCAATCAGCTCAGCGAGAATGCGGCGAACCAGGGCTTCGCTGGGAAAATTCATTGAATATAGGCAATTGGAAAGAGAGACAGCCAATTATGCCAGCCGGCGCTGCACAACCGTCACGGATGTGAACGATGGGTCTTTGCGCAGTGCAACTTGACCACCTCGTGGAGGCTGGTCAGTCTTGATCCATACGCTTTCGTACGGGAGGAAATACCATGAAGCAATTGTTCCGCATCGCATTCGCTACTGGCCTGTTACTAGCCGCCGGTGCGGCACTGGCCGCCAACGACTCACCAGTTGGCAAGTGGAAACAGATCGATGATGTTTCGGGCAAGCAAAAATCGGTCATCGAAATCACCGACAACGGCGGCGAACTGCAGGGCAAGGTCTTGCAGGTGATGAACCTGTCACCGGAAGAAATCAGCAAGGGCGGCGAACATCCGAAATGCGTGCTGTGCGAAGGCTCCCGCAAGGATCAGCCGGTCGAAGGCATGACCATCATGTATGGCGTCAAGAAAGACAGCGATGTATGGGACGGCGGCAAGATCATCGATCCGAAAACCGGCAAGGTCTACAAGGTCAAGCTCACGCTCGACAGCGGTGGCCAGAAGCTCGACGTGCGTGGCTATATCGGCTTCTCGCTGCTCGGCCGCTCGCAGACCTGGTTCCGTCTAGCGGAATGATCGTCTGGGCCTCCGGGTCCGTGTAAACAACCGGCTTCACGATAAACCCCATGCGAATTGTCGTATGGGGTTTTTATTGGTTCCTCTCGCGACATGCTATCGGTTCTTAGCTGCTGACAGCATCCGCCCTGTGCACCGCGACCCCGCGCGCGCTGAATACCAATCGGCTTGCGCGATCCACAGCATGTTCGATCACCAGATGTTGTATCTCCTCGATGTTGGCTATCTGGTGCGTTGCGGCCGAACCCAGTTTTTCCTGCGTGACTACCACTACCGTTTCGCCGCTGGCTTCGATCATTGCGCGCTTCAGCAACGCCTCTTCGCTGTCGAAGCTCCACAGCCCATGTAACGAATCGATGGCGCATGCACCTGGGAAACACAGGTCGGCGCGCACACGGCCAATTTCCTGAATCGCCTGTGCACCAACGGCAGCCCCGATGCTTGTATCGATGCGTCCACCAATCAGCAAGATCTCGAAGCCTTCGCGATCGATCAGTATCCGCGCGACATCGGGCGCATTAGTCACCACGGTCAGATCAAAACGCTCAGGCAAGGCAGCGGCAATCGCTGCATTGGTCGAGCCTGCATCAATCAACAACACCTGACCCTGTCGGACCAAGGTCACCGCCTTGCGCGCCAGTGCCAGTTTGCGGTTGCCGTGTTCGCTGCGGCGCTGCTTCAGTGGCGTCGATGCAGCCGATAGCGGCAACGCACCGCCGTAAACACGCTTGCACAGACCCTGCGCCGCCAGTTCACGCAGGTCGCGGCGGACTGAGTCCTCCGACACCTGAAACGTTTCTGCCAGTTCCACCGCGACCACGCGACCATGACTGCGCAGGCGATCCAGAATCCACTGCTGACGCTCCTGCGGCAGTGCTTCGTTCGGCATGGTTTTTATCATGACGTTTCCCCGGTCGTTATCGGTTCGAGCAAACCGAGCGACGAAAGCTCGCGGCGCAGCGTTGCAGCATCCCGGAACAGCAAAGCACGCATGCCGAGCGCTTTCGCCGCATCGACGTGGCGTGCAGTATCGTCGATGTAGACCGCGCGGGCCGGATCGATCCCGCCACGCGTCAACAACAGCTGAAAAATTGCCGGGTCGGGCTTGATCATGCCCTCGGCACCCGAAACCACGATGTCCTTGAACCAGTCCAGGAAGGCGTAACGCTGGCGGGCGATAGCAAAGGTATCGTGCGACCAGTTGGTCAGCGCGAATAGCCGTACACCACGTACACGGAGCGCATCGAGAACGGCCACGGTATCGTCCAATGGGCCGCCGAGCATTTCCTCCCAGCGCTCACGATAGGCGTGAATCAATGACGCCTGCGCGGGGAACTGCGCACATAACAGTGCGATCGCCTCATCCCATTCGCGGCCTGCGTCCTGCTGCTCGTTCCACTGCGGGCTGCAGATGTCAGTGAGGAACCGCTCCATCGCCGCCTCATCGGCGAACAACGGGCGGTAAAGATGGCGCGGATTCCAGTCGATCAACACGCCGCCGATATCGAAAATCACCGTATCCGGCATCGGCCGTTCTCGTCCGTTGGCAAATGAGTCATTCATGGCAATACCTCGAACAGGATAATTGGCGGTCAACGACGCACGACGGGGGCGGATGCCGCAACCAGCATCAGCAACGCCGCCACGGCGGCCAGCGCGACAGGGAGACTGGTGGCATGGGCGACAAATCCGATCAACGCAGGACCCAGCAGCAGACCGGCGTAACCCAAGGCGGTGACTACCGCAATCGACACCGCCGGCGCCACATCCGGCAAACGACCGGCCGCGCTGAACATCACCGGCACCACATTGGCCGCGCCCAAACCCACCAGCACAAAACCAAGCAAAGCGGTCGCGTGCCACGGCATCAACGCCGACATCAGGAACCCGGCAGCAGCGAGCATGGCGCCGGCACGTACCGTCCAAACCGGACCCAGCCACGCAATCAGGCGATCCCCGGTGAGCCGGCCCATCGCCATCGCCACTGAAAAACAGGCATAACCAATGCCGGCAGAGGCCGCGCTGTAGCCGCGAAAATCTCGCAGCAGCAACGCACTCCAATCCAGCATCGATCCCTCCGCAAGAAAGCTGACGAAGCAAAGCGCCCCCACCAGCAGCAGCAATCCACGCGGCATCCGAAGAGCGAACGATTGCCTGACCGCATGGTTTGCCGTGCGCAATAGGCTTGTCTGCTGGCTGATGACGATCAGCGCGAGCACGGCCGATACCGACAGCGCACAAGCAAATAAAGGCAAACCGCTGGCTAGCATCACGCTCATCCCCGCCGCACCTGCCAGACCACCCAGACTGAAAAGCCCGTGGAAGCCGGACATTACCGCGCGCCCCTCCAGCCGCTCCACCTCAACCGCATGCGCATTCATGGCAACGTCCACCGCACCGAGCATCGCGCCAAAATAAAACAGGCCGATGGCAAGCATCGCGATCGTCTGGACCAGAGCCAGTGCCGGCAGCGCCAGACACATCAAGGCACCAGCGATGCCAATCACCTTGTCATTGCCATAGCGACTGGCGAGCCAGCCAATCACTGGCATGGACAACATCGAGCCGCCGCCGAAGGCCAGCAGCACTAGACCCAGACTCGCATCATCCAGATTCAGTCGTGCCTTCGCGTACGGCACCATCGGCGCCCAGCTGGCCATGGCCAATCCCGACATCAGAAAGATCATCCGCGTCGCCCGCGTCGCCTTTTGCAGGGTCGTACGGCCTTCCATCTTCAGCACTTTTATCTCCCATGTTTTCGCATCAATATGCGTAAACGTATATAAACATGCATAAACGTGCATTGCAACTACTGCCCATTTATTCGGGCGTGCATCGCTTCTCACTCACACGCGCCGCCTGCAGCAGGAGTAACACCTGCATGCCATAATTCAGGGCTATCCCGCTATCGAATCGCCATCATCAAAGCCGCCATGTCCCGTCGCCTGCTTGTTACCCATGCCCTGCCCTACGCCAACGGCCCGCTGCACCTGGGCCACATGCTGGGCTATATCCAGACCGACATCTGGGTGCGCGCGCAGCGGATGATGGGCAATGAAGTGCATTTCGTGGCGGCGGACGATGCACACGGCACGCCGATCATGCTGGCCGCCGAGAAAGCTGGTGTGTCGCCAGAGGTGTTCATCGCCGAGATTCGTGCAGGCCATGAAGCGGATTTTTCGGACTTCCATTTCAGCTTCGACCACTATCACACGACTCACTCGGAAGAGAATCGCGAGCTGGCCTCGCTGATCTACACCCGGCTGCGCGCGGGCGGCTTCATTGCCAATCGCACCATCCAGCAGCTGTTCGATCCGGAAAAGGACATGTTCCTGCCGGACCGTTACATCAAGGGCGTCTGCCCGAACTGCGGCACACCCGACCAGTACGGCGACAACTGCGAAAACTGTGGTGCCACCTACGCGCCCACCGATCTGATCAACCCGTATTCTGTGATGTCCGGTGCCACGCCGGTGCTGCGCGATTCGGAACATTACTTCTTCGAGCTGAGCAAATTCGAGCCACTGCTGCGCGACTGGTTCGGCGGCAAGTTCACTGCCGGCAAGCCGGTAGCCAATAGCGGCGTGGTAGCCAAGTTGATGGAATGGCTGGACGGCGGCCTGAAGGACTGGGACATCTCACGCGACGCGCCCTATTTCGGCTTTCCGATACCCGATGCGCCGGGCAAGTTCTTTTACGTATGGCTGGACGC
>Ga0302234_10001978_pt1 | contig 13616 bp, 10 predicted proteins | sample II_Palsa_N3_2_FD_193576 | JGI IMG/M metagenome (GOLD analysis project Ga0302234, IMG submission 193576) | Peat permafrost microbial communities from Stordalen Mire near Abisko, Sweden - II_Palsa_N3_2 | ecosystem: Environmental > Terrestrial > Soil > Palsa > Peat permafrost | place: Sweden... | reverse complement strand
CCAGGCGCGTGTCTGACACGGTCCGACGGTGGCAGGTCTTGCCCCGACGTTTGGCCGTGGAGCGATGACGAACCATTGGGTCGACATCAAGAATGCGGACGTGATCCTTGTGATGGGCGGCAATGCCGCCGAGGCGCACCCGTGTGGCTTCAAGTGGGTGGCGGAAGCCAAGGCGAACCGCAAGGCGCGCCTGATCGTGGTCGACCCTCGCTTTACGCGAACCGCATCGGTGGCGGACTATTACGCGCCGATTCGCACCGGCACGGACATCGTGTTCCTCGGCGGGGTGATCAACTACCTGCTGACAAACGACAAGATCCAGCACGAGTACGTAAAGAATTACACGGACTTCGCGTTCATCGTGCGCCAGGATTTTGCCTTCAACGACGGCATCTATTCCGGCTACGACGCCGACAAGCACTCGTACCCGGACAAGGATTCGTGGGATTACGAGCGTGGCGACGACGGCTTTGTGAAGGTCGACATGACGTTGCAGGATCCGCGCTGTGTCTACAACCTGCTCAAACAGCATTACTCGCGCTATACGCCTGAGATGGTCGAAAAGACCTGTGGCACACCGAAGGAAAAATTCCTGAAGGTATGCGAAATGCTCTCCACGACGGCCGTGCCCGGCCGCGCGGGAACGATCCTGTATGCGCTTGGCTGGACCCATCACTCGGTCGGTGCGCAGATGATCCGCACCGGCGCGATGGTGCAACTGCTGCTCGGCAACATCGGCATCGCCGGCGGCGGCATGAACGCGCTGCGCGGTCACTCGAACATCCAGGGGCTGACGGACCTCGGGCTGATGTCGAACATGCTGCCGGGCTATATGACGCTGCCCACGGAAGGCGAGCAGAACTACGCCGACTACATCAAGAAACGCGCTACCCAGCAGTTGCGGCCCAACCAGCTTAGCTACTGGAAGAACTACGGCGCGTTTTTTGTGAGCTTCATGAAGTCGTGGTGGGGCGACGCGGCGACAGCCGACAACAACTGGGGCTACGACTATCTGCCCAAGCTCGACAAGCTGTACGACTTGCTGCAGGCCATCGAATTGATGGACCAGGGCAAGATGAACGGCTATATCGCGCAAGGCTTCAATGTGCTCGCGTCCTCGCCGAACAAGGCGAAAACCGCTTCCGCCCTAGGCAAGCTGAAATGGCTGGTGGTGATGGACCCGCTCGCTATCGAAACCGCCGAGTTCTGGAAGAATTATGGCGACTATAACGACGTCGACGCCTCGAAGATCCAGACCGAAGTCTTCCGGTTGCCCACCACCCTGTTCGCGGAGGAACGCGGCTCGCTGGTGAGTTCGAGCCGTGTACTGCAGTGGCACTGGAAGGGCGTGGACGGTCCAGGCGAATCGAGGAGCGATCTGGAGATCATGTCGGGGATTTTCCTGCGCATGCGCAAGGCGTATCAGGAGCAGGGCGGCAAATTCCCGGATCCGATCGTCAAGCTCGCGTGGCCGTACGCGAACCCGGAAAGCCCGACGCCGGAAGAACTGGCGATGGAGTACAGCGGCCGTGCCGTCACCGATCTGACCGATGCGAAGGACCCGACCAAGGTGCTGGTGAAAAAGGGCGAGCAACTGTCGGGCTTTGCGCAACTGAAGGACGACGGTTCAACCGCGAGCGGCTGCTGGATTTTTTGCGGCGCATGGACCCAGGCCGGCAACCAGATGGGCCGGCGCGACAACGACGACCCGACCGGTATCGGCCAGACCCTCAACTGGGCGTGGGCGTGGCCGGTCAACCGGCGGATTCTCTACAACCGCGCATCGTGCGATCTGAGCGGCAAGCCGTTCGATCCCACCCGCAAGCTGATTGGCTGGAACGGGTCTGCGTGGACCGGGGCGGACGTGCCCGACTTCAAGGTGGACGAACCCCCGGAAAACGGCATGGGACCGTTCATCATGAACCCCGAAGGCGTGGCGCGTTTCTTCGCGCGCGACGAGATGAACGAAGGGCCGTTCCCCGAGCATTATGAGCCGTTTGAGACGCCGCTTGGCTATAACCCGCTGCATCCGCAGAACGCGCAGGCCACCAACAACCCGGCCGCGCGCGTGTTCCCGGCCGACCGGGCAGCGTTCGGCAAGGCGGCGGACTTCCCGCATACCGCGACCACCTATCGTTTGACCGAGCACTTTCACTTCTGGACCAAGCATGCGCGGCTGAATTCGATCATTCAGCCGCAGCAGTTCGTCGAAATTGGCGAAGACCTGGCGAAGGAGGTGGGCGTGGTGGCGGGCGACCGCGTGAAGGTATCGTCGAATCGCGGCTATCTGATTGCCGTAGCGGTGGTGACCAAGCGCATCAAGCCACTGATGATCGACGGCAAGAAGGTGCAGACCGTTGGCGTCCCGCTGCATTGGGGCTTCAAGGGGCAGACGAGGCCGGGGTACATCACCAACACGTTGACGCCGGTGGTAGGTGACGCGAATTCGCAGACACCGGAATTCAAGTCGTTCCTGGTGAAGGTCGAGAAGGCATAGGGGGCGAGATAAAAAATGGCACTGCAATCATTGGATATCAAGCGCCTGTCCGCCACCACGGTCCCGCCTCCGGGGGTACGGGAGCCGGCGACCGGCACGGTGGCGAAGCTGATCGACGTCAGCAAATGTATTGGCTGCAAGGCGTGTCAGACGGCGTGCATGGAGTGGAACGATCTGCGCGACGAGGTGGGGATCAACCACGGCGTGTACGACAACCCGCTGGATCTCACCGAGCATTCGTGGACGGTGATGCGTTTCTCCGAGTATGAGAACCCGGACGGCAACCTCGAATGGCTGATTCGCAAGGACGGTTGCATGCATTGCGAGGACCCGGGTTGCCTGAAGGCGTGTCCGTCGCCGGGGGCGATTGTGCAGTACACGAACGGCATCGTCGATTTTCATGAGGAGAACTGCATTGGCTGCGGATATTGCGTGACGGGCTGTCCGTTCAACATTCCGCGTATTTCGAAGACGGACCACCGCGCATACAAATGCACGCTATGTTCCGACCGCGTCGCGGTGGGTCAGGAACCGGCGTGCGTGAAGACGTGCCCGACTGGCGCGATCGTGTTCGGCACCAAAGAGGACATGAAGCAGCACGCAGCCGGGCGCATTGAGGACCTGAAGGAGCGCGGCTTTGAGCACGCGGGGCTGTACGATCCGCCGGGGGTAGGCGGGACACATGTGATGTATGTGCTGCACCATGCGGATCAGCCGTCGCTGTACCACGGCTTGCCGGATCATCCGCGGATCAGTCCGATGGTGCGTTTGTGGAAGGGCATGGCGAAGCCGCTGGCGGTGGCGGGGATTGTGATCGCGGCGCTGTCCGGGTTTTTCCATTACACGCGGATTGGTCCGAACGAGGTGACGGAAGACGACGAACTGGCGGCGCGGGAAGAGGCAGGACGCATTCGTGGCGAGCGCGAGGAGCAGAGCGATGTCAAATGACCCGAATCTGATTGTGCGTTACACGGCCAATGAGCGGACGAATCACTGGATCACGGCGATTTCGTTTGTGGTGCTGGCGTTGTCTGGGTTGGCGTTGTTTCATCCTTCGATGTTCTGGCTGACGGCGCTGTTTGGTGGAGGGCAGTGGACGCGGATCCTGCATCCGTTTGTGGGTCTGGTGATGTTTGTGTCGTTCCTGATTCTCGCGGTGCGGTTTTGGCATCACAACTATCTGGACCGTGATGATGTGCAGTGGCTGCGGCAGATTGATGATGTGCTCGCTAATCGCGAGGAGAATTTGCCGGAGATCGGGCGGTATAACGCTGGGCAGAAGTTGTTGTTTTTCACTATGGTGGGGTGTCTGTTTTTATTGCTTTGCAGTGGGGTTATTATCTGGCGGCGGTATTTTTCGGTTTACTTTCCTATTGAGGTTGTTCGGCTCGCTGCGCTCGTTCATGCTTGTGCTGCGTTTGTTCTCATTGTTGGGATTGTGGTGCATATCTATGCTGCTATCTGGATCAAGGGGTCGGTTGGGGCTATGGTGCGCGGTACTGTTACGCTGGGGTGGGCCAGGAAGCATCATCCTAAGTGGTTTCGGGAGAGTGTTAAATAGGACTGTGGTTTTTGCCTTGAGGCGCTTTGTCCGTGTTCGTACGGTGTTGGCCTTTCCTTGCATTCTTATTGGTTTATTAGCGATGCCCCTGTGCGGGGCGGCACTTACTTTCTTTGTCCCACAGGGACTACCTTCGGGTCGCCGCCGCAAAGAAAGTAAGCAAAGAAAGCGGGCTCGCAACCGCCAGCTTGTAGGTGTCCACCACTGGCATGAACCCGGAGTGGTGCGCGCACGAAATGATCTCTCGCACCGCCATCGGGTTTGACAAAGGGCTCATCCACCCCGTTCCGCACTACGTGCGTCACGGATGGGTCTGCGAGGGAAGGCGGGGGGGTGGTAAAGCAGTGATTTTGGGCCGTGCAAAGAAACGCGCCGGTGAGGAAAGCGGTCTGGCAGTTTGGCCGGCCGGGCCGCCCAGCGTAAAGCAAGCTCGAACCAGATATGGTTAGAACGCCAGCGGAATATGCATTAGGGGCTGTGCCCGACGGCGGGGCGCGCAGCGCAAGGCTGGAACGGATGACTGCCTTGTCACCAAGGCGCGTGGTGCGAGGGCTGGTTTCGTGCGCGGACCGCTCCCGGGTGACCTGAGTGGCGGACACCTACAAGCTGGCGGTGTGAAGCCCGCTTTCTTTGCTTACTTTCTTTGCGGCGGCGACCCGAAGGTAGTCCCTGTGGGACAAAGAAAGTAAGTGCCGCCCCGCACAGGGGCGAAGCTAATAGACCACTAACAATGCAAGGAAAGGCCAACACCGTACGAACACGGAACCAAGACCCACAAGGCAAGGCAAAAAAGCAACCCGACCCAAAGCACGCGCAGCACAAAGAAAGAGCCCCAGCTGATATGCCCCAAAAAATCCTAGACCCCTCGCAGATAGAATCCCAAGACCCCACAGCGATCCCACGCATCCGCCTGCCCGAACGGGCGACAATATTTGCAGCCCGCGCCGCGAGACTAAAAACCCTCGCACCCAGCAACCCGATCTCCCCCTACATCAGACTGATGTCAACAGTATCCGAAGCCCAGCACCACGAGCTAGCAACCATCACCCCAAACCCGCCATCGCGCGAAGCGATCACCCAGGCCCAACACCACTCCATGCCTCTAATCCCGGCCCTCTCGCCGGATCGAGACCCTCAGTGGCGCACCATCCTCCACCGCCTGCTGGACAAAGTCGAAGCCGCCGGCGCGCTCACCCCCGCACTCGGTAACGTCCTCGACGCCCTGCGTCTAAAAACCCCCGAAGAACTCAACACCCAGGCCGACGCAGTCCTCGCCCACCGCTACAGCGAAATCGATCCCGCCTCGGCTCCGTTTATCATGGCAGCCCTCCAGGTAGTCTGGACCGATCTTGCGAGTCGCTTCGATCCGCGCGATATTCCCTATCTCGACACGTCTGGTGTCTGTCCCGTCTGCGGCGCTTTGCCAGTTGCCAGCATCGTGCGCGTCGGCGGTCAGTACCAGGGCTATCGCTACCTGCAATGCGGTCTATGCTCCAGCGAATGGCATGTGGTCCGCATCAAGTGCTCGAATTGCGATTCGACCAAAGGGATCGCCTATCATGGCATTGCGGGTGGTAGCGATGCCCTCAAGGCGGAATCCTGTGATGAATGTCATACGTATCGCAAGATCGGCTATCAGGAGAAAGATTTCGAGTTCGAACCGCTCGCAGATGACCTCGCGAGCCTCACGCTCGATCTGTTGATGAACGAAGCAGGCTATCGACGCAGCAGCCCCAATCCGCTGCTGTGGCCTGAAGTGCCATCGGACGCATAAGCAGGAGAAACGTCGCGTGAGCGAAGTGCAGGGGAACCCGTTAAACGCGCTGCTGGCACGTGTGCCCGCCGTCGAACGAATCATGTCGTCCGCGGCCGTGCAGCCGTTGCTCGCCGAATACGGCCGCACCCAGGTGCTCGCCGCCGTGCGTGCCGCGCTCGACAGGCTGCGGCAGGACCTGCAGGCCGGCGCTGTGCATGACGCCGGGTTGCAGGATGACGGACACGCCATAGCGTCTGCGACGTCTCACGACGGTCCGGACGTTCTGCAGGGCGGGGCCCACCTTGACTCCGCGTGCAACGAATCTCAAGTCGTCAGTCAGGCCGCCATTGTGTTGGCGCAGCGCGCGCAGAGCCGTCTGCGCGCTGTCTTCAATCTTACCGGCACGGTGCTGCACACCAATCTCGGCCGTGCGCTGCTGCCCGACGAGGCCGTGCGCGCCGTTGTTGAAGCGCTCACACGTCCGATGAATCTCGAGTTCGATCTCGCAACCGGTAGCCGGGGAGATCGCGACGACTTGATCGACGACGTCATTTGCGAACTGACCGGCGCCGAAGCGGCCACGGTAGTGAACAACAACGCGGCGGCCGTGCTCTTGACGCTGTCGGCGCTTGCGTCGAAGAAGGAAGTGATCGTATCGCGTGGCGAACTCGTCGAGATTGGCGGCGCGTTCCGCATTCCCGACATCATGTCGCGCGCGGGCGCGAGGCTGCGCGAGGTCGGGGCGACCAACCGCACGCATCTGAAGGACTATGAAGAGGCTATCGGTCCGCGCACTGCGATGCTGATGAAAGTCCATTGCAGCAACTATGCGATCAGCGGCTTTACGAAAAGCATCGAGCTCGATGAACTCGCACCGCTCGCGCACCGCCATGGCGTGCCGATGGCGGTCGATCTGGGCAGCGGCACGCTCGTCGATCTCGCACAGTGGGGATTGCCGAATGAGCCGACCGTGCGCGAGAACATTGCCGCTGGGGCGGACCTCGTAACCTTCAGCGGCGACAAGCTGCTTGGCGGTCCGCAAGCGGGGCTGATCGTCGGACGCGCCGATCTGATCCGCAAGATCAAAAAGCATCCCCTCAAACGCGCGCTGCGTGTGGGCAAGCTCACGCTTGCAGCGCTCGAGCCTGTCCTGCGCCTTTATCAGGCGCCCGAATTCCTGAGCGAGCGACTGACAACACTGCGTCTGCTGACACGTCCAGCCGCGGAAATGCAGGCGTTTGCCGAACGCGCGTTACCGCTCCTGCAGCGCGCGCTCGGGGAGAGCTTCATCGTGAGCGCAGAGCCGATGTTCAGTCAGATCGGTAGCGGCGCGTTGCCCGTCGAGCAACTGCCTAGCTACGGACTGGTGGTGCGTCTTGCGAGCGGCAAGCGTAGCGGCCGCGCTTTGATGAAACTCGAGAAAGCGTTTCATGCATTGCCGCGTCCGGTCATAGGCCGCATTACCGACGATGCATTGCGGCTCGACCTGCGCTGCCTCGAGTGCGCAGATGAAGCCACGTTCCTTTCGCAGGGTGAGGCGTTGCACGCATGATCGTCGGGACTGCTGGACATATTGATCACGGCAAGACGACGTTGGTGCGCGCGCTGACGGGTGTCGATACGGACAGGCTCAAGGAAGAAAAGGCGCGTGGCATCTCGATCGAACTCGGTTATGCCTATACGCCGCTAGAAAACGGCGACGTGCTGGGCTTGATCGATGTGCCCGGCCACGAGAAGCTCGTGCACACGATGGCTGCAGGTGCATGCGGCATCGACTTTGCATTGCTGGTGATCGCCGCGGATGACGGTGTGATGCCGCAAACGCAGGAACATCTGGCGATCCTGCAATTGCTCGGTGTGACGCGTGGTGCAGTGGCGCTGACCAAGACCGATCGTGTCGACGCGGCGCGCCTTGCGCAAGTGCGTTCAGAAATTGATGCGTGGCTTGCGGCATCGCCGTTTGCCGGGGCACCTGCGTTCGAAACCAACGCGACGCTGCCGGACGATGCCGGGGTGGCGCAACTCAAAACGTATCTGCACGAAACCGCAATGGCATGGCAAGCGCGTCGCGATGACGGGTTGTTGCGGTTGGCGATTGATCGTGTGTTTACGTTGACGGGGCAAGGCACGATCGTGACGGGCACCGTTTTCGCCGGACGCGTAACCACCGGCGAAACGGTGATGCTCGCGCCGTCCGCGACGCCGGTGCGCGTACGCAGTATTCACGCGCAGAATCGCGCAGCAGAGACGGGTCATGCCGGACAGCGCTGCGCGCTCAATCTCGCGGGTATCGACAAGGACGCAATCGCGCGTGGCCACTGGATCGTCGATGCGCGCTTGGCCGAGCCGTCGGAACGGCTCGATATCGAACTGACATTGTTAGCCGATGCCGGCATTACGTTGCAGCACTGGGCGCCGCTGCATGTGCATATCGGTACGACGCATCGGGTCGCGCATGTGGCGTTGCTGGATGGCGATAGCCTGCATTCTGGCGAATCGGCGCGAGTGCAACTCGTTTTCGACGCACCCGTTTGTGCGTTGCCAGGCGATCGCCTCATTGTGCGTAATGCGCAGGCTAGCAAGACCGTCGGCGGTGGCCGGGTGCTCGATCCTTTTGGTCCGGCGCGCAAGCGTCGCACTCCCGAACGTCAAGCGTGGCTCGATGCGCTGCGAGCATGGCTCGACGAGCGCACGATCGAGCCGCTGCTCGAACAGGCTCCACGTGGCATGCTGCGTTCGACCCTGATGCATCTCACGGGGCTGCCGGCAAGCTTGCTGAGTGTGCCGGAGACTGCACTGACCATCCCCCTGCACGGCAAGACCGCGGACGATGTGGTGATCGTGCTGCGTCGTCATTGGGAACAGTTGGGTGCGCCGGTCGTGAATGCGTTGGAGCAGTTTCATGTGCGCATGCCCGACGAGCAGGGCCCGGACGCCGCGCGCTTGCGCCGTATCGCGGCGCCGCTGTTACCGGATGGGTTGTGGCGCGCGCTGGTTGACGCGCTGGTAATGCAAGGGACAGTGGTGAGAAGCGGTGCCTGGCTGCATCTGCCGGAGCATAGCGTCGCGCTCGATGCGAGCGAGGAAGCTCTGGCCGCGAAGCTATTACCCTTGATCGCACAAGGCCATTTCGATCCGCCCTGGGTGCGCGATCTGGCAAGTGAGATCCATGAGCCGGAAGATAAGGTGCGGCAACTGTTGCGCAAGCTGTCGCGGCAGGGCGCGGTGTATCAGGTGGTGCGGGATCTTTTTTATCACCCCGACGTGGTGCATGAGCTGGCGCGCCTGGTTGGCTCGCTCGCGCAGGAGCACGGCGGTGCGCTGGGCGCGTCCGCGTTTCGTGATGCGAGCGGTTTGGGTCGCAAGCGTGCGATCCAGATTTTGGAGTTCTTCGATCGCGTTGGGTATACTCGTTTCCAGCGCGATCTTCGACTCGTGCGCGGCGACAGTCGTTTGCTCGAGACACTTTGAGTGTGTCGTTGCCGTCGCCGTGTCTGGTCTTTTCATCTTCCCGAGAAGGAAGGCATTCGCATCTGGTGGTGCGGCTGGACTTCAAATCCAGTAGGGGGTGTCAGACACTCCCTGGTCGGTTCGACTCCGGCTGCCTTCCGCCAGCCAGGGCTTCCCGGGCATTCCAGTATCTTCCGTAGACATCCTATAGGTCGCTGATTTTAAAGCAGTTTATAGGTAGCGACGTGCTTGCTGCTTCCGCCAAGGTCCCGCACAATTTCCACAAGAAGTATGGGTAGCGGTATGGGTTTTGTGGGTAGGAATGGAGGGCAACATGGCAGGACGACAGCTGCATCGGCTCAGCGCACTGCGGGTGGCGAAGGATGTGACTCCGGGCCACTACGCCGACGGCGGTGGCCTCTACATGCAGATCGCGGACAGTGGCGCGCGCTCCTGGGTGTTCCGGTTCAAGCTCAACGGCCGCGTGCGGGAGATGGGTCTCGGTGAGCTTTCGAGAGTCTCGCTTGGCGAGGCGCGGAAACGGGAACGCCCCAGTCCTTCCACGTCGGCGCCGAATGTTGCAGTAGCGAATACGCTCAGACAGCTGCGCCTCTGAACTGCTAAAAAAGTTGTGTCATGTCAACCGGAGGATGAGTTGCTCTTTGCGGTTTGCGAGGACTTGGCATTGTCGAGTGCACGGAAGAGCGTTGAAGCTCGCAAGACCTCCGGCAGTAGTTGTCCTTGGGGCATGCGCGGCCCATATACGATGTCGAGTGGAATACCGAAGCGGCCGAAACTCTGAATGTAAGCGGCTATTGCAGGGTTGTACCGGCTCCAGTCGGCTCGCATGCGCACGATATTGTCCTGTCCGAGCCGCGCACGCACGGTAGCCGTATCAAGAACGGACAGTTCATTGACCTTACACGTGAGGCACCAGCTTGCCGTTACGTCCACGAGCACGGTCTTGCCGCTGGCGACCAGCGTGCTGATCTTATCCGGGTCGAACGCTTGCCATTCGGACGACGGAGCGTTCCGGTCTCCGGCACCGGGTGGGGTAATCGAAGCAATCGCAATGGCGCTGCATACAAGGAACGCAGTTGCCGCGCCTGACCACTGGTTTGTCCGAAGGTGTCCCCCTCTCGCAACGACGGCCCGCAAAGCGAGCATCGCAATGAGCACGATACCGACAGTTGACGCGACCACCATCCCCGCAATACTCCACAACGACGCGATCAGCCAGACCGAAGTCGTGAGCAGCAGCAGGCCCATGAGCTTGCGCAACTGGACCATCCAGCGCCCGGGGCGCGGAAGCCGCGTCGCCAGCGAAGGTGCGAGCACCAACGTCAGGAACGGGAGTGCCATTCCTACCCCAAGTGCGAGAAGCACCGCTGTAATCTCGACCGGAGTACGTGCCAGTGCAAAGCCGACTACCGTTCCGACGAGCGGAGCCGAGCAAGGTGTCGCAAGCAGCGTTGAAAGCATGCCGCCGAGGAACGCCTCGACAACGGGTCCCCGCCTTGCGGCACCGCTCGCACCTCCGGAAAGGATTGACGGAAGACCGATCGGGAGCCAGTCGAAGAGGCTTGCCGCAAACAACGTTGTCACGACGGCCATGCCGGCGAGAAACCATGGTTGCTGAAACTGTATGCCCCAGCCAAGCGACGCACCCGCGAGTTTGAGCACTGACAATACGGCGGCAAGCAATCCAAATGACGTGACAATCCCAAGTGCCGTCGCGAGTGCCACTCGCCTTGCGGTTGCGCGTTCGGCGCCTGCTGCCTTCACTACCGAGAAAACCTTGATTGAAAGAACGGGCAACACGCACGGCATGAAGTTCAGAATCATGCCGCCAAGGAGCGCCAGTGCCAGGATGACGGCGATGCCGTGATCGTTGTTTACCGCCGAGATAGCCGGTGTGGCGCCGAACTCCACCGCCGTGGGTCCGTCCACGACGGTCAGACGCAGCGGACCTGTTTCGTCGCGGGCCGGTGGCAGTTCGACTTCCAGTGTGGCTCGCTGCCCGTGTTCCGAAAGGTGGACCTGTGGCGCGGCGGGCAGACCGGCTTCGGCTCCCTCGACAAACAGGTCGGGAGACTGAAACGGGGTGCCCTGGCTACGCAGCTCGACGTTCAGGCGACGGCCCGAAGCGTTGGGTTCCAGCGCGCTGCGCACCACGTCGATTCCGGCCCCTGTGGGGGCTTGCGGCACCAGCCGCGCCGCCGCGGCGATATCTCCGGCCTCGTTCGATGGTTCGTCCGTGCCCGGCGGCAATGTGATCGTCAACTCCGAATGTTCGGGTACACAGACGTTGGCGCAGGCCGCATAGTCGAGCGCCAGCGCGATGCGGGTGGCCTCATGCGGGCGATCCAGCTTGAGGCTCACCGGCAGAATGAAATCGCCTGTATAGACACTGTTTTGCAGACCCGAAATGACGAGGCGGGACGGCGCTGGCCAGGATACCGATGCCGACGCGACATTCCGGGAGGCGGACCAGTCGAAAATCGGCGCAATGCCGGCATCGCCAGGCGTGCGCCAGTAACCGTGCCACCCCTTTGGATAGCGGAACTCGACACCTATCTGCAGCACGTTGCCCTGTACGCCGTTGGTTGCTGTGACGATGCGCGAACTGGCACGCTGATCGCCGGTCCAGTTCGAGGACGCTGCCCGAACCGCAAACGATGGCGCAAGAACAACCATTGCGACAAGGGCAAAGAAGGCACCGATGCGAGTGAATCGGGACATTGCCTGCTCCTCACCGAAAAGATGGTAAGCACATCGGGCCGTGGCAAGGCGTCCATCCAGGACGGAGCGAGATCATGTCACGGCTCATCGGTCACGCGGGTAGCGCCGACAATATGCCCGTCGGCTGCCTCGAGCAAAACTGCAGTCTTCTCGCCCGCGGGTACTTGTGGTTCGAACACAACCGGTTTGCCTGTCCATTGGCCAATCTGCTGGAACGAGCGAACGATGTTGGACTCCTTCAGGGTTCGCCCGCCGTTTTCGCCGCGCCCGACTGAGGTCACATGCTGCGCGTCGTAACCAACCAGAATCACCTGCGCGCTTCCGGAGCCCGCACCGACTGAAACAGTGATGGAGTTGCCCTTGCGCACGGCAGATACCGGCATGGCTGTCGAATCGGCATCCTTCGCTTTCTGGATCGCTGTCTCGGCGGATGAGCGGTCCGAACCCACAAAACCGGTTGTTCCGTCGACGACCATTTCAGGCGTATAGGAGCCGTCGCCGAAGCGTCGACCGTATTCAGCCTGACGTTGAGTGGCGACATCGAGGGAAAAAGGGTCCTTCCATCCCAGACCGTTCCAGTAGGTGACGTGAAAGGCCAAAGGGAGAATGTCGCTTCGCACCTGACTTAACTCCGACAGGTAGGCATCAGCCGGCGGACAGGATGAACAGCCTTCGGACGTAAACAGTTCGACAACCACCGGCCGGGATGTCGCGGCGGCGGCGGGGAGGGCCACAAGCAGTGAAATGGCAGCAAGCAGGCGGGATAGCATGAGTTGTCTCCTGATGAGGGTGGCTCATCCATTGGTCGCGGCTTGAGGGGCGATATGACAGCTGGATGAGAAAAAACTGGTAGACCTCTTGATTGTGGCCTACCAATGCGTTTCTGTTATGAGGCAGCACACCACGGAACCGGCGCAGTTCGCCTATGCTCCTTGAAGAGGTCAAGCAGTTCGTTCTGCATTTGCATCGCTTTTTGCTAAAACTCGAGCGCCTTTGTTCGCTGTTCCGGTGACGGACCAGCTTCATCCAGATCTCCAGCGGTGTCGTTGAAATGAAAACTTGAGCAGGACGCTTCACCCTGTCTCGCAGCGCATGCTGACGCGGTCCCTCTGCTAGTTCGACACGAGCCTCGATCGGGTTACACGTCCCGAAAATACACGATCCGTTCGGTCGCCCAAGTGTGGCAATGTCGGTGGTGTTGGATCTCTTGCGGCAGGGGAAGTGGGCAATCTCGCCCCCCAACCCTCTATTAGCGCGGGACCACCTGCCCGAGCCATAGAGGCAGCTCGTCTAGCCGCGACACCACATGGTCGGGTTGCTGGCCGAGTTCCTCGAATGTGCCGCCTGCCCGGTTGACCCAGCACACGGGATAGCCGAAATGCCGTGCCCCGGAGGCATCCCACGCGTTTGACGACACGAACAGAACTTCTGACCGGTGCAGCCCCATCGTGTCTTCCGCCAGCGTGTACACGTCGGGATGCGGCTTGAACACCTTGACGTGTTCCACGCTGATCAGATGTGCGAAGCGTCCTTCGAGTCCGGAGTGACTCACCACGCTGTGAATGGAACGCACCGATCCATTAGACAGAATGGCCAGCGGCAAGCCCATG
>Ga0302234_10001972_pt1 | contig 13636 bp, 11 predicted proteins | sample II_Palsa_N3_2_FD_193576 | JGI IMG/M metagenome (GOLD analysis project Ga0302234, IMG submission 193576) | Peat permafrost microbial communities from Stordalen Mire near Abisko, Sweden - II_Palsa_N3_2 | ecosystem: Environmental > Terrestrial > Soil > Palsa > Peat permafrost | place: Sweden... | reverse complement strand
GATCGGCGTCGGCGATATTGTAGACGCGACCATCGGAGGCCAGCAGATTGGGCGTGGTGATCCAGCCGGGCTGATAGGCAACGTAACCGCCATCCAGGTTCAGTTCGGCGCCGCTGCGCACGATGACTTGCGTACCGTTGAAGTTGATGGTGCCGCCATTGGTCATCAGCTGGTTGACGGTGCGCGGTACATCGTCGACATAGCCGGAAAGATTGAGGACAGGGCTGCCTATCCAGGCGAGGCCGTTGACCGTGGTACCGCTTTGGGTGCTGTCTACCGTGAGGTTTTCGGTATGGTAGAGGAAGCTATCGCGCAGCAGGGGCGAGTTGGCCAGCTCGTTCTGGCCCACCAGTGGAATGGTGACCAGTAGCGCCGAGATCGGCAATTCGACATTGGCCAGCCCCGAGACATCGATGACCGCGCCATTGTCGACATAGACGCGGCCACCCAGCGGATCGGTGTAGCCATTAGTGAGATCGTCCTTGGCATTGATGGTGAGAATGGCATCAGGCGCTTCCAGCAGCGAGCCAGACTGGAAGTCAATGATATTGCCGCTGAGGGTGAGGCTGCTGCGGGTGAAGGCGGCGGTAGCCGCGGCGGTGGACGTGGTGGTCGCGCCATCTTCTTCCGGCAATACCGCAGTGATGGAGTTGGGGCCGAGTAACAGCGTGCCGCTACGAGGATATTCTTGGCCATAGTAATCATCCTGGGCGTTCAGAACGATGCTGCCCGGGTAGTTGAGGCTGGTGGAGGCCAGTGCAACGCCATCCTGGGTCACGTTATAGCCGTCCATTTCCACTTCGCCGCGGCGTGATTGCAGCAGGCCGGTATTCGTGGCGGTGCCTTCCGGGTAGCTCGAGATCGTTGCCAGGCTCCCAGGCCCCGAGGGCACCACGGACAACGGCAGCGTGGTCTTGGTCGCATTCAAGTTTACGAATTCTGCGCCCGCCGCCAGGATCACCTGCCCCTGGTCGTCGACGATGCTGCCGGCATTGGAGACGTTGGGCGCGGCCAGCAGCACAAAACCTTGCGTGCCGCCGGTGATGGAGGCGCCATTCTGCACCACCACATCGTGGTTCTTGCCGTCGGTGAAAACGCCGTTGACCAGGAAAGGTGTAGCGTTCGAAATGGCGTTGATGCCTCCACTGAGAAATTCGCTGTTGCTGGTGGCAAGGTCGCTGCTGAAAAGATCCAGCGAACTGGCGATCAGCGACTGCGTATTCACCTGGCTGCCGGCACCGAACAGGATGCCGTTGCGATTGAGCAGATAGACCGTGCCTTCGGCCTTGATCTGACCGAAGATCTGACTGGGCACGCCGCTGGGATCGACGATGCGGTTCAGCACGATCCAATTGTTGTTGGAGCCGTTGGTCTGGTTGCCGCCGCTTTGATTGAAATAGAGCGTGGTATTGCGACCGACGTTGAAGCTGTCCCAGGTCAGGATCGCTTTCTGCGCGGTCTGCTTGACCTGTACGGTCACCTGCCCATTGGCCGTGGATTGCGTCGGCGCGTTGGCGTTCTGCCATAGCGTTGGATCCGTGGCCGCGGCGGCGGCCACCTGCAGGCCACCCTTGACCAATCCATTAGGCACCGGCGAACTCAGTTTCTGCGCAGCCTGTTGTGCTGCTTGCTGGATCGCTATCTGAGCGGCGACGGCCTGGGCGGCATTATTGAGGTTAGCCAGCGACTGTTGCACCGCCTTTTGCTGCAGCAGTTGCGCTGGTGTCTGCGCCGCTAGCCCCTGAATGGTCGACCCGGGTACGGTATTGACCGCTGTTTGCGCCGTTGTTTGCCCTTGCTGCTGCGCTAACCATGCTTGACTGAGTACCGGCGGTCCGCTGGCATGTGCCTGCATAGCTGCCAGCGAGAGGACCGATGCGATCGCGGACGCCAAGGGATGTCTGGCGCTCATCGTGCGCGACGATGGACGTAGACGTTTGCCTGAACCGATCGGTTGAATCACGAGAACATATCCCCTGGTGTATGTCGCACAACACAAAGCCAAGCCTTCGGCGGTTAGACCGATGTCTGCGACACCGACTGAACCATGTCATCAAAATTTAATGTGCACTGTCGTTTTCGTTTCACACCGGTTTCGCATGACGTCGCGCCATGAGCGAATTTGTGGCAATAGGAAGTCAGCATTCACATCTAGTGAACGCCAATCGGAAAACCAAACAACGTTGTTGGCGGCGGCGCTGGTGGTGGTCGCTGTGGTGTCACTGAATGGCCGAGATGATTTCCCATCCGGTTGCTCAGTGCGGAAAAATTAAACTGCCCGACCTGGCGATTACTCGGTTCGCGTGTCACGGCGTCGAGTTCGCTCGCTTGACGGGTCGGCGATCTGTTGTCCGCCGACATCAATTGACGATTGAGGCAATCGTAAGACAGCGCTTGGTGACCATTGACGCTCACGTCTACGCACGACGCAGCGACGCCTGGCGGCACATCGACACTGGGCTCGACCTGCCCGACTGCCGGTGCCGCTGCCGCACAAAGTAGGTACAGTATGTGGACGTGAATCCGCATCGCCGATACCGCCTCGGTTCGAATCAGGGTGACGAACGCGTGTTATTGCCTGCCGGCGGTGCTTCCAGGTCGAACGAGATCGTCGTGACTTTCGCATCCACACCCTGCACGACCACTGCCGTCAAATCGTTCGACATGTTGCCGCCCAGCACAACATTACGATCGAGCAACAAGCCGCAACCTTTGCTTTGATAAACGCTATTGATAACCGGCTGCGCGTCCTGCGCGATGCGAGCAAGTACTTTCACGCGCGTCGCTTCCACTTGCTTGGTGACTGTGGCGGCATGGGCCTGCATCGTCTGTACACGTTGCGACAAGGCCTGCTCGCGCGCCTGACGCTGATCGGGGCTTAGCGACGCAGCTTGCGAACGGAAAGCCTGTACGTCGGCATCAATCGGCTTTCGTTCTCCATCGAGCTCGGCCTGCGCCTGATCGGAAAGTTGCTTCAATCGCGCGGAAGCTGCCTTGCCGATCTTGGCATTGGCGAATATCGCCTCGCGAGACAGCAAACAGACCCCTGCGACGGCCGGACCGCTTGATGATTGGCTCGCGCTGTTCTGGGCATGCGCAGGCGATACCGACGTACTGCCAAAAATTACGCTGGCAACCATCAACAAAGTGATATCGAAACGCATGGCATACCCTCGTGGAAACACTGGTTTGAATAGTGAACAAAAATGCGCTTTGAGTCGTTGCATTACAACGGCGTCATCACGGCTTCTTCGTACTCACCGCATTGGGGTCGTAGCGTTGTTCGTACAGCTGATCGCCATACCCTTGCGCCGCGTTTTCCAGCTTGACTCGCGACGATTGAGCGAACGGCTCGCGGCTGGATAAAACCGTGCGCACATTTATATGACTGTACGCATCGAGAATTTCGCTACCCACCTTGTATAGCTGGACGTTTTTCGCAGTACATGTGGTTACCTGGCCTTGCGCCACTTTCAATTGGCTGGTCAGATCGGCTTCACTTGCATCCTGCGCTTGCATCTGCACTTTCAACTGAGCAAGTGTCTGGTGTTGTTGTTGCAACGTTGCGTCGTCTGCCGCTCGCGCGGCGTGTTCACGAGTCAGTTCCGATGCGTCGCGCCCGGCGAGTGATTGCTTGCTTGCCAGCTCATTTTTCGCTGCCGCCAACGCCTTGCGTGCCTCATCGCGCTCCTGCTCCAATGTAGCCTTCTGCGCCTGCCATTGCGCTTGTTGGTCCTGAAGATTCTGTAGCTGGCTGCGTGTGTCGCTGAGTTGGCCGCGCAACTGCTCCTCCAGGGTTTGGGCCGTGGCGGGATGTGTAAGCATCAGCAAGCATAGGATGCTTAATGAAATCACGAAGCGCTTCATCATTCGATCCTCAGAATTTCGTGCTGAGCTCAATCTGCAACACATCGATGGCCAAGGGTGGGCCGTACACCTGCTTGGCATCGTAATAGCGAGCCGATAACCAGGTACGCGGTGCAATGCCGTAGTCGGCGGTGAAAATGAAGCCTTTGTTGTTGGTGCCGCCAAGGTCGAAGTTCGCGTCTGTCAGACCATCGAGCATCGAATCGGGCTGTACGTACTTGTAGCCGAGCGCGATGTTCCATTCGTTGGCTGCCATGGGATGCGGCGTGCCGACAATGCCGCGCACCAACCACGCAACCGGTCCGCTTTTGTAGGGACCCTGAGTGGTTGCCGTTGCACCGCTTTGATAGTTGTTGATGGGTTGGCCCAAGCCACCGGGATACCGATTCAAAGCGTCGCTTTCGTGATAGGCCATATTGCGTGCATAGTCTGCCTGGAGACGGACCGACGTCTCACCTAACTTGAAGTCGAGCTGGTTGTAGAAATCGGCAACGTGATAGTTGTAAGAGAGGCCGACAAACTGCGGCTGTGCGTAATTGCTCGGCGATGAAGGGTCCGGGATGATGTCGCGAATCAAGAAGACCGTGTTGCCCTTTTGCATGTACTGCGGCGCGGTGTCATCCGTACTGCAATAGTTGATCCCGGTGTAAAGGGCGCACGGTGAAGAGAGCTCGCCGCGCATGTGGTCGAAGTAGTAGTAGGCCAGCGCCGACTTAAATTGGGTATCGTTATCGATCTTCCATGTCGCGCCTATTTGAGCGGCCGTCATCCACTTTTCATTGCTTACGTTCTTGTCGTAACCAAATGCCTCCGACGGTGAGTCAGAGGAGGTGTATTCAATAGGAAATGCGCCAACCGTTGCGAACGAGTTGAGACTATCCGTAAAGGGCAGATCGAAGTGGCCCGCAACGCCATCGAAATTCAGCTCAGTCGAATAAATAAGATCCGACACCACAAACGGCTGCGCCATACGGCCAGCCGTGAGCGAACCCCAATCGGTGGGCTGCCAGCGAATCCAGGCTTGATCCAACCAAAGGTCCTTCTTGGTCAAGCCGCCGCCCAACGTCTGTGTGGTGGACACCGGGTTGTCGTCGCTACCCGAGCCGATGCGAACACCTGCGGTTACCGTGTCGCCCAGTTTCACTGCAACGCCCAGGTGAGCCTGCAGACGCAGCATATTCAGGCGATCCTGCTGGGAATTGAGAATGGGCGGATTCGCGCCCTGCGTGATGCTGTTGATGTCGAACGGGCCATTGCGATTGAACGCACCGTAATCGATGAAGTACGGGGAGTTGTTTCGGCTGTAAAACCACGATTCGTCGCGCACATGCACGTCGCCATACCAACTGATACGGTCAAGCCATTCGGGTATCGCGTTAGGCGTGGCCCAATGTTCGGTCTTGGCTTGCGCAACCACTTCTTGCTTGACTTGATCGCGTATTTCGTTGCGCACACTTTCCGGCACGTATGCAACACGCACATCACCCGGCTGCGCGCCATCGGATGGGGGCGCTGCAGAAACAGCGCTGCGTGCCTGTGCAGCTTCTGTATTGGCCTGCGCAAGCAAGCCATCCGCATCGGCCTGGGTGATCAAGCCTCGCTTCACCATGAGTCGAATGAGATTGACCGTTGCATTTGGCGACGGCGCGGCGGCATCTTGGGCGAAGACCGAAACAGCTGCGCCACTCAGCAGGAGGCCGATGGATAGACACAGCAATCCCCGGCGTAGACGTCGGGGATCTCGGGCGGCAATTTTAGACTTCATCAGATTCTCCAATACGGTTGCGCGGCGATCGTGCTCAATGAGAAAAGTGGGGCAATGCTGTATTCATCCCGGTCGATGGCCGCGCATCGCAACGCGCACCGGCATGCTCAGGCTAGGCGGCGGTGGCGTGTCGATGTGCAGGCCACGCAGTACGTCGAGTAGCGCGTTATCGGTGGCCTGTATGCCGCTGGAATTGATCAGCTCGATACGCGTAACACTGCCATCGGTGGACAGCCATAGCCTCGCGTGCACGTCAAAGATCAGCCTTCGCGTGCGGTCATCGCGTTGAATCGCTTCTTGCAGCGCGTAGCCCAAATATTGCTCGTAGGACGAACCGCCCACGCCACTGCCGCCATTGCTGCCGACCATGCCGCCACCGTCGCCGGCAGCGATGTTGAACGAGTCGTTGCCTGCCTGTGCCGGTGCATCGATGCTCACTTGCTTGGCGACATCGGGTGCCTGTTTCGGCGCCTCGACCGGCTTGGCCGGTTCGTTTGGCTTGGGCAACTCCTGTTTGACTTCTTCGAGCTTCTTGGGTTCGGGCGGCTTTTCTTTGGGTGGCGGAGGCGGTGGTGGCAATGGCGTAATCGTTGCGATGCGCGGCGCTTCTTTGCGAACGCCGACTTGATGGCGGGCAAACGTCCAGATCAGCCACGCAGCAATAAACACCGCCGCAAGCGCGATGATGCGCCCACGCCACTGGCGCCAACGCGATTGCTCTGGATACCCGGACTCATGCATCACAGCGCTCCGGGGTCAGTTGGACTTTTTGCCAGTCACGAGCCCGACCTGCGAGAGATCGAGGCGACGTAACAGGTCAAGGATGTCCACCACTTTCTGGTATTGGACATTCGAGTCACCCTTGACGATGACGGGGAAATCCGGCGTGAGCGCCTTCTGCTGGCGCAGCCGCTGCTCCAGCTCATCGATCGTCACCGGAAAGGCGTCCAGAAAGATCTGTCCACTCTCCGACACCGTGATCGCTTTGGTCTGTGCCTTGGCCAGGCTGACGGACGCGCTAGCCTTGGGCAGATTGACTTTGACGCCTTGCACCGCCGCAGTAGTCATGATGATGAAGATCACCAACAGCACATAGGCCAGATCGAGCATCGGCGTGATGTTGATATCGTCGTAGGGCTTGTCTTCTTCCTGGGCTCGCATGTGCGTTTCTCCTAACCATCAACAGTGGATTGATCGATGGCGCGGTGAAGCTCCGCGAGGCGCGTAACAAACTCGTCCACGAATACCTGCATGTTCGCGGTCACTGACTTGTTGCGCGTCAACAGGTAGTTGTAGCCAAACAGCGCAGGGATCGCGACGAACAAGCCGGCTACCGTCGCGAGCAACGCGGCAGAGATACCTGGTGCGATCGCGTTGATGTTGACGTCACCGGCGGCGGCGATGGCGGCGAACGTGATCATGACGCCGACGACCGTGCCGAGCAGGCCGAGGAAGGGACCGCCGGAGATGGCAATCGTCAACATCACCATCGAACGCGACAATGCCTGGTTTTCGCGCACCAGCGTCGAATCCATCACCGCCCGAATGGCCTCGATGGACTCGCTTGCGATCACGAGTCGGCCATTGCTATCGCGGCGACGCCACACTTCTTTGGCGCCGGTTTCATACAGTCGGTAAAGGGAGGAACCCATGAGCCCCCGCTGCTCACTCGGGGTCACCTTTCCGTCAGCAAGTCCCAGCAGATCGCCACCGAGCTCTCTAAAACGGCGCAGGAAGCGATCGTTGGCGTTAGACACCAGCGACACATAACGCCCGCGCTGCCACATCACCACCCAGGAGATCAGGGCCATGATCATCAGTGCGCCAATGACCACCCACGCATCGACCGTGACTGACTTGACGATGATGCCGAAGTAACCAAAACCGAATCCAGATTTCTTCTCGTCTTCGCCATAAGCAACCAGCTTTGATTCAGCGCCCTGGGAAAGTGCATCGGCTGCGATGAGAACCGGCGAACGCGCGACACGCGAAAGTCTGACCTCGTCCATCTGCCCCACGAACGAGGCGTAAGGCACTGCAGTTGTACTGACGTTGGCAAGGTCACCGCCGATCGTCGCGCCGGCATTCAATGCGGGCAACGTCGCGGACAGATTGGCGTAGCGCTTACCGTCGACATACAGCACGACATCGTTGCCGTTCGCAGTGACGGCAAGGTGAGTCCACACCGCAGGCTTCAGTGGAGTGCCCGCGACACTGCGCTGCGGCTGGTCACCGTCCACTTCAACGAAAGGCGCGCCGGCGTTGATGCCGATAAGGAGTGCCTTACCATCCTGTCGATGGCCGTACAACAACGTCTGTGTGGTTGGTAACGCGTCAAGCTTGATCCAGGCACTGAACGTGAAGCTGCCACCTTGCGTCGTGTTCAGCGACGCGCTACCCGGAAGTGTCAGCACAGTTGACCCCTCGAAACGCGCAGCGCTTCCGATGACGCCGCCATCAACAATGCGAGGAGTTCCGCCGACGACGTTGTTGCTATAGGCGGTCGCGTCTTTCGGCGCAGTGCCAGTCTTATCGTCAAAGTGGTACACAAGCGTGTAGTCGGCATCGAACGTCGCCGCTCCGCTGCTCAGCGCGGGTGCCTTGTCGTTGCCGTAATACATCCATACGGTTTGCTGACCACTGGCCGGCAGTTCGGGAACATCCAGCCAGATTTGCGCCACACCCATGACCGGGTCGAAGCTTTCGATCTGATAGTTGAGCGGCGTCTTGCCGTCACTGGCGACAAAGCGAAGATCAGTTCCTGTCTTTGTCACACCGTCAAATTGGAAGTTGCCCGGATGCAGCCGAATGAGCAATGGCATACGGCCCGCCGATTGGGCCAGGTCCGCTCCCTTCGCCGTGGTATCAATCGTGATTGGTTTGCGATATGACCAATCGTCGTTCCACCACGACGTGTCGGTTGCAGTGCTCAGCCGCGGCATCAGCGCGAGAAAAAGCGCGCATGCAAAGATCAGGTAACGCATGGTCAGTGAACCTCTGTCCGAATGTGGCGATGTATTTACGGTGTCGAGACTTCTTAGAGCCCAGCCTTGACGCTGAAAAGGAGTTGCCCGTCATGCGCCTTGGTCTGCACGCCATTTCTGAGCGGATAGGCGTATTCGACTTGGCCATCCAAGTAATGAAACACGGTGAAGCGCGTACCAACGCCCGTACTCAGCAGCGTGAAGCGCCCGCGCTGTCCCGGTAGCGGATCGATCAACTGAAGGTGTGCGCCATCGAAAAAGGCATGGAAGCGCCAATCGTTGGCAAAGCTACCCAACCATGCATTGATGGATGGACTGCGCAGTTCAATGGAACCGACGCCGCCGGTGTCGGCGGTCTCTTCGGCTGATAAGTAACCGCGCACTGTGGTTTCGCCACCGGCGGCAAATTGTTCGCTCGATACCAATGGCGCATCCGCCACTTGACCGCTGAAACGCGTGACCAGTGAGTAGTCGCCGGTGAATAGGCGCGAGTAATTGAAGTCGGCATGCAGGTACGCGAAGTTGTCGCGCGCGTTGAAACGTTGATTGTCGAAGGCCGAGTTTTCGCTTCCCGCCCCGCGCAGGCCGAAATTTCCGGCAAGGGTGAAGCCGGTTGTCGATTTTTCGCCAACATGTTGACCGGTGTAAGCAAGCGTCAGCGGAACGTAAGTCAGGGGCGCTTTTTCAGTCTCGCCGCCGAGCGTGATGTTCTGGTCAAAGTGCTTGCGGCTAACGCCAAACGACACCGACTGCGTGTATTGGCCCAGTGCTGACAACTGCAGGGTCGCCTGCAAACTGAACGCTTCGCCCTTGCCCAGTACGGTGGTACCGCCCAATGTGTTGGCGTTGCTGTTGGACTTATATCCCGAACCGAGCAAACTCCAGTCGCTGCTGAGTGGCGCCAAATAGGAGAGCGCATAGACCTCCGTCGCGCTTCGATCCTGCGGCGCTACGATATAGGACGCCGAAATGGTATGGCCCAGCTGCCAGAGATTGTCGTAACGGATGTTGGCGATCGTGCGCAAATCGGGCGTATCGGCGCTGTGATCGTTATCGACTTCGACGCTGCCATGCAGCGGACTGCTGTCATCGACCTTCAGTGTCACATCCATCGTCTGGGGCAGGCTACCGGGACTGAGTACTGGAACGACTTGCCGCCCAGGCTGTCGATTGAGATCGGTCAATTGTTGTTGAACGTTGCTGAAATTAGGCACCGTTCCTTCGGCAAGCGAAGGCACCGCGTCGCGAATGGCTTGTGGCGAATGATATTTGGCGCCAACGACGCGCACATGACCGATCTCGTTCTCCGAGACCTTCAACAAAACGACACCACCCTTCACTTGTTGTGGCGGAATTTCCACCACGACTGATTGATACCCGGCCGACTGATACAGCTTTTGCAGCGCGTCGCGCGCGGCGTGCACATCCGTCATGCTGCGGCCCGGACCAAGAAAAGGCTCTACTGTTTTTTCGATATCGACGGCACCGAGCAACGTATTGCCACGCACCAGATATTCGTTGATCTGATAGGTCGACGGTGCCGGTGTCGGCACACCTTTCGCTGCATCCTGCGCAGTGGCGTAAACAGGCAACAAAAATGCAACGGCAAGCGCCAACGGGCAACGCACGCCCCCCCATGCACAAATTCCCTTCCGCATGCTCATGCCTCGCCCTGATCCTGAGTCATTGATTCAGCTCCATGTGCAAAGCGACTTGGTGAAGCTAGCGCAAGGTAGATAACCGAATCACGACAAGCACGTGTCGGACTCAAAACATCAAATGAATCGGTGTTGGCAGCAGTGCCCTGAAAACCCCGCAGATGGGTTCGCGATGCGCCGTAATGGCCGCTCAAGGCCTGAACCGTTGCACGGCCATTCCGTTCGCACGGGTGTTCAGTGATCGGCAAAAAGACCCGGCGACCAAACGGCGTTGATACCCATAACGATCGCGCAGCTTTATTTCCGCATGTGGTAAGTGATCCATTCACGCGCCTGGTTTTTCTGATTCGATTGGCCACACAACATTTACCCTTCAGGGCCGGCGAAATGCCGTCCATCGATCAAATAGAGGATCCCCACGCAGTCGTCGAACCGCTCGCGGTGTATTTGCTGGCTGTACCAGGCGTCCATGCCTTCCAGTCATCGTCCTTGCATGGATAGACAGATGACAGCGTGTGCGACTGAACCGTGTCATTAAAATTTAATTTGCCGACACCAATCCACGCGAAAACGACGCCTTGAGACATCAAAGCGTCATACAGTTAGAAAGATTTGGCCTTCCAGATACGACTTAACTGAGAACGACGATGCCGCCGGGCAGTTCGATCACGCGGGCGCCATAGGCGTCACGAATCAAGGCGGCGACGTCGCCGAGTTGGTTGAGCGAAAATCTGGCCTGCACCTTCCGTGCAGCCAAGCGATCGTTTGCCAGGATGAGTTTTCCCGGGCGATAACGATTGATTTCCACGATGACATCCGAGAGCGGCTGACCATCGAAGATCAGTACGCGTCGTCGCCATGCCATGGTCAGATCGGTATCGGCGTGGCTCAATGCGTCCATTCCGCCGCGACCGTAATCCACGCGCTGTGCTGCCATCAGAGATGCGCGCTTGCCGCCATACTCGAGTGTTGTCACGCCATCCAGACCCGTAACCTGCACTTGCGATCCCGTGCAGCGAATATTGCATTGTGTTTGCCCAGATACCTGCACGCGTCCTCCGCCGGCGTAAACCGTGAATTGACTTTGCGCTGCACCAGAGGTCTTGATATTGATCTCGCCGCTGATCAGGTCGAGGCCAACGGCATGTCCTGCGGCCTTGCGCAAATTCATCGTGGTCTGCGTGTTCATCTCGACGATCAGGCCCGGACTCAGTTCAATCTGCCGTTGCTCGCCGGTGCCGGTGCGGTAGTCCGCCGACATGTCCGATAACGATGGCCACAGTTGCAACGGCGGTCGCACCAGGAGGAGCGCCGCCGAGGCGGCTACAGCGCCACCGAGAAAGGTCCGACGCGTCATTCGCCTAGGCTGCATGCGCGGCTCCGACGAGATGGCAGTGACAGAGGTAGCGATTTGCGCCGCCTCACTTGAAGCCACCGCTTGCGCAGCGGGCCCAAGGTTCTCCCAAAGACGTCGGGTCTGGGCGAATGCTTCCACATGCGCGCGACTTTGCGCGCACCACTGCTCAAATGCGCGCGCGTCTTTTGTGGTGACCATGTCCGACTTCAGATGCAAAAGCCAACGCTGCGCTTCGCGACGCAGCCCGGCTCCGTGGTTGGGGACGTTATCGAACAGTTTCATGCTTTTAAGACTCTTTTCCAGCGCCGGGACCGAACCGTTGGGTGATTTTTCGATCAAGCCGCTGCCCGCAATGGAAAAGTGCCTTTCTCAGTTCTTTCCCAACCATGCGCACGGAGATGCCAAACCTCAGCGCGAGCTCACTCAGCGGAACGTCGTCCAGCCGCGCTGCGGTCAGAATTTCCCGCTGACGGGAACTCAGCTCTCTCAACGCCTTTTCCAGCGCGTGCACTTCAAACTGTGCGTGCACAATCCGCGCGGGATCCAAGGTTTCGGCGCCAACGTTCAGCAATTCTTCCACCTCGCTTCCCGTCAAATAGCGCGCATCGACCTGGCGCTGATCCGCGGCGACGTTAAGCGCCATTCGGAAAAGGTAACCAATCGGATTGCTGAGTGCCGATCGACTGTCCCCCATTCGCTCAATGCGCAGATAGGTTTCTTGCAACGCATCGTTGACGAGATCATCGGAACCGAGCCGATACTTGAGGCGCCGCCGCAGTTCGGAACGCTGTTCGAGGAACAAGCGAAGCAACGAAAACGGCGAAGGCTCCATGGCAGTTCTTTTCTACTGCGCTGCGTGGTCGGTTGTCGCGCAACCCAAGCCCGACGTAGCGCTTCGCGGCATCAACAGCACGGTCAATGGTTCTGGCATGGTCGAGGGAGGTGCGTCGAGTGTCAGTTGCTCCAATGCTCTCACGACCTGAGCGTTACGCGCCTGGGTTGACTCGCTCAATATGCGGGTCTTCTTCACGCGGCCATCGGCGGCTATCCATAGCTGCAGTGCGAGGCGGTAATTTCCTGGGCGCGTCTGCGGAGACCGGCAGAGCGCCAACTCGATCGGCTTCTGTATCCGTGCCGCATAGTGGCTGATGCTGCTTTCACTGCCTTCTGCAACAACATCGAGTTGACCCAATGTGCTGTTTGGACTGGCGTGAGCAGCCGGATCAACCACCTTCAGAGTGAAAGCCTGATCGGAAGAATAGCTTGCTGTGAGACCGGTCCCTATCAGTATTTTCAGCAATGCATCCACTTTGTTGAAGTCTCCGAGCACCCCTTTGGAACGTACCCCAGCGGTCATTGCATCATCAAACAACACCGCTTGTCCGGTGACTTCACTGTACTGCCTGAGCGCGGATAGAAGCGGCTGTGGCGGGATGTTGAAACTCACCTTCTCGATTTGGTTTTTTTTGTCCACCCCAGGAACCTGATACGGCAATGCCTGGTATGCCAAACACGTTTCCGAGAGCATCAGCCCCACAAGACACAGCATCAGTCTGTGCTGAAATTGTTTGGCTGCACTCTTATTTACGCGATGACGCGCCACATCCCCTCTCCGAGCGGAACTGACAGGTTAAGTGTGCGATATGACAGTGGGGTGACGATACTTTGGGGCTTCTGGCGCTGCGCCAAGACAGGCGACAAGACGTCAGCGTTTGAAAGATGGCTTATCAGGTCAACGTCCAGCCTCGCACTGAATCCTAAAATCAGAACGTTGCCAAAAATAGGGACGGCGGGAGTCCTCCAGTACGCGACAGCGCGTTCCGGGTTCCAGCGCTCTATCGCGTCCAGGGAGACTATGATGCCTGAGGCGAGTCGCGTGACTCGACTATGAAACGCGTCTTCGCCAACGCCATTGTTCACACCGACTCAGTTGCACTGATCGCAAACATCGAAGCGTAACGTGGATGAACACGCGGCAGGCTAAGTCGCATGTTTCAGGCCGACA
>Ga0302234_10001959_pt1 | contig 13679 bp, 12 predicted proteins | sample II_Palsa_N3_2_FD_193576 | JGI IMG/M metagenome (GOLD analysis project Ga0302234, IMG submission 193576) | Peat permafrost microbial communities from Stordalen Mire near Abisko, Sweden - II_Palsa_N3_2 | ecosystem: Environmental > Terrestrial > Soil > Palsa > Peat permafrost | place: Sweden... | reverse complement strand
CAACGCTCTTGAGCTGTTTGTCTTCAGGACGCTCCGATACAAACAGCAACAAGACCAGTGCGCCGAGCAGCATCGACAGAGGAGCCAGTCTAAAAATCCAGATCCAGTCGAGATGCATCGTGCCGAGAATGAGAACGGGGAAGACATAAGCGAGCACGGAAGAAAATCCGGAAAACCCGATATATACGCCGTACACAAAGCCGCGATGTTTGTGATCCCACCAGTTCGACAGCAAGCGGCTACCGGGCGCGAAACCCATCGACTGAAAGTAGCCGTTCGCACCCCATGCAAGTAGAAAAAACAGGAATGTGTGACCGAAGCTGAAGACCCAGTTCGCCGCTAGCGAGAGGACCGCTCCGGCGATCATCATTGCCTTGCCACCGAGTTTATCGCCCAGATTTCCGTTGATGAATTGGCCGCCTGCATAACACCACAACATGGTTGCGCTGATCCAGCCAATTTGGTATTTCGACAAGCCGTAATCGTGCTGGATGCTGGAGACCGCAAAGCCCAGGGTCTGGCGCCCCGTGTAATAGAAGAGATAGCAGAACGTCACGCCTATGAGTGCGCGCCATTTGTACTGGCTGAACGTGGCGCTTTGCGATATCGGTTGGCATTGCAAAGTATTAGGCGTATCTGAGGGCATTGTTGTCTCCGTGCGGCGCGCAATCTTTGCTGCGCTAGCCGGTTGCTTGATTAACCGAGATGGTTGAGCGCGATATCGATAATGTCGAAATTACGCAGACGACGGCCGCGATCAAGATCAACCACCTTGCGGTTGAAGATGAGCGGCACTTTTTGCTCGGACATCCCGCCGTGAGAACGCAAAGGCACGGTCAATCCGGACAAGTCATGTTTGTCGGTAGCGCTGCCTAGCACCGTCAGCCGTTCTCCGAGCACCACGAGATCGCCAATCCGATCTTCAGGCAGTTCGAACCGCTGACTGGCTTGCGAACGCGTCAATACCGCCTCGACGCCCGCGATGCCAGCGAGAAAATCCGTGACATCGCGCTGGCGTTCCCCATCGGGCAAATAAATCGTCGCATAAGACCCTAGCGCGCCGTGATGTTTTACGTAGGGATCCGTAATAGGCAGGATGACGCGCGCGAATTGCGCCCCATATCGGGCGTCTATAAGGTCTTGCAAAAATACGATGTTCGGGCGGCCGATTGCATCGGTCTTGGCATTCATCCCGTGGTCGGCCGTGATTGCCAATACCGCGCCTTCCTCGTGATAACGCTTGAAGTAGCCGTCCATCATCGCGTAGAACGCATTGGCTTCCGGCGTGCCCGGCGCGTGCTTGTGTTGTACATAATCGGTTGTTGACAGGTACATCAAGTCGGGCCGCTCGTTAGTCAGCAAAGCAAGTCCCGCGGCAAAAACAAACTCTGAAAGCTCCGCGCTGTACACGGGAGGCACCGGCATACCGACCCTTGCCACGATGCCCTCAATACCGTGATCCGCCCGGTTCACCTCGTCGGCTTTTTCAGCGGAAAAGCAGATACCTTTGAGCTGATGACCGAGCAGGCTGCGCAACTTATCCTTTGCCGTCACCACCGCGACGCGCTGGCCCGCTCGGGCCATCTCGGCCAGGATAGTCGGCGCGCGAAGGTACTTCGCGTCGTTCATCAGGACCTCCTCTTTCGCTTCCTGATCGAAAAAGAAGTTTCCGCAGATGCCGTGAACGGACGGTGGTGCACCGGTGACAAGCGACAGATTGTTCGGGTTCGTGAACGACGGAACCACGCAGTCTCCTGTTAGCACCGAGCCGAACCCGGGCAGCTCGGCGAGGAACGGAGCCTTGCCCGCCTGGATGGCCTGATTGATGTACTCCTGCTCGCATCCGTCGACGCAGACAACAATCGTCGGAGCCGAGGGCAGTCGATAGGATCGGGAATTAACGTTGATAAGTTCAGTCATGGATCACCTCTCTCGTTGAGCTGGTGTCAGCGTATGATGGGACGCTTTCTCACACAATCGCTAATAACTAGCCGTATCTGTGCATAAAGCTCACACATGAGACAAAAGCTTCCCCCGCTTAACGCGTTGCGCATATTCGAAGTCGCTGCCCGTGCAGGCAGTTATTCGGCCGCCGCGCGAGAGCTGAACCTGACCCATGGCGCCGTCAGCCGGCAAATCGCGAGTCTCGAGGACTGGCTGGGCCAGCCATTGTTTGTGCGCGAGGGGCAAAGCATGGTGGCGTCGTCTCATGCCCGGGCGCTCGCCCGCGAAATCAGCGCTGCATTCGACCACATTGCGGACGCTGCCGAACGCTATGGAAAGAACCGGCATGTAAAGGTCATCCGGGTCAGCGCATCGGCCACGGTCGCGATGCGCTGGCTGATCCCCCGGTTGCCTTCATTTGCTGAGATATGCCCGGAGGTAGACGTGCGTGTTTCAACCGTTCTCTCCACGGAGCCCGCGTTCAGGGGAAGCTTCGACGTTGCAATACGGCGGGACGTACCGAGCGGTGGCCAATTTCAGGCGTGGCCGCTGTTTCGAGAGTCAAATACCGTGATCGCCAGTCCGTCTCTGCTCTCTCGTACAGGCATCACGACCGTTGAGCAACTTGCCAGCGAGACTTGGCTGTCGACCGAAACCCGCCCGGGCGACTGGGAGGCATGGGTTGAGGCCGCGAATAAACCTACGCTGCGAGCCAGTCGAACGTTACGGTTCGATCATTTTTTTGTGACCTTGCAGGCTGTAGTCGATGGACTTGGCTTCGGCATCGGCCCCTTTCCTACGCTTGACACCGATTGCGCAACCGGCCGGCTGCAGAAGCCCTTTCCCGATTTGCTCTCGCCGGGCTCAACCTACTACGCGTTGGTGCCACTTGACGCTGATAAGCCGGTGCATATGAGAGCGTTTGTCGATTGGCTGCAATCAGTCAGCACGAAAGAGAGCGGATCGTAGTGCCAGTAGCGGGAGCGCCGATAGTGTCGGCGGGCTCAGACTTGCGTTGCTTTATGCGCGAGCGATTAACCCGTGGCCGTCACCCATCCGGAATTTTGAAGCCGCGCTGAATTCTCAGAAGACAGTTTCAACTCTGTCCCTTGATCCGATTCCGATGCGCCGCTTGCTTCGCCCGGTTACCGCAAGCCGCCATGCTGCACCAGCGCCGCGCGTGCCCCCGAGTGTGATCGGCGAACAGCAACGTGCAGGTCGGACCTTCGCACGCCTTCACGTACGTGAAATCCTCCTCGCAAACCAGCTTCGCCAGGATTTCCCCGATCGGCAAAAGTAGAGACTCCGGCGAACTCCAACGCCGCAAGCGTTCAAACGTCAGGGCGCCCGTCGCCCCCTGTTCATGAGCGACGATCTTCCCAAAGGCTTCATCACGCGCCAGCAGCAAGTTCAAAGGCTCCAGCTCACGTAGGTCCGCCGCCCCAAGCGTTCTGCCCTTGCGCTCACGGACGAACACCCTGAACCACTCACGCAGACTGCGCGCCTGATCCGCCAGGCGATCGAACTCGCCCGGCATCGCGCGCTCGCGCATCGTGCGCAGCACTTCGGCGGGTACCAGTTGCGACTGCTCGAGCCACGCCAGCAGCCCCTCGCCATCGTCGATCCAGTCGATCGGGACGTCGACGGGCGTCGCCACCGAATTCAAAAAATCCAGGCCGGCCGAATCGGCAATGAACATCGCGGGAGATTGCTGGGGCATGGGCTACCTCAAGGTGGACGGAAATAACCTTCTCAAAGACTATTGACAGGTTACCACATCATCGAATAACCTCATTAAATGCTTTGAAGAGGTTACTGGAATTGATGGCCAACTTGCTGCGGTGGGGTTCGCCTTCACGTGGATTTTCCTCTGTCTATCGGAGACGGAAATGTCTGAAAGCGATGTGAAAGTGGTGCTGGTGCCCGGAGCTTGGGCTGACGGATCTAGCTGGAGTAAGGTCATTAATGGACTCCAGTCAAATGGAGTTAGTGCGGTTACTGTCCCGGTGCCATTAACGACCTTGGACGACGACGTTGCGGCACTTGACCGAACCCTGGAACGGATTGAAGGACCCGTTGTGCTGGTCGGACACGCCTACGCTGGCGCGGTCATCGGCGCCGCATGCAATCCCGGGATCAAGGCGCTGGTCTACATCGCCGCGCTTGCCCCGGCCGAGGGAGAAACGGTAGCCGAGGTGTTCTATCGAAACGAGCCGCACCCCGCAGCGCCAAAGCTCGCTCCTGATAGTCACGGGCTGATCTGGTTGCCACAAGAGGCGTTTGCCACGGCCTTTGCGCAAAACGCATCGGCGCAAGAGTTGGCGGTATTGGCCGCTGTTCAGCGCCCGATTTCGCCGGCATGTATCAGCGTTCCCGTAGGACGTCCGCTTTGGAAGGATGTGCCGAGCTGGTATCTGCTGGCCGAGCAGGATCACATGATCGTCGCCGAGACCCAGCGCTTCATGGCCGAGCGCATGAACGCGCGGGTGAGCGCGCACGCGGTGGATCACACACCCAGTGTCACGGCTCCAGGTTTGGTTGTTGATCTGATTCTTCAGGTCGTGCGTGAAGTTCGCGACTAAGGGAGCCGAGAGCTTCGTGGCCGCCACGGGGTTCCATGAATTCATCTGCACGGGCTTGGCGCTCGTGCCCCTACGCAGTCGCTTTATCGCCCAGCGCATCTGGCGTAACTGCAGGTATCAACGAGGAGAATCATCATGACTGGTATCACGTACCGCACCGCGGATGTCGACGGCTTTAATATCTTCTATCGTGAAGCAGGGCTCGCGGGAGCACCCAAGTTGCTGTTGCTTCACGGCTTCCCCAGTTCCAGCCACATGTTCCGGGACTTGATCCCGCTGTTGGCCGATCGCTTCCATGTCATCGCGCCGGATCTACCCGGATTCGGGCGGTCGGATATGCCGCCCCGCGAGCAGTTCAAGTACAACTTCGACAACTTAGCCGGCGTCATCGATCGCTTTACCGAAGTGGTCGGATTCGATCGCTTTGCGGTCTATGTGTTCGACTACGGGGCACCGACCGGCTTGCGGATTGCAGTCAGGCATCCCGAGCGCATCACCGCGATCATTTCCCAGAACGGCAACGCCTACGAGGAAGGTCTGAGCGACGGATGGAATCCTATCCGCGCATATTGGCAGGACGCGTCCGATGAGAATCGCGAAGCGCTTCGCGGCTTCCTGTCGCCGGAGACGACACGCTGGCAGTACACCCATGGCGTAGCCGATGAGGCTACGGTCTCGCCGGACGGTATCGCGCTGGACAACTTCTATCTGACGCGTCCCGGAGCCGATGAGGTTCAACTGGACTTGTTCGGTGACTACAAGAGCAACGTCGCGCTCTATCCAACGTTCCAGGCGTATTTCCGCCAGCACCAGCCGCGGTTTCTTGCGGTGTGGGGGAAGCACGATCCGTTCTTCCTTCCGCCGGGCGCAGAGGCGTTCAAGCGGGACATCCCCGACGCCGATATTCGCTTCTACGATACCGGTCACTTCGCGCTGGAAACGCATGCGAAGGAGATCGCCGCGGCAATCGGTGAATTCCTTTCTCGATGAACCGGGTTCTTGCCGGAGGGGGAGTCGTTCACGACTGAACGCTGTTGCGTTCATAAACTTAGGAGAATTGACATGTCAAACGCAGTCGCTGTTGTTACGGGAGCCAGCCAGGGCATTGGCTTTTCCACGGCGGTCCGTCTCGCGCGGGATTTTGGCTCGATCGTACTGGTTGCGCGCAATCGCGCCAAGCTCGAGGAAACGGCTGCAGCCGTCAAGGCAGCTGGTGCGGAACCGCTGGTCGTTGATCTCGACCTGTCCGACCCTTCGGCGGCTAAGAAGGTGGTCGAACAAACGCTGGCCAAATTCGGGCGCATCGACGCGTTGCTGAATATCGCGGGCGCTGTGCCTCAAATCGACGTGCTCGAGATGACGGACGAGCAGTGGGATGCAGGCATGGCGCTGAAGTTGCACGGCGCCCGTCGCCTGACCGTTGAAGCGTGGCCTGCGTTGATGGCTTCCAAAGGTTCTGTTGTCCTGATGTCAGGGAATTCGGCACTCTTTCCGAAAGCACCGTACGCGGCGGTCGGGACCATCAACGCGGCGATCATTGCGCTCGCGAAGGCATTCTCCGACCGGGGCATCACAGACGGCGTACAGGTGAACAGCGTAATGCCCGGCCCCGTGATGACAGGGCGTCGACGCTCCTATCTCGAGCATTGGGCGCCACTGCACAACATGACGGTCGAGGAGGCAACCGCCAAGTTCCCGGCTGAGGTGGGCATTACACGTTACGGCGAGCCTGAAGACATTGCGGAACTGATGGCGTTCCTGGTTTCACCAGGGGCTCGGTGGATGACTGGCTCTGCCATTCGAATGGACGGAGGCGAGGTCAAGTCGATCTGAACAGGCGAGTGAATCAGCATGCACGCAAGCGATCGTGGTCGGGTTGATCGGCTTAGATTCGACAGAAAATTTAAATAGCATCTTTACGGGCTGGAACACACGCGTTTGCATCGCTGATCGACTGTCTTATCCGTTTGGTAGCGCGGATTTCCCGGCACGTTTGCGGGGCTTGGGCTCGACACCCACGCGCGGATCGCGCGCGAGCACCAGTGCCGTCATCCTGTCCGCTATGGTTTCAAATGCCGGATCGTCTTGCGGTATATAAAGCCATTTACCCAGCACCGGATGCGGCTGCAGTGCTGGCATTTCTTCAATAAGAGCGGCGTGGCGGTCTTGCGATGTGCACACGAGCAAGCCGTTCCACGGCGGGTCGCGATCGGCGGCAACCAGACACAACAGCCCGTCGATATAAGCGGCGTCGCTGCCGAACATCCGCTTGGCGATGTAGGTTGAATCACTTTCGAAAGCATCAAAGATCCAGGCGAGCGAGTTGCGGATTGAAGAGGGCATTGGCGTGAATTCGTGGGCGAGGAACGAAGATGATATGACATAAATCTCAGGGTAAGTCCTGAAGAAAACATCAGACGTCTGATGTATCTTGCATCAAGTCAACACAAAAGAACAAGCCATGCGCCTGAGTGTAGAGCGATCGATGAGCGAGAAGATTCAGGAATCTCTGCGCACGATGATTCGCGAAAGGGCGCTGAAGCCTGGCGATCAGATCCCCACTGAAATAGAGCTGTGCGAGCAACTTGGCGTGGGGCGTTCCAGTCTGCGCGAGGCTGTGGCGCAGATGATTTCGCACGGGCTTTTATCGCGTATACAGGGACGCGGCACGTTCGTCAGACAAATCTCCTTAAAGCTGGAAGGCGGTCTGGATGATCTGATGTCCGTAACCGACATGATCAAGAGCGTCGGCGCGGTTCCGTCGACCAGCCGTTTGCAGATCAAACCCATTGTTGCGTCCGAAAGCCTGGCGCAAAAACTGGCGCTGCAAGTAGGCGATCCGTGTGTGCGGATTGAGCGGGTACGGTGGGCCGATGACGCCGTTGCAGCGTATTGCATCGACATCGTGCCTAAAGCTTTATACGACCGGGCCAATGGCGATATGGGCGAATCCTTGTTCGCGATGTTCGAGCGCACCGGGCTTCGCCTGTCGCATACGCATAGCTCGATCCAACCGACGCTCCTGACTTCGAGGGACTTGCCGGAGTTGCGGGAAGGAGTCGGTCTGTTCCTGCTGCTGGATGAAGTGGATTTCGACGATACCGGCAAACCAATTTGTTACAGCAACGACTACTACAACACCAGCATCTTCAAGTTCGATTTGGTGCGCAAGCGCCACTGAAGCGACGCTAAGCATGTAGCACCAAGTTAAGCCTGAAGAAGCTTGTGAAGGAGGAATCGATGGAGTTTGAAGCGTTGAATTCTGCTGACTTGACGGCTTACCTTAGCGGCGTGCCGGCGGTGCGTGCATTGCTCGGCAATACCGATGAGCTGGACGTAGTCGAAGTCGGCGACGGCAATCTGAATTTCGTTTATTTCGTCAGTAACGCTCAAGCGCCGGAGAAAAGCGTTGTCGTCAAACAGGCGCCGCCTTTCCTGCGTCTGGTCGGAACGAGCTGGCCGCTGACGCGTCAGCGCATGGAGCACGAGGTGGCCGCGCTGCGCCGGTTCGGCGCGTTATGTCCGCAACACGTGCCTGAGGTCTATCACGCGGATAGCGAGCTGTTCCTGATGGTCATGCAGCGTTTGTCCTCGCACAAGATCCTTCGACAAGGCTTGATGGAAGAGATCGTTTATCCAAAGCTAGGCGATCATCTTTCCACGTATTTGGCACATACGCTGTTCTTCTGTTCGGATCTGTTCCTCGCACCGCATGTGAAGAAGGAGGCCGCCAGCGCGGCGGTCAATAGCGAGCTCTGCAAGATCACGGAGGACCTCGTTTTTACCTATCCGTTCGAGGATCATCCTTCAAACAGTTATAGCCCCGCCTTGCCTCGCTCGGCGGTAGAACGCCTTAGAACGTCGGTGGCGTTGCGGATTGCCGTCGCGGAAATGAAATGGGCGTTCATGAACCATGCGGAGAGTTTGCTGCATGGCGACCTGCATACCGGGTCGATCATGGTCAATCAGGAAGAGAGCTTCGTCATAGACCCGGAGTTCGCTTTCTACGGACCCATGGGTTTCGACATCGGCGCGCTCCTGGCCAATCTCTGGTTAGCGTATTTCTCCCGCGACTGGCACGGCCGTGTGGGAGGAGCGAATCCCGAGCCCTACCAGCAATGGCTGCTTGAACAGGCCGCCCAGATCTGGAACGGCTTCGCCGACAAGTTCCTGACTCTCTGGCGGGATCATGAGAGCCGCAGCAAGCAGCACTTCATTGGCGAAGAGGCTGACGAAGCGTGCTCGGAAGCATTTCGAACCCATTTCATGCAAAGGCTTTTTGCGGACACACTCGGATTCGCGGGTTGCAAGATGATTCGCCGGATTGTGGGAATGGCGAAGGTCGCGGAGATCACGAGCATTCCCGACGAAGCAGCACGCGCAAAAATTGAAGTGCGTTGTCTGCGGTTTGCTGAAGCCTTGCTTGTGCAACGCCAGCAGTTTGGCGGTATTGACGAGGTTTTGGCTCATGCAAGGGCTGTCCGGGCGCAGAGCGAGGACTGAGAGTGAGCCTGCTAACTCCGATCCGTGTTGGTCAAATCGGCGAACGCCGTGACGGAAGCTTGAATCAGGACAACGTCATTCAATCTGGAGAACTCATGGTTCCGCCGGCGCCTTTTGAAACCCTTCCTGCGACGCTTGCCTGGCAGGAGGAGGGTTTATATCTTCTGGACCAGACGCGATTACCGCGGGCTATTGTGGTTGAGCGAGTCAGCGAGGTAGCGGAGGTATGGCGCTGGATTCACGAGTTGCGAGTGCGCGGCGCACCGGCGATCGGGGTAGCGGCAGCCTATGGTTTGTGCGTGGCGATGCAACCGTTGCGGCATCTCTCCGCTGAGGATTTTCAGTCGCAATTGATGCAGCAAGCCAGCTTCCTGGATTCGGCACGACCGACGGCCGTGAACCTCAGTTGGAGCCTCAAGCGCATGTTGGCTGCTGCGCAGCACGCGGCGACGCAAGCCCCTGCCGCCGTGTACTACGTGCTGGTTAAGGAAGCCATGAAGATTCACGCCGAGGATCAGGCGCTCTGCGCCGGCATTGGTGCGCATGGTGTGTCCCTGATCACGCCCGGTTGCGGCGTGCTGACCCATTGCAATGCGGGCGCGTTGGCGACAACAGGTATAGGTACGGCGACCGCACCGATCTACATGGCTCATCAACAAGGCATACCGTTCCGTGTTTTCGCCGATGAAACGCGCCCCTTGCTGCAAGGCTCTCGTCTGACGGCCTTTGAACTGCAAAGAGCCGGCGTTGACGTGACGCTGATCACCGACAGCATGGCGGCTTCCATCATGTCGCAGGGCTTGGTAGACCTGGTGATTGTGGGTACGGATCGGGTGGCGGCTAACGGAGACTTCGCCAATAAGATCGGTACGCTGAGCGTGGCCATCACCGCGCGTTATTTCGGCATACCGTTCTACGTTGCCTGTCCGTCGTCAACGCTTGACCTGTTGACGGCGAACGGATCGGACATCGTGATTGAAGAGCGTCAGGACCACGAGGTGACACATCTGGCGGGCCAGCCCACTGCGCCTGTCGATATCAAAGTGCGCAACCCGGCCTTCGATGTCACGCCTCACGATCTGGTGACCGGCTTTATCACTGAGCTCGGGATTGTCGAGCAGCCCTTCGATAAGAACTTCGCCGCGCTGTTTTCATCCAGAAGAGGTGAGTTGTGAACAGCATCCCGGCCGCCGAGACCGCACTGTGCCGCGAGGTGATTGAGACCGCCCTCGAGATGGAGCGTCTTGGGATAAACCAGGGTACCTCCGGCAACATCAGCGCGCGATGGCAGGATGGTTTGCTGATTACGCCGAGCGGCGTTCCCTATGCGGAGTTGCAAACGCAGGACATCGTCTGGTTGCCGCTTGATGTAAGTGATGACGCGAAGGTGTTCGAGCAAAGCCGGCCGTCGACGGAGTGGCGGTTTCATCGCGACATCCTGCGTTCGCGGCCCGAGATCAACGCGGTGGTGCATACCCATTCGAATGCGGCCACTGCTCTGGCTATTCATAGCAGGGAAATCCCTGCGCATCATTATATGGTGGCGGTTGCGGGCGGCAATTCCATACGGTGCGCGCCGTATGCGACCTTCGGTAGTCAGGCGTTGTCAGAACACACTCTTACCGCTTTGAAAGACCGTACAGCGTGCTTGCTTGCGCACCACGGGGTGATTGCTATCGGACGTGATCTCGCTCGTGCGTTGTGGCTGGCCAATGAAGTAGAAGTCCTCGCACAACAATATCTGCTTGCTTGTCAGCTCGGAATACCGCCGGTCTTGTCCGATGAAGCAATCAACGAGGTAATCGAAAAATTCAAAGGATATGGTTTGCGCAGCAAGACTTGATGGGACGGACGTGCTCCAATTTTGCAACGAGCCCTTTCGGTTTTGGGGATAGCGTACCGTGAATGGCGAGGATAGCATTCGACCACGATAGGCTGTATTTCGCTCGACTGAATACCGTTGAGTTCTGGCTTCATCGCTTCAGCCAGAAGCTTGTCGATCGAAGTGAAAGAAGATGCAAGGGAATCACAACCTGCTTTTAAAACTTACACAACGGAGACGGTTATGGCCTGGAATGCAGAAAGGTTCGACAGATGGTCGAAGGTCGGCGCATCGACGGGAGCGTTGGTGCTTTGCGCGGCTGCCGCGCTAAGTGGATGCTCGAAGAGCGAGACATCGACAACGGCATCGACCGATGCGGGAGCGAGCGCTGCGGCAAGCGCGGCACCAGCGGCGGCGCCGGCATCGGATGCGGGCGGCGGCAAGGTCAAGGTCGGCTTTTCGGTTTCCACGCTGAACAACGCGTTTTTCGTCGGCTTGAAATCCGGGGTTGAAAAGGGCGCCAAAGCGCAGGGCTTCGATCTCGTTCAGACCAATGCCAATGGCGACGCACAGCAACAGGTCAATGACGCGATCAACCTGCTAAGCCAGGGCGTCACGGCCCTGGTGCTCAACCCGATCGATTCGAAAGCGATCATCCCCGCTGTCGAGAAAGCCAACGCGATGGGTATTCCCGTGTTCACGCTGGACCGTGGTTCGGACGGCGGCAAGGTGACGTCTTTCGTGGCGTCGGACAACGTCGCGCTCGGCGCAACCGGGGCGAAGTGGATTGCCGACCAGTTGACGAAGCGCTACGGTTCCGCGAAGGGCAACGTGGTCGACCTGATCGGATTGGTCGGCACAACGGCGGCTACCGATCGCGAAAAGGGCTTCAGCGATGCAATTGCCAAGTATCCGGATATCAAGGTGGTCGCCCGCCAGGAAGGTGCGTTCGACCAGGAGAAGTCGCTTAACGCAATGACGAATATCCTGCAGAAGTATCCGCAGATCGATGCAGTGTTCGGCGCGAACGACGACAACACTGTAGGTGCGGAGAAGGCAATCGATAACGCCGGACGTTATAAGCCGCTCGGCGACAAGGACCACATCATGGTCATTGGCGCGGATGGTACGGCGCAGGCGCTTTCCGCCATTCGCGCGGGCAAGCAGGACGCCACTATTTCGCAGAACCCGATCGAGATGGCGGCGAAGGCGCTGAGTTTCATTGCGGACTACAGCGCAAAGAAATCCGTTCCGGCGAACTATGCATGGCCGACCTTGCTGATCGACAAGAGCAATATCGACTCCGATGAGACCAAGAAATACGGCCTCTGGTCCGAGCAGGTCAGTCAATAAGCTGTTCATGCGCGCTCCTGCATGGCGGGGAGCGCGCACTCGCCTGCGTCTTTGCATCTGATATTCAGTGGGACCGGAACATGAACAGTGAGAGGGGTTCGGAGGTGGGAACCACTAACGCGCGCAGCACGGCCGCCGTGGCGCCGCTGTTGCGCATGGAAGGCATTGTCAAGAGCTTCCCCGGCGTCAAGGCGCTGCGAGGTGTCAGCCTCGAATTGCAGGCCGGCCATGTGATGGCTATTGTCGGTGAGAATGGTGCGGGAAAATCGTCGTTGATCAAGACGCTTTCGGGTGCCTACGAGCCGGACGAAGGCACCATCGAGATCAACGGACAGCCTCTCGCGCGCGGTACGCATGCGGCGATTGATGCCGGTGTGGCCGTGATCTATCAAGAGCTTTCACTCGTCAACGACATGACGGTGGCGGAGAACCTGTTTCTCGGCCGCATGCCGTCGCGCAGTGGTCTGGTGTTGCGCAAACGGGCCAACGAGATGGCTCGCACAGCGCTCGCCCAAGTGGGCCTTGAGGGCGTTTCGCCATCCATGCGCCTGGGCGACCTGCCTTTGAATAAACGCCAGCTTGTCGAGGTTGCAAAGGCGCTGGCACGCGATGCACGCATTCTCGTCATGGACGAACCCACCGCTGCGCTGCAGCGTGAGGATATTGCCAATCTCTATGCCGTGGTCCGGCGTTTGCGTGCAGCCGGCATGGGCATCATCTTTATCTCGCATCATCTTGAAGAGGTGTTTGAGCTCGCGGATTCGGCCGTTGTCATGCGTGACGGCGCGACCGTGGGTGCACGTCCCATGGCGCAGTGGACCGAAGGGGATCTGGTGCAGGCCATGGTCGCCCGCAACCTGGATTCGTTCTATCCGTGGGAGCCGCGCGACTATGGTCCGGTGATGCTGGAAGTCCGCAATCTCGCCAGCCCGCCGGTGCTGCGTAACGCCAGCTTTAGCGTGCGCGCAGGCGAGATCGTGGGGATAGCCGGCATCGCAGGAGCGGGGCGCACCGAGTTGCTTAAGGCGATCTTCGGCGCGCTACCGCTAAGTGGCGGCGAAGTGCTGATACGCGGCAAGAAGGTTGCCATCGGATCGCCGGCGGAAGGGGTGCGCAACGGGCTCGTGTACACGTCCGAGGATCGCAAGCTTGAAGGGCTTGTACTCGATGCAAGCATCGAAGAAAACGTCGCGCTCTCCAGCTTGATCGCGCTCGCGACGGGCGGCTTCATCAGCAACACGAAAAAGCGCAAGCTCGCGCAGGAAGCAAGCACGCGTTTTGGTGTACGCGCGTCCTCGGTCATGCAGATCACCGGCAATTTGTCGGGCGGCAATCAGCAGAAGGTCATTCTCGGCCGCGCGACGGCTACGCAGCCCGCGGTGATCATGCTGGACGAACCCACACGCGGTATCGATGTGGGCGCGAAGACCGAGATCTATGCGCATATGGTGTCGATGGCGCGTGCAGGCGCTGCC
>Ga0302234_10001958_pt1 | contig 13680 bp, 15 predicted proteins | sample II_Palsa_N3_2_FD_193576 | JGI IMG/M metagenome (GOLD analysis project Ga0302234, IMG submission 193576) | Peat permafrost microbial communities from Stordalen Mire near Abisko, Sweden - II_Palsa_N3_2 | ecosystem: Environmental > Terrestrial > Soil > Palsa > Peat permafrost | place: Sweden... | reverse complement strand
CCGATGGGCCATTTCTCCGGGCTCGCCGGCGGCGTGGCACTCGCGGTTATTGTCATTCCGGTCGTGGTGCGCACCACGGAAGATATGCTGACGCTGGTGCCGAACTCGCTGCGCGAGGCCGCGACCTCGATCGGCTTGCCGCGGTCGATGTCGATCACTCACATCTGCTACCGCGCGGCGCGCGCCGGAATGGTGACCGGCGTGCTGCTCGCGGTCGCGCGGATCAGCGGCGAGACCGCGCCGCTGCTCTTTACCTCGCTGAACAACCAGTTCTGGAGCACCAACCTCAACGGCCCGATGGCGAGCCTGCCGGTCGTCATCTTCCAGTTCGCTCTCAGCCCCTACAAGGATTGGCAGGCGCTCGCCTGGACCGGCGCGTTGATCATCACACTGGCCGTGCTGGCGCTCAGCATCACCGCGCGCAGCCTGGTCTCATCGGGTAAACAGTCATGAGTGTAGTGTCGCTCACCGTCCCTTCTGTTACTGCCGCGCCTAGCGATCGCGCCGGTCTCGCCGAGAAGGTGACGATCCGCGACCTCAATTTCTTTTACGGTGAAAGCAGGGCGCTCGACTCAATCTCGCTGCCGCTATTCGAGCGTAAGGTCACGGCCTTCATCGGGCCGTCCGGCTGCGGCAAGTCGACTTTGTTGCGCGTTCTCAACCGCATGTACGATCTCTACCCGAACCAGCGGGCGACCGGCGACGTGATGATGGATGGCATGAACATCCTGTCGCCCAAGCAGGATCTGAATTTGCTGCGCGCGCGCATCGGCATGGTGTTTCAAAAGCCGACGCCGTTTCCCATGTCGATCTACGAGAACATCGCCTTCGGCATCAGGCTCTACGAAAGGCTGCCGAAATCCGAGCTCGATGGGCGAGTGGAAACGGCGTTGCGCCGCGCGGCGTTGTGGGACGAAGTCAAGGATAAGCTTTCCGCCAACGGCCAGAGCCTTTCCGGCGGCCAACAGCAGCGGCTCTGCATCGCCCGCACCGTTTCGGTGCGCCCGGAAGTGATCCTTTTCGATGAGCCCTGTTCGGCGCTCGATCCGATCTCTACCGCCAAGATCGAGGAATTGATCGACGAGCTGACCGACGATTACACCATCGTCATCGTCACCCACAACATGCAACAAGCCGCGCGGGTATCCGAGTTCACCGCGTTCATGTATCTGGGTGAGCTGATCGAATTTGACTCGACGAGCAAAATGTTCACTGCTCCGCACGATCAGCGCACTCAGGATTATATCACCGGGCGCTTTGGATAACCGACATGACCGACGCCAACATCAGGGTAGATCATACCGCCAAGGCTTTCGACGCCGACCTGCACGAGATCACCGGCAAGGTCGCTGAAATGGGTGGTTTGGCGGAGCGGCAGATTGCCGATGCCATTCGAGCGCTCATGGAGCGCGATATCGAGCTGGCTGAGCGCGTCATCACCGCCGATACGACCATCGACGCGATGCAGCACGAGATCGAGGAAAAAGCCGTGTTGACCATCGCGCGCCGGCAGCCCATGGCGGTCGATCTACGCGAGATCGTCGGTGCAATGCGCGTCTGCAACGATCTCGAGCGCATCGGCGACCACGCCAAGCACATCGGCAAAAGGGTCGTCGCGCTCGATCTCGACTTGCATCCGCAGAAGCTGATCCGCGGCGTCGAGCATATGGGGTCGCTGGTTCTCGGTCTGCTCAAACAGGTGCTCGACGCTTATGGCAGCCGCGATTTGCCCGCGGCGCTTGCGGTTTGGAACGGCGACGAGGAGGTCGATGCGCTCTGCACGTCGCTCTACCGCGAGCTCTTGACCTACATGATGGAAGATCCGCGCAACATAACGTTTTGCATGCATCTGATGTTTTGCGCCAAGGACATCGAACGCATCGGCGATCACGCCACCAATATTGCCGAGACGGTTTATTACATGATCGAGGGACATCCGATCACCGAGCGCCGCCCGAAGGGCGACAGCACGGATTTTGGCGCAGCAACGCTGCAAAGATGAACGGGGGAAGGGGATGGGAGCCAACATCCTGATTGTGGAAGACGAAGAGCCGCTGACTACGTTGTTGCGTTACAACCTCGAAGCCGAGGGCTATGAGGTCGATGCCGTCGGCCGCGGGGACGAGGCCGACACGCGGCTACGGGAGACCGTACCCGACCTCATCGTGCTCGATTGGATGCTGCCCGGGCTCTCCGGCATCGAGCTCTGCCGCCGCTTGAGGGCACGGCCGCAGACCCAGGCACTGCCGATCATCATGCTGACGGCACGTGGCGAGGAAAGCGAGCGGGTGCGTGGTCTCGCCACCGGCGCCGACGATTATATCGTCAAGCCGTTCTCGGTGCCCGAATTGATGGCGCGCATTCGCGCGCTGCTTCGCCGCGCCAGCCCCGAGCGGGTCGCGACCTTGCTTGCCATCGGCGACCTCGAGCTTGATCGCGAGAAAAAACGCGTCTCGCGTTCAAGCCGGCCTGTTGATCTCGGACCGACGGAATTCCGCTTGCTCGAATTTCTGATGGAACGGCCTGGCCGGGTCTTTAGCCGGGAGCAATTGCTCGACGGGGTGTGGGGCAGCGACGTCTACATCGACGAGCGCACGGTGGACGTCCATGTCGGCCGCCTGCGCAAGGCGCTCAACCGGGGGCAGGGCGCCGATCCGATCCGCACCGTGCGCGGCGCTGGCTACTCGCTCGACGATCGGTTCGGCAAAGCAAGCTGAATCAGGGTGCGAACTCTCAAACGCACCGGCTGACGACTTAACAGAAACCGCGCTCCTCGCGAAAGCGACCGCCGGCTCTCTCGGACCGTATGTCGCGACGGGCCGTTTCAGCTTCGCCCATCGTTCAAGAAAGCCCATCTTCGCCGTCGGACCGTGAAGTCGGTCACGGACCACCTATGCGCGCGTGATATCGTCGCCAAATCGCGGGCATGATCCATTGGGAGGGATCATGCCGCCTATCGCCGTCGGATGGCGGAAATTTCCAACGTGGCTCGCGTGTTCCTGACGTGACGAGCTACGCGATTATGGAGTCCGTAATGGACGAAAATGCAGCTCAGAAGAATTCGCCAGCCTATCGGTTGGCCGCCCTCGACCCGGATTTCCTGCTTGGCGACTCCATGCGGGGGGTGCGGCTGCAGCTCGAATACGAAAAGGCGGAGGAACGACTGCGCGCTTGGGTAGTGCGCTCGACCATCGTCGTATTCGGGAGCGCGCGTATGCTGCCGGGAGGAAGTGGCGATGAGGCGGAGTCGACGGCACCGCTGCCGCTGGGAGCGATGCCGCGCCCCGGAGAGCGATCGGCCCGGTGGTATGAAGAGGCGCGGCGCTTCGGGCGGATCGCCTCCGAGCGAGGTGGCGCTCTGCGGCCCCGCGATGGCGTCCGCGACAATGTGATCGCGACCGGCGGCGGTCCCGGCATTATGGAGGCAGCAAACCGCGGCGCCTCGGAAGCGGGCGCGCCGTCGATCGGCTTCAATATCGGGCTGCCGCACGAGCAAGAGCCGAACGCTTATTCGACCCCGGATTTGACCTTTCAATTTCATTATTTCGCCGTGCGCAAACTTCACTTCGCTATGCGCGCCAACGCACTTGTCGTCTTTCCCGGAGGTTTTGGCACCTTCGACGAACTCTTCGAGTTATTGACGCTGATGCAAACCGCCAAGATGCCCGCCATTCCCGTCGTGCTCGTCGGGAAGCCGTATTGGACTAGCGTCATCAATTTCACGACGCTGGTCGATGAAGGAATGATTGCACCGGCTGATCTCGATCTTTTTTCCTACGCCGACGACGCCGAGGGTGCATGGCACGAGCTCGTTAGGCGTGGTTTAAACAGCGGGCCGCGGCCGCCGGGCTACCCTTCGAAAATAGCCTGACCGAATCCGATAGAATTTTCCTTGGAAGGATCTCAGTCAATGACGGCGGAAACCGCATCGTTCGCCGAAGGAGCTATTGAAGTCACTTTTCTCCAGCAGCAGGGCCGCGATCCATTCACGGCAACGCCTGAACGAACCGCGCAAATTAGAGACGTTGCAACCCGGATCGCCAATTTCATCGGTGAGGCAAAATCGACCATCGACATCGCAATTTACGACTTTCGCCTTCGTGACGAGGCTGCGGCGATTGTCGGCGATGGATTACGAGCGCAAGCGCGCAAAGGCGTTCACGTCCGTATTGTCTATGACCACGCTGCGGATCCGGGCGCAGATGCGATTCCCAGCGCCGCCCCAGCGCATCTGGAGTCAGACCAAAAGCCGCTTGGCACCGATAGCTTCGTTCGTTCTCTGGCGGATATCGCGCAGGTCAAAGGCGTCACAGGCTATCGGGTTCTGATGCACAATAAATACGTCGTGCGCGACGCTGAATCCGCTGATGCCGCTGTCTTGACCGGCTCATCGAACTACACGAACGATTCGTGGGGGCTTCAGGATAACAATCTGCTGTGTCTACGTTCGCAGCAACTTGCTTCATATTACGCACGCGACTTTACCGACCTTTGGTCCCGCGGAAAGATCGTCGACTCGACCGGTTCTCATGACACCGGCACTGTTCGATTAAGTGACGTGCCGGTAACGATTGCATTCACGCCCGGCGAAAGCGCTGCGGTATTGAAAGAAATCGTGGGTGCAATTGCGGCTGCAAGGAATCGACTTTACGTAGCATCCGTCGTTCTCTCCTCGGGACCGATCCTTGCCGCGCTGTCGGAGGCTATCGACCGAGGTTTGCCGTTGGGGGGCCTCTATGACGGTCCGCAAATGGATCAGGTCGAACGGCAGTGGAAGGCCGCGAATGTCGGAGCGGACAAGGTCAACACCTGGCAAAAAGTCGCGCGGCATTTGGTGCGAAAGAATTCAATCCCCTTTGACCGTCAGAATCAGTCGCAGCCGCACAACTTCATGCACAATAAGCTTGTCGTAGCGGACCAGATTGTCGTGACGGGAAGCTTCAATCTTTCCAACCATGCCATGGGCAATGCGGAGAACGTGCTGCTCATCCGGGATGCGCAATTTGCCGAATTTTATGCGAAATATATTGAGCGCTTAATGGCGAGCTACGCCGTCACGACCAATCCCGGTAGGTAATAACGGCCATCAAGCTGCCGGGCTGGCCCGGAGTTCTGCCAACGCCGTCTTGCCTGCGCGGGTCGCCTCCGACATCGTTTCAAAAAACTCGGATTGGCGGACCGGCTTGCTTTTTCCGGCCTCGTAAATTTCCCATCGCCACGATTTGGGTGGATGCCCCCTATTTTTGATAGCGAGGCTGTAATCAAGCGGGCTGGAAGATGAAACCTTTTGCATTTCGAGTACTACTATTGAGACACTGTCTGGACACCGACAAATCCGGAATAAGCGCGCTGTAACGTCGACTCGCACTCCTCGACACGCTGCCGTGCTGTGTCGGAACCCCAGCACATCAGTATTTCACGTAAATCCCGAATAGCGACATCTACTGCGGTAGCCAAATCAATCTCGCTATCGACGCCATCGTTTATGCGATAGTCGCTCAGCCTCACTATTTCGGCGCTCACGCTTCACTCCCGAATCAATGCGCTGGCAGAATGGAGGCTGGCGGTTAACGAGCCGTCATCTGGCAGAAAGTGAAACGACCGCAGTTAAGTCAAGGCAAACACATGGCAGCACGCCAAGAGCGCATCGACGCGTTTAGTCACGACGGAACTCCGCCGACCGACCAGCCGCTTGAGCTCCTTTGTGAGGACCATGTTGGTACCTATGTCATTCCGTTCCTGTGCCGATGGCGCAATGGTGGTTGGCAAAGCATCGATACCGACAAACCCATCGAAGCCATGGTGCTAGGTTGGCGGGTGCGGGAAAATCAGCGCTGAACCTTGAGGTTTTCCGCGGACGTCTTGCCCTTGTTCGCGACCTCTTCGTATTCAACGACTTGCCCTTCATTGAGCCCGCTGAGGCCGGCTCTCTCGACCGCCGAGATATGGACGAAAACATCTTTGCCGCCAGCTTGCGGCTGAATGAACCCGTAGCCTTTCTGCGAATTGAACCACTTCACGGTACCTTTAGCCATCGATCTAACTCCCAATAAATAGTGTCCATCTCACACCGAGACACCTGCTCGGTGCCAGCGATCATCTATTATACGCTCACGCATGATAACAGGGTAGATTATTGCCGATTGGGGATTGATGACCGCTGGGTCTTCCGCGGCCGGGTCGAGCCGGCCGTAAGTTCCGCTACAGTCGTGGCCTGAAAGCGCCAGTGCACGGCGCTTCGGCGTCACGATTTCGGAGATTTCAGCGCGGCGGACGCCGATCCCGGCGCCGCTCGCTGGCCGGCTGGTACGCCACCCGAGAGTGATACGCGCAATAGGGCAGGCCGCCGATGGTGTTGCCGCCACAAAAGAAAAACTCGCTGCTGCCGGGATCGCCGACCGGCCAGCGGCAGGTTTGCTCGGTCAGTTCCAGGATGGTCCGGCGCTGGCCGATCGGAATGACGTTATCGATCAATTCCGGTGCGGCTTCCGCGTCCATTTCGTAGGCGTGGGCGAGCGCGGTATTGCCGCGGATCGAAGCGCGCCCGATGCGCATCATGGGCGAGCGCGCCTTGCGTGGCCGCGGCGCAGTGCTGGATGCGCTTTTGGCGCGGCCGGAAAGCCCAAGCCGGTGCACCTTTCCAATGACCGCGTTGCGCGTGATCCCGCCAAGTTCGGCCGCGATCTGACTCGCCGAAAGGCCGTCAGACCAAAGCTTTTTCAAGAGTTCGACCCGCTCGTCGGTCCACGACATGCTTAAGTCCTTCTGAAGCGTGCGGGCCTTAGCCTTCTCGCGGAATCCACCCATGCGCCGGGCGGTACTTGCCGCCCAAGCCGTCACGCAGAACCAACGCTTTAGAAGACTGTCCGCCGCACGAGATGTCGTACTTGACGGTCCGAAAGCTACAATATGCCGGGAGTCGGGCGCAAGAGTCCCTAAGTCGCGCGTCCACATTTTCCGCGATCGGTGTGGACGATGTGGGGACAAATGGCCTCGGCACGGCACTTTGCTATGCTGTTGACCGGTGCGGAGCGAACAAATAAAATGTGTTTGAAGGTGCCGCCCGGAGAGGCGGCACATTCATTTTCTGCTGCGCAGCTTGATGCTCCGCGCCGAGCGGGCCTTAACGTGACATCGCATCTGTTGCCGACCTACGCGCGCGTCAACCTTGCCTTTGAGCGGGGTGAGGGCGCTTGGCTGATTGCAACAAATGGCGACCGTTACCTGGATTTTACCTCAGGCGTCGCCGTGAACGCGCTCGGGCACGCGCATCCGCAGCTCGTCGCCGCGGTCACCGAGCAAGCGCAGAAGCTGTGGCACGTCTCCAATCTTTACCAGATTCCCGAGGCCGAACGCGTCGCCGCCCGGCTGTGCGAGGCGAGCTTCGCCGACGTCGTTTTCTTCTGCAATTCCGGCGCCGAAGCGATGGAATGCACCATCAAGACGGCGCGCAAATACCACGCCGCCGGCGGCGCTCCCGAGCGCTATCGCATCATCACCTTCGAGGGCGCTTTCCACGGCCGTACGCTCGCGACGCTGGCGGCCGGCGGTCAGAAAAAGTATCTCGACGGCTTCGGTCCGGTGGTCGACGGCTTCGACCAGGTGCCGTTTGCTGACCTTGAGGTGACCAAGCGCGCGATCACCGGCGAAACCGCGGCCATCCTGATCGAGCCGATCATGGGCGAAGGCGGTGTGCGCGTTGTAGAGCCGTCGTTCCTGCGCGCGCTGCGCGAATTGTGCGACCGGCATGGCCTGCTTCTCCTCTTCGACGAGGTGCAGACCGGCATGGGACGCACCGGCGAATTATTCGCCTACCAGCGCGTCGGCGTTGAGCCGGACATCATGGCGCTCGCCAAGGCGCTCGGCGGCGGATTCCCGGTGGGCGCGTGCCTGGCGACGGCCGAAGCGGCGCGGGGCATGACGGCAGGCACTCACGGCTCGACCTTCGGCGGCAATCCGCTGGCCATGAGCGCAGCCAACGCCGTGCTCGATGTCATGCTCGCACCCGGCTTCCTCGAGCGGGTGCGGCGTACGGCGCTCCTGTTCAAGCAGCGCCTCGCCGAAATCAAAGACCGCTTTCCGGCTGTCATCGCCGAGATCCGTGGCGAAGGCTTGCTGGTCGGCGTGCGGGCGGTCGTGCCGGCGGGCGAGCTCGTCGATGCGCTGCGCGCCGAGAAGATGATCACGGTCGCCGCCGGCGACAACGTCGTCCGGCTGTTACCGCCGCTGATTGTGAGCGAGCAGGAGATTATGGAAGGCGTCGCCCGGCTCGAGCGGGCCTGCGAGCGGTTGCGCCAGAAAGCCCCGTCGAAGACCGAGGCGGTCCGATGAGCGCGGTCCGGCACTTCCTCGACCTGAATGTCATTCCGCGGCGGCAATTGCGGGAAATCATCGATAATGCGCGGCTGATGAAGAAAAAGCGCAAGAAAACCGTCCGGCGCCTGCTCGACGGCCGCGCGCTGGCGATGATTTTCGAGCGGCCTTCGACCCGGACGCGGGTCTCATTCGAGCTCGCCATGCGCCAGCTCGGCGGCGACGCTCTCATGCTCACCGCGGAAGAGATGCAGCTCGGGCGCGGCGAGACGCTCGCCGACACCGCGCGCGTTCTGTCGCGCTACGTCGATGTCATCATGATCCGCATGCTCAACAACAAGCAACTGGCCGAGTTTGCGGCGGCTGCCACCGTGCCGGTTATTAACGGGCTGACCAAGGTGTCTCATCCCTGCCAGGTGATGGCGGACGTGCTCACTTTCGAGGAGCATCGCGGCGCCATCGAAGGCCATATCGTCGCGTGGAGCGGCGACGCCAATAACGTGCTGACCTCGTGGATGCATGCGGCCGATCGTTTCAAGTTCGAGCTGCGCGTCGCGACGCCGCCGGAACTAAAGCCGGGAAAATGGCTCACCGACTGGATCAAGTCGTCGCGCGCGCCGATCCACCTCTTTACTGACCCCGAGGAGGCGGTCGAGGGCGCCGATTGCGTCGTCACCGACACCTGGACGTCGATGGGCGACCGCGATGGGACGCGGCGTCACAATCTGTTGCGTCGCTACCAGGTCAACGCCCGGCTCATGGCCAAAGCACGGCCCGACGCCATTTTCATGCATTGTCTGCCCGCGCATCGCGGCGAAGAGGTGACCGACGAAGTCATGGACGGCCCGCAATCCGTTGTCTTTGACGAAGCCGAAAACCGGCTGCACGCCCAGAAGGGAATTCTCGCCTGGTGTTTGGCGGACGCGCGATAGGCGGCCCTCCCAATTGCCCGTCGGCCGCCTATATCCCCGGAAATGCAAAATCCCGACGTGAACATTCCGGTCCGCGAACCGGCGCCGACCAGTTCCGACGACAGCATCCTGCCGTTCGAGGTCGCCGCGCTTGACCTGCGCGGTCGCATTGTGCGGCTGGGACCTGCGGTCGACGCCGTCTTGACCAGCCACGATTATCCGCTCCCGGTCGCCAAGCTTCTGGGCGAAGCGATCGTGCTGACGGTGATGTTGGGGTCAGCGCTCAAATTCGACGGCCGTTTCATCCTGCAAACCCAGAGCGACGGTCCGGTGCGCATGCTGGTGGTGGATTTCGCTTCGCCCGACAAAGTGCGGGCATGCGCGCGGTTTGACGCCGAACGGGTTCGCGCGGCCGAAACCGACGGCAACGCCAAGCCAGGCCAGTTGCTCGGCAAGGGACATCTCGCGATGACCATCGATCAGGGGCCCGACATGAGCCGCTATCAGGGTCTGGTGCCACTTGAGGGCAACGACCTCGAGCACGTCGCGCACGAATATTTTTTACGCTCGGAACAGATACCGACCCGGGTGCGGCTTGCCGTGGCCGAAGAGTATCGCGGTGGCGCGAACGGCGCACACCGGCATTGGCGCGCCGGCGGAATTTTGGCGCAGTTTCTTCCCAAATCGCCGGAGCGCGCCCGCCAGGCGGATCTCGATCCCGGCGACGCACCGCCCGGCACCGAGCCTCATCTCCTGCCGGAAGACGACGCCTGGGTGGAAGGCCGTTCCCTGATCGACACGGTCGACGATCTCGAGTTGATCGATCCGGCGGTGTCGAGCGAGCGTCTCGCTTATCGCCTGTTCCACGAACGCGGCGTGCGCGTGTTCCGCGCCGCGCCGGTGCGCGCGCAATGCTCGTGCTCACGCGAAAGCGTGGAATCGATGCTGCGCAGTTTTCCGCAGCAAGACCGCGACGACATGGTCGAGGACGGCAAAATCACCGTCACCTGCGAGTTCTGCAGCTCGACCTATGTGTTTGCGCCGCAGGACATCCCCACGACTGAGCCGGCGCCGTCTTAAGCGCGACTCGATCCTTAATTGATGGTCCGCTTGCTGCTGCCGCTGTCGAGCGAGAATGCCGGAATTTCGATATCGAAATGCTCGCCCGCCGGCGTCACCATGCCATAGGTGCCGGTCATAAATCCCGACGAGGTCTGCAGCGGCACCCCGCTGGTATACTCGAACGATTCTCCCGCCTTGAGCACAGGCTCCTCGCCGACAACGCCCGCTCCGCGTACTTCCTGGAGGCGGCCGGTGGCGTCCGTGATGCGCCAGTGCCGGGTCTTGAGCTGCACCGTGTCGCCGCCGTGATTGGTGATGGCGATGGTGTAAGCCCAGAAAAAATAATTGTTTTCCGGAGCAGAGCGATCGGGGACGAATCGCGGCGTCACCACGACTTCGATATTGCGGGTTAGGGCGCGATACATGCACCGAATCCTGACGTAATCTCGACGCTTTCTCAAGCCTATTGGCGGCGCGCGACTGCGACGCCGGCGTCGCTTGCCGATATCAGAATCGGCGCATTAGATTAGCATGCGCGATAACCACCGGTTCGGGACGCGCCGCCCGCAACCGCGACCGTCATGGTTGCAAATCCTATGGCCAGCGTTTCTCCACCCCAGGCGGCCGGCGGCGAGCGCGATCTGCGCCTCGATCTGTTCCGCGGCGTGGCGCTGTGGCTGATCTTTCTCGATCATATTCCGGAAAACATCGTCAGCTGGATCACCATCCGCAATTACGGTTTCAGCGACGCCACCGAAATTTTCATTTTCATCTCGGGATACACCGCGGCTTTCGTCTACGGCCGCGCCATGCGCCAGCGCGGCTTTGTACTGGCGAGCGCGCGCATCCTGCGGCGCGCCTGGCAGATTTATGTCGCCCACATCTTTCTGTTCACGATCTTCATGGCCGAAATCGCCTACGTGGCGGCGACGTTCGAGAATCCGCTCTATGCGGAGGAAATGAAAATCCTCGATTTCCTCAAGCAGCCTGACATTACCATCTTCCAGGCGCTGCTGTTGAAATTCAAGCCGGTCAACATGGACGTGCTGCCGCTCTATATCGTGCTGCTGCTGTTGTTTCCTCCGGCGCTATTCTTGCTATTGCGGCGGCCGAACGTGGCGTTGACTGCCTCGGCGGTGCTCTATGCGGCGGCGTGGAAATTCGATTTCAACCTGCCGGCCTATCCGGCCGGCGTCTGGTTCTTCAATCCGTTCGCCTGGCAATTGTTGTTCGTGTTCGGCGCCTGGTGCGCGCTCGGCGGCGCGGAAAAGCTCGGCGGCGTGCTCCGCTCGCCGATCATAGTGGCGCTCGCGATCGCTTATTTGTTGTTTGCGTTCTTCATAACGCTCACCTGGCACATTGAATCGCTCGATCGTTTCGTTCCGGGCTGGCTCGCCGAATGGATGTATCCGATCGACAAAACCAACCTCGATGTCCTGCGCTTCGCGCATTTTCTGGCGCTAGCCGCAGTCACGGTGCGCTTTATTCCCGCGAACTGGTCCGGTCTTAAGTCGCCGCTGTTGCAGCCGGCGATCCGCTGCGGCCAGCACTCGCTGGAGATCTTCTGTTTGGGGGTGTTTCTCGCCTTTGCCGGGGAGTTCATCATCGCCGAATCTTCCGGCGGTCCGCTCACGCAAGCCGCCGTCAGCGTGTTAGGCATCTTGATCATGATTGCCACGGCAAACCTGATTTCATGGTACAAGTCGATCGAAGGTCGAAGCCCGGTGTCCCGAGGCAAACCTCCGGACGCCGACCTCGCGGGGGGCGAGGTATGACACTGATCGCAGCGTTAGTGGCCAGCATTGCACTTGTGCACGGTGCGGCGGCGGCGGAAACAACGCCGAGCTGCGTGGTGCCCGAGTCGCTGTTGCCTGCGGATATCGATCTCACTCGGGTCGCCACCGCAATCAAGGAACATCATCGGCTGGACATCACCGTCGTCGGTTCCGCATCCTCGGCGCTGACCGGTCCCGAAGGCGCCCGCTTTGCCTATCCCGCGCAACTGGAAAAGGCGTTGCGCGAGCGGCTCCCCGGCAATGAGATCAAAGTCACGGCGCACATTCAGTCGCGGCAACTCACCGCCGATATGGCCGCGAGCCTCGCCGGTATCGTGAAAGAAGATCAGCCGGTTTTGGTGATCTGGCAGGCCGGCACGGTCGATGCCATGCGCGGCGTCGAGCCGGACGATTTCCGCAACAGCCTCGATCAAGGCCTCGATGCCATCGCCGCCGGCAACGCCGCCGTGATCTTGATGAACATGCAATATAGCCCGCGCACCGAGACTATGTTGAATGTCTCCACCTACGCCGACGTGATGCGCTGGGTGGCCGAACAGCGCGACATTTTGTTGTTTGATCGATTAGCCATCATGCACTATTGGAGCGACGAGGGCATATTTGACCTCTATGCCACCACCAACGGCTATGCTATGGCCCATCGGGTACATGAGTGCATTGGCCAAGCCCTGGCCTCACAAATCATCAGTGCCGGTCATTTTGACGCGGATAAATTGCAGACCACACGTTGATGCGATCAGTCGCTAAAGCCACTTTTAGACGCCTCGCGCCAGCCGTCATCTGCGGGATAGCGGTAGCGCTGATTTTGCCGGCAGGTGCGCAAACTCCGGCGCCACAAATTTTAGCGCCGCAGACGGCGGCGTTCGAGTGCAAGGCTCCGGCCGAATTCGTCCGCCTCGATCAGCCGCTGCGCCATACCGCGCGGCGTGTTGCGGCCGACGGGCCGTTGACCATTGTTGCGATCGGCTCATCTTCGACACGCGGCGCCGGCGCGAGCTCGCCCGCCGCAAGTTATCCCAGCCGGCTAGCCGCCGAGCTCGGCAAGCGCTTCCCGCGGGATGACGTCACCGTGCTCAATCGCGGCGTCAACGGCGAAGAGATCGAGCAGATGCTGGCGCGTTTCCCCGCCGACGTCGTTGCCCCGCATCCCGATCTCGTTCTTTGGCAGGTCGGTACCAACGCCGTGCTTCGCGATCAGCAAGTGGAAGTCGACGCGGCGATGCTGCGTGACGGCATCAAGCAGATCAAGGACGCGGGCGCCGACGCGGTGTTGATGGACATGCAATTTGCGCCGCGCGTGCTCGCCAAGTCCGAAACGCCGGACATGGAAGATCAAATCGCCCGCGCCGCCAAGGAAGGCAGCATCGACCTCTTCAACCGGTTTGCGGTGATGCGCGAATGGCACGATGTGCAGCATATGCCGTTCGAGGCGTTCGTTGCGCCGGACGGACTCCACATGAACGACTGGGGTTACGGCTGCGTGGCGAAGCTGCTTGCGGGCGCCATTACCGAAGCGGCGACCCGTCCGGTGGCATCGGCCGCCACCCATTCCGTGCACTAAAGACGGTTCAGCGCAGCTTCGGCATCACCTCGCCGGC
>Ga0302234_10001952_pt1 | contig 13731 bp, 9 predicted proteins | sample II_Palsa_N3_2_FD_193576 | JGI IMG/M metagenome (GOLD analysis project Ga0302234, IMG submission 193576) | Peat permafrost microbial communities from Stordalen Mire near Abisko, Sweden - II_Palsa_N3_2 | ecosystem: Environmental > Terrestrial > Soil > Palsa > Peat permafrost | place: Sweden... | reverse complement strand
TCCGTATAAAAAAAACGGTAAAACCATGTCCCCACAACAAAGCAACCCGCCGCACGGACCATTCGCCCATTTCGGCTTTTTGACCTTACCGCAATTCTCGATGATTGCGTTTTCGAATGCGATCGAAGTCTTGCGCATGGCGAACTATGTCAGCCGGCAAACTTTATATCGCTGGTCGGTGATCAGCATGGACGGCGCTCCCATGGCCAGCAGCAATGGACTGTGCGTGATGCCGACCGTGACACTGGAGCAGGCTGGCGTGCCCGACGTGCTGTTTGTCTGCGGCGGCCTGAATGTCCATGAAGCGGTGGATAACGAGGTGCTGGCCTTGCTAGGCTCGCTGGCGCGGCGCGGGGTTGCCTTGGGCGGTTTATGTACCGGTAGCTACGCGCTGGTCAAAGCGGGCTTGATGAACGGTTACCGCTGTGCAATTCACTGGGAGAACCTGTCGGCCCTGCGCGAAAAATATCCGGTGGTGAATTTCACCGAAGACCTGTTTGTGATCGATCGCGATCGTCTGACTTGTTCGGGGGGCACCGCGCCGCTCGATCTGATGTTGAATATCGTCGGGCCGCGCATCGGGAAAAATCGCGTCACGGAAATCTCGGAACAATTTATCGTCGAGCGGATTCGCGATGCCCAGGACCAGCAGCATATCCCGGTGATTGCGCGCGGCGGATTTTCGCGCAAGGAACTGGTCGAAGTCGTGAAGTTGATGGAAGCGAATATCGAGGAGCCGCTGTCGCTGGATGAGCTGGCGCAGTTGGTGCACCTGTCGGTACGGCAACTGCAGCGCATGTTCCGTTTATATCTCGCCACCACGCCGACCCACTATTATTTGAATTTGCGCCTGCGGCGCGCGCGCGAATTGTTATTGCAGACCAATATGTCCATCATGAGCGTGACGGTTGCCTGCGGTTTTCAATCGTCCTGCCATTTCAGCAAATCGTATCGAACTCAGTTTGGCTATTCCCCCAGCGGCGAGCGGCGTCAAGATAGTCAACGTTCTTACGACGCGAAATTTCTCGCGCTCGCCTGAGCTGACTTCTGGTTCGCCATCCCATGGATACCACGCTGACATATGCTTCGCCGCCACTACCTGATCTTGTGCTGCATGAACCGCACAAGATCAGCTTCGGCTTTCTCCTGCTGCCCAACTTTACGCTGACCGCGTTTGCCGGTTTCGTCGATATGTTGCGCCTGACCGCCGACGATGGCGATCTGAGCCGGCCGGTACGATGTACATGGAGTGTGATCGGCGAAACTCTGACACCCGTGCGTGCCAGTTGCGGCGTGCAGATCACGCCGTGGGAAACGCCGGCCGATAAGGCTCACTATGACTATGTGATAGTAGTCGGCGGCTTGTTGCACGGAGGTCCTCCGGTCAGCGACAAGATACTCGAATTTATTCGTCGCATGGCGGGCACGCAGGCAACGATCGTGGGTTTGTGCACCGGCACCTTTGCGATGATGCGCGCGCAGGTCCTGGAGCAACATCGAGTCTGTGTCAGCTGGTTTCACTATTGGGACTTTATTGAACAATTTCCGGCGATCGATGCCTCCTCGGTAATCGCCGATCGGCTATTTGTGATTGACCGGCGCCGCATCACCTGTTCGGGCGGACGCGCTTCGATCGACGTCGCCGCCGCGATTCTGGCTCGCCATCTCGATGTTGCGGCTATTCAGAAGGCTTTGCGCATATTGCAGGTGGATGAAGAACATAAAGGTAATGCGCCGCAACCGCATCCAACCGGCACCGAGCCGACCACCCACCCGAAGATCAAGCGGGCTATATTGCTGATGGAACAAAACCTTTCGGCTTCTTTGAGCATCGATACCCTGGCCGAGCGCGTGGAAATATCACCGCGCCAACTGGAACGCTTATTCCGCAAAACCACCGGCAAGAGCCCGCAGACGGTGGCGCGGGCGATTCGTTTGCGCGCGGCGGGCTGGCTGCTGACCCACTCGGAAAAATCGGTTTGTGCGATTGCGAGCGCTTGCGGTTTTGCCGACGCCTCACATCTGGGCCGCGAATTTAGAAAGATATGGGGCGTCACGCCCAGTGCCTTTCGCCGTGCCCGAGCTGCCGGTGGCGAACTGACGCTGGCCTCGTCCGGCGATTTTCATGAGGTTTATCCGACTCGCTCGGAATTTTATTGAGTTGTTTTTCAAAGTCGACATCGGCAGGCGCCGGCCATAGCGCTGCTTCGACACGTAGCGCGGCGTGATTCACTGTAAAAACTCCTCGGCGGCGGTGAGCATGATGCGATAGAAGTAGTCCGCAAAACTGCGACGTACCACCAACTCATAGCTATTCGGCGATATGGGTTTGAGCAGCACGCCGGCCTTGAAGTAGTGGCTTTGCGCACAGTGTCCGACTTGCAGAACCTGAGGATGCAGGTCGAGCGGGCAGCCTTTTTGCAGTACCTCGCGGGCCCGCATGCCGCTGATTTCAAAGATCGTATAACCGCTGCCGACGTCCACACTGGACACAAACTGGCTCGCGGCCAGTGACCCGAAAGCCGCTTCGAGCACAGGCATTTGTGGCTGCCGGGAGTGGATCAGCCATTCATCCGGACCTAACCAGCAGATGGTGTAAGCCTCGCTCACGCTCACGGTATTGGCGGATAGAGGCAAGGCGGCCCCGGTCAAATCGGCTGTCGCTTGTGTCAGGCCGGGGGTGTCCGGGGCGGCACGCAATAGCGCGATGTCCCGGAACGGCAGTTCGCGAAAGCGGAAGGCCTCCGAGTAACGCCGCTCATGTTCTCTTTGCAACTCGGCGAGTCCGACAAGCGGCGACTCCTGCCGCAAGTTCGATTGCGCGGGCGTGGGGTAGGCGCGGGCGATTGCACTGTCGGCAGTGGTTTGCTGAGCTTCATTCAACATGTTGGCGTGCTCCTTCGGGATCATAGAAGACCGTGCTATGAATTTTGGCGCTGGCATAAGCGCCCGATTCCAGCGTGACGGCAACGCTTTCGCCCATCTTGCCCAAACCGCCTTTGATCAGTGCCAGCGCGATTGAACGATTCAGGATGGGACTGTAGTAGCTGGAGGTGACGTGACCCAACATCGGCACGATGGTGTCCAAGGGCGAGGTCGTTTGCGCGACCACCTGGCCGCCTTCCGGCAGTACCACCATGGCGTCGTCGCTCAGCAGGCCGACTAGTTGCTTGCGGCCTTCGCCGGCGGTGTCGGAGCGGGCCAGCGAGCGCTTACCGAGGCAATCCTTGGTCTTGGCGACCAGACCGCCCATATTGAGGTCGTAGGGCGTGATTGAGCCATCGGTATCCTGGCCGACAATGATGTAGCCTTTTTCGGCGCGCAGCACATGCATGGTCTCGGTGCCGTAAGGTGTGATGCCGTACTCTTCACCGGCCGCCATCACGGCCTCCCAGACCATGCGCCCAAGGTTGGCGGGCACGTTGACTTCGTAGGCGAGTTCGCCGGAGAAGCTGATGCGCATTACGCGTGCAGCCACGCCCGCGACCGTGCCTGGGCGATACGACATAAACGGGAAGGCTGCATTGGTGAAATCGATATCCGGGCAAACCTTCTGCAATACTTTGCGGCTGTGCGGCCCGACCAGCGCGAGCGTGGCCCATTGGTCGGTGACCGAAGCCAGGCGCACCTTGAGGTCGGGCCATTCGGTTTGCAGCCAACGCTCCAGCCACGACAGCACGCGTGCGGCACCGCCGGTGGTGGTGTGCATCAGGTAGCGCTGTTCGGCCAGGCGCACCGTGACGCCGTCGTCGAAAACCATGCCGTTTTCGTCGAGCATCAGGCCGTAGCGGCATTTTCCGACTTCGAGCTTGCTCCAGGGATTGGTGTAAATCCAATTCAACAAGGTGGCGGCATCGGGGCCCTGGATGTCGATTTTGCCCAATGTGGAGGCATCGAGGAGACCCACGCCTTGGCGCACCGCGAGGCATTCGCGCTTGACTGCGGCATGCAGGTCTTCACCCTTGCGCGGGAAGTACCAGGGGCGTTTCCAGTTGCCCACATCTTCGAAGAGTGCGCCTTGCTCGACATGCCATTCATGTAGGCTGGTCTTGCGTATCGGGTCGAGAAACTCACCGAGTTCCGTACCCGCCAAGGTGCCGAAGGTGACGGGCGTGTAGTTCGGACGGAAGGTGGTGGTGCCGGTCGCAGGAATGCTCTGGCCCAGCGCCTCGGCCAGGATAGCCATGCCGTTGATATTGCCGAGCTTGCCTTGGTCGGTGCCGAAGCCCATCGCGGTGTAGCGTTTCACGTGTTCGACCGAGTGATAACCTTCGCGTGCGGCGAGGCGGATGTCGGCCGCCGAGACATCGTTTTGATAGTCGACAAATTGCTTGGCGCCGTGCCCGATTTGCGCGCGCTCGCCCACCAACCAGAGCGGTAACAGCGCATCCTCGGCGATCACCGGGCATGACCAGCTCGGCACCGGCTGGATCTTGAAGCCGAGCGCGCCGCTTGCCGCATAGGCCGCGCGCATGCCGTCCTGCAACGCGCCACCGAGGGCGAATTCGCCATTGGCTGCGCCGACGCTGCATTCCGCCTGACGGCTTGCGCCCGGCACGAAACAGGCGCGGGCTTCGTGCCATTGCGCTCGGCCGCCCGATTGCGCGAACAGATGCAGTACCGGGTTCCAGCCGCCCGATACCCCGAGCAGATCGCAGGCCAGCGAGGGCAGTGGGGCGCCAAGCCGGCCTTGGGTATAGCTGCGCAGCGTCACCGATTTGATATGCCGCCGCCCGCTCGCTTCAAGCACTACTGTCTGATTCATGATTGTGATGCCGAGCCGCGCCGCGGTATTCGGCAACGTGCCGTGGCTGGCTTGGCGCGGGTCGACGACGGTGACTTGCGCGCCGCTGTTTTTCAGGTCGATGGCGGCTTGGTAGCCGTCGTCGTGATTGGTGAAAATCACCGCGCGGCGGCCGGGCAGCACAGCATAACGATGAATATAAGTCGAGATGGCCGAGGCCAGCATCACGCCGGGCAAGTCATTGTTACCGAAGACGATGGGGCGCTCGTGCGCGCCCGTCGCCAGGATCACGCGTTTGGCGCGCACTTTCCACAAGCGTTCGCGAGCTCCGGCACGGTTCGCGAGTGCGCGATGGTCGCTCAGGCGTTGGCACACGGTCAGCAGGTTGTGGTCCTGATAGCCGAACACCGTACTGCGCGACAGAATGGTGACTTCCGGCATATGCCGCAGCTCGGCTTCGATGCGTTCGATCCATTGCCGCGCCGGCAGCTTATCGATGGTGGCTGCGCCCGAGAGCAAGCTGCCGCCGAGTTCAGGCTGGTCGTCGACCAGCATCACGCGTGCGCCGCTTTGAGCGGCGACCCAGGCGGCGGCCAAACCGGCGGGACCGCCGCCGACTACCAATATGTCGCAATGCGCATAGGTTTTGTCGTAGCGATCGGGATCGCGGTGCTCCGGCGAGGTACCGAGACCCGCCGCCCGGCGAATCCAGTGTTCGTATTTGGGCCACCATTTCTTCGGCCACATAAAGGTTTTGTAGTAGAAGCCGGCGGGAATAAAGCGGGCAATCTTCTGGTTGATCGCCATCCGATCGTGCTCGATATTGGGCTTGGCGTTAACGCTGGACGCGCTCAGCCCTGCGTACAACTCGACTTCCGTGGCGCGTGCATTGGGCACAGTGTGTGCCCCGGTTTCCAGCTGGACGATGGCATTCGGCTCTTCAACACCGGCCGTGAGAATGCCGCGCGGTCGGTGGTATTTCCAACTGCGGGCGACGAAGTGTACGCCGTTGGCCAGCAGCGCCGAAGCCAGCGTGTCGCCTTGGAAACCTTGATAGCGGACGCCGTTAAATTCGAAGGTCAGCGGTAGTGCGCGGTCGATGCGCCCGCCCTTGGGTAGCCGGTGCGACTGGCTCATGACTGACTCCCTGATTTCGATGTGGCGAATGTTTCGAAGGCGCGAAATTCGTAAGTGACCGTGTCGCGCTCGGCGATAAACCAGCGGCGGCAACCGTGGGTGTGTACCCATTGCTCGCGATGCAAACCGCGTGGGTTGTGGCGCATAAACAAGTAGTCGCCCCATTCGCGATCCGATAATGTTTCGGTGGCGAGCGGTCTTGCGATATCGGCTTCGCCACCACAGTTGAATTCGCTTTCGGCGCGCGGCCCGCAGTAAGGGCAGGTGACTAGCAGCATGATGTGGGTTCCTTGTCGTCCAGCTTAATGGGCCACTGCGGCGGCGCCGTGTTCGTCGATCAGATGGCCGCTATAGAAGCGGTCCAGCGAGAACGCGGCGTTCAGCGGGTGTGGATTATCCTGCGCGACGGTGTGGGCAAAGACCCAACCCGAACCGGGCGTGGCTTTGAAGCCGCCCGTGCCCCAGCCGCAGTTGAAATACAAGCCCCGCACATCGGTTTTGGAAATGATCGGGCAGGCATCGGGCGAAACATCGACGATGCCGCCCCATTGGCGGTTCATGCGCACCCGGCTAAAAATCGGGAACATCTCGACGATGGCTTGCAGCGTGCCTTCGATAACATGGAAGCTGCCGCGCTGTCCGTAACCGGTATATTGGTCGACACCGGCGCCGATCACCAAATCGCCTTTGTCGGACTGGCTGATATAGGCATGTACAGCGTTCGACATCACCACGGTATTCAAGATCGGCTTGATCGGCTCGGACACCAACGCTTGTAGCGGGTGGCTTTCGAGCGGCATGCGAATGCCCGCCATATTGGCCAGCACACTGGTGTTACCGGCAGCAACCACGGCGACTTTCTTGGCTCGGATAAAGCCTTTCACGGTATCGATACCGGTTACCGCGCCGTTCTCGCGGCGGATGCCGGTGACTTCGCAGTTCTGAATAATATCGACACCGCGTTGATCGGCGCCGCGCGCAAAACCCCAGGCAACCGCATCATGGCGCGCGACCCCCGCGCGCCGCTGAAACGACGCACCCAACACCGGGTAGCGTGAATCCAGATTCATGATCGGCACGATGGCTTGAATTTGCTCGCGCGTCAGATACTCCGCATCGATGCCGTTCAGGCGGTTGGCATTCACGCGGCGCCGGGTATCGCGCACTTCCTGCAACGTATGAGCCAGATTCATTACGCCGCGCTGGCTGAACATCACGTTGTAATTGAGATCTTGCGATAAACCTTCCCACAGTTGCATGGCTTTTTCGTAGAGCCGCGCAGATTCGTCCCAGAGATAATTCGAGCGCACGATGGTGGTGTTGCGCGCGGTGTTGCCGCCACCAATCCAACCTTTTTCGATCACAGCGACATTGGTGATGCCGTGCTCTTTCGCCAGGTAATAGGCGGTGGCGAGGCCATGGCCGCCGCCGCCGATAATCACCACGTCGTATTCGCGTTTCGGCTCGGGGCTGTGCCATGCCCGTTGCCATTTTTCGTGGTAGGCGAATCCATTTCTAATCAGACTGAAGATCGAGTAGCGACTCATATTTTCCCCTGCATCAACATTCAATGACATTGACGGCGAGATCGCCGTACGACGTTTCTTGCACAGTAAATCAAGCCAAATTAGTGCTGGATAGAACGCAAGCGACGTCGCGCTGGAACGATTTCGCCATCAAATCGACGAGAGCCATGCGTCATCTTCGAAAAAAAACCGGGCCCGCAGGCCCGGCGCAAGAACGGAGATTACAAGTAAAAATGCCAAGGCCGCAGATGGCCTCGCTAACGCAAAGCGACCGTCAAGCCGCTTTTTTCAACACCTGATGCGGATCGATCACGAATTTCTTGGGCGCGCCCAAATCGAATTGCTGATATCCCGCAGGCGCATCGTCAAGGCTGATGACCTCGACATTCACCACATCTGCAATCTGGATGCGATCCCATAAGATGGCTTGCATCAGTTGCCGGTTGTATTTCATGACGGGCGTCTGCCCGGTAAAGAAACTATGAGATTTGGCCCAGCCGAGTCCAAAGCGTACCGACAGGCTGCCGTGTTTGGCCGCATCATCGGTGGCGCCGGGGTCATCCGTGACGTACAGGCCGGGAATGCCGATGCGGCCGGCGGCACGGGTTATGTTCATCAGCGAATTCAGCACCGTGGCGGGCGCTTCGCTCTGCGAGCCTGTATGGCCATGACCGCGCGCCTCGAAGCCGACACAGTCCACAGCCGAATCGACTTCGGCATCGCCCAGAATCGCCTCGACTTGCTCCGCCAAGGTCGCATCGAGCGACAGGTCCACGGTTTCGAAACCGACGCGGCGGGCGTGCGCGAGCCGAATCGGATTCACATCGCCGACGATGACCACCGCCGCACCCAAGAGTCGCGCCGACGCCGCCGCCGCCAAACCGACCGGGCCTGCGCCGGCGATATATACGGTCGAGCCGGGGCCGACGCCGGCCATCACCGCACCGTGATAACCGGTGGGCAAGATGTCCGACAAACAGGTGAGGTCGCGGATTTTCGCGAGTGCCTGGTCCGGGTCGGGGAAGCGCAGCAAATTGAAATCCGCATACGGGACCATCACGTACTCCGCCTGCCCGCCGATCCAGCCGCCCATATCGACGTAACCGTAGGCACCGCCGGCTCGCGACGGGTTGACGTTGAGGCACACACCGGTATGCTGTTCCTTGCAGGTTCGACAGCGTCCGCAGGCTACGTTGAACGGCACCGATACCAAGTCGCCGACTTTCAACATCTCGACGTCGCGACCTTTTTCCAGCACCTGCCCGGTGATTTCATGGCCGAGCACCAAGCCTTCTTGCGCGGTGGTGCGGCCCCGCACCATATGTTGATCCGAACCGCAAATATTGGTCGACACGACTTTCAGAATTACACCGTGTTCGATTTTCTTGCCGGATGGACTTTCCAGTTTGGGGAACGGGATGTTTTGCACCTCGACCTTGCCCGGACCGATATAAACGACTCCTCGATTGCTAGCCATCGACTCCTCCACAGTTTTCCATGACGCGATGCCTGAGTGCCGCGCGCCGGATCAAACTCAGTTGGCCGGAAGCCACGCGCAGTCGCGCGTGGACACAGTTGCATGATGGCAGTTGCCGCAGCGGGGAAATTTTGCGTAGGCGACTAAAACGCGCGCAATTGCGACAGGGAGTCCGGCCGGCCGCGCTCAGTGCACGGTGGATTTGGAAAAGACATTCATGACCACCACGCCTGCCAGTATCAGCGCTATGCCGGCGAGCGCGGCGAAATCGAGCGTCTGCTGAAAGACCACATAGGCGACCAGCGATACCAGCACAATCCCCAAGCCCGACCAGATCGCATAAGCGATGCCGAGGGGCACGGTTTTGAGCGTGAGCGACAGCAGATAGAAGGCGCAAGCATAGCCGACGACTACAATGGCCGAGGGGCCGAGCCGGGTGAAACCATTTGACGAGCGCATGGCCGAGGTGGCGATCACTTCGCACACAATGGCGATGCCGAGGTATAGGTAAGCTGGCATCGGGACTCCTTGATGTGCCGCGCTTGGGCAGCTATTCCAAGGCGGCTTGTGATGCGGTGTTGTTATCGGCGCGGCAGATGACGGGTGCGCCGTTGGCCACGTAATATGGCACCGTGGCGCGCGCAAGCGGCGTACGGCCGCGAATCCGATCCGCCAGTTTTTCCGCGATCATGATGGTCGGTGCATTCAGGTTGCCGGTGACGATCTGCGGCATGATCGACGCATCGATCACACGTAAACCTTCCAGGCCATGAACGCGTCCCTCAGCATCGACCACGGCCATCTCATCATAACCCATCGCACACGAGCAAGACGGATGATAGGCGGTTTCCGCATGCGCCCGGATAAAGGCGTCGAGTTCGGCATCGCTGACGAGCTCGGCGCCGGGGCTCAGTTCCCGGCCGCGCCAGCGATCCAGGGCAGGTTGTTGCATGATCTCGCGCGTGGCCCGGATGCCGGCGCGAAACTCCTGCCAATCGAGTGCCTCGGACATATAGTTGAATAGGATGCTCGGGTGCTCGCGTGGGTCGCGCGAGCGCAATTTGACCCGGCCGCGACTGGGTGAGCGCATCGAGCCGACATGAGCCTGGAAGCCGTGCGCCTTGATCGCGTTCGAGCCGTTGTAATTGATTGCGACGGGTAGGAAGTGGTACTGAATATTCGGCCAAAGCGCGCTGTCATCGGTGCGGATAAAGCCGCCGGCTTCGAAATGATTGCTCGCGCCGAGACCGGTGCCAAGCATCATCCATTGCGCGCCGATCTTCGGCTGATTCCACCATTGCAGCGCTGGATACAGCGAGACCGGTTCCCGACATGCATACTGAATATACATTTCGAGGTGGTCCTGCAAATTATTGCCGACACCGGGCAAATCGAGAATCACCGGGATCTCGAGTTCGCGCAGCCATGCGGCGGGGCCCACGCCCGAGCGTTGCAGGATTTGCGGCGAAGCGATGGCCCCGCCGCACAGCAAGACTTCGCGGCGCGCACGGACTTCCGTGCTGCGGCCGTCGCACAGGTAAGACACGCCGGTCGCGCGTTTGCCGCTGAATAGAATCCGCTCGGTGAGGGCATGGGTCACGATGCGCAGATTGGTACGCGTCCGGGTTTGATCGAGATAGCCGCGGGCGGTGCTGGCGCGACGGCCCGATGGCGTGACCGTGCGATCCATCGGGCCGAAGCCTTCCTGGCGATAGCCGTTGAGATCGTCGCTGCGCGGGTAGCCTGCCTGTACCCCGGCTTCGATCATCGCGGCAAACAGCGGATTGTTGCCGTCCTTGGGCGTGGTCACATGCACCGGGCCGTCGCCGCCGTGATACTCGTTGGCGCCGGTATCGCGCGTTTCGGCTTTCTTGAAGTAAGGCAGGCAATCGAGGTAGCTCCACGCCGCCAATCCTTCGCGTTGGGCCCAATGATCGTAATCGAGCGGGTTGCCGCGGATATAGCACATGCCGTTGATCAACGATGAACCACCGAGTCCTTTGCCGCGTCCGCACTCCATGCGCCGCTGATTCATAAAAGGCTCGGGGTCGGTCAGGTAGGCCCAGTTGTAGCGCCGGCCTTGCAAGGGATAGGCGAGTGCAGCGGGCATCTGGGTGCGGAAGTCGAGACGGTAGTCGGGGCCGCCCGCCTCCAACAGCAAGACACTGACCTCGGCATCTTCGCTCAAGCGGGTGGCCAACACGTTGCCGGCCGAGCCTGCGCCGATCACGATGTAATCGAATTCGTTGATGTCGTTCATGGAGAAATCGTCGGCTGATCGGCTGGGTTTATATGGAATCCTATGTTTTAAAAAACCGCTTGATAGGGGCCCAGCTCGACCTGAATGGACTTGAGGCGGGTGTAATGCTCAAGCGTGGTCAAACCATTTTCGCGACCTATGCCCGATTGCTTGTAGCCGCCGACCGGCATTTCAGCCGGCGATTCGCCCCAGGTATTGATCCAGCAAATACCTGCTTCGAGCTGGTGGATCACACGATGCGCGCGCGCCAGGTTTTCGGTGACGATACCCGCGGCCAAGCCATAATTCGAGTCGTTGGCGCGCCGGATCACTTCGTCCTCGTGGTCGAATACCAGCAGCGACATTACCGGGCCGAATATTTCGTCGCGCACGATGCTCATCGCATCATGGCAATCGGTAAAGATCGTCGGCTGCACATAATTGCCCTGGGCCCATTCATCTGCCAGCCGTGCACCGCCGAATAGCAAGCGCGCGCCGGCCGCTTTACCGGCTTCGATATAGCCGAGCACCTTGTTCAATTGCGCGGCGCTGACCAGCGGTCCGAAATTGGTATTCGGGTCCAGCGGTGCGCCTAGACGGATGCGCCGGGCACGCTCGACCAACTTGTCTTCGAAGGCACTCTTCAGCGAGCGATGCACAAAGATCCGCGTGGCGTTGGTGCAGACCTGGCCCGAGCTAAAGAAATTGGCGGTGGTCGCAATGTCGGCCGCGCGCTCTAGATCGGCATCCTCGAACACGATCAGCGGCGATTTGCCGCCAAGCTCCAGCGTTATGTCCTTGAGCGACGAGCTGCCGGCCAGGGACATGACTTTCTTGCCGGTGTCCACGCTACCCGTGAACGACACCTTGGCGATGCCGGGGTGACTGGCGAGCAAGGCGCCGACGCGGGCATCGCCTTGCAGTACATTGAAGACGCCGTCCGGCACGCCGGCCTCGGTATAAATTTCGGCAAGCTTGAGTGCCGACAGCGGGGTGATTTCGCTGGGCTTGAAGATCATCGCGTTGCCGGCGGCCAGTGCCGGTGCGGACTTCCAGCAGGCAATCTGCAGCGGATAATTCCATGCACCGATGCCGGCGCAAATGCCCAACGGTTCACGCCGCGTATACACAAAGGAGTCGGGGCGCAAAGGGATTTGTGCGCCTTCGAGCGCCGGAATCAAACCGGCGTAATACTCGATCACGTCCGCGCCCGTGGCGATATCGACCGCCTGTGTTTCGGCAATGGGCTTGCCGGTATCCAGTGTTTCGAGTTCGGCGAGTGCGTCATTGCGTTCGCGCAGCAACTCGACGGCCCGGCGCAAGATGCGCGAGCGCTGCATTGCCGTCATGCGGGCCCAGACCTGCTGGCCGCGCCGGGCCGCAGCCACCGCCAGATCGAGATCGCCCGGCGCTGCCTGCTGAATCTCGGCGAGTGCTTGCCCGTTCGATGGATCGACACTGACAAAGGTCTCGCCGCTGCCGGCGTCGACGTAATGTCCATCGATATAGAGTTGTTGCAGGCCGAATTTGAATAAGCGAGAGGGCTGAGGCATGGCTGAAAGTTCCGCTAGAGATAGCGTGGATGAGAGGCATGTTTGATGTGCGATCGAGTATATGAACTTTATATTGAGCGATCAATCAATATAAAGTCGATGGCGCATCGGTGGCTGCACAATGTCGCTATTGGACTGATTTGCGGCGCTTTGGGGATGTTGTGGGGCACTGGTCGAACTTGCTCATAACTCGCTTTACCTGCCTGCTGCCGATCCCACTGCGTCTGCTATGACGCCGTTGGACAAGTGCGCGTCGCGCCCGCTCCTGGGAAAGCAATAATGGCCTTGTATTTTCTAAGCTGGCCGATCGAATCGCGCCGCGCGCTTACCGCCCATGTCCGTTTATACGAGAGGTTCACGATGATTCCACTTTCCCGCTGGGCTTGCATCGCCTTGGCTGCCGCACGCTTTTCGCAGGCCCATGCCGATCCGCAAGCTTGTCAGGCTGTACGCTTTGCCGATGTCGGCTGGACCGATATTGCTGCGACCACGGCGCTGGCGTCGACGCTGTTTCAAGGCTTAGGCTACACCCCGACCAAGACCATTGCCTCGGTGCCGATTACCTTTGCAGGCATGAAGAACAAACAAATCGATGTGTTCCTCGGCTATTGGTCGCCGACCATGGACCCGATGATCGAGCCGTTTGTGAAAGCAGGCCAGATCAAGGTGTTGACCGAACCGAATCTGACCGGAGCGAAATACACGCTTGCTGTGCCGAGCTACGAATACGATGCCGGTCTGAAGAGCTTCGCGGATATTCCCAAATTCGCCAAGCAACTCGACGGCAAGATTTATGGAATCGAGCCTGGCAACGATGGCAATGCCTTGATCGGCAAGATGATCGCGAGCAATCAGTTTGGTCTAAAGGATTTCAAACTGGTTGAGTCGAGCGAAGCCGGCATGATGGTGCAAGTGGATCGCGCCATCAGACAGAAAACCTGGGTGGTGTTCCTGGGTTGGGAACCGCATCCGATGAATGTGAAGATGAAGATTAATTATCTGAGTGGCGGCGATGCGGTGTTTGGTCCGAATTACGGCGAAGCTCGCGTTTTGAC
>Ga0302234_10001949_pt1 | contig 13754 bp, 13 predicted proteins | sample II_Palsa_N3_2_FD_193576 | JGI IMG/M metagenome (GOLD analysis project Ga0302234, IMG submission 193576) | Peat permafrost microbial communities from Stordalen Mire near Abisko, Sweden - II_Palsa_N3_2 | ecosystem: Environmental > Terrestrial > Soil > Palsa > Peat permafrost | place: Sweden... | reverse complement strand
CTAAAGCCCGGACCTATCTCAGAAGCAGAGGCAACGGTAACGGAAGAAGCAGATTCCCAGAGGGAATGACAGAAAGAAAAGCAAGAGCAAAAGCAAGAGCAAAGGCAAGAGCAAGAGCAAGAGCAAGAGCAAAGGCAACTACAGGGGTCCTTCACTTCGTTCAGGATGACGATGATTTGTGTAGAGGTACGCGTGTACCGGGGTGGGGTTGTGGGGTTGGATGCTGGGTGGTGGGGTTTGGGCGGGGATTGGGTGGGAAACGGTAGACTGGGGATGGAATGATTGGATCGCGGTTTCGGGATTTCGACTGGATGCTGCTGGGCATTGTGATGGTGCTGTCGGTGGTGAGCGTGCTGGAGATTCGGTCGGCTACTGAGATGACGAAGTTCCATGGGTTCCAGCAGAAGCAGCTTGTGTTTCTGGGCGTGGGGCTGGTGGGGATGTTCGTGTTTGCGCTGGTGGATTATCACCGGCTGCTTCAGATTTCGTATTGGGCATATGGGGTCAGCATCGTGTCGCTGCTGGCAGTGAAGGTGGTGGGGACGAAGGTGCTGGGGGCTCGGCGATGGATTAATTTGGGCGGCGGGATTCACTTTCAGCCGTCGGAGTGGGTGCGGCTGATTTTGATTTTGGTGGCGGCGCGATTCTTCTGGGACATTGTGGAGAATGGCCGCGATTTGAGTTGGAAGGATATTGGCAAGGCGTTTCTACTGATTGGCGTGCCGCTGGTGTTGGTGTTGAAGGAGCCGGATCTGGGGACGTCGCTGACGTATTTGCCGGTGTTGGTGGTGGGGCTGTTTCTGGGCGGGATCAAATGGAAGCAGGCGGGGATTTTGGTTTTGGCGGTGTTGCTGGTGGGCGGGGTGGGGCTGTGGTCGGGCAAGCTGTTGAAGCCGTATCAGCAGCAGCGGCTGACGGCGTTTATGAATCCGGATAGCGATCCGATGGCTTCGGGATACCAGATCAAGCAGTCGCTGATTGCCGTGGGGTCGGGCGGGCTTTGGGGCAAGGGGCAGAGTAAAGGGACGCAGACGCAGGGCGACTTTCTGCCGATTCCGTATACGGATTTTATCTTCGCGGCGTTCTGCGAGGAGCATGGGTTTATTGGAGCGATTGGGGTGCTGCTGCTTTACTTTTTGATTCTGGTGAGGCTGATTCAGAATGCGCAGACGGCGGCTGATCCGCCCGGGAGCTTGATCGTGATGGGGATTGTGGGGGTGCTGCTGTTTCAGATTGCGGTGAATATCGGGATGTGCGTTGGGCTGATGCCGGTGACAGGGATTCCGCTGCCGCTGATGAGCTATGGCGGGTCGTCGATTATCTATATGTTTCTGGCGCTGGGGATCGTGATGAATGTGCGGATGCGGCGGTTCGTGAATTGAAACAGGGGATAGAGGGTAGGGGATAGAGGAAGAGAAGACCTTAGAGCGGAGGTTAGGGTTTGCGCTCGGCTAGATTGAAGACGAGGTTGAAGGGGTCGCGGACGTAGCAACGGGGGAGGGCTGGGTTGTAGTCGATGATCTGGCAGCCGGCGGCTACGAGGTCTCGCTTGGATTGGGCGAGGTCTTCGGTGAAGAATTCGAGGACGGGGCCGAGGGGTGGAGCTTCTTCGAGGTAGAGGCGGAAGGCGGTGGCGTCGAGGCCGATGAGGTTGGATCGGCGGAGGAAGATGGTGAGGCCGAGGTGGCGCTGGTAGAAGCTGGTGGCGGCGCGGAGGTCGGTGACCTGAAGGATGATCTCGGGGGAAGCGGGCATGGGCGTGGCTCCGTGGGGGATGGGAGAACTTTAGATGCGGGGGTATCGGGAAGGCAACGGTTTTCGTGGAATTGCGATGCAGGGAGAGCAAACTGCCGAAATTTGGTGCATACTAGAAGCAGACGATCTGCCACAGGGCTGATCGGTTATAGGGACTGCGGCACGGATGCGATGATTTTTCCCGTTGCCGAGGTTAACAAGTTTTAGCAACAAGACTTTTAGAAACAAGATTTTGAGAAGGCCGGCCAGGCGCGGATCAACTTCCGATGGCCGGACAGGTTTTGAGAATGAACGGAAACGGACGGTTAACGGCCCCGCCTCAGGTTGAGGTTGCGTTGGTCACAAACTCCGTTGACGGCATGATGTCGAGGGGCAGAAATAGTGGGCCCACGACAGGCGGTACAACACTGGCAAAGTTTTCTCCCGGTTCCGGCATGCGGATGCGCGAAGAGCGCAGGATTTCGTGTGCGGGAAGGCGTGCTGTAGCGGGCGCGCAAAGGTTTGGGAAGTTGCATCCAGTTTCCGCGACTCATCTTCTGTCCGTATCCCAGGAGGCTGTTGCAGGGAGCTAACGCAGGGCGTTAGAGCTTGTGCAGCGCGATCTTCGCTTGTTCTGCCAGAGCACACCGGCTTGAGAGCCGGGTGCGAGGAGAAAGCAGAGCAATGTCGAAAGAAATTTATATATCCAGCACGCCCCATGAAACGCGGCTGGCGATTGTCGAAAAAGAAGAACTCACAGAGATTTATTACGAGCGCGAGAATGAATACACGCTTGCCGGCTCGATTTACAACGGACGCGTGACACGCGTTCTGCCGGGTATGCAGTCGAGCTTTGTGGATATTGGGCTCGAGCGCGATGCGTTCCTTTACATTACGGACTTCATGGAAGAAGCCGGAGACGCTGCGGACTTTGATGGCGCGGCGTCGGGTGGTGGGGACCGTGCGTCTCGGGGCGAACGGCCTCGGGCTGAGGGCCGTAGTGAAGGACGAGGCGAAGGGCGTGGGCGCGGGCGGCGGGATGGTCGCGATCGCGATCGTGGTAGCCGTGAGGCGTTGCCGGCGGATCGCGGTGCGGAGAGCCCGGTGGAAGAGGCTCGGAGTTTTGCTCCGAGCAGCTATGCGCCGGTTGATGATGAGGTGCTGGATGCGGCGCCGCGTGCGGGTGGGGATGAGGAAGAGATCGGTGAGGGTGCTCCGGGTGCTGATGGTCAGCGTCGGTGGCGTGGGCGTCGCGGACGGCGTCGTGGACGCGGAGTTGCGGGTGAGGCTTCGGCAGAGGCGCCGGTTGGGAATGAGGCGGATGAGTTTGGTGTAGAGGCTGCGGCGCCGCGTGAGATTGCTCCTCGTGAAGAGGTGCGTGCTGCTCGGCCGGCGGAGTCGCGTGAGGGTGGCGCGGATCGCGGTAACGAGCGCGGTGGACGGGATCGCGGCGGAAGAGATCGCGGTGGACGGGATCGTGGTGGGCGCGGGCGTGAGGCTGGCGGCCAGGGTGCGCGTGAGGCTTCTGGTGGACGTGAGTCTGGTGGACGGGATTCGCGGCTGGATTCGGTGCGGGAGCGGTTTGCGCCGCGTGGTGCTCGGCCGGGTTCGGCGGACGATGAAGTTGTGGATTTGAATGCGTCTGCTGCGGAGCCGTTCATTCTGCCGGGCGAGTCGCTGTCGAAGTATCGGCGGGGGGAGAATGGCGCGGCTTCGGAGCCGAGTGCGGCGAAGGCTGCGGGCATTCCGATCGTTGCGAAACCGTCTACGGAGATTCAGCCGCTGGTTGGTTGGGATGGCGGAGCGGTGTTGCCGGGTGAGACGCTGCGGGCACGTGAGCCGCGTGGTGATGCGTCGCGCGGCGAGTCGTCGTCGAATGAAAGCCGCGGTGGTGATCGTGATCGTAATGACCGTGGAGATCGTGGTGGACGTGGGCGGGATCGCCGGCGTGGACGCGATGAGCAGAAGGGACGCGGGGGCGAACGTACGGACGCGCCACGGACCGAGTATCGTGCGGAGCCGCGTGGGATTAGTCCTGCGGAGGCTGTGATGCCGGCGGTGAGCTCGGCGCATGATGTGACCGAGAGCGAGTACGAGCCTGGCTTTGCGCCGAAATGGGCGGGGCAGACGGATTTGGCTCAGGTGGAGACGTTGGAGCCGGCGGCTGAACATGAGGCGGAGTTTGAAGAGGCGATTTCGTCGGTGCATGATGCCGAGCTGCGGGAGGCTGTAGAGCTTCCGGAGCCGGAGTTTCATGAAGCTGAATTCGAAGAGACCAGCGCGGAGTATGAGCCGGAGGAAAATGCTTCGGCTTCGTTCCGTGTTGATCCTGCGGGTGCGCGGGAGTTTCGGCAGAGCGGCACGGTGGAGGAGCCTGTGGTTGAGGCTGGGCACGAGCCGGAGTTTACGAGTCTGCAGCCTACGGGTGAGCTGATCTCGGAGGTGGCGCATGCGGAGATTGTGCATGCTGATCCTACGGCTCCGATTGAGCATGAGGCGGTGGTGCAGTCGGTGCACGCGGCCGCGGCGGAGACGCCGGTGTCGATTGAGGGCGAGCGGGTGCATGCGCAGGAATCGGCGCAAGGGTTCGCGCCGGGAGACGGGCAGCTCGAAGAAGAGCTGCTGGATGAAGAGGACGCTGAGATTGGTTCACTTCATGCGGGTGCGTTTGATGATGATGTCGAGGAAGAGACGCTGGAAGGTGCGGCCGATTTGGGCAGCATGATTCGCGACATGACGATTGATGACATCACAGGTCTTGAGCCGGTTGAGATTGATGAAGAGGACGACGAGGACGAGGACTTCGACGACGATGAAGAGGATTTCGAAGAAGATGAGCTAGCGTCGAACGGCGAAGAGGATTTCGTTGAAGAGGAAGTTTCGGGAAGCCAGATCAGCGAGGCCGAGGAAGACGAGTATGCGGAGTCCTCGAGCTTTGACGAGAATGGCGAGGCGCGCGCGGCCAAGGCGGAAGGTGAGCCGGCGCGTGAGGGCCAGCGCGAGGGTAGCCGTGAAGGCGGACGCGAGGGTGGACGGCGCGGGCGCAGAGATGGACGTCGCGGCGGACGCGATCGTGAACGCAGTGGTAGCGGCGAACGCAGTAGCAGCGGAGATCGTGGTGGCGAGCGAAGCGGCGGAGAACGAAGCAGTGGTGAGCGTAGTTCGCGCGATGGTCGTGGTATGGCAAACTCGCGGCCGCGTGGCGGCGGACGGGATCGCGGAGGACGGTCAATGCAGTCGACGAACCTGCCGGCGATCAGCGATTTGTTGAAGCCGGGGCAAGAGGTTCTGGTGCAGATTGCCAAGGAGCCGATTGCGAAGAAGGGTGCGCGCATTACATCGCATATTGCGTTGCCTGGACGGTTCCTGGTGTTCATGCCGACGGTGAATCATACGGGCGTGTCGCGCAAGATTGAGAGTGACGGCGAGCGGCGGCGGCTGAAAGAGATTCTGCTGAGCGAGAAGGGCGACGCGCAGGGCGGCTTTATTGTGCGCACGGCGGCGGCGGGAGCGACGGAAGAGGAGCTGCGGAGTGATCTGCGATTCCTGCTCAACCTCTGGGCCGATATCAAGACGCGGTCTGAATCGTCGAAGAGCCCGGCGCTGATTTATCACGATTTGAATTTGATTGAGCGGATTCTGCGGGACCAGGTTACCGATAACTTCTCGGCAATCTGGGTGGATACCGAGGCCGAGTACGAGCGCGTGCTGCGGTTCCTGCAGAGGTTCCAGCCTAGCTTGATTCGGCGCGTGAAGCTTTATACGAAGGACACGCCGCTGTTTGAGCAGTTCGGGATCACCGAGGAGATTAATACGGCGCTGCGGTCGAAGGTGTGGTTGAAGTCGGGTGGATCGATTGTGATCAATCAGACCGAGGCGCTGGTCGCGATCGATATTAATACCGGCAAGTATGTGGGCAAGACGGCGCGGCTGGAAGACACGATTGTGAAGACGAATTTGGATGCGATCCCGGAGATTGTGCGGCAGATTCGGCTGCGCGATCTGGGCGGCATTATCATCATCGACTTCATCGATATGGATGAGCGGAAGAATCGTAACAAGGTGATGGCTGCGCTGGAAGACGAGTTGAAGAAGGATCGGGCTCCGTCGAAGGTGCTGCAGTTCAATGATTTTGGATTGGTCGCGATCACCAGGAAGCGTGTGAAGCAGTCGCTGGAGCGGACACTGTCAACGACCTGCGGAATTTGCGCGGGTACGGGTATGGTGAAGTCGCCGGTGACGGTTTGCAACGACATTTATATCGAGATGCGGAAGATGCATAAGCTGATCGAGAAGGGTGACATCATGCTGCGCGTGAATCCGGAGGTTGTGAAGCAGTTGAAGACCGGCGGAGCGAAGTGGCTGCAGGAGATGGAAGAGATGTCGGGCAAGACGATTCTGGTGAAGAGCGATCCTAGCCTGCATCCGGAGCAGTTTGATATCCACTAAGAGCAGGGTGTAGGGGATAGAGTGTAGAGGATAGAGAAGACGAGCGGCGACCCTTTGGGGCGCCGCCGTCGTTTGCGGGGTCAGGAGTTCGTCGGTGGTAGGGTGCGGCTCCAGAGGGGGCGCTGGACGCGGTAGAGGCGGATGACGCGCCAGAGGATGAGGGACGCGGCGGAGAGGCAGACTAGGACGGCGATTAGGGAGGCCTCGGGGCCGAATTGCCCGCCTGTCAGGAGGTTTGGGCCATGCAAGGTTCCGGCGATGAAGCCTTTCGCAGCACCGGTTCCTGAGATGCTCATGCCATAGACGGTGCCCTCGGTGAAGTTCCATGCGGCGTGAAGGCCGATGGGAAGCCAGAGGCGTCGCGTGAGGGCATAGGCGGCACCGAGGAGCACGCCTGCTTCTACGGCGATGGCGATGGAGCTCACGACGGTGGCGCCGGGATTGAAGGCGTGAGCGGCGCCGAAGAGGGCTGACGTTATGGCGAGAGCCCACCATGTGCCGGCCACTCCCGCGATTAGGCGGAAGAGGAAGCCTCGGAACATAATTTCTTCGATCGTCGCGCCCAGGAGGGCGAAAACGATGCCTGCGCCCAGGTGGGACGCAGATCCCCAGCCGGTTGGGTGGTAGACGGAGAAGGCCCAGAGCAGAAGCATCGTTGCTGAGAAGAGGAAGAAACCGAGGGCGAGACCGCCGGCGAATTCGCGGAAGCCGCCGGTGCCGTCGAACTCGGTTAGGCGCACGCGTTCGATCAAGCGAGTTCCGCCGAGGTAGGCGGCTAGCATGATCGCGACGGCAACGATGCTGGCTAGGTCATCGGAGAGGCGGCCGCGGGCTAACACGTGTACGGCAATCATGAGGCCGATGGCGATGGCGAAGTTCAGGAAGCCGAGGCCGAATTGTTTGAGTGCGTGTTTGGTTTCAGCGCGCATGAGATTTCCTTGGTCTCGCGATTGCGGTTGGGTTGGTAGCGTGTCAGGGATGAGTGGCCCAGGCCATGCCGTCGGGTTCGGCGATGTTGGGAATGTGGGCGGTGATGGTTAGGGTGTTGAGGTCGATGACGGTGATTTTGTTGTCGGGGGTGTTGGCTACGAAGGCGCGGTTGTTGGTGGGGTCGATGAGGATGCCGGCGGCGCCGGTGCCGATGGGGAGGCGCTTGATCACTTTGCGGGTGGCGGCGTCGAGGATAACTAGGTCGGGGGCGCCGAGGAGAGAGACTAGGACGTGCTTGCCGTCGGGGGTGAACTTGAGGCGGTTGGCGCTCTGGACGTCGGGGTGGAGGGTTTCGATTACTTTTTTAGCGGCGTAGTCGATGATGGAGATCGTGCCGTCCTGGGAGTTGGCTACCCAGATTTCCTTTTGGTCGGGAGAGAGGTCAAAACCTTCGGAGCCGTGGCCTACGGGGACTACGGTTTCGTTCCAGTCTTTGCGGACTTGGGGAGGGCCGGGCGGCGGCGGGGGCATGTTGGCGGGGGGCTTCATGCCGGGGGGCGGGCCCATGCGGACTTCCTGTTGGTCGATGAGGGTTACGGTGGCGGAGGCTACGTTGGCGGTGATGATGTGTTGGAGGTCGGGGGCGACGTAGATCATGTGGGTGCGGTTTTGGCCGGTGCCGAGGACCCAGTCGACTTTTTGGGTGGCGGGGTCGAAGCGGCCGATGACCTTGGCGCCTTCGGCGGTGAAGTAGAGTTTGCCGTCGACGAAGGTGAGGCCGTGGGGGCCGTTGAGGGGGCCGAGGTCAATGGAGGGGAGAGCTGTGTGGTGGACGAGGTCGAGGACGGCTAGGGTGTGGAAGGTGCCGCCGCCGTAGTTGGAGACGTAGGCGGTGGTGCCGTCGGTGGAGGCGATGACCTCGTGGGGGTCGGGACCTACGGGGAGGGTGTAGAGGGTTTTGAGGGTGGTGGGGTCGATGATGGAGAGGGTGTGGTCGCGCTTGGAGAGGGCGAGGAGGGTGGTCTGAGTGAGCGCGGTAGTGGAGAGGGTTAGTGCGAGCAGAGAGGTGGCGGCGCGGAGAGGGAGTCGCATGGAGAGAGGTTACTCTGGTTTGGATTTTTCGGTGAGGGATTGCATGAAGTCGGCTACTGCGGATTTGGTGGGGTCGTTGAGGGAACGGAGGCCCTGGACTACGCCGGATTGGTCGGCGGCGGAGCGGTTCTGGTTGAACTTGCGCTTGCCTTCGATGCGGGAGAGGGGGAGCTCGAAACCGATGATGGCTTTTAGCTGGCCGTCGATGTAGTTGGCGGGGGCGTCGGTGACTTTCCAGGGGGTGGAAAAGGTGGACTCGTGGAGGTCGGTGAGGCGGGTTACGATTTCGCGGAGGCGGGTGGGGTCGTCGAAGAAAGTGATGGGGCCATAGGCGTGGATGGCAGAGTAGTTCCAAGTGGGGACGACGCGGTGGGTTTCCTGCTTGGCGGGATACCAGTTGGGCGTGACGTAGGTGTCGGGGCCGTTGAAGATCAGGAGGGCTTCGGTAGCTGGGTCGGTGTGCTGCCATTGGAGGTTGGCGCGGGAGACGTGGCCGAGGATGGTGCCGAAGGGGCCGCGGTCGGGGTCGAGGAGTATGGGGAGATGGGTGGCGACCAGGCCTGCGGAAGTGAGGGTGACGAGCGCGGCGAAGGAGTTGCGCTGCATGTCGGCGTGGAGGGTGGGGAGATCGTCCACGAGGAAGTCTTTGGGGGTGTACATGAGGTGGCTCCGGCGGCGGATGGTGTGCTGGCTCGATGATACTTTGCCGCCGTCGCCGGAGTTTGGAGATGCGTTTAGAAGGCGAAGCGCGAGGTGAAGACGTACGCGTGGTTGTAGCTGTGGAAGGTGGAGGTGGCGATCTGGAAGCCGGAGCCGAAGATGAGGGCGAGACGGTTGCCGGGAGTGTGGCGGAAGTTGATCTTGCTGACCATGAAGCCGGGCGAGAGGAAGGTCTGATTCTTTCCGTTGTTGGGGCCTTCGTGGTAGTAGTTCGAGTTCACTTCTAGCTCAGGCCAGAAGATTTTGCCGATGCGGGCCTGAGCGGTGGTGTTCCAGGTGACGGTGCGGCCGATGGTGGAGGTATCGCTGGTGGGAAGGAGGGCGCCGATGGTGGATTGGATAGCGAAGGGGCCGAAGCCTTTGCCGCCCATGAGGGTGGGCGTAACAGTGGAGACGAGGGCGCCGTTCTTATAGCTGCCGGTGGGGTAAGTGATGGCGACCTGGCCGCCGAGCGAGTAGCTGTGATGCTTGTCGGGGCTGGCGAAGGGGCGGTATTTGATGACGGTGGAGAAGTCGCCGGCGCCGTCTATGACCTTGGGATTGTTGTGCTGGATGTAGGGAGGGAGGTCGATGTCGATTTCAACGTTGGCGAAGGGGATGATGTTGAGGCCCTTGCCGTTGGTGTAGATGTCGGTGGCGGTGCGGGCGGGGGTGTACTCGTGGAGGTAGTCGAAGCGGAAGAGCTGGACCATCTGCGAGGAGGGCGCGATGACGGGGATGGGGAAGCTCGGTTGTCTGGCGAGGGTGGCGCGAACACGGTTCTCCCAGGCGGAGAAGAAGTTGGTGTTGGTCGTTGTGGTTTGGGCGAAGGCGGCGGTGGAGCTTAGCGCAATGAAGCAGAGGGAGAGGAGAAACGAAGAGAGACGGTTTTTCTGGTACATGGAATCTTTCTCGCGACACGGGCTCAGAAGATGGCAGGCCGAGACTCGCTCGCTGGGGTGCGGATGGATTTCTATTTTGAGTTACCGGGCAAGTGTAGGGAATGGAGGGGTGGTTGCACATCCATCATTCGGTTGAGGTGAAACCCGAACTGATGTGGGGGAGGCACTGCAGCGGTGCCCCTGTTGCTGAAAGTCGGATAGAGCTGTTGACTGTGCAGGCAGCCGCGAAATACAGGGGGCTCTCCACTGCGCGGGATGATAAAGCCATCCCGCTCCGGTCGAGATGACGATGTATTCGTTAGCCAACGCTCTGGTCGAGATGACACTTTCGCTGGATGGCTAAAGGTTGATGCAGCTAGCGCGCGTGTTGGGGGAGCAAGTGGGTGAGCGTGAGGGTGCGGTAGAGGATGATGAGCGTCATGGCGATGAGATAGACGCGGAGGGTGGTGAGGGCGAAGCGCACGGTGGGTGTGAGGTGCATGAGGCCGAGGCCTTCGGAGGTGCACTTCTGCTCTTGCACGTCGTCGAGTGGATGGATGACATAGAGGTTGGCGTCGGTGGGAGTGGGTGGTGTGGCAAGGGTGGCCATGAGGCGCTCCTTTCGGGGTTGTTATGCGAAGAGGTTGGGGATGAGGATTTGAGCGGCGAGGATGAGCGAAAGGGCGAAGAGGACTGCGACGATCGACCAGTTGACCCAGTTGTTCCAGGGGCGGTTGACCCAGCGATCGCCTAGCAGGGCGCGGTCGTTGAGGAGGAGTTGGAGGAAGATGATGGCCGAGGGGAGGATGAGGCCGGCGAAGACTTGCACGCTGACGATGACTAATTGCAGCGGTAGATGCGGGACGAGGACGATGCCTGCAGCGGCGAAGACGCAGATCGCATAGACGGCGTAGAAGGCTGGGGCTTCGGAGGGTTTTTTGTGGAGGGAGTGCTGCCAGCCGGCGACTTCTCCATAAGCCCAGGCGCTGGCGAGGGAGATAGCGGTTGTGCCGAGGACGGCGGCGTTGACCATGAGGAGAAGAAAGGCGTGGTGGAGGAAGACGCCGCTGCGATGCGGGAGGATGGTGGCGATGGAGGACGCTAGTTGCGCGGGGTCGGTGAAGGGGATGTGGTGGTTGTAGGCGAAGGTTCCGGTGAGCATCATGGCGCCGGCTACGAGGATGGAGAAGACTGCGCCGATGAAGGTGTCGAGGCGTGCCCATTTGAGGTCGGCGAAGCGGAGGCGTTTTTCGGCGACGCAGCTCTGCTGGAAGAAGAGTTGCCACGGAGCGATGGTGGTGCCGACGATGGCGATGATGAGGAAGACGAGGTCGCCGGTCTTGCCGGTGCGCGGGAGAGAGGGGATGAAGGTGTTGTAGAGGACCGCTGACCAGCGCGGGTGAAGGAGGGCGGCGGCGATGAACCAGGTGAGGTCGAGGAGGCAGAGGATGACGACGATGCGCTCCCAACGGCGATAGCTGCCGGTGGCGATGAGGGCGACGAGGGCGATGGCCGCGATGGGCACGGAGATGACGGGCGCTACGCCGAGGCCGGACATGGCGAGCGAGATGGCAGCGAATTCGGTGATGAGGGTGAGGAAGTTGACGGCGAGGAGATCGAAGAGAGAGAAGCGGCCCCAGGCTTTACCGAAGCGCTCGTAGATCATGGCGGCGTGGCCTTTGCCGGTGGCGATGCCGAGGCGTGCAACCATCTCCTGCACGAAGTAGCAGATGGGGAGAAGGAGGACGAGGACCCATAGCAGGTGGAGGCCGTACTGGCCTCCGGCCTGCATGTAGGTGGAGACGGCGCCGGCGTCGTTGTCGGCTTCCATGACGATGAGGCCGGGGCCGAAGGCGACGAGGAAGCTGAGAACGGTGCGCTGCCAGGGGCGGCGGACGCGGATGGCGTTGGCAGGCGAGGGTTGGGGCTGGAGGGTGGGTTGGAGGCTCGTCATGGACGCGGACCTCCTTCGGTGTTGGTGTTGGGAGTGAGGGTGCGGAGCCAGGTGCTGGTGAGGTGCGCGCCGTCGGTGCGCCAGACGCGGATGAGCGTGGGGCGGCGGGTGATGAAGGTGGTGGTGATGTTGAGGGACATGGGTCCTCCTGGCTGCATGCGCGGGGCATGCGAGTGGAGGCGACGAGGAAGGCGTGCTTGTGGGCACGTGTTGATTCGCGTCGCGGTGTGCCGTGGTGGGGCACTGCGCGAGCGGGAGGGTGACGCCTTCAGGTGTTGCTATGGCTTGGGAACAAGCTGGAGAAGGGAGTTACCGCACCTCGCGAACGCAGCGCAGGAGGGGCGTCCGAGGACTCGGAGGTTCCTTTGTGGTTGTGTTCGTCATGAGGTGCTCCAATCAGTGTTATGCCGTGGGAGGCATACCCCCCTATGGTATAGGAATGAGACCCGGAATGCAAGGGCGAGGGTACTTTTCTGGTGGCGTGGTTGGAATGTTTGGCGTACAAGGGTTGGTGTGATGATGCGAGCGAGGTTTGGGTCGAGAGTGGCGGCGCTGGTGTGTTTGGGCGTTGCGTGTGTGGGGATGTTGAGGGCGCAGAGGCCGGTGACGGTGGATGTGGATTTGGGGAAGACGGTGGGAGTGTGGGAGCCAGCGTATGCGTGGTTCGGGTATGACGAGGGGAATTATTCGACGACCGTGCTGGGGCGGGAGTTGTTGGGGGAGCTGCATGATTTGAGTGCGGCGCCGGTTTATATTCGGGCGCATCATTTGCTGACGTCGGGGGATGGGGTGCCGGCGTTGAAGTGGAGCTCGACGAATGTGTATAGCGAGGATGCGAGTGGGAAGCCGGTGTATGACTTTCGGTTGATGGATGGGATTTTTGATGCGTACAAGGCCGAGGGTGTGCGGCCGGTGGTGGAGCTGGGATTTATGCCAAAGGATTTGGCGGCGGTGTTGCCGGGGAAACCGGACCAGCCGTATAAGGTGCTGTATCCGAAGGACACGCTGTCGGGGGCTTCGAATAATCCGCCGAAGGATTATGCGAAGTGGGAGGAGTTGGCGCGGGTGGTGACGGCGCACTTGGTGGAGCGGTACGGGAAAGAGGAAGTTTTGCGGTGGTACTTCGAGGTTTGGAATGAGCCGGACATTGAGTACTTTCATGGGACTGAGGATGAGTATCTGAAGCTGTACGACTATGCCGTCGCGGGGGTGAGAGCTGCGTTGCCGGGGGCGCGGGTGGGTGGGCCAGCTACTACTAGTCCGCGGAATGATCATGCGTTTGGATATCTGCAGAAGTTTTTGGAGCATGCGGCTACGGGGAAGAGCGCGGTTACAGGAGGGGTGGTGCCGCTGGACTTCATCAGCTTTCACGCGAAGGGGCAGCCGGTGATTGAGGGCGGCAAGGTGACGATGGGGATCGATCGCGAGCTGAAGGATGTGGATCGCGGGTTTGGGTTGGTGGCTAGCTTTCCGAAGTTTGCGAAACTGCCGATTTTGTTGAGTGAGGCGGATCCTGAGGGATGTGCGGCTTGCTCGTCGAAGGTGAATCCGGCGAATAATTATCGCAATGGGACGCTGTATCCGGCGTATACGGCAGCAGCTTATGCGCGGCTGCTGGATTTGGCGGCGAAGCATCATGTGAACTTGCTGGGGATGCTTAGCTGGTCGTTTGAGTTTGAGGGGCGGGACTATTTTGAGGGGTTTCGTGATCTGAGTACGAATGGGGTGGATAAGCCGGTGCTGAATGTGTTTCGGATGCTGGGGATGATGGGGGGCGAGCGGGTGGCGGTGGAGAGCTCGAGCGCGGTGCCGTTGGAGACGATGATGAGCACGGGCGTGCGCGGAGAGGCGGATGTGGATGCGCTGGCTACGCGGGAGGGAAGGAGTGCGTCGGTGCTGGTGTGGGATTACCACGATGTGGCGGAGGGTGGTGCGGGTGCGGACGTGCAGGTACGGGTGAAGGGATTGCCGGTGGGGGTGCGGAGGGCGCTGGTGCAATGCTATCGGATTGATGG
>Ga0302234_10001947_pt1 | contig 13755 bp, 20 predicted proteins | sample II_Palsa_N3_2_FD_193576 | JGI IMG/M metagenome (GOLD analysis project Ga0302234, IMG submission 193576) | Peat permafrost microbial communities from Stordalen Mire near Abisko, Sweden - II_Palsa_N3_2 | ecosystem: Environmental > Terrestrial > Soil > Palsa > Peat permafrost | place: Sweden... | reverse complement strand
CCCCACCCCTCAGATCCAAGTGTTCTCCAAGGACTTGCAGCAAACAGGCGGCGAGGTGGGCACTGCCACTGTCGTCACAAACTCTGTCTTTGACGTGCGCGATCTCGTGAGCTTTGAGTACGCAAAACAGCGAGCAATCCATTGTTGTATCTGACCGTGCGTATCCAGTGCCCAGTCCGTGGCCGTCGTCCTCCGCGTCGACCGCGATTCGTTCCTCGTGCTGGACCAGAACGGCAAGGTGCGAACGGTCAAGACGCAGGAGATCATGAAGAAGCGCGACTCGCGCCTGGCCCACGCCACCGACCTCAACAACAACCAGCTGCGCGTGGGCGACACGGTCAACGTGATCGACGGCGAGTACAAGGACCGCAAGGGCAAGATCCTGCACATCTTCCGCCAGTTTATCTTTGTCGTTGCCTCCGACATCATTACCAACGGCGGCATCTTTGTCTCCAACGCCCGCAACCTGACCCTTGTGGGCGGTGCCACGTCGACGTAACGTGAACCAATCGCTCGATCCAGTAGCGGACTGACTGACTCTGTTGTTGCAGGGGAGGCGCAGGAGGCTTTGTGCGCCCCAACGCGCAGGCGGCCCGTCGCGGGAGAGAGGTGCTGCTGCAGAAGCAGGTGACGATCATGAAGGGCCCGTTCAAGGGCTACGTCGGGACGGTGACCGAGGTGAACGAGCAGATGGCGCGTGTCGAGCTGCACACCAAGAACAAGCACATCAGCGTGTCCAAGGAGCATCTCAAGGAGCTGGGCAGCGGGCAGGCGGGGCCCTCGCAGACGTACGGCGCACGTCAGGACTATGGCGGAGGCTACCGGACGCCGTCGCAGACGGGGGGAGCACAGACGCCCATGCACGCCGGCTACTCTGGCGGACAGACGCCCATGCACGGCGGCCAGATGGGCTCGCAGACACCGATGTACGGCGGCGGCCGCACGCCCCTGCACGACGGCAGCGGTGGCGGTGGCCGCACGCCCGCCTGGCAAGCACAGACGCCCACCTGGGACCCCACCCGGACCTCCACGTGGACTGCCAGCACGCCCAGCTCTGTGCCCACGCCCGCCTCGTCGCACTGGGACGACCACGTCAGCACGCCGCGCAACAACCCCAACACGCCCGGGCTCGACATCAACCCGTCCAGCCCGTACGTTGGCGATGCCGAGACGCCCTCGTCGTCGTCCTCGCGCCTGCCGCCCACGCCCGGCTACGGCGTCTACGGCGGCAACAACCCCGAGACGCCCAGCGCCGGCGGCAGTGGCAACATGGTCCCCGCCACGCCCGGCAGCGGGTACGGCACGCCCTTCACCCCCGGCGTCTACAGCTCGCCTGCGCCCGCCACGCCCTACGACAGCTACGTGTCGACGCCGTCCTCGCAGGCTGTGGACACGTGGCTCTCTGCGGGCATCGTCGTGAGGGACATCAGCGGCATGTTCCGCGGGCAGCAGGCCGTCGTGCGCGAGGTCTACCCCGACGGGCAGATCCTGCTGTTCCTGCTGGACGACAAGAAGGTGATGCGGTGCGGCGGCGACAACGTGGACCCCGTCGAGCCCGTCGAGGGCGACACGCTGCGCGTCATCCGCGGCGCGAACAAGGGACAGGACGGCACGTTTATCAACCAGGACGCGGCGGACGTCATCGTCCAGTGGGCAGACGGGAACATCAGCATGCGCAAGATCACCGATCTCTGCAAGGTGTTTTCAAGCTAATAGAGACTCGGGCCGAACGAAGAAAGAAGTAATATTTTGCTGTTTTGTTTTGTTTTCAGGTCAATCGTTTGGAAAGTCCGTCACAAAAAGAAAAGCCCCAAAAGGCTTTCCTTGTTATTTAATTTTATTTATGGGGAGGGGAGACGAAGAAAAGAACAAGCGGCAAGTGTTTTTAATGGTCCCAGGAGGCGGAAAGTGGGGGAGGGAGAGGATGCGAGAGAGCAATAGCGGCACACAACAAAAAAAGGTAACCGAAGACGAAGATATAAAAAAAAAAAGAAACGAGTTATCAGCTACGAGAAATGAGAGGTAGTATTTACAGGAAGAGAATATAGTACAGAAGCAGCTCCCCCAAAGAAAAGAACCCAGCATGTAACGAGGAAAAAGAAAAAAAAAAAACTTGCCAGAAATTGAAACTATTCAAGGTCTCCGAGGGCTGCTGCCTTTACGCGGCGTAGAGCGACCGGTCAATCTCTTTGGGGATCGACTTGATCTCGGTGTTGAGCTCCTTCTCGATCTGGAAAAGCATGTCCTTGTCGTCTCCCGTGATGAGGTTGACTGCGATACCGAGGTGGCTATGAAAAGAAGAAGGAAAATCAAACTCTAATTGCATTCTATTTCGGTTCGTACCCAAAGCGACCGCTGCGACCGATGCGATGCAGGTAGGTCTCCGAGTAGCGGGGAAAGTCAAAGTTGATGACGACGTTGACGGCCTGGATGTCGATACCGCGCGTGAAGAGGTCCGTGCAGACGAGGTTGCGGCAGAGGCCGTTGCGGAAGTCGTGGAAGACGCGGTTGCGCTGGGGCTGGGGCATCCTGGAGTGGATGTAAAAGCACGAGTAGCCGAGCTCGGTGATCTTCTTGGCGAGGAGCTCCACTCGGCTAGACGAGTTGCAGAAAATAATCGACTGGTTGATCTGGAGCTTGGAGAAGAGCGTGCGGAGGCAGTGGATCTTTTGGCGCTCGTCCACGTAGGCGTAGTACTGCGTGACACCGCGGAGGGTGAGCTCGTCCATGAGGTTGATCACGAACGGGTTCTTGAGCCTATTTGGTGTTTTCAGTACGTTTTGCTTCCTTCTTTAGGGCAGCAGTACCAGCGCTTGGTGAAGGCCTCGACAGACCCGGGGAACGTGGCCGAATAGAGGAGGATCTGGCGGTTGTTGGGCATAAACTTGAGGAGGTGCTCGATGTCAACCTGGATCTCCTCCGAGAGGAGCTTGTCGGCCTCGTCCAGCACGATGACCTGGCAGTTGCCGAGCTTGGCAATGTCCCTGGACGCGAGGTCCTTGACACGGCCGGGGGTACCGACGATAATATGTACTGTGGCTGGGTTAGCACGGCAGAAAGATGTGTGCGTGCGTGCTTACCAGTCTGCTGGAGACGCAGAATGTCCTCCTTGAGGTCGGTGCCGCCCGTGGACACCATGACCTCGAGGCCAAGATGCTTGGCAAGTGTCTTGCACACCTGCGATGTCTGCAGCGAGAGCTCTCGCGTGGGGACGAGCACGAGGGCTGGCACCATCCAAATTAGTGAGTGCGTGCGATTGTTTTCGTTGCGACTGTACCCTGGATATGGTTCTTGTCCTTGTTGCATTTCTCTAGAAGGGGGATGAGGTAGGCCGCTGTCTTTCCCGTGCCGTTCTTGGCGCGCGCGAGGATGTCGCGGCCAGACAGCGCAATGGGTATGCTTTCCTCCTGAATGGGCGAGGGCTTCTCGTAGCCCATCTCAAAGATGCCCATGAGCAGCTCGCGCTTGAGGTAGTAGTCCTCAAACTCGTTGCCCTTGGTGGCCGTCACGTCCTGTGCTCAAAGCAAAGCCAGAGCAAGGGCACCCGGTCAGCATGACACGCAAACGACCAAAAACAAAACATACCTCGGTCTTGATGCGAGTGTCCTTGGCGGGCGTGTTGAGTGACTTTTTCCAGTCGGCGTCGTTGGCGTTGACGGCCGCCGCTGGTGGTGCTGTTGCTGCTGCCGCCGCAGCGGGCAGCGGCACGGTGGACGACGGCAAGAGCGCGGTAATGCTGGCCGAGGTCACCTGCTGGGTCTGCTGTTGTTGTTTGGCGACTGGAGGCCTAAATTTGCCGGTGCAAATTAAGCCAACGGCGACAGAGAAGGGAAGAAAATAAAAGTACCGTGCTGGTGCCGCTTGGGGACGCAGGACGGGGACGGTCGACGCAGCCAGCTTCGGTGGTTGTTGTTGTTGTTGTTGTAGTTGTTGAGGCTGACGTGGTTGTTGCTGTGGGGGCAGCACTGCTTGCGGACGCACAGAGCTCATGTTTTTGGCGTGCGCGTGGTAGGATTCAGGTACGCGGGAGGAGGATGGGGTCGAAGGGCCGGTCGGACTGGGTGGGGGGGCACGGATTGGGCGCTGCCGATGCGGATTGACGCGCGAGATTGGCACTTGGGGATGGATGGGTGACAAAAGCGGGGTGCCACACTCGTGTAAAGATGGGCGCGTGCCAAAGTTTTTCGCCTGTTTCCCTCCCTCCTTTTGTGTCGTTGTCAGCAGTCGTGGTGCGCGCGCGTTGTGTGCGTGCTTGCGTGTGCGCGTGTGTGGCCAGCGAGCGAACCGGCCTTGCTCTGTGGGGCTGTGCTTGTAAATTCGCCCTTCTTTTGTGTGTTTTTCTTTGGTGATTCCCTCGAACCCGTCCTCCGTCCCTTCCCCGTCTCCCCCGTCCCTAAGATAAGACTCTCGTGGCACAGAAAAATGACGTCCACCTCGTCCGACTATGACACCAACATGATCACGTTGACGCGCCACACGCTCAACAACCAGCACAAGCACGAGGAGGCCAACGGCGACCTGACGCTGCTGCTGGCGTCGGTCCAGCTGGGCTGCAAGTTTGTGGCCACGATGGTGCGCAAGGCCGGCCTGGCCAACCTGTACGTTAACGGGCAAGCCAGCAAGCACGAATGACTGACCAGCAAACGAACAGCACCGGCCTCGCAGGCAACACCAACGTCCAGGGCGAGGCCGTCAAGAAGCTCGACGTGCTCGCCAACGAGATCTTCATGAACTCGCTCAAGTCGTCGGGCAAGACGGCCATCCTCGTGTCGGAGGAGGACGAGGAGGCCGTCTTTGTCGAGCAGGGGCTGCGCGGCAGGTACATTGTCTGCTTTGACCCGCTGGATGGATCGTCCAACATTGACTGCGGCGTCAGCATCGGCACCATCTTTGGCATCTACAAGCTGGTACCGTAACAGAAAGAGAGGGAGTACTCAAAACTGCATCCTGAGCAGGCCGAGGAGTCCTTTGCCGCCCCCTCGCTCAAGGACGTGCTCAAGCCCGGCACCGAGATGGTCGCAGCGGGCTACGCCATGTACGGCTCCTTCACCGCCTTTGTCTTCTCGACGGGCCAGGGCGTGCAGGGCTACACGCTCGACCCCAACCTGGGCGAGTTCATCCTCACGCACCCGACGATCGTCATCCCCAAGCGCGGCAACATCTACTCGATCAACGAGGGCAACGCGACCAAGTGGGACGACGCCGTCAAGGGCTTTGTCGACTCGGTAAAGTTCCCCGCCAAGGAGTCGGGCAAGAAGCCCTACTCGCTCCGCTACGTGGGCTCCATGGTCGCCGACATGCACCGCACCTTCCTCTACGGCGGCATCTTTGCCTACCCCGCCGACAAGTCGTCCCCCAAGGGCAAGCTGCGCGTCCTGTACGAGGTCTTCCCCATGGCCTTCCTCGCCGAGCACGCCGGCGGCGCCGCCTCCACCGGCTACAAGCGCTGCCTCGAGACGGTCCCCGCCCAGATCCACGAGCGCTCCCCTTGCTTCCTCGGCAGCGCCGACGATGTCGCCGACGTCGAGGCCTTTTACGCCAAGCTCTCCAAGTAGTCTCTCTCTCTCTTTTGTTCTGTTGTTCGCCCCCCGAGCATGCTTGACTGAACTGTGAGGGTGCCCTTGACTGGGCCAGAACGAGCGATCGGGCATTGAAGGCTGCTGCGTGACTCGGCCGCTCAGGAAAGGAAAAAAACAACAGAAAATGCTGAACCGGGATGAGCGAACCAATAAAGAACGACCGGAACGAAACAGCGTACGATCGTCTAGCCGCCCGATCTGGCATTCCTGCGCGCACAAGGGAGCCCTTGCTGTCGGCCTTCACACTGATGGCAGAGATCTAGCAATTTGCTCTCTTTCATGTCTGTACACACGTCACCTCACGATCTTTTTTCTATTCGTCGAGGAACTGGTACAGCTCGGTCCACTCCTTGTGCATGTTGTAGAGGAGGACGTAGAAGACGTGGCGCTGGCGACGCGCGGCGACCATGGCCTCGCGGACGCTGCTGACGTATTTCTTGCCCTCGCGAACGTCGTCGAGGAAGGGCTTGAAGGCGCTGTCGACGAGGACGTCGATGGCGAGAAGACGCCGGGCGATGGACTGCTCCATGTCGACCACGAGGACCTCGATCAGCTTCTTGTCGAGCAGCTGCTGCCGCACGGCGCTGTACTTGCCCCACGCCTTGCTGATGAGCATGTTTTTGCGCTTGGGCTGCATCCTGGCCGCGGCATCCTGGAGGACGATCTGCACGTTGACGCCGGCGTTGGAGGCACCGACAGAGTCGGGCGCGGACGTGTCACCACCACCACCACTAGCGCCGTCGACATGCTCGCTGGTGGCCTCGGCCCCGTCGACGTGGTCGTCTGCGCCGCCCCCGATCATGCCGCTTTGGATGGACGCAGAGGCGCCGGCGGCAGCGAGCTGGACGGTGCGGTGAAGGTAGCCGACGAGCTCGGTGCGCGCAACGTCGACGTCGGTCTTGCGCATGACGTTGCAGTTGCGGACCTTGAGCATGGGCGCCTTGCGCGAGTACTTTTCCGTGACGAGGACCATCCAGCCGATGCCCCGCGCGCGACAGTCGGCTTGCAGCTGGATGGCCTTTTCCGAGTTGAGCCTGCCTTGGTAGCTCTGCGCGAGGTAAGAATAAATGAACGAATAAAAAAAATAAGAAAACAGGGCGAATACGGTCGCATGGATGTCGCCTGCCCAGAGCTCGCCGAGGATGGCAAACTGCTCCTGTTCCAGCATGGCCATGTTGACCTCTTGTGCCTTCGCGGCTGCATCGGCCGCAAACTTGTCCTTGGCGTCCTTCTTCTTGTCGTCCTTGTCGATGCCAAAGGCGATGCACACGAGCACGTCCAGGTCGTGCGACTTGGCGACGGGCAGCTCGACCGAGCGCGCCTGCTGCACGGGGAACGTGTTTGCGGAAATCTTCTCGAGGGCAAAGTTGGCACCGACGCCAAACAGGATCGGCGTCGAGGACGTCGGGTGACGGAAGCGCGCGATGAGCCGGTCGTAGCGGCCGCCCGTGGCGACAATGTCGTGGCGGCGCTTGTTGCGGTGCAGGAGGACCGTCTGGAAGTACATGCCGTCGTAATAGTTGAGCTGATTGGCCATCAGAAGGGACGGGTCCACGACGATCCGGTTGGCCGGCACGCCAAACGCCTGCACCAATCAGAAACAAACAAATAAAAAAAAAATTATTTATATGGGGATGAACGCACCTTCAAGTGGCCACACATTGTTATCAGGTCGTTGATGCCGGCGACAGCAGAAGGGTTCGAGGCAAAGACGGCACGCAAACGAGCGAGGACGGTCTCGTTGTCGCCCTTGATCTGGACAAGGGCGCCGAGCCGGTCGACGAGGGCGGGCTGCATGCGGAGCTGGCTGATCAGGGCCTTGCGCGTGTGCGTCCAGGGCTCAGACGCAAGCTGTGACATGATCAACCAGGCCGCGAGACGGTTGTCGCCCTTGAGCTGGCCCTCGTTGAGGATGGCCTCGGACAGTCGCGCGTGGGATATCCTGCCATTTTTATAGAAGAATTGAGCCAAGTATTTTCTTTTTCTCTTTACCGAATGGTGTAGCCTCGCTCAGCAACCGAGCCAAACGCCTCAAAGACCTCGCACACGACCTTGATCACCTCGGCATCGGCCAGCATGTTGCCCGACACGCTGTCGACAATGTCAAAGTCGCACTCGCGCGGCTGCAGGGGCTGGCCATCGCCCGGCCTCTTGCGGTACACTTTGTTGACGGTGTAGCGACGGAGCGATTCGATGTTTGGCGTGCGCGCGAGGTAGCGAGCAAAGGGCAGCGTGAGGTCGTACGGCAGCAGCAGGAGCTCTCCGTTGGGATCGAGCATCGTGACCGTGTCTGGCGGAAGCGGCTGGAAGGCGTTCTTGGGCATGAGCAGGGGCGTCTCGAGGTGGATCCCGCCGTGCCGCTGGAAAACTCGCGTGATCGTGTCCTGCGTCTTGGACGTGTGGAAGAGCGCATAAGGAGAGGGCGCCTGTGCAGACGTCGACGGGTCAATGTCAAACGTGTAGTCCGAGAGCTGGTTTCCTTCGTTGGCGAAGAGGGCCACGAGGATCCTCGAGTAGTACGGCATCGAGGGGTTGGTGACAGACTTGACGGCCTCGTCCACACTGTCATCCGTGAGCTTTTTCGGGATGAGGTCGCTAAATGGGGATATCAATATTTATTCGTGTGTTCCTCTCTTTTTTCACCTTTGGAGGATTTGCCGTGCCGTCGGACGATCCTTGTGGTTGTGGCTCAGCATGGAGCGGATCAGCTTGAACTGGTTGAGATCCTTGTTAAAGTGCTCCGGGAAGGCAACCTCCTTGGACCGGAGAGCGCCGAGAACGTGGAACCGCTCCATGCCGGTCGAGAAACGATAGACCATCTCGAAAAACATGATGCCGAGGCTGTAGATGTCCACCTTTTGCGAGTACTTGGCGCCCTGGAGGATCTCGGGCGAGACGTACATTGCCGTGCCGACCTCAGACGTGAAGGAGCCGTCGCCAACGCTGCCACCGTGCGCTGACGCCATCCCGCCCTCGACAATGGGCTGCACGGGTGCGTTGCCCGTGACTGCGAGGCCAAAGTCACCAATCTTGACATTGTCCTTGGAGTCGAGGAAGATGTTTCCAGGCTTGAGGTCGCGGTGGATGAGGCCCTGCGAGTGGATGTACGCCAGGCCCTCGACGATCTGGATGAAAAGGCGCCACGCCTCCTCCTCGGAAATGGGGCCAGCATCGATGACGTCGCGCAGAGTGTTGTTGGGGCAGTACTCCATTTGTATGTAGAGGTACATGGCCGGTCCTAGCGTGTTCCTTTTAGAGAACAGAAAAACGAATACAACTCACCTTTTTGTTTTTGCAGGGGTTTCGCTGGCGCCGCGGCTATCCCAGTGGGCTTCTTGGCGACAGAGGCGGCAGGTAGCTTTGTAGTCTTTTTTGGCGGCGATATTTCTTCCGATTCACTGCTTTCCTCTTCGCTCTCGTCCTCTTCGTCGTCGTCCTCTTCCTCGTCGTCGTCATCCTCTTCCTCGTCGTCGTCGTCCTCGTCGTCTTCCTCGTCCTCCCCGTCGTCGTCGTCGTCGCTGCCATCGCCAATGTAAACGCCACCGCTGCTGCTCTTGCTCTTACTTTTTGTGAGCCAGTTTTTCTTGTTGCCTAATTCAAAAAATAAACAACCTTTTTTTTATAAATCCGTGAGCATACCAAGCCAGTCCATCGAGAGATCACCAAACTTGGAGCTGAGCTCTTCCTCGTCTTCCTCTTCCTCATCTTCGTCGTCATCGTCGTCATCGTCATCGTCATCGTCTTCGTCCTCCGAACCACTGGCCTCGCTGTTGACGATGCTCGCGGCATCCTTGTCGGCGCCCTCGATCCACGCCTGATAGTAGCGGACGACGCGGTCGTGGTGGACTTGAGCAAGCGCAATCACCTCACGCATGTACCGCCTGTTGTTCTCCATGTCGCTGCGGTTGAGCTTGATCCGCTTGATGGCGTAATAGCGGCCATCGAGCTTGTTTCGCACTCTCAGCACTTGGCCGAAACCGCCCTTGCCCAGCGGGGTCGCCTCATCAAAGTCGTTCTTGAAACGCGACAGACCGGTCATGTGGAGTTCGCTGGGCGAGTCGCTGGGCGCCTGGGCAGCTGGCTTCTTGGTCTCAGCGGGCTTGGGCGCTTCCTGGTATTTCTTGGCGGGAGACTTTGGAGGGGCGGTGATCGCGTTGGTCGACAGAGATTGAAGGGCCAGGGACGCGGTCGCCTCCTGGCTCGGGCCCACACGCTTGTTGCTGGCGGTGCTCGCCTTGCTGTCGCTGGCAAAGATGGGTAGCTGAAGGATTGCCGAAGGCAGCAGGCGGTCATTCGCTTTCTTGCTAAAAAGCTTTTTGAGCGCGTCGTTCAGATTGTCGTCCTTGCTCTCCTCAAAGATAGAAGCTAGAAAAACATTTTTAAAAAATAGTTTGGACTTCTTCCCTTACTGATCGCGGCCGCCGGCGTAGGGAACAACGTCGCAACCGACGAGCCGACCAGCATTTCGAGCATTATGCAGCCTGCCGCCCACACGTCCACTTTCCTAAGTCGTCCCCAAATTATTTTTCCGACAAAAAAGAAGAAAGAGGTACCTCGCGTTGGATGACGACCACTCGACGGGGAGCTCGGGGGCGATCCAGTTTGGCGAAGAGCCCAGGGGCTTTCCTCGGAGCTTGCGGTTGAACTGGGCGAGCGAGCCGCCGTAGCTGGCCGAGCCCAGGACGAGGGAGCCGTTCGCGTCGAAAAAGAGGTTGTCGGACTGCAAGTTTTGAGCAACAAATCGATCCTGGTGGAGGGTGTTGAGCGAGTTGAGGATCTGCAGCATGTGCTTTTTGACGATGTGCAGAGGGAGCGAGCCTGCGCGTCTCAGCAGTGCCTGCAGAGTCCCGCCCTCAAAGTACTCTGTGTAGATCTCCACGAGCGCACCCTCCTCGCGCTCAATCACCCGAATGCCAAAATGCTTGGCCACGATCGCGTCCTTTCTCCCAATCAATCGACCAATGTCCTTTTTCACCTCTGCCAACTAGAAAAAAGTTGAATATAATTAGCCCTTTTTATTATTTTTTTTTTTTTCAGGTACCAGGTTGAAGACGGCGGCGTCCTCGACAGAGGCAGGGAGCTGCAGCTGACGCACCAGCACCATTTGGCCCGAGATCGTGTCCACGGCGTTGTACGACGAAAAGTCCTCGCCCTGCTGAGTTGGCCCGAGACGAGTGAGCTGGAACTGGTCGCGCCCTTTCCTGAACGCGAGGAGCGTCAGCTCTGGGACCTACGATATGGCTCAGTAAAGCAGCGTTGGTTAGGCGACCCAACCTGTCGTTCAGAGTGGGCCTCCTCGGACGTGGACACGACAGGCATGAACTCGTTTCGCCGTCTTGTCTCCTCCTTGAGCGCCTCCTCTTTCCGCCTGACGGTGTCGTCAATCTTCGTGCCCAGGGCCTGCTCCTGCTGCGCCTTGGACTGCTCGCGCTGGTGCTGCTCCTGCTCCTTGAGCTGCTTCTCCTTGGCCTGGCGGTCGGTCATCTCCTCGTAGAAGGACTTTGTGACGCGGACGGTGTTGTGCATGGCCAGGAACGCCTGCACGTGCCCGGTGATCTCAAACACGACCTCGCGCCCGTGCAGCGGCTTGAGCTGCTCCTCGATCAGCGCCTGCAGGTCCTTGACCTGGGCCGCCGACAGCCCCTTGCTCTTGGGGATCTTCATGACGGGCGGCGTGATGGGGTACTTTGGCGTGAACTCGACCTCGAGGTCGGCGCTGGCGTTGCACGTCTGCGCGGTCTCGCCCAGCGGGAACAGGTGCAGCACAAACTTGGTCTGGCCCTTCCACGCCGTCTTGGCCTCCTCAAAGTCGTTCTAATGGCGGTGTGGTCAGCATGGTAAAGGGACTGCGGTATGTGGCACACCATGAAGATCGACTTGAGTGCCTCGACCTCGTTGTGCTGGGTCTCCTGTATGTCCATGCTGGCTGGGCGCTGGCGGTGTCGGCACTGGGCGGCGTCCGTGTGCTCAACCCTGCCGGCAAGAAGACAAAACAAAATGGGCCAATGACGCAACAAGCATGGGAAACACATACACATCGACTCGGAAAAAACAAAACAAAAACAAAAACAAAACAAAAAGGTGCTCGTTTTATGTGAGGGCAGCCGCACGCTTGGTGGCGTTGACCGAGTCGGGCATGCGCAGCTCGTAGTCGCCGTTCTGGGTGATGTAGCGCACCCAGGGGAGTGCCTGGTAGCCGCTCTTCTCAATGATCTTGAGGTATCGGACCTGTTTTTTTTCAATTACAATTTTGTAGCGACAAGGCAACGCCCCATACCTGGATGCCCGAGGTCGTAAAGTAGGGGATCTCAAACTTGACCGAGATCGGCGGCTTCTTCTCGGTGTCGCCGGTGCGGACGGTGGGCAGGCCAAAGTGTGCGCGCATGATAAAGTCGCGACCGCCGGGGAACTGCTTGATGGACCAGATGATGGCGTTCTTCTCGGGGGCGTAGCGGGCCGTGCCCACGCTCGACTTGAACTTGGGCGTGTCGGCGTCCTCGGGCACTGGGATGATGATTTCGACATTGTTGGCGGTGGACCGGCTCTTGAACTGGGCCTTGGCCTTGATCATGTACTCCATGCGCGTGTTCGAGTAGTTTTCCACGATCGACTCGACCCAGATCAGCGGCTTGACCTGCGTGTTGAGGCGGTAGGTCATCAGGTCAAACTCACCATCCGGGGGGATGAATGAGATCGTCCGGTCTGTCTCAAAGCGCGACAGGCGCACGCACTGGTGGAACTTGACGTCCTCCATCTCGACCGACTTGCCCTTTGCAGCTGAATAGAGGGGGAAGTCGGTTAGGATCACTATTGCTAGTATTTATCCGTTGCCCTGTCATTACATCGACCCGTCGCCTCAAACATGACCTTGTCGTTGAGGCCGAGGCGGAGCTCGGGCATGCCCGTGAGCTGGACCTTCATCTTGATGGCGCCGAGGATCTCGCTGCGGAGGACGTTTCCGTTTGCGTTGCACAGGAGGTTGACCGACTCGACCACGTCCAGGAAGACCTCGTTCTTGCGGTGCTTGATGCCCTCGGGTCGCCACGAGACGGCCGTGGTGACGGTCATGGTCGGCTTGGTGGCCAGCTCCAGCTTGTTGGACTCCTGGGTGATGTACAGCTGCAGCACCTTGGACTCGGTCGTCTGCGGGTAGCCAAAGTCCATCATCTCGTCCATGAGCTCGTAGATGATGACAAAGTTGTCGCGGATCGACTCTTCCTGCAGGTCCTGGAAGTACTGCTGGAACACCTCCTTCATCTTGTGCAGGTACACGAGCACAGACGTCACGTTCGAGTTTTTGCGTGTGACGGCGAGCACTGAAAAAAATAACGACGGAGGGGAAGGGGGGGATTGGCCGTGAGCAAAAAAAAAAAAAAAAATCATCACAAGGGGAAAGGAAAAGAGCACGTCCCTCCCACCCAGAAAAAAAACAAACAAACAGCAACGACAACGTACGGTAGAGGTTGTTGTGCTGGACGTAGATGTAGCTCAGGCCGTTGTCGCCCTGCAGCACCGGCCCCGCCGCCTCGGCCGAGCCCGAGTCCTCTGCCTCGATGACCATGGGCATGAACTTGTCGACGGCGTTGGTGGGGATGTCGCCGCGGTAGTTGCGGCTGATCAGCACCTTGCCCTTCACGTCCAGGATAAACAGGGCGGAGGCGACCATGGCTGTGTCTTTGTTTTCAAGCGGAGGCCTCTTACAAAAGCACACTTTTTAAACTAAACTAAGTAAGGCCCATGGGGGGAAACAAAAGAATGCACCCTAACTTATGAAAAAAAGCATTTAGTTGCCCACAATCGAGCTGGTGACAAGGAGAGCGACGCCCGTGGCGAGGGTGGACACCGCGCCGACGATCGACGTGAAGATGGAGCCGAGGAGGGCCTGGATGGTCTGGAGGAAGATCGCCGAGACGGCCCAGCCGATGAAGAAGGACTCGATCCAGTTGGCCGCCTTGTCGTCGTCAAACTGGATGCCGTAAAAGATCGCGATGACCGACGAGGCCAGCGAGCCCGCGAGCAGGAGGACGTAGAGCACGTACTCGACCCACACGGGCACGAAAAAGTCGGTCCAGCTGCTGGGCACGAACAGCTGGTGGTCGGGGATCTGGTCGTCGTAGATCGCGGCGGCCTTCTCGGACGGCGACTGGCTGGCGGGGCCGCTCGTCAGGGACATTTC
>Ga0302234_10001944_pt1 | contig 13779 bp, 10 predicted proteins | sample II_Palsa_N3_2_FD_193576 | JGI IMG/M metagenome (GOLD analysis project Ga0302234, IMG submission 193576) | Peat permafrost microbial communities from Stordalen Mire near Abisko, Sweden - II_Palsa_N3_2 | ecosystem: Environmental > Terrestrial > Soil > Palsa > Peat permafrost | place: Sweden... | reverse complement strand
GTGCCGAAGGACGACGACGGCATGCATGTCTACTGTTCGACCCAGCACCCGACAGAAATGCAGCACCTGGTGGCGCACGCGCTGCACGTGCCGTCGCACAACGTGCTGGTCGAATGCCGCCGCATGGGCGGCGGCTTCGGCGGCAAGGAATCGCAATCGGGCCTGTTCGCCTGCTGCGCCGCGATTGCCGCGTGGAAGCTGCTGTGCCCGGTGAAGCTGCGTCCGGACCGCGACGACGACATGATGATTACGGGCAAGCGCCACGATTTCCACTACACCTACGAAGTCGGCTACGACGACAAGGGCGTGATCGACGGCGTGAGCGTCGACATGACCTCGCGCTGCGGCTTCTCCGCCGACCTCTCCGGTCCCGTGATGACGCGTGCGCTGTGCCACTTCGACAACGCGTACTGGCTGTCGGACGTGACGATCGACGGTTTCTGCGGCAAAACCAACACGCAGTCGAATACCGCGTTCCGCGGCTTTGGCGGCCCGCAGGGCGCGTTCGCGATCGAATACATCATGGACAACATCGCGCGCTCGCTGGGCGAAGATTCGCTCGACGTGCGCCGCCGCAATCTGTATGGCAAGACCGAGCGGAATCAGACGCCGTACGGCCAGGTTGTCGAAGACAACGTGATCCACGAACTGATCGATGAACTGGAAGCCACCAGCGAGTACCGCGCGCGTCGCGCTGAGATCCAGAAGTTCAACGCGAACAACGACGTCCTGAAGAAGGGGATGGCGCTCACGCCGGTGAAGTTCGGCATTGCGTTCAACGTGACGCACTTTAACCAGGCCGGCGCGCTGGTGCACATCTATACCGACGGCTCGGTGCTGGTGAATCACGGCGGCACGGAGATGGGCCAGGGGCTCAACACGAAGGTCGCGCAGGTGGTCGCGCATGAACTCGGCATCAGCTTCAACCGCGTGCGCGTCACGGCAACCGACACCAGCAAAGTGGCGAATACGTCGGCCACCGCCGCTTCGACCGGTTCCGATCTGAACGGCAAGGCAGCGCAGGACGCCGCGCGCCAGTTGCGCGAGCGCCTCGCCGCCTTTGCCGCGGTTCGTTACGGCGCGGGCGAGGTGAGCGCCGCGAGCGTGCGCTTCGGTCACGACCGTGTGGCAGTGGGCGACGCCGTGGTGCCGTTCGAGGAAATCATCGCCAAGGCGTATCTCGCCCGTGTGCAGTTGTGGTCGGATGGCTTCTACGCGACGCCGAAGCTGTACTGGGATCAGTCGAAGCTGCAGGGTCGGCCGTTCTACTACTACTCGTATGGCGCAGCCGTGGCGGAAGTCGTGATCGACACGCTGACCGGCGAAATGCGCGTGCTGCGCGCCGATGCGCTGCATGACGTCGGTGAGTCACTGAATCCGGCACTCGATGTCGGTCAGGTGGAAGGGGCCTTTATTCAGGGCATGGGCTGGCTGACAACCGAAGAGCTGTGGTGGAACCCCGCCGGCAAGCTGATGACGCATGCGCCGTCCACGTACAAGATTCCGACCGTGAACGACACGCCGCCGGACTTCCGCGTGAGGCTCTTCAAGAACAGGAATGCGGAGGACAGCATTCACCGTTCGAAGGCCACGGGCGAGCCGCCGCTGTTGCTGCCGTTCTCGGTATTCTTCGCAGTCCGTGACGCGGTGGCAAGCGTGGGCGACCACAAGGTCAACCCGCCGCTGAACGCGCCCGCGACGAGCGAAGAGATCCTGAAGGCGGTCGTGGCTGTGCGTGCTGCTACGGCCGCAACCCGTCAATAATCGAAGCGCTACCGGAATGCTCGCGATGGACATGTCTTCTTTCGTTCAGATCGGCCGGCGCAGCAGTCATGCTGTGTCGCGCCCGGCACCGATGCACATCGTGCTGTTCGGCGCGGGCCACGTCGGGCATGCGCTCATCGCCTTGCTGGGGAGCCTGCCGTGCGTCGTGCAGTGGGTCGACGAGCGTGACGAACTGTTCCCTGACGAAGTCCCCGCCAACGTGCAGGTCGAGGCCACCGACACGCCCGACGCGATCGTCGACACCGCACCGGCCGGCGCGTACTTCCTCGTGATGACGCACAATCACGCGCTCGATTTTTCGCTCGCCGCACGCATCATGCGGCGACGCGATTTCACCTACTTCGGCATGATCGGCTCGAAGACCAAGCGCGTGAAGTTCGAGCGGCGGCTCATGGAGCGCGGTGTGGATCCGGAACGGCTGGAGGAGATGACGTGTCCGATCGGCGTGGGCGGCATCGTCGACAAGGCGCCGCAGTCGATCGCGGTGGCGGTGTGCGCCGAGTTGTTGCAAGTTCGCTCGCGGCAGACGGTGCGACCCGTGTCGGAGCTGATGTCGCGTGAGGTTTGCGCGAGCGTTTGAACTGGCGTTCGAGCGGACGTCCGAGTGGGCGTTTGCTTGACTGCCTGATCGGAGTTGGCGCGGCTCCATCCGTGGCGTGCTTACGCCAAAACTTTCCCCACCGCCCCCGTCCGCTTCGGCCTCCGCGCCTTTTGCGCCACCAGGCGCTCCGATACCTGCGACATCAATGTCCGCAACCAGCCGACGTCGCTCGGGCGGTCCGGCTGCGGATGCCACAACTGATAGCACTTGATGCGCGGAAACGGAATCGGCACGTCGACTACGGCGAGCGGCAGGATGTTCGCGTAGTGCGTCGCAAAGCGGCGGGTCGTCGTGAAGATCAGGTCCGATTGCAGTAGGACTTGCGGCACGAGGCCGAAGTAGGGCAACGTCGTCACGATGTGCCGCTCGGCGCGGGCCCGCGCAAAGCCGGTATCGATCGCGCCGCCGCTGGCGCCGCTGTACGGCGTCGGCGCGAGATGCGGGGCTGCCAGGTAGGTTTCCCGCGTCATCGGCGCCTGCGCGAGCGGATGGTCCGCACGCATCAGACACACCACCGTATCGGCGAACAGATCGCTTTTCTCGAAGCGCGTATCGGGCTTCGGCCAGTTGCCGATCACCAGGTCCAGTTCACCGGCATCGAGCGCGGCCGAATGGTCGAGCGTGGGGGTCAGCGATTCGATTTCCAGGCGAGCGTGGGGTGCCTCCTCGCGGAACTGCGCGATCACGGTCGGCATGAAGAAATCGTTCAGATAGTCGGGCGCTGCAACCCGAAAGGTGCGGCGCGAGCGGCCCGGATCGAAGTCGCCGTGGGGCGTCGCGACAAAATCCACTTCACGCAGCACCTGTTGCGCGGATGGCAGCAGCGATGCGCCGTATTCCGTGGGCACCATGCCGGATTTGCCGCGTACGAGGATCGGGTCGTTCAGCGTCTCGCGCAGCCTGCGCAGCGCGGTGCTGATCGCGGGCTGGGTCTGGTTCAGGCGCAGCGCCGTCTGGGTGACGCTGCGCTCGACGAGCAGCGTACGCAGTACGCGCACGAGCCAGATATCGAGGGAGGCGGCAGTGTCGTCCATGGATCAGGTGCGCGGATCAGACTCGGGTGGTGCGCCGTTCGAAGCCCCCAGCCGGGCGGCTCGCGAAGCGGGGCGCGAAGTCCATAACCTTAGGCCTGTTTGCCGTGCGCCCGCCATAGCGGGCGCGGTATGGCCAGAATCACATGCCGGACAGGGCGTGCGTGGGCGGCGCGATGCCACCACGCCGCTTCGATGCACCGTGAGCGAGCCGACATCCAGCGTTCAGTTTGCCGGGCGGCTCAGCCGTTTAGCCTTCAGCTTTTCAGCCCGGACGGCAGCGAACTGATCCGCTTCACTTCCTTCGACTCCAGCCAGTTCGGCGTGCGCGCGCAGTACAGCACCATCGGCAGCGCGTCTTCGCCCCAGAACAGCTGATCGTTGAGCCAGAAGGTCGGCACACCGAACACACCCAGTGCGATGGCATCGGCAGTGTTGCGGCGCAACTGCGCCTTGACCTCTTCACGCTGGATCAGCTCGGGGCCGTCCGGCAAGCCGACCCGTTCGCACAACTCGGCAAAGTTTTCGTCGCTCGACGGATCGCGCCCCTCGCGCCAGATAAAGCGGAAAATCTCCCGCACGCAGTTGATGTCCGCCTTGGCCGCGACGGCGAGCAGCAGCGGTTTGGTCGAATCGAACGGATGGGCCGGCGGCATCTTGAACGGAATGCCAAGCTGATCGGCGCGAAATAGCGCGTGACGGTACATGAACACGCGCTTGGCGGGCACGCCATAAGAGGCACGCTGGCCCCAATGCTGATACAGATCGCTCAGTACAACCGGCGTGACGCCGAACGGAAAGCCCGGCCATTTGTCATGTTGCTCGAGCAACAGGTACGTGAACGGCGAGACGAAGTCGTAAAACCACAACGGTTGCGTGGCGTCGATGCCATCGGTCATAAATCTCTCCCGGATTGCTCGGACCTGGACGGAATGTTAGCTGGGGCAGAGGCTGCTGCGCGTCGGTCAGGCGAGCTTATTACGCGCGTCTGCTAAACCATCCAGTTTGTCGTGATCTTACGCGGAGCCGGAGCCCTGTGCAGTGCCTGATCGTTCTCAGCGCTTGCTGAAATACGCTGTTCTCAGGCCACCTGCATCGTTGCCGGCTCGTTATGTGACTCTTGCGTGGCGGCTACGCCACAGGTTCGGGCCTGTCATGCGGCTTGATGCGGTGTGGTGGACGGCTCGTCCGGGGCGCCGGAGTCGTGCGGACTTTCTGCCTGCACCGACGGACGTGCCTCTTCCACAGGATGATCACCGCCGTGCGTCAGCCGATCGCGCACGAAGCCGATATGCTCGCGCAGCACATAAAACTGGTCCGCGTAGGCGAGCGGCATTTTCAGTCCGTTGACCGATTCCTCGATCGCATCGAGCTGCTCGATCAGCGACTGGCGCTCCTCGGCCGAGGTGTCGCTGAGCGCGCTGCGTTCGATGGCGATCAGCGCGCCGTACCAGCGGTAGATGCGCGATTTCACCCGCCACGCATACAGCGACGGCACCAGCCGCAGCGCCGGCACCAGCAGCACGATCAGCGGCACCACGACCACCAGCAGGCGGTCGGCGAGGCTCGCAAGCCAGAACGGCAGGATTCGGTACAGGAAACTCTTGCCGGACTTGTAGTAGCGCGCGGCGTCGTCGCTGATCGGGAAGTCGTGCGCGAGCGGCGCCGGGAACTCGCCCGCATGCTGCATCACGTTGGCCTTGCCGTGTACTTCGCGCGCCGCTTCGATCAGCAGATCGGAGAGCGCCGGATGCAGCGAGTCGCGCGCCACCAGCTCCTCGGTCGGCGCGACCATCTGGATCGGCGACGGCGGCAGGTTCTTGCCTAGATCGAAGGCGCCCATCGGCAGCTGGATCTGCGTCAGGTACGGAAAGCGCCGGGCGTACGCTTCGGCCTGGGTGAAATTGTAGAACTGCACGTTGGGCGTGCGGTAAAGCTTGCCCATCACCGGCGGCTGCGCGGAATCGCCGGTCAGGAAGGCCGCGTCGACCTGGCCCGAAACCAGCGCCTGGGCGGCATCGTCGCCCGACAGCGGCAGCAGTTTGGTGCTGCCGCCTGGTTCGATGCCGTTGGCCTTCAGGAGCTCCAGCGCCAGCTCGCGCGTGCCGCTGCCCTCTGCGCCGATCGCAAGGCGCAGTCCTTTGAATTCGGACAGACGGGTGACGGTGGGGCCGTGGTAGAAGATGGCGAGCGGCACGTAGGCCACGCTGCCGATCGACATCAGCCCGGTCGGCACCGGGCCAGGCGCCACGCCGTCCTGCACGAAACCCACGTCGACCTTGCTATGCGCGTCGGCGAGGCGCTGGAGGTTGTCGGCGGAGCCCTCGGAGGGCAGCACGTTGAGCGTGATGCGGTTGCGCGCGAGGATCGCCTTGTACTTCTGCGCGGCATTCCAGAACGAACTGCCTTCGGGACCGGTGGTGATCGTCAGCGTATCGGGTGGCGCGGGCTGGATCAGGCGCACGGCGACCCAGATGGCGGCGGCGCTGACCAACAGGATCGGACCGAACGACACCGCCAGATCGCGCCAGGAGATCGCCACGAAACGGGCGACGAGGCGGGCAGGTTTGCGGCCGGTGGGAGGCTTCATTGGATTGGCGTGACGGCGACGGTCGTTCGGTGGATGGAGTGGATTCAGGCCGGCTGCAAGCCGCGCTGCGGCACGCGGTGCCGGCCCGATTCGCCCAGCGGGGCGCCGCCTGGCCCTCGCGGTGGCGGGGCCGCCGCTCCAGGCGGCATACTCGCGCCGATGGTACATGAGATTGATGCCGCGGCGGCAGGTACGGCGCGGGTGCGGTTCCACAAACCCGTAACAAAACGTGAACCAGGAGTGAACCAGGCGCGGATCGGGTGTGGGCCGCACGCATCGGGTGGCCGGCGTCCATTGCTAAACCCTTTGCGCTTCTGGCGCGTGTAGATTAAATTGTGCATCGCTGCCGTGATTCAACGTTTGCGCAGCGCGACCCGGCGCGACAAAGTAGAACCGGGCGCGTTGGCGGACTTCGCGGCTCGCTGGCTGGTGCGTCGCAATGCGATGGCCCGGGCCAGCATCTCTCGCCTCTCGCACCCGTGTCGAAGCCCAATCGGCCGTGGCCCAGCCGCGCCTATGCGCGCGCCGCGACGGCCGCCCGAAGTCGTAACGAAGCCGCTTGTTAGATGCGGTCATAACCGAAGTAAACAGGAGAAATCATGAAATCGGTCGATTTTCTGAAGGCGCTGGGTGGTGTGGTGGCGGTGGTTGTCGCGTGCAACACGTACGCACAGTCAAGCGATGCAATGGGCATGGCGAGCGGCGCAATGGCTGCTCCGAGCGCCAAGATGGTCAAGAAAGAAAACCGTCTACTGGGTCGCAAAGTGCGCAGCGCGCTGGCCAAGGCTCAGGGTATCGACGTGTCGAGCATCCTCGTGCGTGCTCGCGGCGGCGCAGTGACGCTGACGGGTTCGGTGCCTGACCAAAGCCAGATCGACAAGGCCGGCGACGTCGCCAAGGGTGTCGACGGCGTGACGTCGGTGTCGAACAAGCTGACGGTGGTGCTGCCGAACGGTGGTGGTAACTAACTGACGGATGCCGCGCGCATCATCGTCGCGGCCGGGTTGACCGGCCGTGGCGCGCGCGCCGCAGCAACCGGCGCCGGTCTGCAGATGAGCGCGCCTCCTGCGGGCTCGGGCTTCGGTGTCCGGAAGATGACAAGCGTCTGAGCGCATTGCGTTCAGTTACGCCCAAAACGGGCCCCGGCGATTCGCCGGGGCCCGTTTTGCCTTGGGGCAGGTAAGTCGCTGCGGATGGCGGCATGAAGCTGGCCGACGCGAGCTATATCCGTAGTGCGCTGTGACACACAAACTTCCCTGGATGAGGCGTACTGTAAAGGCTGGGAACCGGAGTGAGCCGGAGTGAACCGAAATGGACACGACCTTTCAGCGCTATGCGGACCTGCCGATCGGCGATCGGGCAGCCTTTGAACTGGTGTGCGCGCGGCACGGCTTCGCGCCGGCGCACTTTGAAATCACCGGGTCGCCTGATCCGGACGATATCGACCATCTCCGCCGGCTCGTAACAGTGCGTCGCGGCGGCTGGGCGCAGTCTTATCGTGCCGACGAGAACGGCTATTGGGTGCGGCAGTTCGAAACCGACCTGACCTGCCGGTTCTTCAAGTAACGGACTCGGGCAGGTTGACCAAGCATTGTGACTACCAGGATTGAACGTTCAGGCTGGCTACCGGGGCCGAGTACCGACGCCGCGGGCCGTGTCGGGTGGCCCGTAGTGCGGCGCTGTTCGCGCAGGCGCCGGGCCTGCGCGTCAGGACATCACCAGTCTCACGCCGACCAGCGTCAGCGTGGCGGCGAGGATATTGCGCAGCAGTGCGTCGGGTGCACGGGCAGACAGAAAACTGCCGATCGCAATGCCCGGCAGCGAGCCCACCAGCAAAGACAGCAACATCGACCAGTCGATCGAGCCGAGCAGCCAATGTCCGGCGCCGGCCAGCAGCGTGAGCGGCACGGCATGGGCGATGTCCGAGCCGACGATGCGCGTAGTCGGCAGCCGCGGGTACAGCAGCAACAGCACCGTCACGCCGATCGCCCCTGCGCCCACCGAAGTCAGCGATACCAATACCCCCAGCACTGCCCCGGTCAGCACGGTCAGCCCGAGCGTGCGGCCCTGGGTGAGCGAACTTTGACGGCCCGCCCCGAGCTTGGCGAGTTGCGGCCGGAATACCAGCGCCAAGGATGTAATCAGCAAGGCCGCGCCGAGCACGATCTGGATCAGCCGGCTCGCGCCTGGCGTATCCATTCCGTAGCGGTGCAGCAGGATCAGCGTCACGGTGGCGGCGGGGACGCTGCCGGCGGCAAGCCGCGTGGTCACCTGCCAGTCCACCGAACCCTTCAGGCCGTGCACCAGCGTGCCGGTTGCCTTGGTGGCGGCGGCGTACAGCAGATCGGTGCCGACCGCGGTGGCCGGGTGGACCTTGAACAGCAGGACGAGGATCGGCGTCATCAGCGAGCCGCCGCCGACGCCCGTCAGTCCGACGAGGAAGCCGACAAACAGGCCGGAAACGGAATACAGAAGTTCGATGTGGGGGAGGGCCATGGAGCGGACCGCGGTCGGTCGTATGGGGTTGCGAACCGCATCCTCGACCCCGGCGCGTCCCACGGCGGACGTGGGATCAGCGGCGCGAACTGGCGCGGCAAAGGCGCTATTGTCGCAAAACTGGGGCGTCAGCGTGTCGGATGCGTGCGAGGGGCTGCGGGAACAAGCGCTCAGTGCGGCCAAGCGGTGCGCCTGATCGCCGGCGACCGGTAAGTTTGCCCGCGGAATCCATCCGTCCAACACCGATCACTTTTCCCAACAGTCAACGTAAGTACTACTTCACATCCTGGTCTCACTGCCTGCAAGATTTCTCATCGCTGTACAACCGAAGAAGGGGGGCTTTCCTCTCGCGCCAGAGGGCACACCAACGGTATCTCATAGGCTTGGCCTGTCACCTGGGTATACCCGGAGACGAGACGTTGAACCCTTCAGGACCTGCGAAAAAACGTCGATATCCTGGAGATGCGGCTCGGAGTCCTGTTCGGAAATTTGCGAACCCGGACGGCGTGTCGCAAGGAATTCCGAGGTGAAGTATGGAAAAAAAATTGTTTGTAGCGATGGCAGCCGCTCTGATGTCCTCTACGAGTTTGCTGCATTCGGATCCTGTCCGAGCCGATGATCTTCAGTCGGCCTACGACGACGCGACCGTTGACGCGTCTCTCGATCGTGGCGAAGAGCGCGTCACTGCTGATGCAGACAGCCGGACGCGCCTGAAAGACCTGCGCTACGCGTATTTCATCGGCTATAACGCGCGGGCGAGAGAAGACTCAAAACCGTATGCTACGTTGGGTGACGAGGTGGGGCATCCGTCGAAGCAGGTTTCCACGCAAGTCATGCCTGTGCCGCAGAAGCAGGTTCCTGCGCACTTCACGCCACCGAAGCGGGTTGCTGCGCCAGTCACGCCGCCGAAGCGCGTTTATGTGCAAGCCACGCCGTTCAAGCAGGTTTCCGCGCCGGTCATGCCGCTAAAGCGCGTCTCTGTGCGAGTCACGCCGCCGAAGCAGATTTCCGTACCAGTCATGCCGCTGAAGCAGGTTTCCGCACCCGTCGCGCCGCCGAAGCGGGTTGCCGTACCCGTCACGCCGCTCAAGCAGGCTTCCGTACAAGTCGCGCCGCTGAAGCAGGTTTCCGCGCCAGTCATGCCGCTGAAGCGGGTCTCTGCACGAGTCACGCCGCCGAAGCAGGTTTCCGCACAAGTCCCACTACCGAAGCAGGTTTCCGCGGAAGCCACGCCGCCCAAGCCAGTTTCTGAGCAGGTCATGGCGCCGCTACCGGAAGGAAGCCCCGGCCATGACGATGCGCAGGTGGCGGAGATCCAGACGCCACAGGTCGCTCAACGTGCACGGCCAGTCGAGCCGCAACAGCCGGCAGTCCATGAGGAACCGCCGTATATACCGGCCCAACCGGTGCAGCACCGGCAACCACAGCAATACGCGGCGGCGCCGGCCTATGGCCAGATGCCGGCAGAGTCCCAGGAGCCTGACTACCCCGGGCAGGCCTACGCGCCGCCGCCCCCTCGACCCGCTCAGGCTACCCAGTACGCGCCGGCTCAGTACCCCCCTGCTCAGTACCCCCCTGTTTACGCGCAGTCCACCTACGTACCACGGCCGCCCGCACAAGCCACGGCGCAACCGGTCATCATGGTTGTCCGCCCCCCTGCCTATCCGGCGTATGACCAGCGTTATACGCCGCCTGAATATCGACGCCCATACCCCGCCGGTTACGGCAATCCGGCGCCGCCGCCTGGGTATCAGGGGTGGGAGTAGGCGGGCTCGCCCGCATGCCTGTCGAGGTGTAAAAGCTCACGTACGTAACGGGCCGCTGCAAAGCGGCCCTGTGCGTGCCTGAAGCCGCCTTCATGACGCCGATCCCCCATCGGGGTGATATCTGCTCATCAGGGGTCCATGCAAAATGAAAATTCGTCCAACCGATGGGATGAGCGCGTCCGACAGCGATTGACTGCGGGCCCGCAGCTCACCACGGTGGTCGATCACTTCATGCATGGAACACCCCCAGGAGCGCGGATATGAGCAAGAAAGTTGCCGAGATTATTGTGGAGACACTCGCCGCGGCAGGCGTCAAGCACTGCTACGGGATCGTGGGCGACACGCTGAATCTCATCGCTCACCACATCAACGAGAGCGACATCGAGTGGGTCCATGTGCGCCACGAGGAGGCGGGCGCGTTCGCCGCCGAAGGCGAAGCCATGTTGACCGGCAACCTCACAGCGGTCGCCGGAAGCTGCGGCCCCGGCAGTCTTCACTTCATCAACGGCCTGGTGGACGCCAACCGTAATCGGGCGCCGGTTATCCTGATCGCCACCCAGGTGGCGAGCGAGGAAATCGGCTTTAACTTTCCGCAAGAGGTCGACTTCAAGGCGATCTACGGATCGTGCAGCGTGTTCTGCGACATGATCATCACGCCCGAGCAGGCCCGGCGCAAAACGGTGATTGCCTGTCAGACCGCTATTGCAAAGGGTGGCGTGGCCGTGCTGATCGTGCCAGTCGATATCGCCCATGCCAGTGCGAGCGATGAGGTCCCGTATGCGGTCCACACAAATGTGCCCATGGTCCGGCCGAATGACGCAGACCTCGACCGTGTTGCTGAAATCCTCAATTCAGGCGACAGGATCGCGATCTATGGCGGTTCAGGATGTCGCGGTGCCCATGCGGAAATCCTTGCGGTAGCCGAGCAACTCAAGGCACCCATTGCACATACGTCCCGCGCAAAGGACGTGCTTGAGCACGACAACCCATACAACGTTGGCATGACCGGCATTATCGGCGGCGAGGCCGGCTATCTGGCGGTATCCGAGTGCGACACCCTGCTGATGCTAGGTGCCGACTTCGCGTGGCGGCAGTTCTACCCGGAGAAGGCCAAGATCGTTCAGATCGACATCGCGCCGGACCATCTTGGCCGCCGCCATCCGGTCACGCTTGGCCTCGTCGGAGATATCAAGTCCACCATGGCGGCGTTGTTGCCACGCCTTAAACCGCGCACGTCAACCGAGTTCCGCGACAAGCTCGTCGCACGGCATGCCGATGCGCTGGAAACTCACCGGTCCAAGGCCGTGGCGTCGGACCGCGGGACGATTCCTCCCATCTATCTGACCGAGCTGATCAACCGGCACGCCGCGAGCGATGCCATCTTCTGCGCCGACGACGGGACACCCACTGTCTGGCTCTATCGGCATATCCAGACGAACGGACAACGCCGGGTGTTTTCGAGTCTGCTGCACGGCACGATGGCGGCGGCCTTGCCCATGTCATTGGGGTTGCAGAAGTGCCAGCCAGGACGCCAGATTATTTCCATGTCCGGCGATGGGGGTATCGCCATGCTGTTCGGTGAACTGATGACGGCCGTGCAGGAGAAGTTGCCGATCAAGGTGGTCGTGTTCGACAACGGCAAGCTGGGATTTATCGACATCGAGCAGAAGTCCGAAGGCATGCTCCCACTCTATACTGGTCTGCAAAACCCGGACTTCGGCAAGGTCGCCGAGGTGATCGGATTCTGGGGACGCACGGTGTCGAAATCCGATGAACTCGAAGAGGCCGTCATCACGTGGTTGAACCAGCCCGGCCCTGCGCTTCTGAACGTCAAGGTAGACACGATGACGCTCGTGATGCCGCCGAAGATCGAGTGGGGGGCCGCGTACGGAATGGTCCTGTATTCAGCGAAGGCCATGCTGCAAGGGCAGTCCGCCGACGTGTTCGCGATGATCCGCGAGAATACGTAGGACCTGTCTGCAATGAGGAGGCGAGGCCATGGATACGGGACTCATGAACCGCAGTGCGGACGACCAGCGGTGGCTTCAAATGCTGGCCTCGCTTGCTCCAATATCATCGACGTTGGCCGTTAAGGATGCCGAAGCCCGTTGGGCTTCGGCGGTACCGGCTAGCAAGCCGCCGGACTCCAGACGAAACTCCGTATGCGTTGAGATACTGGAGCGTCTTTCACCCACCGCAATCGTGATTTGCTGGGCCGACGCAACATCAGGCCGGTATGGCGAGCAGACCTGGACTTTGCGCACAGCGCGCCGTAAAGGTGTCTGTCCGTTGAGTGGCGAACCTTTTCCGCCGGGCGCTCCGGTCTATCGCCCGAACGTGCGGCAAAGCAGTGCGGCTAACACCCATCAGTCGATTTCGGCGACTGCGATCGCGCGCCTGGAAAGAGGAGAACCTGCTCGTCCAAGCGCGGATGCAGCGCGCGCTAAACCGCGTTAATGCTTCTTGGTGGTTGTCGACGAAGCCGGCGTCACCCGGATGGGCGGCGCGCCCGAAGGCGAAGTGGCGGGAGCGGACTTCTTGTCCTGCTTCGGTTTCTTTACTTCGCGATTGCTGCGCATTTGACCTTTTGCCATGACAGGACTCCCTTTTGCATGTGTGCCCGGCGGAATGTCCGAGCCTCCACTCAGTGTGCGCTGAATTGTCTGCGCTGTCGCGCAACATTTGTGCCGATTAGCCGCGATTCAGAGCGGCGGATTGGATATGTGGTTCATCACACCTTATTGCGCTGCAATTAGCGATTAACGCGCGCGTATATCTTTCATCCGCCAATTGGCCGAAATCGCCGATTGATCTTTGTGCGCAAGCAAGTCATATTGCGTTTAGCCTGCTTATTCATGTGCGGGCGCGCCGCGATAACAAACGAGATTATCGATAACACCAGTCGTGCCAGACGTCGTGGGTTGCGCGTGCCGCACTCAAAAGGCGGGCATGTCTGTTCTCGCAACGTGAGTGGCGGTTCGGCCAATGCTTAGCGATATCACTTCTGACCAGTCCGATTCGATACAGTGCCGGCACTGTGGTGTGTCCTTAGCCGCCCGTTTGCTGTCCTGTCCTGCATGTGGCGCCAACCAGGCCGACTCGCTCGACGCCCTCGCCTGGTATCCGCCGACTTCCCCGCCGCCGACAGCCCGCCTTCCTGCCCCCCCTTCCACGGTCGCACCGCAACTCGCCGCGCCCGCTGCATGGGACACGCCTGCGGGGGCTGAGGACGACCGGTTTTACGCGAAGCACGATCCGTGGGACGTGCCGACCCGGTCGCGCCGGCTGCCGGTTGTGGTGGCGGTGGTGGTGGTGCTGGTTCTTGCGGTGGTGGCGTACTTCGTCTTCCTGTCCGGTAGCGAGGTGGGCAATGTCGCCCCGAAAGCGGTGTTCGGCTCGGTCACGGCTCAGAAGGCGGGGCAGGTTGCGGCTGTTCCTGTTCCGGCGCCCGCTGTTGTTCCCGTTCCCGTTCCCGTTCCCGTTCCCGCGTCTGCGGCCCGGGTCGCGGGT
>Ga0302234_10001933_pt1 | contig 13826 bp, 12 predicted proteins | sample II_Palsa_N3_2_FD_193576 | JGI IMG/M metagenome (GOLD analysis project Ga0302234, IMG submission 193576) | Peat permafrost microbial communities from Stordalen Mire near Abisko, Sweden - II_Palsa_N3_2 | ecosystem: Environmental > Terrestrial > Soil > Palsa > Peat permafrost | place: Sweden... | reverse complement strand
TGATGCAGTTCGCCGAAGACGCGGGTCCGATGGCGCATCCGGTGCGCCCGGAAAGCTACGTCGAGATCAACAACTTCTACACGATGACGGTCTACGAAAAGGGCGCGGAAGTCGTGCGGATGTATCAGACGCTGTTCGGCCGCGACGGCTTCCGCAAGGGCATGGATCTGTACTTCAAGCGGCACGACGGCCAAGCCGTAACCTGCGACGACTTCCGTCATGCGATGGCGGACGCGAACGGCCGCGACCTCGCGCAATTCGAGCGCTGGTACAGCCAGGCCGGCACGCCGCGCGTGGCCGTCAAGACCGAGTACGACGCCGCGCAGCGCAGCTACCGCGTGACGCTCACGCAAGGCTACGGCGACGCGGCAGCCGCCGCCCGCGAAACGCAAAAGGGCCCACTGCTGATCCCGTTCGCGATCGGCCTGATCGGCAAGGACGGGGCCGATCTGCCGCTGCGGCTCGAAGGCGAAGCGAGCGCCGCACCGGGCACCACGCGCGTCCTCGAACTGACGGAGACCGCGCAGACTTTCACGTTCGTCGATGTCGCTGAGAAGCCGCTGCCTTCGCTGTTGCGCAATTTCTCAGCGCCGGTCATCGTCGAATACGACTACACGGCCGATGAACTGGCGTTCCTGCTCGCTCACGACAGTGATCCGTTCAACCGCTGGGAAGCCGGTCAACGGCTCGCGACGCGTGAGCTGCTCGGGCTGGCCGGGCGCGCCGCTACGGGCGTGCCGTTGCAACTGGACGATTCGGTCGTCGCCGCGTTCGCACGCGTGTTGACCGACGATTCGCTCTCGCCGGCGTTCCGTGAGCTGGCGCTGATCCTGCCCTCCGAAGCGTATCTGGCCGAGCAGATGGCGGAGTCGAACCCCGCCGCCGTTCATACGGCCCGCCAGTTCGTGCGCAAGCGCCTCGCCACCGCCCTCAAGGGCGAATGGCTCGCGTTGTATGAGCAACACCATACGCCGGGTGCGTACGAGGCCACCTCGAAGGCGAGCGGTCATCGCGCGCTGAAGAACCTCGCGCTGTCCTACCTCGCCGAACTGAACGATCCGGCCGACGCCGTGCGGCTTGCCTCGGCACAGTACGCTGCGGCGAACAACATGACCGATCGCTCGGCAGCACTGTCCGCCCTGCTCAACGCGGCGGCAGCGGGCGGCGGCACGCAGGCGCAAGACGCACTGGCCGATTTCTATCGGCGCTTCGAGCAGGAACCGCTCGTCATCGACAAGTGGTTCGCCCTGCAGGCCACCCAGCGCGGCAGCGCCCAGCAGCCGGTGATCGAGAGCGTGCGCAAGCTGATGGCGCATCCGGCGTTCAACCTGAAGAATCCGAACCGCGCCCGTTCGCTGATTTTCAGCTTTTGCATGGCCAATCCGGCGCAGTTCCATGCCGAAGACGGTTCGGGTTACGCGTTCTGGACGGAACAGGTGATCGCGCTCGACGCACTGAATCCGCAGGTCGCCGCGCGTCTCGCCCGCTCACTCGAACTATGGCGGCGCTTCACCCCCAGGTTGCGCGAAGGCATGCGTGCAGCGCTCGAGAAAGTGGCCGCGCAAGCGAAGTCGCGCGATGTGCGGGAGATCGTGGAGAAGGCCCTGGCCTGATTTTCGAAGGCGCTCTCAGGTAAGGAAAAGCCGGCACGCGTTGCCGGCTTTTTTTCGCCCGTAGGAATCGGCCTATAGGAGGGCCTGCAGGAATTAGTTAGCCATCCGGATGACTGTTTTTGTCGGGCTGCATGGGTGAAAGTAAACGCATTCTTTAACGGTTTACGTTTAACGCGACACGTTATATACTATCCATGATCACAACATTTGGCGACAAGGCCACAGCACTGTTATTTCGAGGCGGCTTCGTCCGTTCGCTGCCCACGCAGATCCAGCACATCGCGTATCGCAAGCTGCTCATGATCGACGCCGCGGCTTCGATTGAAGACCTCTACACGCCGCCCGGCAATCGGCTGGAGTCGCTGCAAGGGCAACGCAGTGGGCAATGGAGCATCCGCATCAACGCGCAGTGGCGTGTCTGCTTCCACTTCGTGGACGGTGAGGCGCTGAATGTCGAGATCGTCGATTATCACTGATTGATTGGGAGACCAGCATGGTCATCAAACGCTCCGAGCTGGACAGCATCAACTTTTCGGACATCGACACCGGCGAGCGGGTTGCGCCGGTCCATCCGGGGGAGATTCTGCGCAGCGAATTCCTCGACCCGCTCGGCATGTCGGTCAACGCACTGGCAAAAGCCCTGCATGTGCCTACGCCGCGCATCAATGACATCATGCTCGGCAAGCGCGCTATCTCGGCAGACACGGCACTGCGCCTTGGCCGCTATTTCGGCGCGAGCGCGCAGTTCTGGCTCAATTTGCAGATCGACTACGACCTGCGTATCGCCACCGAAGCGGCCGGCCAGCAGATCGCAAACGAGATCGAACCGCTCGCCCGGGCGCGGCGCCCGAAGCTGCCCGGCATGCCGCGCGGTCACGCACAGGCTGCCGCCCTTGCTGCAAAGGTGTCCGGCAGCGTGGCCGCCGTCAAACCCCGGCGCAAGCCCTGAGATTCGACGCCACGGCCAACGTGGCGCGCACAATCCGTCTCAAAAGCACAGGAAAGTCACAGCGAGCGGGTAAAATCGCATTATTCCTTCGCCTTACCGGAGTACTGCAATGGCTTTGCAACGTCGTACCACTCTTACGAAGTACCTGATCGAGCAGCAGCGCGAGACCAACAATCTGCCGGCCGATCTGCGGCTCCTGATCGAAGTCGTTGCGCGCGCCTGCAAGGCGATCAGCTACCACGTCAGCAAGGGCGCGCTGGGCGATGCGCTCGGCACCGCGGGCAGCGAGAACGTCCAGGGTGAGGTGCAAAAGAAGCTCGACATCCTGTCCAACGACATCTTGCTCGAAGCGAACGAATGGGGCGGCAACCTGGCCGGCATGGCGTCCGAAGAAATGGAGAAGTTCTCGCCGATTCCGGCCAACTATCCGAAGGGCGAGTATCTGCTGGTGTTCGATCCGTTGGACGGTTCATCGAACATCGACGTGAACGTGTCGATCGGCACCATCTTCTCGGTGCTGCGTTGCCCGGACGGCCAGCAGCCGACCGAACAGTCGTTCCTGCAACCGGGCACGCAGCAGGTCGCCGCCGGCTACGCCGTGTACGGCCCGCAAACCGTACTCGTGCTCACCACCGGCAATGGCGTGAACTGCTTCACACTCGACCGCGAGCTGGGTTCGTGGGTGCTCACGCAGAGCGACATGACCATTCCGGTCGAAACGCGCGAATACGCGATTAACTCGTCGAATGAACGCCACTGGTACCCGCCCGTCGAGCAGTACATTGGCGAGTTGAAGGCCGGCAAGGACGGCGCGCGTCAGGAGGACTTCAACATGCGCTGGATCGCGTCGATGGTTGCCGACGTGCACCGTATCCTGAACCGCGGCGGCATCTTCATGTACCCGGCCGACAAGCGCACACCAGACAAGCCGGGCAAGCTGCGCCTGATGTACGAGGCGAATCCGATGGCGTTCATCGTCGAACAGGCAGGCGGCGCCGCGACCAACGGCGAGAAACGCATTCTCGACATCGTCCCGAAAAGCCTGCACGAGCGTGTGGCGGTGTTCCTCGGCTCGAAGAACGAGGTGGATCGCGTGACGCGCTACCATGTCGAAGCAAAAAATTGAGCCCGGGGGCTTGCCAAAGCGCCAATGAAGTCCCTATAATCTCGTTTCTCCTGATGCCGGAATAGCTCAGACGGTAGAGCAGCGCATTCGTAATGCGAAGGTCGGGGGTTCGATTCCTCTTTCCGGCACCACAAGATTCAAGCAAAAAGCCCAGTCCTCGTGACTGGGCTTTTTGCTTTTGGCGTGCATTCGCTCACTGAGTCGCGGGGCTCGGTCAACGAGTCATTACCTACGCGTAGCTCCTCTTACGTATCGGCCCGGATACGGTGCCATAGGAAACCGCCACCATATCGAGAGCGGCCAGAAAATCCCTCGCATCAAAAATTTCTCCAAGACTCGAGACACCGCCTCCCCGCGCGGCCTTCCCGCTCAGTAACCGCTCGGTTGCCTCCACGATGATCGGCGCACTGACCGCATAAATGTCTCGTCCGGTCGCCGTGGCACGGCGAGTCTCGCCGCGCTGTTCGATCACCACATCCACCACGAACTGTTGCGCGGATCGTCCCTGCTCATCGTTAGGACGGGGCGCTGGCGTATTGGGATCGCGAATGTCGCGCAGGGCCGACAGGGCGAGCCAGGACTCGAGCGTGTCAATGCGCAAATGACGGGAAACGGTGAGCACCTCGGTAAAAGGGAGCATCACGACGTCCATGGTGCCGAGCGGCGATGGGAAGGACCACACACCTTCGGGCGCAGGCTGCGGGACGGGCGCTAGTTTCCCCTGCTGCTGGATGAGCCGTCTCGCGCGATTGCGTTCACCGGTCAGGCGCGTTCCAGGCGTCGGATGCCAGCTGTCGAGCCCGATGGCGATATCGACCCTATCGAGCGGCTTGCCTTCGTCTGCGGCTGCCGTGACGAGCAAATCGGCGAGTCCGCCATAGAACGCCGCTGCTGGAACGAGCCTCACCCCCGCGGCGCGCGCGCTCGTATCGCGTTGCTCGATCAGCGCCTGGAGCGCGGCCTGTTCCGCCATCACGTCGAGATAAGGAATCCCGGCGCGCAACGCGGCGTCGACGAGCGGCAACGCAGTATCGAGAAAAGGTCCGGCACAGTTGATCACGGCATCGGTGCCGCGGAGCGCCGCATCGAGTTGCCCGGGGTTGTCAATGGCGGCGACGCGCCATGGAGTCGCATCACCGGCACTGCTTTCCGTCAACCGCGCAGCGTCTCGCCCTATCCGCACTACGCCAATACCACGGCGCTTCAATTCCGCCACAACAAACTTTCCCGTGTGGCCCGAGGCCCCGTACACCGCAACGGTCATTCGATCGTTCATGGTTTCCTCCGCTCCTGGTTTGAATACGCTACAGACCTGTCTGTTTTATAATACAGATCTGTAGCGCCGTCAATCTTCGAGTGCTATGATCAAAACCACTGTTTCAACATGACAAAACTTCGAGGTTGAGCCCTGAATGAAGAAGGCAGAACAAGCGCGCGGAGCCACACCTGATACGCGCGAGCGCATTCTGCGGACCGCCAGCGAACTTTTCTATCGCGAGGGCACGCGTGCGGTTGGCGTCGACCTTATCGTGGAGCAGGCGGGTGTCGCCAAGACGAGTCTGTATCGTCACTTCGGGACGAAAGATGATCTGATCGAAGCCTTCCTTCTCCTTGAGGACGAAGACTTCTGGCAGCACTGGGATGCGGTCGCTGTACAGCACAAGAGTGCGCCACGCGAGGAGCTGGATGCGCAACTTCAATGGATTGGCGAACGCATCGCGCGTCCCGGTTATCGCGGCTGCCCGCAGATCAACATCGCCGCCGAATATGCGGACAATAACCACCCTGCCCGCAAGGTCGCGGTAGCCCATAAGCGAGAACTGCGACGCAGACTCGCAGATCTGGCACGAGCCATGCGCCTCGATGAACCGGAGACGTTTGCCTTACGGCTGGGGACTGTCATCGACGGCGCACTCAGCAGCGGGCGCGCGCTGCATGCAGAGGGACCTGTACGGTTCCTGCAGGAACTGGCGCACATACTGATCCCCAAAAAAGCCAGGAAGTGACGCGCCCGTCTTACCTCGCATCACAGGTCATGTGGCGGGCGCCGCGCCGTCCAGCTCGTGCTCTAACCCGTTATAGTTTGTTGACATGACCTCTTCCGATAAAAAAACGCCCGCACCGCCGGCCGCTGCAACGCGCGCTCGCCCTGCAGCGTCTGCGCCGACCGCCGTCACACCCTCAGGCTTCGTGCGCGTACGCGGCGCCCGTGAGCACAATCTGAAGAACGTCGATGTCGAGATCCCGCGCGATGCGCTGGTGGTATTTACCGGCGTGTCGGGCTCCGGCAAATCGTCGCTGGCGTTCGGTACGCTCTATGCCGAAGCGCAGCGGCGCTACTTCGAGTCGGTGGCGCCCTACGCCCGGCGCCTGATCGAGCAAGTCGGCGCGCCAGACGTCGATGCGATTGAAGGCCTGCCGCCCGCGGTCGCTTTGCAACAGCAACGCGGCACACCGAGCGCCCGCTCGTCGGTCGGCAGCGTCACGACGCTGTCCAGTCTCGTGCGCATGCTGTATTCGCGCACCGGCAGCTATCCGCCGAAGCAACCCATGCTGTACGCCGAAGACTTCTCGCCCAACACGGTCCAGGGCGCCTGCCCGACCTGTCACGGCCTCGGCCGGGTCTATGAGGTCACTGAAAAATCGATGGTGCCCGACGACTCGCTGACGATTCGCGAGCGCGCCGTCGCCGCATGGCCGCCCGCATGGCACGGACAAAACCTGCGCGACATCCTCGTGACACTCGGCTACGACGTCGACACCCCCTGGCGCGATTTGCCGAAGAAGGACCGCGACTGGATCCTCTTCACCGATGAGACGCCGACCGTGCCTGTCTACGCCGGCTTCTCCCCGAAGGAAACGCGCGCTGCGCTCAAACGTAAGGCGGAGCCGAGCTACCAGGGCACGTTCACTGGCGCGCGCCGCTATGTCCTGCATACCTTCGCGAATACGCAGAGCGCGCTGATGAAAAAGCGCGTCTCACGGTTCATGATCAGCAGCGAATGTCCGTCGTGCCACGGTAAGCGCCTGAAGAAGGAAGCCCTCTCGGTGACCTTCGCGGGCTTCGATATTGGCGAGCTGGCGCAACTGCCGCTCGCACGCCTCGCCGCGATCCTCGAACCCGTGGCGCAAGGCGAGTGGCCCGAGTCCGGCGCCGCGACGAACAGCAGCGTGCTCAGCAAGCCTGCCCGACGCGATGCAATTGCGCGCCGGGTCGCCGCTGGCGGCTCAGCGCATCAGGCGGCGCCGGATGTGCGGCGCACTCCGAATCTCTCGGAAGAAAAGCGCCTCGCCGCCCAACGGATCGCCACCGAATTGCTCGAGCGCCTGGCGACGCTGATCGACCTCGGTCTCGGCTATCTCGCCCTAGAACGCAGCACGCCGACGCTCTCCTCGGGTGAACTGCAACGCTTGCGGCTCGCGACCCAGTTGTCGTCGCAGTTGTTCGGCGTCGTCTACGTGCTCGACGAACCGTCCGCGGGGCTCCATCCCGCAGACGGCGAAGCGCTTTTCACGGCCTTGCAGCGTCTCAAGGCAGCTGGCAATTCGCTGTTCGTCGTCGAACACGATCTGCAGATGATGCGCCGGGCCGACTGGCTGGTCGACGTCGGCCCGGCTGCCGGCGAAGCCGGGGGGTGCGTGATCTACAGCGGGCCGCCCGCCGGGCTCGCGGCGGTCGTTGCGTCACAGACGCGCCACCATCTGTTTGCAAAGCCCGCGCCGAGCCTGCGTACGCCCCGCACGCCGAGCGGCTGGTTGCGGCTCGCCCACGTCACCCGCAACAACCTGCATCGTCTCGATGTGGGATTCCCGCTTGGCTGCTTCACCACGGTCACCGGTGTGTCCGGGTCCGGCAAGTCGAGTCTGGTCAGCCAGGCGTTGCCGGAACTCGTCGCAAATCGCCTGGGACGTGTCATCGAGACCACTGATGACGACGAGCAGGATCCGCTCTTCACCACGCCCGATATACCGACGAGCGGCCAGATCGTCGCAGGCATGGAAGCGGTGCGCCGGCTGGTGCGCGTGGATCAGAAACCGATCGGCCGCACACCGCGCTCCAATCTCGCTACGTATACCGGCCTGTTCGATCATGTGCGCAAGCTGTTTGCCGACACGCCCGCCGCGCGCAAGCGGCGCTACAGCACCGGGCGCTTCTCGTTCAACGTCGCACAAGGACGCTGCCCCACGTGTGAGGGGGAAGGCTTCGTCAGCGTCGAATTGCTGTTTCTGCCCAGCGTCTATGCACCGTGCTCGACGTGCCACGGCACCCGCTACAACGCGCAAACGCTCGAGATCAAGTGGCGCGACAAGAACATCGCTGAGGTGCTCGCGCTGACCGTCGATGCCGCGTGCGACCTCTTCGCCGGGGAACCGCACGTGATGCGCGCGCTCACGGTGTTGCGTGACATCGGGCTCGGCTATCTGCGGCTCGGACAACCGGCCACGGAACTGTCCGGCGGTGAAGCACAGCGCATCAAGCTCGCCACCGAATTGCAGCGCGCGCAACGCGGCGACACGCTGTATATCCTCGACGAGCCGACCACCGGTCTTCATCCCACCGATGTCGACCGGCTCATGGTGCAGCTACAGGGCCTCGCGGACACCGGGAATACAGTGGTGGTCGTCGAACACGATATGCGCGTCGCGGCACAAAGCGACTGGATCATCGACGTGGGGCCGGGGGCCGGCGACGCGGGCGGCAAGATTGTCGCGAGCGGCACGCCGGCGGAGGTCGTGCATGTCGCCGAAAGCCGGACGGCCGCGTATCTGAAGGAACGGATGGTCGCGTAAGCGCTGGGGCACGCCGTCAACGCCGGTTCAGCTTGCCCTGCAGGAAATCGATCAGCACCCGCAGCTTGAACGGCATCTGCGCGCGGCTCGAGGGGTACAGATAAAACCCGGCGAAACTCGGGCACCACGCATCGAGCACCGGCACGAGCCGGCCATCCGCCAGGTGCTCCTGCACGTAGTCTTCCATCACGTGCAGGAGCCCGACGCCCTGCTCCGCGGCGCGCACCATCGTACACAAATCGTTGGTCACAAAGCTGCCGCGCGCGTCGACCTCGAACACCCGCGATGGATCGCCGGGCGCCGCGAACTCCCAACGGTAAATCCCGCCGCTGGTCAGAAACCGGTAGCGCAAACAGCCGTGCCCGGCCAAATCATCGGCGCCTTTATTTGTCAGGCTAATTCCTGAAACCGTTTTCAACCTCGACAATTGCACGCCGCTTTCAATCGGAATGCGGCGTGCATTCCTCGTTTCATATGAATAAGTAAAAGAACGTCAGATGCGTCAACGGAATCCGCCAATCCATCGTTAACAAAAAAATGAGGGTGCAACTCGATGCGTTTGAATGAGGCATCGCCATTGGATACGCAGGCCGGAACAGCAGTTACGCGCTGCAGCGCACCAATTCAGCGCTGCAGGCAGGGGTTAAACGCATTTGGCCCGCGTCTGTAACCGACGACGAAGCGCGAGGCATCACCGGTTGCAAGTTTCAAGTTGGCGTAGCGGGCGGGATCGAGGCTGTGCAAACGTACTGTCGCTAGACCGCATGCAGCGAGCCGCTGGAAGAACGCGAAGGACACCGCACAAGCAGCGCGAGTCGATTAGTGCGACCGTTCGTAATGCAGCCCAAGCGTTAAATTTTATTCAACCGAATTCAAGCAAAAGTGACGCTGTGCCGTTAAAGCAACAAATGGCGAATGAAAAGCAGCGTTATGGGTTTGCAGCACTGGTGCAAAACGGGGACCGAGGCAGATAATCGGTTCGTAAAGGAGAAAGATCATGGATGCCAAACCGCCCAAGATTCCGACCCCGGATAAAGTCTTCAGTCCGGATCCGGAACCCGCTGGCGTTGAGTTCCTGGGCGCCGAACTGCCTGAGCATGTTCGTGCGTTCTTCGACGAGCAACGCAAGTCGTGCGAGCAGAAGTAACTATTAGCCGGCGCACTACCACCTCGGGGAGACGTACCTTGTGCGTAACCCGTGGCTGCATGTGCGCATGCTACGCAGGTCGTTACGGGTCGCATTAGCCCGATCGTACGCGCTGGGGTCACTGGGTTCGGCGCGGGTGGTCGCGCGTCTCGCAACCACGTCCGCGCCGCTTCACCTTCGCATCGTTTATTCTTCAGGCTTTTCCGCTTCGACCGTTCGGTCGCCCTCCCTTCATGAACCGTTTGTATCTTAGTGGCGTACTGGGCGCGTTCGCGTTGTGTACCGCATTGACTCTTGCGCCGGCACCCGCTCACGCAGACAGCGACGACACCGCCCTGACCAATCTGATATCGCTAGTCTCGCAACGGCTCGCGCTGGCCGACCCTGTGGCACGTTGGAAATGGGCAAATCATCAGGACATCACCGACCCGCCGCGTGAAGCTGCGTTGCTCGCCGACGTCGCGACGCGTGCAGCTGCCGCGCAGGTCGATCCTGAGTTTGCCCGCGAATTCTTCCAGGACCAGATCGACGCCAGCAAGGAAGTGCAAAACGCGCTGTTCGCCACCTGGCGCAGTACCCGGCCACCGGAAGGCGCACCGCCCGATCTCGCCACCAGCACCCGGCCTCAACTCGATCAGCTAACCAAGTCGCTGATCGCCGGGCTTGCGCGCGTGCAGACGCTGCGCACAGCGCCCGACTGTCCGTCGCGCGTAGCTCAGGGGATTGCTAACTGGAAGACATTGACGCGCTACGACTCCGCGCGCTCGGGCGCACTCACCCATGCGCTCGGCCACGTGTGCGAATCGGGCGGAGTCGGCGCGACCGGCTAGGCGACGCTCGCCGCCGCCGCGGTGACGGAAACGCCAAGCGGCATGACTCGCAATCCACGTGCAAGATGCGTTTGCAGAATCCGGTAGGTGGAGAGTTCGAACGTGCCGTTGCTGGTGATGCTCGACGCGTGCAAGTTAGCCGCCTGAGCAAGCGTCGGGGCGTGTCCGAAGTAACGCCAACAATCGACCACGTGAAAGGCGCGCGCCTGCAATTCCGCGTCGCGCTCTTCGAAGACAATCGGACCGTCAAACGGCCAGGGCGCGTCGACAGGGTCGCCTTTCGCCACCCGCGGCTGACGGTTTTGCCCTGGGCGCAACGTCGCGATCCATTGAGCCTCCGCCAGCATGGCGCCAAGCTCGCCGCCCGTTGCAAGCCATTCGACACGCTTTACCTGCTGGGCCAGCCGCATATCTTTCGACGAACGGCGCTCGCCTGTCAGATGCGAGCGCAGGCGCTGCCGAACCCGCACACTGCGGCCCACGTAGAGCGGCACATCCCCCTCGCCGAAGAACGCATAGATGCCACAGCCGGCAGGCGCCGTGTCGAGCAGATCTTCAGTGATGTCGCCCGCCAGCCGGTAGCGCCGGAGCGTGCGCTCGATCTGCGCCTGCAACACCTCGACCGGGACGAGGCCATGCAGACGCTGCCAGAACTGCCACAGCAGATCGGCATCGGCCAATGCACGGTGACGGTCGAACGGCACCAGTGCGTGACGCTCGACCAGCGCGTCGAGACCATGGCGCTTCTCCGCCGGAAAGAGCGCGCGCGACAGCCGCACGGTGCACAGGACATCCGGATTGAAGGCAAGCCCCGCGCCACGGAATTCGCTGCGCAGAAAGCCGCGATCGAAACTTGCGTTATGTGCAACAAACAGCTTGCCGTCGAGGCGCTTGAACAGGGCGGGCGCGATGGCGTCGAAGGTGGGGGCGCCGCGCACCATCGCATCGGTGATGCCGGTCAATTGCTGGATAAACGGCGGAATCGATTGCTGGGGGTCGACTAGCGTACTCCAGCGTGAGACCCCTTCCGGCCCCACTTCGACGACGCCGACCTCCGTAATGCGATGCTCGCCGGTTGAACCACCTGTGGTCTCGAGATCGACAAACGCGATCGGCATATCGATCGCGGGATTCTGCAAAAACTGTTCAGACATGGGAAAGGATAGATTTGGATGCGTAGCTTGCGGCAAGTATGCACCAGTTGGCGCCTGCGCATGCGCGCGGCATGGCCTTTTAACGCCTGTGCGAGCAGTCCGGCGCCATGACATGTTCGACGTTAGGGGCGGCACGCGCCGGCACATGATTATATTTTTATGACCTGAATGCTGGAAAGCGGGTAATTTTCATACTCAAAAAACCTGGGTAAAACGTCGTGACACAACGCCCTATAAGTCAAGACATCCCATATAAACGAAACCGTGGGCTTTTTAGGCGAGTTGCCGGCGCGCCAGGACAACGGGTCGTCGGCACAGGCTTCGGAAAACGGATAAACGAATGTTCACGTCCATAAAAAAAGCCCTCGGCAATCCGAGGGCTTTTTCTGCGTTCCGCGATGCAGTGCATGCGACTGCGCGGCCCGTATGACTTACAGGGGCTGAATGTTTGCTGCCTGCTTACCCTTCGGGCCCGTCTTCACTTCGAAGGAAACGCGCTGGTTTTCCTTGAGCGACTTGAAACCTTCGCTGCGAATTTCCGAGAAGTGAGCAAACAGGTCGTCACCGCCGGAGTCCGAGGTGATGAAGCCAAAGCCCTTAGCATCGTTGAACCATTTTACGATACCGGTTTCCATATTCCAGTTTTCCTCGAGATTTAATGATTAAAACGGGCAATGCCCTCACGCCGATTACGATACGCCCAGATAAAGGTACGTGGCGACGATTCATCATCACGTCTGCTAATCGAAAATTCAGCATTGCCGTTATACGGGGAAGGAAGAGCGGCCGTCAAGAGAATTCTCAATCGACGCTTATCAGTTTAAACCATTACGAAACGCACCTGACCTGATGCAATATCTGGCCACCTCTTAAGTAACAACCGAATAAATGCAGCGTCGTTTTTACTTTATTAAATCCCTGTTTCTTACGATCATGGGAATTTTTTCCGTTATGTGTAACAAACTATGACATTCGTAAGTGTTTGTCCGAGTTGTTACCGAAGTTGGCCCCGCTCATGATGGGTATGCGCAGGTTGTATCAGGAGATTGCCATGCTACTGAATGAATACCGCCGCCTCGCCGCCTGGCTTGGCCGCTTGCTCCACACGGCACCCACAGAAGCGACGACGCAAGCAGGAGCCCCCAGCTCTGTTTTCGACTTCGATCCCATGTGGCACGGAGATCACTGGCAAAACCTGCTGTCTTCCCCAATGGACGCACGCCACTATGTAATGGAAGATTGGAGCGTGATGACCAATACGGATTTCGCGGCGGGCGGATTGACCACCCAGATTCGCTAGAACCTACGCAGAAAAACGCGGGCAAAAAAAAGCGCGACTGGGAAGTCGCGCCGACAAAGGTTTGGAGATCTTTTTCGTCAACGAAAAAGTCTGCTTCGGAAAGCAGAACTCTCAGTATACCGCCGATGCATCTGATGATTGGCGGCGCAATCGGCAATCATCTATTGCGGTCGCGGCAACAATGCTGATTTTTCATTCTTTTCGCGTTGTTTTTTTACATCATTTGATGTAGCAATTGAACAACGCAGCACGGTTGACACCACCCCGCGCACCCCGTCCTATCCCCGTAAAGCCTTTTCCAGCAAGGCTCCGACTGGCATCGCCAATAATTGCGCGCCAAGTAATACTTTATTGCGCAAATCGGAATGTCAGCGGGACGACCATCGTCCCTAAACTTTGCCTATCCGGAAACAAGCGCGCTTGGTGTACCGCGCGTTTCACGCAGATCACCTCGCCTCTCGCAGCGTAAGCGTGACGTTTCCTTGAAGCCTGGGTTTCCAAAACCCATCCTGTTCTCGGAGTTACAAAGATGAAAAAGACACTCATGGTCGCGGCCCTTACGGGCGTTTTCGCTACGGCAGCGCATGCACAAAGCAGCGTCACGCTGTACGGCTTGATCGATGCAGGCATCACCTACACGAACAACCAAGGCGGTCACTCCAACTGGCAAGAAACGAGCGGTACGATTAACGGCAGCCGTTGGGGCCTGCGCGGGTCGGAAGATCTGGGTGGCGGTCTGAAGGCAATCTTCACGTTGGAAAACGGCTTCAACATCGCTAACGGCAACCTGGGCCAAAACAGCCGGTTGTTCGGCCGTCAGGCGTTCGTTGGTCTGTCGAGCAGCCAGTACGGTGCCGTTACCCTCGGTCGCCAATACGACAGCGTGGTTGACTATGTCGGCCCGCTCGCTGCAACG
>Ga0302234_10001926_pt1 | contig 13846 bp, 13 predicted proteins | sample II_Palsa_N3_2_FD_193576 | JGI IMG/M metagenome (GOLD analysis project Ga0302234, IMG submission 193576) | Peat permafrost microbial communities from Stordalen Mire near Abisko, Sweden - II_Palsa_N3_2 | ecosystem: Environmental > Terrestrial > Soil > Palsa > Peat permafrost | place: Sweden... | reverse complement strand
ATCGCGCAAGACAAACTGGTACGCGTGCTGCCGACCTATCGGCGCGCCAGCACTGGTCTCGGCCTGCAGCTCGTCTACACGAGCCGCCCACCGGTGCCGCCTGCAGTAGCAGTCTTCGCTGAATTTCTTTCGGAGAAACTGGGCGAAGCGATAACGAACCCCTCACAAAACGCTGCTAGCCGATAAGTTCGTCACCTTACCCAGGGCGGGCGAAGCGTAGAAGTCGATTCACGGCCAAACAGATCATTGTGCACTCACGTCAGCGATACGACGAATAAAGCTTGTGCTGACCCGTGGTAAGGACTTGAGGCAACTGATTGTTCCCCGGGTACGCGTTATGCACAAGGCAGCCCCCTCACTTTCTGGAGTCGGATGACTGCTTGCAGAGTGGAGCCGACGTCTGAAAGTCCGCCAGGCGATATGGCCGGATGGTGACTTGTGGCCGACAACCGCCTGCGGCGGTCGACCGACAATCGACTCCGGCCGCTGATCTGTCGATCGCCGTCAGAACACAGATGGCCGGTTCCCGTCCGCAATACCTTCTGCACGCCGGATGGCAGGAACAATGTTGAAGTCTATGTTTGCGAGATTCTCGGCGGGGCAATCGAGCAGCGCTCTGAGAGATACGTCCCCCCGCTCTCATTCGGCAAATTCGACGCCCCTTCGCCAAGCCGCTCGATTAGCCATCTCCCAGCCGGGCCGGGCGGCGCAGCAGAAGGATAAACAGCCAACATGGGAAGAATGAGTCCTCCAGGCGGCACGTCTTCGATCTGAAGCTCGACCAGCCGGCCGCCGGATATATCGTCTTGGATGGTATGCACCGGCATTCCGCCCCAACCGAGGCCATGCAGCAGAAAAGCGTGTTTGGCGAACAGGTCCGCGACCCACCAGATTGAACCAGACATAACGCCGAACTCACGTCCAGCAGACAACTCCGTCCGGTCGGTCAATACGATTTGCATGTGGCGCGCCAGTTCGTCCCGAGGGATTGGACCCCGGATCGCCGCCAACGGATGCGTCGTTGCGGCGACCATCGCGACCCCAACTCCCGCAAGACGTTCGGAGACCAGACCTGGTGGTACAAGGGGCAAGGATCCCACAATGCCCAGCGCGGCACGTCCGTCGATGACGGGTTGATACGCGCCTCCAAGTGCCTCCACGTAGAGCCGCAAGGGTATTGCCGGAAAGCGTTCGCGGAACGCCTTCGCCGCCTCAACGACAGCCTGAAACGGGAAAAAAGCATCCAGGACCACGGACAATTCGGGTTCCAGGCCTGACGCCATGCCTTTGGCGCGCGCCTTCATCCAGTCCACGCCGGAAAGAATATTACGCGCATCCGCCAATAAAACCCGCCCTTCTGCTGTGAGCGCTGGATATCGACCCCGTCGATCGAACAACGTTACCCCGATCTGTCCTTCCAGATTGGCTACCAAATCGCTTACCATCGATTGCGCCCGGCGTAGCTTCCTGGCAGCTCCGGAGAAACTGCCTTCGTCGACGGCCGCAACGAAGGTCCGTAACTGATCCAACGATACACCGTCCAACATTACGGCCTCCTGATCTATCGACCCTGCCGATTGAAACCATCGAAAAATTAAGTCTGTTCGGATGTGACGTGACTGTGCAAGATGAGCGGTACGTTCTCACGAATGATCTTTGATCATGCGACTGACGCATCGACGTGAGACACCTCACAAATCGGAGACTTCCGCAGTGAAGCTGTTGCACATCGATTCCAGCATTCTCGGAATCCGTTCAGTTAGCCGGGCGCTCTCCGCGCAAATCGTCGAACGCGAAAAGACGATTCATCCCGACCTCACCGTGGTATATCGGGACCTTGCGAGCGACGCCGCGCTGCATTTGTCGGGTGCGCACATAGCGGCATGGGCGGGTAAAGCCCTTGAGGGCGCCGCGCTCTGCTGCGATCTCGAACTTGGTGAGGAGTATCTGACTGAACTGTTCGAGGCCGACATCGTCGTGATTGGCGCGCCCATGTACAACTTCACGATTCCGTCGCAACTGAAGGCATGGATTGACCGGGTCGTCGTGGCCGGGGAGACCTTCAAATACAGCGAGAGCGGCGAATCCCAGCCACTTCTTCCTCCGGGCAAGATAGTTATCATTGCTTCGACGCGCGGCAACGTCTACCAGATCGACACGCCGATAGCGGCACTCGAGCACCACGAGAGCTATCTAAGAAGCGTGTTTTCGTTCCTGGGATTGCATGACATCACTGTCATACGCGCGGAGGGACTCGCGTTCGGCACAGACGTCAAGAACGCAGCCATCAGGAAGGCGCAAGCCAAGATTGCCGCGCTTGTGGCTTGACGGCCAACGTCTCAATCCACAAAGGACCTCTGTTCCCCGTCGACCACCCGGTAGCGCGAAGCGTGCGGCTGCGGCGCTGACCACGCCAACCAGTGGCGGTGCTCATTGCTGGAAGCCTCCCAGCACGGTTTTTCCAATCGCCCTGCCCGTTTCGACCCGTTCGTGTGCCAGACGAAGATTCGCTGCCGTCAAAGGGCCGCCTACGCGCGTGAGTGTCGTTCGCAGCGCACCGGCGTCGACCATTGCCGACACTTCTTTCAGCAGACGGTGCTGCGCATCGATGTCGGCTGTCTGGAACAGCGACCGGGTGAACATCATCTCCCAGGACACAGTGATGCTCTTCGGCTTGAACGGTGCGATGCTATCGTCGAAGTTGTCGATCAGCGTGATATGCCCCTGAGGATTCATCGCGCGGGCGAGGCTGGGTGCACTGCCGGACGTCGTAGTGATCGCGGCGATATAGTCGACGCCACTGAAGCCGATCGCATGGAGTGCTTCGTCAATCGGCTTGCTGTGATCGGCAACGTGCTTTGCGCCGAGCTTGCGTACCCACTCGACACTTTCGGGCCGCGAGGCCGTTGCGATGACGGTGAGGCCCGTGAGACGGTTCGCCAACTGGATCAGCATGGAGCCGACGCCCCCTGCTCCGTTCAGAACAAGCAACGTACCGGGGGGGGTGCGCACACCATCCGGTACCTTCATGCGGTCGAAGAGTATTTCCCATGCGGTGATCGAGGTGAGCGGCAAAGCCGCCGCCTCGGCGAACGACAATGAGGTGGGCTTGGGTCCGACGATCCGCTCGTCGACGAGGTGAAACTCCGAGTTCGTCCCGGGCCGGTCCATCGCGCCGGCATAGAAGACTTCGTCACCCGCTTTGAAGAGAGTGACCTCGCTTCCAACCGCTTCGACAACGCCGGCTGCGTCGTAACCCAACACTCGCGGATGCCCACTCTCCGCGGGATCTTCCCAGCGGCGGCGCTTCACATCGACGGGATTCACCGACACTGCCCGCACGGCGACCCGCAGATCGCGCGGACCGGGTTCCGGTATCAGCAGTTCAAGCTCGGTCAAGACCTCGACGCCTCCCTTTGCTGCATAACCAATCGCTCTCATCATATTCTCCGATTCCGTCTACGCAGAGGTTTCGAGGCTCTGCCATTCGCGGGTGCGAATTCGCAGCCCATGCAGGCAAGCGCTCGTACTGTCCCACAGCGGGGCGAGTCCGGGCGGATCGACAATTCGGCTGTTCGCCGTCGCCAGCGCATGTATTGCCGCCATCTCCGCGCCATCCAGCTCAAAGTCGAATACCGCCAGGTTCTGCTCCAGTCGATCGATCCGGGTGGTCCTCGAAAGCGCGACCGTTCCGCGCTGTTGAACCAGCCACCGCAAGACAATCTGAGCGATGGTTTTGTCGTGCCGGGCCGCGACCTCCTTGAGCACCGGGTCCGAGAAGACACGGCCAACCGCCATGCCGCAGTACCCTGTCACGGCAAGCCCCGCCTGCAGCGTGCTTTCGATGAGCAAGGACTGGTTCAGATACGGGTGATATTCAAACTGATTCGTCACGAGAGGCGCCGCAGACAACCGGATAGATTCCGTCATCAGTGTGCGGTTGAAATTGCTGACGCCGATGTACCGCACCTTGCCGGCGCGTACGACTGCATTGAGGCCCGCGATCTGTTCGGCCAGCGGCACGTCCGATCCCGGCCAGTGCAGCAGGAGTAGATCGATGTGGTCTGTCCTGAGCTTGCGGAGGCTCTCGTCGACCGACGCTTCAAAAAATCGCTCTGAGTAGTTGCTGACCCAGACTTTGGTCGTCAGAAAGATTTCGCTTCTTGGAATGCCGGACGCGGCAACGCAGTCACCGATCTCGCCCTCGTTGCGATAGATTTGCGCGGTGTCGATATGACGGAAGCCGGCCCGAAGGGCTGCGGGAATGATTCGATAGACATCGTCGGCACTCATTCCGTAAGTGCCAAAGCCGATGGCTGGAATGTCCGCGTGACCAACGTGGACGTTTTGCATGAGGCATCCTCGATAGAGTGTTCGCATCCTGCCGAAACCGCTGTTGGGAAATTACCCGATGCGGCCGTCGCGATGCAGTTGTGCTCCAATCTCCCTGATCCTGGCTTCCCCCGTACGCAACGCCTCTGCTGAAGTATGGACGGAGTAGTAACCAAGCACGAGATTGTGCGGATGGGGGACTGCGGAGCCGAGGACAAACTCCGAATCCTTGTCGGCCGTGATTACCAAACCGTCTTCGGAGTCTCCAAACACGACAAGCTCGTTGGCGATCGATTCGCCGTCGACGCGCAGTGCGCCGCGTTGAACACATAACCAGGCGACGTCATGGCCAGCTGGTGGCGTGTAGTGCCATTGCTCGCCAGCCGAAAGCCTCACGAGCAGGTAGTTGATGCCCGGGGGTGCGGGTACCGGACTTTCGACGTCTCCATAACAACCCAGGATTACGCGGGCCGGACCGGTTTGCGGGATCTCACTCGCAGATAGATACTCGCTACGGGGCTCGCCTAGTTCGAGCTCGGGTGGCAATGCGACCCACAGCTGAAAACCACGCACCGGCCCATCGCCCCTCGCACGACCATCATGCCAGACGCCCCGACCCGCGTTCATCCACTCGACGCTGCCGGACGGCATGATCCCTGATGCGCCTGTCGTGTCCTCGTATTCAACTTCACCTTCCAGCAGCACGGTCGTCGTGGCTAGGCCGGAGTGGGGATGCATCGAAAACCGCATTTCGCTTTCCACCGAGCTATCGAAATAGTCGAGAAAGACAAAAGGTTTCAGCACCCCTCCAAGGTCGGACGGGCTGACCAGCCGCTTGACGGGACCGTGTTGCCGGCCTGCTGTCCGCGTGACGATCGCTTTGCGGCCCTGCAATGGGGCGGAGGTAAGGGCAGTCGTTTTCATATCGAGCAATGCTCCATCTTCTGCATAACTTAGCGACGAAACCTGGCGACGAAACGATCGCACACCGGATCAAACAAGCGATCGCCTCGACAAGTCCGTCTTCTTAGCTCGCGTTCAACGCCGAAATACCTGAAGCGACGCGCCGGGTGCGCGCGTCCAGGCTAAATGCGCCGGCACCGAAGTAGGTGATCTGCAGGAGGCCACCCGCCATCATCACGTTCTTCAGGAAGTGAATCATCTGGTTTTGATCCGCGAAGTTGTGGTGAAAGAAAATCGCAGTCACCACACAGAACACCGCCATCGCCAGCGCCACGGCGCGAGCCCTGTAGCCCGACAGCAGCAGCAGGCCGCCGCCCAGTTCGATCAGCACGGAAACAACGAACGCGAGTGGCGGCACGGGCAGACCCATGGCCGCAATATAGCCAACCGTTGCACCGTACGCCGCGAGTTTGCCCAGCCCGCTCATGACAAACGGCCCACCAATCAAGATACGACCCAACAGCGGAAGAAATTTAAAACGTTCCATTACGATCTCCAGAAATGAATTTGCGTAGGTGGATAACGAAAAAGGGAATCAGCCGGCGTCCACCATCACCAGCTCAGAATCTTCAAGAGCGGAAATCTGCGCCGCAGCGACCTTCGTGATCGCCACGCCGTCTAGCGGCCCAACGGGCTCGCCATTCACTTCGATGCGTCCCGAGGCCACGACGAGATAGGCACGACGCGCCGGGCTCAACTCGTATCGAACGCTTTCGCCTGCCTTAAGCATCGCGCCAAGCACACGCGCATCGGCGCGAATAGGCAGCGCACCTTCGTCGCTAGCGAACCCGCTGGCAAGGACTACGAAGCACCCCGATCGGTCGATTTTGGGAAACGGCTTGGTGTCCCATGCGGGTCGAGCACCGGCTTCACGAGGTAGAAGCCAGATCTGATAAAGCTTGAGCGGCACCTCGCCACGGTTGAACTCGGCGTGACGTATACCCGTGCCGGCGCTCATGACCTGGATATCGCCTGCGTGAATCGCGCCCTCGGATCCCAAGGTGTCTCGATGCCCTAGCAGGCCCTGGCGCACATAGGTGATGATCTCCATGTCACGGTGCCCGTGCATGGGGAAACCGCCGCCCACGGCGATCTCGTCGTCGTTCCAGACGATCAGGGGACCCAGGGCAGCGTGCGCGGGATTGCCGTCGGCGCTGACCACGAAATGATGTTTCGCGCGCAGCCAGTCGAGATCCGCCCTGTCCAATGATTCCCAACGCCGGTGTGTGAGCATGTCCGCCTCCGTTTCCCGCCACCGCCGCAACTGCGACGACGTTCGCCGCCTGTGCCACTCGCCGGATTCGGCACTGGTACAAGCGCTGAGGCAAATGCTATATTTGCAACGAACACGCGCATAGATCCCAGATCAGAACGCATCATTGCTGTGAATAGAACGATCAGGAGGAGTTGAACTCTGCCCATGAACGCAATCAGTGACCTCAATGATCTTCGGCTCTTCGCAGGGGTGGTCGAGCACGGGAGCTACACGGCGGCCGCGCGCAGCCTCGGCCTGCAGACGTCGAAACTCAGCCGGCGTATTCGCGCTTTGGAAGAAGAACTGGGTGTGCGCCTGCTCAATCGCACCAGCCGGAGCCTGTCCTTGACGGAAACCGGGCGCCAGTTCCACCAGCATTGCCTTGCGCTGGTGGCGGAAGCAAAGGCCGCCAAAGATATCGTGGACCGCACGCGCTCCAAGCCGCAGGGCACCGTTCGCATCGCCTGCGCCGTGGCCTTACTGGAGTCCGGTATCTCCACGATGATCGCGCGCTACATCCAGGACAACCCTGATGTCCAGGTCCTGCTGGATGCAACCAACCGCCGCGTGGATGTCGTCGAGGAAGGCCTGGACTTTGCGATCCGGGTCAGGCTTCCGCCGTTGGAGAATACGGATCTTGCGGTCCGCCAGTTGGGATTGTCGATCCGCATTCTGGTTGCCAGTCCTGCATTGGCGGCGCGCCATGCGGTGCCCAGTTCGATCGACTCCGTGAAGGAATGGCCCACCCTTTCCATGGCCAGCAATAGCGAGCGATTTGTCTGGGACCTGGTCGACTCTGAAGGGCGTGTGACATCGTGGGTGCACCAGCCACGCCTCGCGACCGACGACCTGGCCAGCCTTCGGGTTGCAGCGCTATCTGGCGTCGGCGTGGCAATGGTCCCCAGAGAACTGGTTGAGGCCGATATTCAGGCCGGCCGCCTGCAGCACCTGCTGCCAGGTTTGGCTAGCACGCCGGGCCTGGTCCACGCGATCTTCCCCACGCGCCGGGGCATGGTGCCGGCCGTCCGTCACCTGCTCGATGCACTCGTTGCGGGATTCGAAGATCTGAACCGGCAGCGCTAGAGCGGCCGGCGGCGGCGCGCGCCCGCATTTCGATGTGGATGTCGGCTGGACGGGAATCCGCCCGGCCGACTCGTTCGCGCGACTATGGTGCGAATTTGGCCGACGATCAGCCAAACAGCTTGTTTGCCGTCCGGGCGACCAGTTCGCCCTGGTGGCGTGCGCCGTCGAGATCAATTGCGCTCGGCTGGCGCTGACCTTGCGTACCGGCGATCGTCGTGGCGCCATACGGAGAACCGCCGACAACTTCGTCCAAAGTCATCTGCCCCGCGAAACTGTACGGCAGGCCGACAATGACCATGCCGAAGTGCAGAAGGTTGGTGATAACCGAAAACAACGTCACTTCCTGTCCGCCATGCTGGGTTCCGGTCGAAGTGAAGGCACCGCCTACCTTGCCGACCAGCGCGCCCTTCATCCACAAGCCGCCGGCCTGATCCAGGAATGCCGCTGTCTGCGACGCGATGCGCCCGAATCGGGTCGGCGTGCCGACAATAATGGCGTCGTAATCGGCAAGCTCGGCGATCACGGCAACCGGCGCCTTCTGGTCCAGCTTGAAGTGAGCGGCCTCGGCGACCTCTTGTGGCACGGTTTCCGGAATCCGCTTGATGTCGACCGTGGCGCCCGTGGAGCGCGCGCCTTCGGCGACGGCTTCCGCCATCGTTTCGATATGGCCATACGAGGAATAGTACAGAACCAGAACTTTGGACATTCTCGACCTCCTTCCTATATCTGCGGTGATACCGCGGGGGGGAATTAGCCAGTTTTGTGGTGACTGGCTGACCAGCCCGCATTAACGGGCCGGACATGATCGTGTTGCCGTGGCCTGTCAATTTACATGCAAATCCCGGTCTGCCATTCCGTCGGCGTCAAAAAAAGCCATCCAGACTCGTCATGTGGCGAGAAAGGTGCCGTCCACGGCCAGTTCAGCGCCCGTCACGAAGGACGACTGATCCGACAGAAGCCATACCGCAGCGGCCGCGATTTCCTTCGGTGAGCTGATACGCCCGACCGGGTGAGATGCTCACCGAGGCACGGTCCGGTCGGGCACGCCCAAGTGCAATCCTCAGCATGCAGCCACCCGCAAACAGGTTGACACGCCCCCGTCAGCATCCTAATATACAACTATGATGTACGCATTCACTATTGTTGAACGTACGGCAGAAGCCTGGCAGGAGACATCAAGGCTTTCAGGATCGCCATCATTTATTAAGGATTCCTTTCAATGAAAAGCATCTACTTTGAACGTCGTCAGAACGTAGGCCACATCGTATTGGCCAATCCTCCCGCGAATCTCATCGCGGCTGATTTCGCCGACAGTCTCGAGAACGCTGTCCGGGAAGCCAGCAAGACCGATATCCGCTCGCTCCTGATCCGTGCGGAAGGCCCCAACTTCAGCAATGGTGGCGACATCCTCGATTTCATCGACAAAGGTCTCAATGATTGGCGGACCTTCATATCGCAGATGCACTACACCTATCGGTCAATCGAAGCCCTCCAGATCCCGACCATTTCCGCGGTACGCGGCGCGGCGCTCGGTGGCGCGTTCGAGCTGGCGCTTGCTTGTGACTTCATCGTCGCAGCGGAGAACGCCACGTTCCGGTGCATTGAAGCGTCGGTTGGCACGGCGCCTGTCGCGGGCGGCGTGCAGCGTCTCGCGGAAAAAGCGGGGCGTGCGTACGCAGCACGTTACGTCATGCTAAGCGAGCCCATGTCCGGCACGACCGCCGGCCAACTCGGTGTTGCCGCCTTCGTCGTCAGCGACGACCAGGTCGAAAAAGTCGCCGAGGATCTCGCCATCAAGCTAGCCAACGGCCCTACGCGGTCGTATGGCGCCATTCGCGCCCTCCTCAAGGCATGGTCGAGCGGAGGCGTGGCCGGTGCTGACGCGCTGATCCTCGACCTCACCATGGCGCTGCACACCGCGGAGGACGCAAGGAAAGGGCGCACTGCCCGTGCAGAAGCCGTCATTCGTGGCGAGGAACCGGCTCCGGTCGCTTTTCTCGGCAAGTGAGCCTACAGGCAAGCCCATTGCACGGAAGATATTGATGAAGACGCTTTCCCACGAACGCGGAATACGTTCCCCAGAGCTGCTCGACAAAACCATTGGCGATGCATTCGACGCAGTCGCCAGCAAAATGGGCGACCACGTCGCGGTAGTCAGCCGGCATGAAGGGGTCCGGCTAAGCTACAGCGAACTTCGCGAAAAGTCGGACCGGCTTGCGGCTGCGCTTCTCGACTCAGGGCTCAAGCCGGGCGACCGGATCGGCATCTGGTCCCACACGAACATCGCCTGGCTGCTGTTGCAGTTAGCTACTGCAAAGGCCGGCTTGATACTCGTCAACATCAACCCAGCCTACAGGACCTCAGAGCTGGAGCATGCCCTCAACCTGGTGGCGTGCAAGGCCATCGTGACGATGGTCCGCTACCGCTCCAGCGAGTATCTGAACATGTTGCGGGAGCTCGGAAAAACCCGGTTGCCGAGCCTCGAGACGATCTGGTGGATCGACGAGGCCGACTGCCCGGACGAAGCTGGCGCCCAACGCTTCTCCGACCTGCTGCGCTTCGTCGCTGCAGACAGCGCATCGCTTCAGGACGCACGCCGTGCCGTACGCCCAGACGATGCCGTCAACATCCAGTTCACCAGCGGGACGACCGGGCTTCCGAAGGCCGCTACGTTGAGTCATCGCAACATCCTGAACAATGGTTTCTTCGTGGGCGAGTGCATGAAGCTCACCCACGTGGATCGCGTATGCGTCCCGGTTCCGATGTATCACTGCTTCGGCATGGTGATGGGCAATCTGGCTTGCCTGACCCACGGTTCGACGATTGTCTACCCTGCGGAGCGCTTTGATGCCGAAGCCGTTCTGGAAACCGTACAGGCGGAAAAATGCACCGCACTGTACGGGGTGCCGACCATGTTCATCGCTGCACTCAACCACCCGCGCTTTGCGGAGTTCGATATGAGCAGCCTGCGCACCGGCATCATGGCCGGTTCGCCTTGCCCTATCGAAATCATGAAGCGGGTTGTCGGCGAAATGCATCTGTCCGAGATCACGATCGCTTACGGCATGACCGAAACGAGCCCGGTGAGCTGCCAGAGCATGACGGATACCCCGGTCGAGAAGCGGGTATCCACGGTAGGTCAGGTGTTGCCTCACCTCGAGATCAAGATTGTCGACCCGCTGACCGGCCAGACCGTGGAGCGTGGTCTTCCTGGCGAACTCTGCACGCGTGGCTACTCGGTCATGCTTGGATACTGGAATCAGCCCGACCGGACGCGCGACGCAATCGATGCCGAGGGCTGGATGCACTCGGGCGATCTCGCCACGATGGGTTCGGACGGCTACGTCAACATCGTCGGACGAATCAAGGACATGGTCATTCGCGGCGGTGAAAACCTTTATCCGCGTGAGATCGAAGAGTTTCTGTACACCTGCCCGGGTGTTCTCGACGTACAGGTGGTCGGCGTGCCGGACACGCATTTCGGCGAAGAACTCTGCGCATGGATCGTCGTCAGGGAGGGAACGGCTCTGGATGACGCCGCAGTCCGCGACTTCTGCAAAGGTCGGATAGCGCACTACAAGGTCCCCAAATACATCCGCTTTGTCGACTCGTTTCCGACCACCGTGACAGGAAAAATCCAGAAGTACCTGATTCGCAAAATCATGAGCGACGAGCTTGGACTGAACGAACAACACACAGCGTGACGCTTGCCAGTTAGTAACCCACATCAATTGCGCTACCACCATTTACCGGAGTGCTGCCATGGCAGAAGTTGACATACAAACCGTCTATTTTGTCGCGAAAGATATGGCCAGATTGGAAGATTTCTATGGATCGGCGCTGGGGATACCTGTCCAGTTCCGCGACGAGAACAAGTGGACTCAATTCCGCCTGCAGCGCAGTGCATTCGCACTGAGTTCGGCAGAGGAAGCGGCACAAGGCGCCGTCGGGGCCGTCCCTGTCTTCCAGATTGCCGGGGAGGCTCAGGACGAGGTGCGGCAGAAAATCCTCTCTGCGGGCGGACAGCTCCTCGCGCAACGAGACATGGGAACACACGGCGTCGTCGCCACCTACAAGGATCCAGAAGAGAACGTCTTCCAGGTCTTCAGAAAATCTTCGGCTCGTTAAGTCAGAAGCTCACTCTTTCGCACCTTACTGGAGAATCAATGAAATTCGGTATATTTGATCAAAACGATCGCAATGGTCTGCCTATTCATAAGCAGTACGAAGATAGAATGCAGATCATCGAGCTTTACGACAGGCTCGGCTTCCATTGCTATCACATGTCGGAACACCATGCGACCACGCTGAGCGCGTGCCCGTCGCAAAGCGTGTTTCTTGCCGCTGCCGCGCAGCGCACTGAGAAGCTGCGCCTGTCGCCGCTGGTCTACATCCTCCCGATCCACCACCCCGTGCGTCTTGCTGAAGAAATTTGCATGCTCGACAATCTGAGCGGCGGCCGCCTGGAGTATGGCGTGGGGCGAGGCGCGTCGCCCCACGAAATCGAGGCGCTCGGTATCGATCCGTCCACGGCTCAGGCCAGATACGTCGAGTCGTATGAAATCATCAAGCGGTACTTGAGCTCGGATACCCTCAACTATCAGGGGACGTTCTGGCAATTCAACGACATGCCGATCGAACTCAAGCCGTTACAGACCCCGCCTCCGACCTGGTACGCGATGGCGTCGCCGGAGTCGACGGTATGGCCGGCGCAAGAGAAGATGAACATCGTGTGCGGCGGCCCGGTCCAGCGCGTCAGAGCAATCGCCGATCGATATCGCGAAGAATTCACAAAACGGCATCCGTCCGCCGCTGAACCACTCATCGGCGTGAATCGCTACATCGTTGTCGCGGAAACGGACCAGGAGGCCATGGAAATTGCCTCGCGCGCATGGTCGGTCTTCTATCCGAATTTTTTCAAACTCTGGAAGAAGCACGGAACGCAACCGGTCAACCAAAAGCTTCCGCCGACGATCGAGCCGCTCGTGGAATCGGGCCTCGCTGTAGTAGGCCGGCCGGAAACCGTCCGCGAAAAGCTGCTGCAGCAGGCACACGATGGCGCTTTCAACTATCTCATCGGAACGTTCATGTTCGGCAACATGTCCGTTTCAGAAGCGAAGACATCTATCGGCCTGTTTCACGAGTCCGTCATGCCGGCGTTCAGCGAGTCGCAAAGGGTTCTGTCATGAGCGGAAGCACTTCGTTAGACGAGGAACGTTCTGCAATCAGGACGTTCGACAAACGTCAGCTGAGAGATGTACTCGGGTCCTTTGTAACCGGTGTCACCGTGGTCACCACCGTCGACGCAGAGGGGAAGATGCACGGCCTCACTGCCAATTCGTTTTCCTCAGTATCACTGGACCCGCCTCTCGTTTTATGGAGCCAGGCTACATCTGCGGGCAGCCATTTGGCGTTCAAGGATGCAGAGAGATTCACCATCAACATTCTTGCTGAGGACCAACACGCCGTCGCCAACCACTTTGCGACCCGGTCGCAGGACAAATTCTCCGGCATCGACTATGACCTTGGTGTAGACGGCCTGCCGCTACTGCGCGATTGCAGCGCGTGGCTGGAGTGCAAGGTCGTCTCCCGCTATCCAGGCGGAGACCATGTGATTTATGTAGGGTCGGTAGATTGCATTCGCCAGAGCGCGCGACGTCCCCTGGTATTTGGTGGCGGACAGTATCTGGTCGCGGACCCGCACGACCTCGGCATCGCGTCAGTCGGAACCGAGGGTGCGATGAAATCGCGGCCCCATGCTGTCCGGCTCGCCAGCCGCGCCATGCTGCGCCTCGCGCGCAAACTGGACAAGACACTTGCGCTGGTAGCGTGGGGCAATCACGGTCCCACGGTGATCGCGTGGCAGGCCGCAACCACGCCCGTCGCCGCTGATCTGCCGCTGGGGCTTGTGCTGCCGGTGACATCCTCCGCTTCGGGTTTGGCTCTCGCGGCGTTTCTTCCGCCCGAAGCGGTCGATCGCTTCGTGACGGCGGAGCTGCGTGACAACGGCCGACAAGCGTCTGGTGAAGCACCCCTCACCGCGGAAACACTCGCAAACGTACTTGAATCCGTAAGGACTTCTCATGCCGCGACGAGGCGGCCAGGGCCGTTTTATGACGATCGTGTGCTCGCCAACGCCATCAGCGTGCCCATTCTTTCCCCAAGCGGACTGGCCGTGCTGGCTCTGACGGCCATCGGCCCCGCAGAGGATTT
>Ga0302234_10001925_pt1 | contig 13846 bp, 12 predicted proteins | sample II_Palsa_N3_2_FD_193576 | JGI IMG/M metagenome (GOLD analysis project Ga0302234, IMG submission 193576) | Peat permafrost microbial communities from Stordalen Mire near Abisko, Sweden - II_Palsa_N3_2 | ecosystem: Environmental > Terrestrial > Soil > Palsa > Peat permafrost | place: Sweden... | reverse complement strand
CGATACGCCGCCTTCCACGTGTGATGCAGCGTCGTATAAGGACCGACGTGGGTGAAAACGGCATAACGGCCGCTTGCGATCGGTTGCCAGTTCAGCGTGCCGGAAAGCGGCAGGCCGTCCGGTTGCTCGCACTGCCCGCTGCCTGTGGCCATGGAATAACCGAACACCAGGCCGGCGATAAAGCGGCAGTGTGGATCGTCAGGACCTTTGGGGTCGTCAGGAACCACGCTCATGTAACTCCGCACCTGATCGTGAACACCCGCGCCGTTCACCGCCTGCATCAACTCGCCAAACGCTTGTTGCGCTGCGCGCATCATGTTGTTGTCGACCATGCCGCGCCCTGTGGCAGTCAGGGCGACAATGCCCTCGGGCAAGTGGGTCATTCGAGAGACTTGCATAGCATTGGCTCCTATAAAAACGGAATCGGGTTCACGAAAGAGTGGAAAGATGTCCTTCCACGCGAGGACATTGCCTCGACGCATTGCCGTCGGCGTGGTGTCGAGATCACGGCGCATGGCTTTGGCGAGTGCCTGTGCGGACTCGTAGCCCACCGTCAACGCAATATCCGATACCGGTTCGTGGCCGCTGACCAGCAGCGCACAGGCGCGTCGAAGCCGCAGCAAGGTCACGTAGTTCGCCACAGTGCAGCCGGTATAAGCGCGGAACACCCGATGAAAATGATGGCCCGACATGGCGGCGCAATCGGCGAGCGTGTCGGCGGTCAGCGGTTCATCGAGATGACTCTCTGCATGAGCCAGCGCGCGAGCAATCAACTCGGCGTGGCGATCGGATGTCGGTCTGGAAATAGGCGGCGGCATGGACGCCATTGTAGAAGGCGATGCCCGTGCGGCACGTGTCCCATCGTGCTCGATGCAGGTCGTTCGCGCGGGCACCCCGGGGTTGGTGATCCCCGTTCTCGAGGTGTGGACCGAGCGCATTTTCTCCGGCCGCTGCGCCGCTGACCAAAGCGAGGCAGCGCCTCAAATCCGAGCTACATCAAGCGCTTAGGTCACCGCCAGACACGTTATCCACAGGGTTCTCAACATAAACGGTGAATAACCTGCGCAACGGTTTCGCTTCATCGTTTCGCGGCGCGAATACGTTGCGCCGGACTAGACCGGAATTGGAAAATGCACGCCGGCCCGCTGGGCCGCGTTCACGATATGCGCTTCGATGGCGCGCCCGGCGTGCTCGCTGTCGCGCGCCTTCAATGCTTCCACAATGGCCAGATGCTCGTGGTACGTCGACAGCACCAGTTCCCGCCGATAAAACGGCAAGCGCTGGCTCTCTTTCATGATGTCCGCGCTGCCGCGCAGGATCGATTCAATGGCCGTATTGCCCGCGAGGCTCACGATCCGCATATGGAACGCGAAGTCGAGTTGCGCCGCTTCGTCGAGTTCGGCGCAGGTCAACGCGCTTTGCAGCGAGTCGAGGTTGTCCTGCAGCCAGACGATATCCGCATCGCCAATAGCCGGCGCAGCCAACCGTGCGACGAAACCCTCGAGCGCGAAGCGCATCTGATAGGTATCGGGCAGCGACGCCTGATCGGCGAAACGCCAAGCGTGCGCACCGGCTGCCTCCGCGCTGTTCACATACACGCCCTTGCCGGGACGAATATTCAGCATCCCGAGCGCTTCGAGCGTGGACAGCGCTTCACGCAACGAGGCGCGGCTGATTGCCAGTTCCTCCGACAACTGCCGTTGCGCCGGCAGCAGACTTCCCACCGGATAAACGCTCGTCTCGATGCGCTCACGAATAGTCGCGATGGCGACATCGGTCACGGTATGCGGAAGATTTTTCATAGGACGGTTAAGAGTGGCGCGGTCTGACCGCCATTGTAGGCGCGACACCGCCAAGCGTCTGCTTCATCACGATTTTTCTGACGATCAACACCCCGAAAACCCGGGTAAACCGGTATCAAACGGATCTTGACTCCACTATATCGGCTTTCTAATATTCCTTATCAGCAACTGGTCGGACCAGTCTGAACAGTTAGCATGGTCATCATCCCGTGCCGTGCGACACCGAGGAGAACCACTGTGTTGAGATTTCTTAATTCCCTGTTTGGGCGGGTCGTGATCGCGCTGGTCGCGGGCATTGTGATCGGCGCGGTGTTTCCCCATTTCGCGCAAACGCTGAGGCCGCTCGGCGACGGTTTCCTCAAGCTCATCAAGATGGTGATCGGACCGATCGTGTTCTGCGTGGTCGTCTCGGGCATGGCAAGCGCGGGTAACTTGAAGAAAGTCGGGCGCGTCGGGCTGAAGTCAGTCATCTATTTCGAGGTGATGACCACGCTCGCGCTCGTGATCGGCGCGTTGCTCGCGTATGCAACCCGGCCGGGCGTGGGCATGAATATCGACCTGCATACGCTCGACGCCGGTTCGCTCGCCACCTATACTGAACACGCGAAAAACCTGAAAGACACGGCCGGCTTCCTGCTCAAGATCATCCCCGATACCGCCACCGACGCCTTCGCGAAGGGCGACATCCTGCAGGTTCTCGTGTTCTCCGTGCTGTTCGGCGCGGCGCTCTCGTTGCTTGGCGAGAAGGCGCAGCGCGTGACGAGTCTTATCGATGAACTCTCGCACGTGTTTTTTCGCATCATGGGTTTCATCATCAAACTCGCGCCGCTCGGCGTGCTCGGTGCGATTGCGTTCACGACCGGGACCTATGGTGTCGAGTCGCTCAAGCAACTTGGCATGCTGGTGATCGTGTTCTACGCCAGTTGCTTCCTGTTCGTCTTCGTCGTGCTCGGCGTGGTGATGCGGCTCACCGGCTTCAGCATCTTCAAGCTCGTGCGTTATCTGCGCGAGGAACTGCTGATCGTGCTCGGCACCGCTTCGTCGGACGCTGTGCTGCCGCAGATCATGCGCAAGCTCGAATGGATGGGCGTGAAGGATTCCACCGTCGGCCTCGTGATCCCGACCGGTTATTCGTTCAACCTCGACGGTTTTTCGATCTATCTCACGCTCGCCGTCATCTTCATCGCACAGGCCACCAACACGCCGCTGTCGATCCACGACCTGATCGTGGTCGTACTGGTGTCGCTGGTGACATCGAAGGGCGCGCATGGCATTCCTGGCTCGGCCATCGTGATCCTTGCCGCCACGCTTTCCGCGATCCCCGCCATTCCCGTGCTCGGCCTTGTGCTGATTCTGCCGGTGGACTGGTTCGTGGGCATTGCGCGCGCCGTCACCAACCTGATCGGCAACTGCGTCGCGACGGTGGTCGTGGCCGTGTGGGAAAAGGATATTGACCGTGTCCGCGCCACACGTGTACTCAATCAGGATGCCGAACTGCTTTTCGTCCCGGCCGATCACGCCGGCACAAGTCACGGCCACGAACCCGCGCCCGCTCTCTAATCGCGTGCTCTTCGTCGCCATCCCCTGAATCGTTTTAAAGGAAACCACCTCATGGCCAGTCCCGTTCTCGACCCTAATGCTCCGGCGTTTACCCGCCGCTTCATGAACCTCGCCGATCCGCGTCTCGGCGCGACAGCGCTCTTCGCCAGCGACGAATTCTTCGCGCCCAAGGAGCGCATGCTCGACCCGCAGCCGGCCGTGTTCATCCCCGGCAAGTACGACGACAACGGCAAGTGGATGGACGGCTGGGAAACGCGCCGCAAGCGCACTACTGGCTACGACTTCTGCATCGTCAAGCTGGCGCGGCCGGGCACCATTCACGGCATCGACCTGGATACGAGCCACTTCACCGGAAACTTCCCGCCGGCAGCGTCAATCGATGCCTGCACGAGCGACAGCGCCGCGCCGCAAGGCGACGCCGACTGGCGCGAGATCGTGCCGGCGATGACGCTGCAGGGCAACCAACACCACTATCTCCCCATTGCCGATACCCGTGCCTACACGCACCTGCGCGTGAATATCTACCCGGACGGCGGCATCGCGCGCCTGCGGGTATATGGCCAGCCGAAGGTGGACTGGACGCGCGTTGAACGCGGGTCGCGAGTCGATCTTGCAGCCATCGAAAACGGCGCTTATCTGGTGGCGGCGAACAACCAGCATTTCGGACCGGCATCGCAGATGCTGATGCCCGGACGCGGCGTGGACATGGGCGACGGCTGGGAGACGCGACGCCGCCGTGAGCCCGGCAACGACTGGGCGATCGTCGCGCTGGCGCACCCCGGCGTGATCCACGCGATCGAAGTCGATACCGCCCACTTCAAGGGCAATTTCCCCGATGGCTGTTCGCTGCAGGCAGCACGTGTTACGGGCGGCACGGATGAATCGCTCGTTACGCAGGCCATGTTCTGGCCGGTTTTGCTGCAGCAACAGAAACTGTCGGCGGACAATATTCATCGATTCGAAAGCGAAGTGGCCGCGCTTGGGCCCGTCACGCACGTTCGCTTCAACATGTTCCCGGACGGCGGCGTGTCGCGCTTGCGCCTGTTCGGTGCGGTCGAGTAAGCAGTCATGCAGACGCTTACGCTCCAACCTCTGACGCGCGCGGCGTTCGAGCCTTTCGGCGATGTAATCGAACTCGACGGCGCGCAGCATTTCCCGATCAACGGCGGCGCCACCGAGCGCTTCCACGATCTGGCGCGCGTGGATGTTGGCGCGGACGAGGGAGGCCGGCCGCTCATTAACGTGTTCCGAGGTCAGCCGCGCGTTCAACCGGTCGAGATCTCGATGATGGAGCGTCACCCGCTCGGGAGCCAGGCGTTCCTGCCGCTCGGCGCGGTGTCATATCTCGTGGTGGTCGCGCCGGCAGGTGAATTCGATGCGTCGAAACTGCGCGCGTTTTTCACGCGTGGCTGGCAGGGCGTGAATTATGCGCGGGGCGTCTGGCATCATCCGCTGATCGTGCTGGATGTGGCGGCGGACTTTATCGTGATCGATCGTGGTGGGAAGGAGGCGAATTGTGAGGAAACCTATCTATTGGAGAGCCTGCGGCTGGTAGAGGGTGATCTCGTTTATTCGTCAGTCGCGTGAAGGCTGATCACCGGGCCATGTTGCTTTTGTTCGCGCAGCATGGCCCGGCTTCAAATCCATGATGTTGCTGGCGTCCGCCAGCCGATAAGCGCAGCGCCTGGAGCACTAGGGCTGCGTGACGGCGAATAGGCCTTCTTGCCCGGCATCCCGGTCCGGCGCATCCGAAACGCCCGGCGCCGCGCTGGCGCACACCCGGTTGCGCCCGGCGTTCTTCGCGCGATACAACTGCGCATCAGCGGCACCCACCAAACTTTCCTCGGTCACGAAACCTGATTCGCCCGCGCAATTCACCGCCACGACACCGAAGCTCGCAGTTGAACGCACTTCGCGTCCATCCCACGCGCGCGTGGTCGTCAGCTCGAACGATTGGCGCATGCGCTCGGCGAGCACCGTCGCGCCGGCGAGATCCGTTTGCGGAAGCAGCAACAGGAATTCCTCGCCGCCATAGCGAACCACGCTGTCGACCCGGTGCCGTGTGTGCGCAAGCAGCATGGCAGCGAAAGTCCGCAAGACTGCGTCGCCTGCGGGGTGCCCGTAGGTATCGTTGATCTGCTTGAAGTAGTCGATGTCGCACAGGATGACCGCGAGCTTGAGCTTGTATCGGCGGGTGCGCTGGAGTTCCGCGTCGAACAGCACATCGGTCAGATACCGCCGGTTGAAGCAGCCGGTGAGATAGTCGCGAACCGAGAGGTTGCGCAACAAGGCGTGCTGGCAGAATTCATCGCGGACCAGGCGATTGTGGCGGCGAGCGGTGACATAACCGAGCACGTTGGTGAAGGCCAGCAGCATGGACGACGTCAGCAACGACGACGAGTCGAGCGTCTGCGATACCGCGCAAATAGCGATAAACGCGATGGTCGCGGCCAGCGATATGAGCAAAGCCCAGAGCAGCTTGTTCTGAATGAAGTTGTACACCACGATCAGCAGAATGCACATGGACATGCAGTGCGCCGCCATTCCGGTGGGCCGAAGCCAGGTGATCAACATGAAGGCACTGAAGCCGACCACTTCGAACGCGCTCGCGGCCGCGCGCACGGAGGCGAGGGAAACCTTCGGAAAGCTTACGACGCGCAAGCTGACCGCGCCCGTCAACGCAACGCAGCAGCGCGCCAGGAAAAGCACGAAGGTTGTACGCGAATAACCGAGGGCGGCTATGTCGGTAATCGCGAAAGCGACGTAAAACAGGGTGCAGAAGACGAGCGTCCGCATCAGGGAGGTATGGTTTGCGATCCGATGATGGCGCTGAAACTCTTTTTCCACTGACGCGTCTTCGAACTCGGACCATAGACGGTCAAGTTTGAAATTCGTCTCTGCGTCGAAGCGTGGAATTTCGATTGGTTCTGCCATCGCTCGCCATGTCTGATGTCGCCGTTGGGGCAACATGATAAGTCATTTTGGGTGTCGGACCCGGGGCGCCTGGGTTTCGAAGAAACGCCATGTTGGGGGCATAAGCGGGCACCCGTAGGTCGAAAGCGCGGTGCGAAGAGGACGAGTCTGACCTTACATCGAGGCCAGCGCCGCTATCGTGTCACGCAACCACACGTGCGCCGGATCGGCCTGACTGCGAGGCGGCCACGCTGCGAACAGCGTAAAACCGCGTGCCTCGAACGGTAGTTCGAAGATATCGAGGCGTTCCCGATAACGCTCGGCAAAGCGGGCGGGCAGCGTCGAAACATAGTCCGTGCGTGCCAGCAATTCGGGCACGAGCGTGAAATGCTGCACCGACAATACAACCCGGCGCGTACGTCCCAGCGCGTCCAGGTGTTCGTCCATGAAGCCATGAAAACTGCCCCCGCTCGTCGACACCAGCACGTGGTTCAACGCGCAATACGTATCGAGATCGAGCGGAGCAGTACCGCGTGGATGCCCCTTGCGCTGGACGACGACAAAACGCTCATCGAAGAGTTTGCGGGCTTTCATCGACGCTGGGACCATCCGCTCCGAGCCCAGCAGCAAATCGATTTCACCGCGCTCAAGCCGGGTCGCCATCGACGGCTGGTCGGCCACGACAAACGCGATCCGTACGCCCGGCCCGGCCAGCGTCGGTAGCTGCTCCATCATTGGCTGGCCCAGTACAGCAGTGGCGTTGTCGTTCGCGGCAATGACAAAGCTGCGGTGGTCCGTACGCGGATCGAAGGAGGGTTGATAGCGCACGACCGCTTCGAGATTCTTCAATGCCAGGTGCAGCGGCTCCATCAATTCGAGCGCCCGCGTGCTGCGGGTCATGCCCCGGCCGGTCTCGGCGGGAATCAGCAGCGGATCGCCGAAGATCTGCCGCAGCCGCGCAAGCTGGGTCGATACAGCCGGTTGCGTCAGGTGCAGCCGAAGCGCTGCGCGCGTGACGTTTGATTCGGCCAGCAACGCGTCGAGTGACACCAGCAGATTCAAGTCGATACCGCGAAGATCAATCATGTTGATAGGTCGCATTCTATTAATTGATTTCAAGAATACGTACCCGGCACCTAGAGTTCAACTGTCCAACCGACCTTAAGGGGAATACAGATGAAAGCCTGGATGCTCGATGAACCCGGTACGCCGCTGGCGCTGCGCGACGTTGCACAACCCGCGCCGCGCCGCAACGCGGTGGCAGTCCGGATGGAAGCGGTGCCGCTGCTCAGCTACACGCGCGCTCACGTTGAAGGCAAGTTGCCGTATGCGTATCCACCGGGGCCGTTTTCGCCGGGGACAAATGGCGTTGGCCGCGTGGAAGCGGTCGGCGAGGGCGTGATGTCGTTTCACGTGGGTCAGCGCGTCGCGGTGAACCCGTACTGGATTGCCAACGAAACGACACGCGAACCGGCGCAGGTGCTGATCGCGCTGACCGGCCTTGGCGCCGACAGCGCGCCGATGCTCGCCGAATTTCCACATGGCACCTTGCGCGAAGTAGCGGAATTCCCGGCATCGACGCTGATTCCGCTCGATGGGCTCGACGATCTCCCGGCCGAGCGCCTCGCGATCCTGGGCAAGTTTGCAGTCCCGTTCGGCGGGTTGCGGCGCGGACGGCTGGCGGCGGGCGAAACTGTGATTGTCAATGGTGCGACCGGTTATTTCGGCTCGGCCGCGGTCCTCGTCGCATTGGCGATGGGCGCGAGCAGGGTGGTTGCGCTCGGCAGGCGCGCCCAGCCGCTGCAAACGCTGGTGGAACTCGGACGAGGCCGCGTTGTGCCGGTCGTGCTTTCGGGCGACGCGGCGCACGATGTAACGGCCATTCGTGCGGCGGCGGGTGCCGGCGCAGACCTGGCTTTCGATATGGTCGGCAATGCAACCGATGCCAACGCCACGCTCGCTACGTTAAGAAGCCTGCGCCGCGCCGGGCGCCTTGTGCTGATGGGCAGCATGCTGGTGGACTTGCCGATTCCCTATTCCGAGATGCTGCTGAACAACTGGGAGTTGATCGGCCACTTCATGTACACGCCCGCGGATTATCTCGCGCTGGTTGCGCTGGCCGCATCGCGCCAGTTGCCGCTCGCATCCGTCGAACTGAAGACGTTTCCATTCGCGGCACTGGAAGCGGCTATTGATGAAGCCGGCCGCATGTCGGGCCTGCAATGCACTGTGGTCTGCGGTGACTCGCCGCAAGCGTGGGCTGAGAAAGAGGGGGACGACGCCGTTTAGTACAGGTCGGTCTTGAGACGTCCGGGCAGTGCACGATCGTAGGCGCTGCCGTCGAAACTGGCATCGCTTACGTTCTGCAGCATGGCGCCGGCTGACGGCAAGCTCGAGCGGTCGACATGTTTCTCGCCGTTCCACAGGTCCGATCTCACGACCGCCTTCGAACAATGGAAATACACGGACTCCACATGCACGAGGATCACCGTGCGTGGCAGTTTCCCGTTGACGCTGAATAAAGCGAGCAGTTCGCTGTCGTCGGCAATCGATGCCCGGCCGTTCACACGCATCATTTCTCCCACGCCCGGCACGAGAAACAGCAAGGCCACGCGCGGGTCGTGCACGAGGTTCCTGAGGGTATCGATACGGTTATTGCCCGGGCGGTCCGGAATGGCCAGCGTATGTGCATCGAGGATCCGGACGAAGCCCATTGCATCGCCTTTAGGCGAGCAGTCGAGCCCGTCCTCTCCTGCCGACGCCAGCATCACGAACGGCGACGCAACGATAAACGCAGCGTAGTCGTCGCTGATGAACGAAATCTCTTTGCGCACCGAACGCTCGTTCGGCTTGCCGTAGATATCTTCCAGTTGCTCGACGCTCGTCAACATGCTTCGCTCCTTCAATGACCGGGGTTCAACCCATACATTAGCAGGCCCGGCTGAAGGTAACGTGACCAGTGCGGCGTGACAGGGACGGGATCTAGCCCTGTCTGCGTGACGACCGGCGCCGCTTCCGGCGAGGCCAGGTACTCAAGCAGCGCTTTCGCTTCAGCCGGATGTTGTGCGCCTACTGGAATGCCGGCGGCGAATCGCGTAATCGATTGCACGGACGTGGGAATCTTGCCGACGAACGTTATGCCCGGTACGGGCAGCAGCTCACTCACTTGCTGGAAGCCGAGTTCGTAGTCGCCGTTGGCCACCACCGACGCCACCGGAATCTTCGGCACCATCGTTGCCTTCGACCGAATCTGGTCCTCTATGCCAAGGCGCTTGAACAACTCGTTCTGGATGTAGACGCCGCTTGCGCTGTCGGAATAGGCAACCGACTTCGCGTGCTGCAGCGTCGCCTTCAACGCTGCCACCGTACCGATATCCGGCTTCGGCGCACCGGCGCGCACGACCATGCCGATAGCCGAATCGGCGAGTTCCACGCGCGAGCCCGGAATCACCTTGCCTTGTTTGATGAGGTCGTCGAGCGCGTAGCCGACCATGATCACCACGTCCGCCGGTTCGCCCCGGGCCAGCCGGTTCGGGATCGCTTCGGGCGCTTTGCCCATCGACGGGCCAAGGGCGGTGTCGAGGGTATTGCCGCTTGCCGCAGCGAATTTTGGCCCGAGGATTTTATAGGCTGCCGTGAATCCGCCTGAGCTCATGACATGCAATTCGGCGGCATTCACGCTGGTCGCGGTAGTCGCGGCTGCAACGCCGCCGATGAGCGCGAATGCGGAAAGCTTCAGCAAGAACGATTTCATGGATGACCGTAAAGAGTGGATGAGTCGATAACGTTTGCGCCGACGAAGTTTAAACGTATCGAGGGCGAGGGTCGTTAGGGAACACCCCGTGTTATTCGGCACAGAATGACGCGCAAACCTAGCCTGACGATTAACTTACCGTGAAAGCAAACGTTGTACTTTCAACGCCCCTGGACATGTATGCCGGGGCTGTCTGGTTGAACTGTTAAATACTGAAAACTGCGTCAAATAGCGCGGTGATTGGCGTTAGAGTGCGTCATCGAAAGACATTTTTGGTTTGTCCTTCGGTAAATAATATCAGTGGGAAAAAACATGCCCGGCGCCGCGCGCCGAGGGATGAGAACCCATGAAGGCGAATCGTATTATTCAGCGCTGAGAGGCTGGTTCGCCGCGCACAAGACGTCAGTTTTCGGGGATATCAAGTGAATACCAAAATGCCATACCAGGGAAATCGTGCGTCGATAATAATCGACGCGGAAATAGTCCATATTGAAGCGATCATGTCTCGTTGTCTCGCGATGGGAGCCGATGGCGCGATTTTTCGCGCGAACTATTGGCGCAACCGTTTATTGACACTGCGCGATTCCGGTCTCAGCCATACGCAGGACGTCGCGGTGCAATCGCTTTTAAGCGATCTCGTGGAGTGTCACTAGACCAGGGTGCTTTGAATGTTGAATAAATCCAGTGGCGGCCCGCTTGCGTGGAAGTCGAAGATCCGGCCGCAACAATCGGCCGACAGCTTGCGTTATGTGACGCTGGATCTCGCGTCGGATTCGCATGCTCGTGCGGCAATCGAGGCTTATGCTGATTCGTGCGCCGCCGAGTTACCGTGGTTGGCGCATATTCTACGGGCACGACTGGAGAGATTAAACCGTTCGGTAGACCGCGTTCAGGATCGGTTTCCAGGACTTCAAGCGGGACTTCAGGAAGATGAGGCCGCTCCAATGCCGCTGACTTATTGCGAACAGACGGCGCGGCGATTGATGGCTTTTGCGTGTATGTGCGCGCGAGCACGTGAGGATTACTCGGATGCGGCGTGGGATCACGTCATGAAAAGCTTTGACCGGATGCTGATTCAAATGCGCTGATTTCGCATAAAAAAGTATAATAAAAATACAAAATAATCTGCCACCGGCATTCGGCACCCAAGCAAAATAAATGACAAAGCCGTCTTGACTATTTAACGGGATATCAGGCAATGCGGATTTGCGTGCTGGACGACGACCTGAGCCAGACGGCGTTCGTGGCTCAGACACTGACGGCGGCCGGGCACTTCTGCCAGGTTTTCACCGAGGGCAAGAGCCTGATCCATGAGCTGAGGCGTCAGCCGTACGATCTGCTGCTGCTCGACTGGAACATGCCGGAAATGCCGGGCGACGTCGTGCTGAAGTGGGTCAGGCAAAACCTCACCACGAACCTGCCGGTCCTCTTCCTGACGAGCCGCAGCGTTGAAACCGACATTGTCCAGATGCTTAATGCCGGCGCCGACGACTACATCCTCAAGCCGGTGTCGCGGCCTGTGCTGCTCGCCCGGGTGGAAGCGTTGCTACGGCGGATCTACATGCACCAGAACGAGGTGACCGAAGAAACCTACGGCATCTATCGATTCGATCTGACCACCCAGACCGCACTGGTCAGCGACACCCCGGCCGTGCTGACGCAGAAGGAATTCGAGCTTGCGCTGCTGCTCTTTCGCAACCTGTCACGGCCGCTGTCACGCACGCATATCCGCGAATCGGTGTGGCGGCAGGACGTTGATATCCCGTCGCGCACAATCGATACACATGTCTCGCAGATTCGCTCCAAGCTGGTGTTGCGACCGCAAAACGGTTACCGCATAACACCCATCTATAGCTACGGCTATCGGCTGGAAAAAGTGGGGAATGAATCGCCGTGAACGGGTTCCATAAAAACAGGCGCGGTCTGGACGCTTCAAGGGCGGTGGCCGGTGTTATCGCGATTGTCTGCTCGATCCAGCCCGTCTACGCCAAACGCATGCCGCCGCAGGACATGACGCCGTACGTGGTGCGGGCGGACGATTCGCTCTACGCGCTCGCCGACCGCTATATGCAGAGTCCTTCCGACTGGCGGCTGTTGCGCGACATCAATCACGTTGCGAATCCGCGGCACCTGCAGGTCAACGCCCATCTCTCAATGCCCACCGCGCGGCTCAGGCAGACATTGCTGACGGCCCGAGTGGTAGCGGTGCGCGGCAGTGTCGACAAGCTCGGCACGGCGGGCGCGCCGGCCACGCCGGTTAGTGCGGGAACGCTGCTGATGGAAGGCGATGAAATCAGCACCGGCCGCGACGCGTTCGTTTCCATGCTGCTACCCGATGGCTCGCATGTCGTGTTGCCGTCGAGCAGCCGGATCCAGATCGGACGCTTGCGGACCACGCTGCTGACCGGCGCGGTCGACCGGCAGTTCGACCTGAAGCAAGGCGAGGTCACGACCGACGTCACGCCGTTCAAGAACCCGCGCGATTCGTTCCGGGTCATTACGCCGTCTGTGGTGGCCGGTGTGCGGGGCACGCGCTTCCGGGTGAATTACCTGGCAGCGCAAGATGCGACCACCGTCGAGGTGCTGGCAGGCAAGATCGGCGTGGATGGGGCAGGGGCTGACGGAGCGGTCAATGGCACGTCTGCCCCGCAGCCGGTGCAGGGCGGCGCGCAGACGCTCGTGCTGGCCGGCTACGGCAACCTGACGCGCACGGGCGATGCCGCCGGCGCATCGGTACGGCTGCTTGACCCGCCAGACATTGTGGATCCGGGCAAGTTGCAGCGCGCCCCGCAAGTCAGCTTCGACCTGACGCCGGTCGACGGCGCGGACGCGTACCGTACGGAGATTTCCAGCGATGCCGATTTCCTCGAGCTGATTCGCGACCAGCGTACGACAGGCCTGCACGCCGCGTTCGACAACCTCCCCGACGGCAACTATTTCGTGCGAGTCTCGGCCACCGATAAACACGGCATCGACGGCTTGCCGCAAGTGTTCACCTTCAGCCGCCATCTCGATACCACCAACGCGGCGGCCACGCCTATCGAAGGCAATGGCTACGCATTCCGCTGGCATGTCGATGGCGGGGCGTTGAGCGCGCGGTATCGGTTCATCCTGTCGAATCATGCCGACCTGAGCGCGCCGCTTATCGATCTGCTCGACGTGTCGGGCGGTGAGATGTCGGTGGCGCATCTGGCGCCAGGAAAGTACTACTGGACGATTGTTGTCGATACCTTCGAGAACGGCCGGCTGCTGTCGATCCCGAGCGAAATCCGGTCGTTCACTCAAACGCGGTAGGCGCGACCCATGCCATGGCGCTTCTCCCTCCACAACCGGCGCTGGCTCGCGCCATCGATTGGCAAGCGCTTCTTCCTGGAGTGGGCGCTGATCGGCGTGGTGGGAGTGGCGGCGGTGCTCTTCGGCGTGGTGAGCCCGCTGACGGAACGCGCCAGTTTCCTGTTCTACGATCAGTTGTTGTTGCACGCCGCGAGCCGTCCGTCGAGCGGCATTGTGATTGTCGCGATCGATGACGAGAGCATTGCGGAACTCGGGCGCTGGCCGTGGCCGCGCGAGACCCACGCGGCGCTGCTGACGCAACTTGCGAAGGCGAAACCGGCGAGCGTCGCGTACGACGTGCTGTTCACCGAACCGTCTCCCGGCGATGCCCCTTTCGCCGAGGCCATGAAGCATGTGCCGACCTATCTGCCGCTGCTTGTCGACCGGCTGCCCGTCAACCAGAACGAACCGGCTGTGGTCGAACCCGTCCCGGTGTTGCGCGCGGCGGCGGCGGGCGTGGGCCACATCGATCTGGAAGTGAATC
>Ga0302234_10001924_pt1 | contig 13847 bp, 14 predicted proteins | sample II_Palsa_N3_2_FD_193576 | JGI IMG/M metagenome (GOLD analysis project Ga0302234, IMG submission 193576) | Peat permafrost microbial communities from Stordalen Mire near Abisko, Sweden - II_Palsa_N3_2 | ecosystem: Environmental > Terrestrial > Soil > Palsa > Peat permafrost | place: Sweden... | reverse complement strand
CGGCCTGATCCGCAGTCTCCAGTTACTGCGTACCTGCGGCATCCTGCTGCGCCTGGATGATGGCTGCCTGCGCCTCATGCTGCCGGGTTACCAGCATGCGCTGTGCACTGAGTTTGCCGCCGAGCAGTGCCAGGGTGTAGTTGGTGGCGTCATATTCGCGCAGCAGGGAAAGCTCGCGCTGCGCCTCATCCAGATCCACCGGGTTGATCAAGCGCTCCACTTCGTTGCAGGCTGGTACGAAGGCCTTTTTCAGGTTATCCAGAGCCACCTGGTTGTGCGGCTCCAGTTGCAGCACGCTGAAGTAGAACTCGTAGGCATTGCTGCCCTCAGGAGCAACCAGGTGGCCGTCATGCATGGCGGTGTCGGCAAGTCCCAGCAAGATATTCACGCCGTTGGCGTCATCCGCCGAGGTGTCAGCTGCTGCCGCTGAGCGGACATACCAGAACGCGCTGCCTGCCAGCACACCCACAACCAGCAGCAGGCCAATGACCCACGCGCGCCGGTGAGACGCGACAGAAAGAAAAGGAAGCATGACACCTACTGCAAAGACTGAAACCGCACACAAGGGCGTCCGTTATCGGAAACCCTCGGCAGGAGTGGCACGCTAACCTTGCTTTGTGTCAGTGCGATGACTTGATGGGTGATGGCCATCACGGTCCGTCGCCGCCCATGCAGCGGCGACGGACTGATCGTTACAGACCCGGTATGCCGTTGCCGTTGTCGGGCGAGCCATCTGGATGGGTAAACCAGAACACACGGTTGCTGCCATTGGGACAACCCGCCCCACTGTCGTAGCTGGACACCACGTTGTTGAGCGAGGCCACGTCGCTGCGGTAGCAACCACCCAGTGAATCGCCGAAGGTGAACGTCTGCGCGCTCTTCTGACCACTGTGGCCGGTGAAGTTGCCATTCGTGTCGAATGCCAACGTATCGGCGCTATCGACCTTGTTGCTCACCTTCGCCGAATACAAAGTGAAACCGGCCAGCAGGTGCTTGTCGTTCTTTTCGTAGCCCTGATGCGAAGTGGTGGCCAGGGTGAAACTGCCATCGGCCGCTATCTTCTGAATGACGTCCAGACGCAGCGGGTACCGCACATGCTCGCGATATTCCCTGGTGACGAATCCGCCGATGCTGCTCTGGCTGTCGCTGTCGGCCGAGGTGAGCTGGGTGGTCACCTGTTCGTAAGTGGAGGCGTTGATGGCGAAGCCCTGGCTGTCGGCAAAGCCCACGGTCGCTTCCACTTGGCTATGCACCCGACCGTGTGAAGTATCGGCATAACCTTCGATCACGAAATGCCGGCTCAGGTCGGTGGTGATGTCGCCCGTGATGTCGCCGGAAGCATCCGTGCTGAGGGTGCTGCCTATCGTCGGGGTAGCTGCTTGACCGACCAGGGTGTTGCGTTCGATCTGGCCACTGATCTGGCGCGCATGCGGATCGAGATAGACGAGCAGGCTAGCTGTGGCGGAAAAGTAATCGTTTGCGCCAGCCACGCTCAGCGCAACCTGATGCGGCACGCCGTTGCTCAACACGCCAGCAAACGGTGTGAGATCAACCCGGTACGGCATGAAATTCAGCGTTTGCACCCCAGGCGTCGGCTCCCACAGAAACGGATCGATACCGCCGGTGTAGATCCACGGATACACCGGCGCCACGCCAGCCGGCTGGCCGTCGATGCTGATCTCGACCTCGCGGAAATTGCCTCCGCCGCATTCATCTACTTCGGCGGCGTACTGGTTGGGCACGCAGGTGTACCAGAACTCATCGTCAAACTGGCTTTGCGCAAACACATCCAGATAGGCGCGTTCGACGTTGCGCGGCAGGGTCAGCGTCTTGGTCAGCTGAGCCGTGGGCGTGGCCAGCGCCACAGTGTTGCCCACCGGATCCGAGCCCAGCGGATAGACCGCATCCGCCACCTGCGCTGGCGGCGCAAAGATCGAAGCGGGATAGAACAGCAGCTGCGCGCTGCCGTGAATAACTCCGTTATAAGTGCTGTTCACGGTGTTGCCGATGATCGCCTGACCCTGACCCGCCTGACGCAGCAGCGCGATGTAATCGGTGAGATCGCGCTCCACGTGCCAGCTCGGCGCCAGTGTGGTGCTGGGCTCCTGGGTGGTACCGAAATACAGGTTGATGCCACCCAGCCAGATCGTCGCGGTGCGGTCGTACTGCGTGCCGGCGGTGACCGAGAAATCGGCGGTCAGCACCACTTTGGCCCATGGTCCTTGGCAGCCGGTTGGCGGCGCATAGCTAAACGGACGCGTCGCGTAGTCGTCGAACGTGTCGTTGCTGAAAAGCTGCACGACGCAAGGCTTACCTGGCGGTCGCGGCACGGTCGGATCGGCCACCGTGACATTGCCTGAGCCCACCGGACTGCTGGCGGCCGATGCGGCAAATGCACTGCAGACAAACATGCAAGACAGCCCAGTGAATACCAGGCCACGATAGGTAAACCCCATTGGCAACATGCGTGAATCCCCCACGGAATGATGCCCCCTGTCCGCGCACGCTAGCACGACCCAACGCCGCAGACACCCGCGGGAACCGCCGCAACCGCGGCTCAGTCAGCCCGGGTGGCCGTTTCCAGCGCAGTCAACCAAGCCAACGCGTACGTGTGGTCGTCGCCGCACATCGCAGGCTCGGGCTGCAGGCTGGCGCAAACGGCCGGGCGACGCGGATCGCCGAAGATCGCGCAACGGTTATCCGCGCTGAGCTGCACGCAACGCACGCCGGCCGGCTTGCCACTCGGCATGCCAGGGATCGGCGAGCTGATCGACGGTGCGATGCAGCAGGCGCCGCAGCCGGCTCGGCATGACTGTTTACCTTCAGCCAACCTGCCTTGAATCAGCGTGTTCAACCGTGTTGCTGGCGCAGCGATTGATACACCGGCTCGGTATCCGGCCGCTTGCCGTGCCAGAGTTCAAACGCATCGGCGGCGGTCTCCACCAGCATGCCGAGACCGTCGAACGCATAACGCGCATTGGCTGTTTTCGCCCAGGCCAGAAAGCCACTGGCAGCCATCCCGTAGGACAGGTCGTAGCAAAGCGCACGGGCACCCACCAGCGAAAACGGCAGCTGCAGCGATGCGCCAAGCACGCCAGCCGAGGTCGCATTGAGGATCAGGTCGTAGCTGCCGATCGCTGCCAGGTCCTGCCAGTAGCGGGTATGCACGCGCGCCGGATCGCCGATCGCGTCAGCCAGCGCATCGGCCGCTTCGGGCGAGCGGTTGACGATGGTCAACGTCTCCACACCGGCATCCAGCAAGCTCCACGCCACGCCATGCGCAGCGCCGCCCGCACCGAGCAGCAACGCCGTATGACCGCGCAGATCCACGCTGTGACGTTCGGTGATGTCGCGCACCATCCCGTCACCGTCCGTGTTGTGCGCAACCAGCCGGCCATCAGAAAGCCGGGTCAGCACGTTTGCACTGCCAGCCCGGGTGGCCGCCTCGCTACGCTGGTCAGCCAGCGCGAACGCGGTGGTCTTGTGCGGCAGCGTGATGTTCGCGCCGCAGCCACCTTCGGCAAAAAAGTGCCGCACGTCCGCGGCGAATTCGGCTGGCGCCGCGTCGATCGCGCGGTATTCGAGTTCGATTCCGAACTGTCGTGCAAACGCCTGGTGGATCTGCGGCGACCGGCTATGCCCGATGGGATGGCCAAACACGGCGAACTGGGCTGGTTTCATATGGATTCCGCGAGGTTTTTTTCCGCGCCACGAAGGGCTTGCTGCGGCCCATTCTACAAGCCGTCACTCCCTCGATATTCGTCAGCACGGCCGGACTGCCATACCGGCGCAGGTCGCAGCCTATGAGATGGGCACCCTGCAGTCTGCGGCTGTCACCGGCCATTGGACTGTTCTCATGCACCCGAAACCGCAATTCGATCTGCGTCGCAATCCCCACCACCAACGCCTGCTCGGTGCCGCCTTGCTGTGGCTGCTTGGTGGCGGCGCCTTGCTGCTGACAACCCTGGTGCCGATGCACACCGAGTGGCTCGGCTGGACACCGGCGTTCTGGCTGGTGGGTGCCCCGATGACCGTACTGTTTGCGCTGGAGCCGGGGCTACCGCGCGAGCTGCTGGTGTTGCGGCGGCCGCGACGCCACGCCCCGCATCTCGTCGGCTGGCATTGAGCCCCAAGTTTCCCTGTAGGAGCGCACCCTGTGCGCGATGCTTTTCGATACACCGCCAAGAGCATCGCGCACAGAGTGCGCTCCTACATCAGACGGAGAGACCCTGCCGCTTGCGTTCCATCCGGCGCAGAAACTCCTGCATGATCCGCAAGTACAACTCGTCGCCCAGATGGGCGTCTTCCACGCCGGCATCGATCGAGGGGTTGTCGTTCACTTCGATCACCACCGGCTTGTCGCCGACCTGTTTCAGATCGACGCCATACAGCCCATCGCCGATCAGCTGGGTCGCCTTCAGCGCCAGCTTGACCACCTCGGCGGGTGCGTCGCGCACGGCGATCGTCTCGAACCCGCCGGTTTTCGCGGTGCCCTTGGCGCCGTGGTTGTAGATCTGCCAATGGCCGCGCGACATGTAGTACTTGCAGGCATACAGCGGCTCGCGATTGAGCACGCCGATGCGCCAGTCGAACTCGGTGTAGACGTATTCCTGCGCCAGCAGCAGCGCGCTGTGCTGGAACAGGCTGCTGGCGGCCAGCTCCAGTGCCTGCTCGCTCTCCACCTTGACCACGCCACGCGAAAACGAGCCGTCGGGAATTTTCAGCACCAGCGGAAAACCGAGCTTGGCGACGACATCCTTCATTCCCTTGCTGTCGTCGCGATAGAGAATTTCAGTGCGTGGCACCGCGAGCTTGCGCGACACCATCAGATCGTTGAGGAAGATCTTGTTGGTGCAGCGAAGAATCGAGCTGGGGTCGTCCATCACGACCATGCCTTCCTTCTCCGCGCGGTGGGAGAAGCGATAGGTGTGGTTGTCGCTGGCGGTGGTCTCGCGGATGAACAAGCCGTCGTATTCGGCCAGTCGCTGGAAATCATTTTTGCCGATCGGGTCGACCTCGACTCCGAGCTGCTTGCCCGCGGCGATGAACGCCTTCAGTGCCTTCCGGTTCGACGGTGGCATCGCTTCTTTCAGATCGACCAGCATCGCGATGTCGTAGCGATACAACTTGCGTGCGCGTGGCTTGCGCCACAGCTTCTTGGAGAAGCGGTCGAGTTCTTCGGCGAACGCGTCCTCCTGCGCATCGTCCAGCGTGTGCAGGCCGACCGGCTTGATCGAGCTGACCTGCCACACGCGGTCACGCTCGAACTCGATCCGCAGCAGCGGGCAGGGAAACGACTCGAACACCTGCCGCGCCAGATCCTGCAACGCCGGGTAAGCGGTCTCGCCGAAGTACACCAGGATGCCGAAGTCGGTGGTGTCGCGGCCGCCGGCCGGCAGGAAGTGGGTCAGCTTCTGATTGAGATCCTCGATGTCCACGCCGTACAGCGAGCGCCGGCGAAGATCGTTCACCGTACGCACCGACGGCATCACCCGGTGCCCGCGCGCCTCGGCCAGCAGCGACACGTAGTAGCCAGTGCCCAGGTATTTGTAGCTGCGGCACAGATTCAGCACATGCGTGCGTTCGTCGTCGCCGCCGACCGGCTCACGCAGGTAGTCCATCGCGCTCATGACGTCGACGGAGGGATAGTACGAACCCCAGTCGGAGGCTTTTTCGACAACGATGACCAGACGGGTCATGGCACCACTCAGGCAATGCGGTACGGCAGGATGCCCTGCCGGTGGCGGGGCGGAATGCGCAAGGCGCGCAGTTTGGCACAGGGCCGGCCTCGCACAAGCGAAAGCGCTGAAGCTCGAATAAACACGATTCGGGCGGACACGATTTAACACGATCGAAAACACGGGCTCTTGATGGCAACGGCTGCTAGAGTCCGCGCGTGCCAATCATCCCGCCCCTCGAGGACACCACGCTGCCTATCGCGCTACGCCGGATTCCCAACGCAAGCATGCATCCCGCGGCGGCTACCGCCAGCGTGCGCGTGCGCCGCGCCGAAATGTCGGATCTCGATGATCTGGTGATGCTGGAAGACCAGACCTTCGACAGCGACCGGCTGAGCCGCGCGCAATATCGTCGGCATCTCGACAGCGACTCGGCGCTGGTGCTGGTGGCCAGCGCCAACCATCGCAACTTCCTCGGCACGGCGGTGGTGTTCTTCCGCAAGGGTAGTCATGTGGCGCGGCTGTACTCGATCGCCAGCAAACCGGAAGCGCGCGGCAAAGGCGTCGGTGCCGCTCTGCTGGACGCGGTTGAAGCGGCTGCACGGCAGCGCCGCTGCCAATCGGTGCGACTGGAAGTGCGTGAAGACAACGCCGCTGCGGTCCGTCTATACGAACGGCTCGGTTACCGGCATATCGGCCACTATCCCCACTACTACCAGGACGGCACGCACGCCTGGCGCTACGAGAAATCGCTGGACTGAATCGGTCCGCGGCCGTTCGCCGTTCGCCCTTCACCGTTCGCCCTTCACCGTTCGCCCTGAGCGTAGCCGCGTAGCGGTGAAGTCGAAGGGCATGGTCCGAAGTCCCCACCACACCTTCGTCGTAGCACACGACCCAAGCAGGGTCAGGACACCGCGCCTGGACCCCTAGCCACCCAGCGGCGCCCCGATCTTTTGCAGCGTGGCGTCATCCGGCCGCGCCACCAGTGCACCGGTGCGCATCAGACTGATGCTGTAGTGGCCCTGGTCGACCAGCGGCAGGAAAGCCCCACTGCCATAAACCGTATCGACCTCGGGTAGCCATTGCGGATACTGCTTGCTGAGGTCGAGCAAGTCGAAGCCGTCGGCTTGGCTGAAGCTGATCACGGTGCGTGGCCCGCTAACTTCCTGCGTAGGATCGTCGTAACGACCGGACAGCCGATCGAGCCGGTATAGCGGCGGCACGCCGGCCAGCAGCGCAGGCAATTTCCATTTCAATACGACCGCCTCGACGCGCCAGTCGTCGCCGGACAGTTGCACCTGCCGAGTGCTGCCGTCGGGCCAGCTCAAGGTGAGCGCCCAACGTTGCGGCGACAGGATATGCGCATCGATGTCGACCACCGGAGTTTCTTCGCTGAGCAGTCGGTAGCCACGCAACGCATAACCGGTACCCGCCAGCACCAGGGTCAGCGCGAAACAGACCAGGCACAGCAGCGCACGCCAGCGGGCGGCAAGCGGTCGGCCGCCATGCAGGCGTTGGCGCAGCATGACCAGCTGTACCAGCGTCAGCAGCAGAAACACTACCGCCAGCACCAGCAGCACCGTCATTGGCATACGCAGCAGCGTGGCCCAGTCCATCATGTTTTCCTCGTTACTCGGGTATGCGATCTGTGTACACATCATAACGGCGCGACGGCATCGCGCCGTGGCTGCATGCTGTGCATCGCTATACTGCGGCCATCGTCTGTGCTGTCACCGTGTCCGCTGTCACTGGTTTTCAGGGAACTTCACCATGCGCCGCTTGATCCTGCCGTTGTCGTTGTTTTTCGTTCTCGCTGCGCTTGCCGGCTGCGGCAACAAGGGTCCGCTAGTGCCGGCCCCGCCCAAGCCTGCGGAACCAGCGAAGGCCTCGACCACCGTAAAGCCCCCCGTCGTAAAACCCTCGGAGCCCGCGTATAGCAGCAGCGCCATGCCGGCCAGCGCGCAGTCCTGACTTCCCAGCCTGACGACAGCAGAAACATGCAGCTGCACTTTTCGAAAATGCACGGCATCGGCAACGACTTTGTCGTGCTGGATTGCCGGCACAGCGCGTTTGCGTTGAACGTTGCGCAGATCCGCGCGCTGGGCGACCGCCATACCGGCGTGGGCTTCGACCAGTTGCTGAGCGTAGAGCCTGCGCGCGACCACTCCTGTGCGTTTTACTACGGGATCTGGAATATCGATGGCTCGCCGTCGGGCCAGTGTGGCAATGGCGTGCGTTGCGTGGCGGCATGGCTGCATCGCGCCGGCGCACTGCCGCTTGGCGACACCGTGCGGCTCGAAAGCCCATCCGGCCCGGTATCGGTACGCCTGCTCAACCCAGGCGAAGTCGCTGTGGATATGGGCGAGCCGATCTTTGAACTGGCACGTATCCCGTTCGCGGCGGAGCAGGCCGCGCATCGTTACCGCATCGAGCTGGACACCGACGTGCTGGAGATCGGCGCAGTATCGATGGGCAATCCGCATGCGGTGGTGTCGGTGGACGACCTGACTGACCCCGCCCTGCAGCGGCTCGGCCCACAGTTGTCCGTCCACCAACGTTTTTCGCAGGGCGCCAACGCCGGATTCGTGCGCCAGCTCGATCGCGGCCACCTGCAACTGCGCGTGCATGAGCGCGGCGCGGGCTGGACGCAAGCCTGCGGCACCGGCGCCTGCGCGGCGATGGCGGTGCTGCACCGGCGTGGCGAGGTCGACGACCGGGTGCAAGTGGATTTGCCCGGTGGCACGCTGCAGATCGACTGGGCTGGCCCCGGCGAACCCTTGTGGATGACCGGCCCGGCAGCGTTCGTGTTCGAGGGCGAGTGGACGATTCCCGCTGCCCCGGGCCTCCCCCTGGGTTGAAGCGCGGGCGCGTCCATCGCACACTCCAGCCTGACGGCGCGCCTTCCCGCACGCCCCCGCATCGGTTCGAGGTAATCCGCGCATGACCGCTACCCTGCTCGATGACGCTACCCAGGCTCGCGTAGTTGCCGCGTATCTGAAGCGCCATCCAGAGTTCCTCAGCGAATACCCCGAGCTGGCGGCGAAGCTGACGATGCCGCGCGAGAACGGTCCAGTGTCGTCGCTGGCGATCTATCAACTGCAAAGCCTGCGTGAGAAAAACGCGGAACTGGAACGCCGCCTGGCCGAGCTGATCGAGATTGCCGCGGAGAATGAGCAGCTGATGGAGCGCGTGCATGCGCTCACCGTCGCCTTGCTGCGCGCCAACACCATGGAGGTGACCGCACGCAGCGTCGTGGCCAAGCTCAGCGCGGATTTCCACACCGAACAGGTGCGTCTGGTGCTCTTCGGCAATGAGCCGCAGCTACCGCGTGCTGACTGGTTGCAGCAGGTGGCCGGTCCAGAGGCACTGCCTGAATTTGCCGACTTCCTGCATCAAAGCGAGCCGGTCTCCGGTCGCCTGGCAGCCGATAAACTAAGCCGCCTGTTTGGCACCGACTCTACGCTTATCCGCTCGGTCGCCATGATGCGCCTGGGCGACAACGGCATGCTGGTTATCGGCAGTCACGATGCGGATCGATTCCAGCCCGGCATGGGCACGCTGTTCCTGAAGATGATCTCGGCGACGATCACCGCGGCCCTGGCCCGCTCGTGGGATGTCTATTAACTCTGAAGTCACGCCCGACAGCCAGATCGACCTCTGGCTCGCCCGCCTCGCGGGGGAACGGCAGGCTTCGCCGCACACCGTCGCCGGTTACCGTCGCGATCTGGCCAAGTTGCTGCGCTTCATGCAGGCACGGCAGATCACCTCGTTCGATGCGCTCGACAGCAACCTGATGCGCACCTTCATCGCCGAGGAACACCGCAGCAAGACAGGCAAAGACGGACTCTCCCCGAAAAGCCTGCAGCGGTTGCTGTCGTCATGCCGCAGCCTGTTTCGCCAGCTCAACCGCGAAGGTCTGCTGGCACATGATCCGCTGCTGGGCGTACGCGGCCCGAAAGTGCGCCGCAAACTGCCGCAGGTACTTGATGTCGACGAAACCGGCGCGCTGATCGAGGCTGATCGCGACGGCAAGCTGGCGATGCGCGACCGGGCGATGCTGGAGCTGTTCTATTCCAGCGGCCTGCGTCTGTCCGAGCTGATCGGACTGCGCTGGGTGGATCTGGATCTCGACGGTGGCGAAGTGCGCGTGCTGGGCAAGGGCAACAAGACCCGCATCGTACCGGTTGGCCGCCACGCGATCGCCGCGTTGCGCGCACTCGGCGCGGAACAAGGCATGCTCGCGGATAGTGCGATCTTTCGTGGCCGCGGTGGTGCGCCGATCAACCCGCGCACGATACAGCTGCGCATGAAAACCCTGGCGCTGCAGCAGGGCATCCCCAAGCACATCCATCCGCATTTGCTGCGGCACACATTCGCCAGCCACATGCTGGAATCCTCCGGCGACCTGCGCGCGGTGCAGGAGCTGCTCGGCCACGCCGACATCGCGACCACGCAGATCTATACGCACCTGGATTTCCAGCATCTGGCCAAGGTCTACGATGCGGCGCACCCGCGCGCGCGGCGCAAATAGGCGCTGTAGGAGCGCACCCCGGCTTGGATTCCTGTCGGCATGGCCCCACCTCATGCGACATCGACAGTCTGCGGAGTTCCCATGGAAACCTTCCACGCCACCACCATCGTCTGCGTACGCCGCGGAGGCCGCGTCGTGATCGGCAGCGACGGCCAGGTCACCTTGGGCAACACGGTGATGAAGGCCAATGCGCGCAAGGTGCGCCGGCTCGGCAAGGGCGACGTGCTGGGCGGCTTTGCCGGTGCCACCGCTGACGCGTTCACGTTGTTCGAGCTGTTTGAGGAAAAGCTGGCCAAGCACAGCACCAACCTCACCCGCGCCGCAGTGGAAATGGCCAAGGAATGGCGCACCGATCGCCGCCTCGGTCGACTCGAAGCGATGCTCGCCGTCGCCGACAAGGACACATCCCTGCTGATTTCCGGCAACGGCGACGTGCTGGAACCCGAACATGGCTTGATCGCGATCGGTTCCGGCGGCCCCTTTGCGCAGTCGGCCGCGCTGGCGCTGCTGGAAAACACCGAACTGGATGCGCGCACGATCGTCGAGAAGGCATTGAAGATCGCTGGCGACATCTGCATCTACACCAATCACAACGTCAGCATTGAAGAGCTTTAGGGACGAGGGGCGAGTAGCGAGGGCGATGAACCACCGCTCTGCTCACCTCTCTGTCAACAAAGCGCACGAAGCGATTGGCGCCCTCTCTACTCGTCTCTCGTCCCTGGCCCTTTCTCATCCCTGAGTTCTCATCATGTCCGAACTGACTCCCCGCGAAATCGTCAACGAACTCGACCGCTACATCATCGGCCAGCACGACGCCAAGCGCGCCGTTGCAGTGGCGCTGCGCAGCCGCTGGCGGCGCATGCAGCTGGAGCCGGGCATGCGCGAGGAAGTGACGCCAAAGAACATCCTGATGATCGGCCCCACTGGCGTGGGCAAGACCGAGATCGCGCGCCGGCTGGCCACGCTGGCAAACGCGCCGTTCGTGAAAGTCGAAGCGACCAAGTTCACCGAAGTCGGCTACGTCGGCAAAGATGTGGAATCGATCATTCGCGACCTCGCCGATGTGGCGTACAAGCTGACCCGCGAACAGGCGGTCAAGCGGGTGCGCACGCAGGCCGAGGATCGCGCCGAAGATCGCATCCTCGATGCCTTGCTGCCGCGCCGACAGACTGCGCCGGCCGACTGGGGCCACGATGCCCAGGCGCAAGCACCGGCGATCGACACCGAGACCCGCCAGAAATTGCGCAAGCAGTTGCGTGAAGGTGCGCTGGATGACCGTGAGATCGAGCTCGATTTCGCCATGAATGTCGGCGTCGAAATCATGTCGCCACCGGGCATGGAGGAGATGGGCCAGCAGTTGCGGCAGATGTTCCAGAACATTGGCGGCGCCAAGACGCAGCAGCGCAAGCTGGCGATCAAGCTGGCGCGGCCGATGCTGATCGACGAAGAGGCCGGCAAGCTGCTCAATGACGACGATATCCGCGCACAGGCGATGGAGGCGGCTGAGCAGAACGGCATCGTGTTCATCGACGAGATCGACAAGGTGGCGCAGCGCTCCGACTGGGGCGGCGCCGGCGTCAGCCGCGAGGGCGTGCAGCGTGACCTGTTGCCGCTGGTCGAGGGTTCCACCGTTTCCACCAAGTACGGTCCAATCAAGACCGACCACATGCTGTTCATCGCATCCGGCGCGTTCTCGCTGGCCAAGCCGTCCGACCTGATCCCCGAGCTGCAGGGCCGCCTGCCGATCCGGGTGGAGCTGTCGGCGCTCAGCGTGGACGACTTCAAGCGCATCCTGCGCGAACCGAACAACGCGTTGACCAAGCAATACACGGCCTTGCTTGCCACCGAAGGTGTGGGCCTGGAATTCGTCGACAGCGGCATCGACCGGCTGGCCGAAGTGGCGTTTCAGGTCAACGAGCGCACCGAGAACATCGGCGCGCGCCGGCTGCACACCGTGATGGAGCGGTTGCTGGAGAGAATTTCTTACGAAGCGGCGGACAAGTCCGGCGAAAGCTACAAGATCGACGCCGAACATGTGGATAAAACCCTAGGCAGCCTCGTGCAGAACGAGGATCTCAGCCGCTACATCCTCTAGCCTCCATGAAGCCCTTTCATGCAGCGGGGAGCCTCTATACAGGCTCTAAACAAGTCGGTCAGGTCAATCTGTTAAAATAGGTCCCGTGAGCAATATCATTGAACTGAAAACGACCGGCCTGCGCGCCCAGCTGCGCGAAGCGCAGGAGACCCAGACACTGGTGCGCCTGTGGCGCGAGGAGCTCGAGCACGGCAGCTTCTGTGGCTACGTGGGTGGCGTCGGGCGCGAATTCTTCCTGCTGTGGGTAGTCGGCGACGGCATCACCTACGACGGCATGTATGTGATGCGTCATCGCGACATCTCCGAGCTCGAAGCGCCGGACAAGCACCGTGCTTTCTTCGAGAAAGCGCTGGCGCTGAAGCACATCCTGCCGCGCCCGCCACGTGGATTTCCGCTGGACAACATTCGCGAAGTCATCCAGGCCGCTGGCGCCCAGGCGCCAGTGATCGGCGTGCACGTGGACAGCGAGGACGAAGCCGAGGTCTGTTATATCGGCCGCCTCGCCAGCGTCGAGGAAGACGGTTTCTACATGCAGGAACTCAGTCCCGATGCGGAATGGATGCGCGAGGCGTCGTTCTTCAGCTGGGACGAGGTATCCACGGTCAGCATCGAAGACAGCTACGCGCAATCACTGCTGGCAGTGGCCGGCGCCGCACCGCCGCTTGAGCAGGGCGGCTCCGGGGTAAGTCGCGCTTAGATATCCGTTCGATATCTTCCATAGCGCGCCTGGAGCGGCTTGCGTGAAGAGGTCGATGCGTTGCTTGGGTAGGAGTGCACCCCCGGATCGAGTCCGAGGGTTTGCTACTGGCATTTCGGGATGGACGCCATACGCGACCTGCTTATGGCCGCGTCATTTTTTCAACGCGCCCTGTCCGAACAGAAGCTTGCGCGCCTCTTCATCCTGCGTGATGTCGACCTGGTCCTTGATCGTTTCGCCCATGGCGTAGGCGCGCCGCGTCGCGTCGCGCTGAGCGATGTGTTCGAACCACCGCTGTAGATTCGGAAAATCCTCGAGCTGCATGCTCTGCGCCTCGTACGGCACGATCCACGGATACGCCGCCATGTCGGCGATGGTGTAGCGCTTGCCCTCGATGAACGCACGTCCTTCCAGGCGCTGCTCGAGCACGCCGTACAGACGGCGCGTCTCGTTGACGTAGCGGTCGATCGCGTACGGGATCTTTTCCGGCGCATAGCGATTGAAATGATGGTTCTGGCCCAGCATCGGACCAAGCCCGCCGACCTGCCAGAACAGCCACTCCAAGACCACGTAGCGCTCGCGCGTCGAAGCAGGCATGAACTTGCCGGTCTTCTCTGCCAGGTACTGCAGGATCGCGCCCGACTCGAAAATGCTCAGCGGCTCGCCGCCACCCAGCGGATCGTTGTCGACGATGGCCGGCATCTTGTTGTTCGGCGAAATCTTCAGATACTCCGGCTTGAACTGGTCGCCCCTGCCGATGTTCACCGGTTTGATCTCGTAGGGCAGACCGGCTTCCTCGAGAAACATGGTGATCTTGTGACCGTTGGGGGTGGGCCAGTAGTGCAG
>Ga0302234_10001919_pt1 | contig 13874 bp, 20 predicted proteins | sample II_Palsa_N3_2_FD_193576 | JGI IMG/M metagenome (GOLD analysis project Ga0302234, IMG submission 193576) | Peat permafrost microbial communities from Stordalen Mire near Abisko, Sweden - II_Palsa_N3_2 | ecosystem: Environmental > Terrestrial > Soil > Palsa > Peat permafrost | place: Sweden... | reverse complement strand
TTGACGTCTCGAAATCCCTTTGTCGTTCAGGGCACCCAACAGATCGGGGCTTAACTCCCATGTCAGGCTACGCGCAAAAGATGGAAGCCATCGGCCACCTGCCGGGTGCTATCGCACACGATTTTAATAGTCTGCTGACCGGCACTATCGGATCACTCGATCCGGTCCGCAGACGGATGGCGACGGCGACGCGGCCCGAGGACATCCCTCGCTTCATGGAGGCCTCGAGGGACGGCGAAGATTTCAAGGGGTGATAGTGAAATTCCGGTCCTGATATCGTTCGTGCATTGTGCTGATAAACGAAATCCAGAAACCGTGTTTCGGGGGTGCCTCCGAGCGGAGGTTGAAAAACATCTCGACATCCCCGCGCTACAAAGGGTTTTCCCGTGGAAAACCCCTCGTCAAGCATAGCAAGAAACCCTTGGCTTTCGACTTCGGGGAGGCTTCCCGCACGGTCCGGCCGATCACACACCGCCCGACCAACTGCTGATAGGCGGGGTTAGCCAGCACGAACCGATGGTCAGGGCCGTGAAGCAGCGCGGAGAAGCTTGGCGACTGCGCAAAGATCTCCCGAAGCCGGATATGTTCTTCTGCGCCGTTCATTCGGCCCGGGACGGGGCCGTTCGCATCGATCATGCCCAACCTTGCCTAAAAGTTACAGGAAGTGGCCAGCAGTTCGGCACCCAGTTCGCCTTTGTGAAATTTTGCGAGAGCGTGGTCCGGATCGGCGTTTTCCGGCATCGGGATCGTGCGCGTGAAGGCCCCATATGCGCGCTCAAGCCGATAGCAGCCGTCTTCCTCGCTGTGCACAGCCTGTTTTTTCTCGCCGCGCAACACCAGCGCCCCATCCTCGACGCTGACGTTCAGATCATCCCTCTCCATGCCTGGCAACTCGACAGTCACGCGCAGTATCTTCCCTTCGTCGACCACGCGGATGCGCGGCCGAGAACGCGATGAGCTGAAGTCACCAAACCATCGTTCGAGCGCCCCGCGGGCTGCAAACGGATCGTGAAAGAAATCCTCAATCGCACGCCACGGATCGCGAGAGAAAAGTCACGGAATGTCGGACCACCTACCGCCAAGGTTCGCTCGCCGCCGGACTTTGCGGAATGTCCGCATCGGGCTTGCGTCCTGCACTTTGGAGAAATTTGAAAGGGTTCCATTTTTTCGGGTCGGTGTTCATCTTCTGCTCCTCGATGCTCTGACAGGAGAGCCGAATGTTCGTCATTGCGCTCACGCTAGAATGTTTCTCCTGATGTTCCCGGACTTCGCGCCGCGGGCGGCCGCCGACGTTTGGCGTCAGCGCGCGCGAATACACCGTGGACGGCTTGCGGCGCGGCGTCAGGCTGCGCGTCAGCAGCGGCCAGCCACCGCTCTGGGTGTGACGCGGCAGATGCCACTCAGCCAACAGCTGTGCATCACGCCTGATCCTGACCAGCGCGATATTCCATCAGGGACGGCCAGCCCGCTTGCGAACCGGTGCACCGGCACGGCCCAGGTGCTGATCGTGTATCCGCGCCACCATTCCTGCGTGACGTCCTGCATCCGCGCCCCCCCGAACCGGGCGGTTGCGACCTCGCGGCCGCCACCGGCTTTTCTCCTGTCGTCGTTGCTGTTCTTCCGGGTTCAGTTCTGCACCTCGATCCGTCGCGGCCGAGCTTCGTCACGACGCGGAATCGTCAGCATTCAGCACGCCGTCCTGCAGGTTTGCATCGATCTTCGATGTGTCAAAGTCCGGGCTCACCGAGAACGCGCGCGCGAATGGGGTTCACGGATCTCGGCCTGCTGCAGCCGCAGCCGATATAGAGATTGCCATCGTGCACCTTCACGTCGAGTTCGTCCTTCCTGCCGCCTGGCAGGTCCGCCCACAGCGTGATGCCCTAGCTGTCCTCGAAAACGTCAATGGCTGGCGTACGCGTCACCCGTCGTGCCGGCTGGCGACCCTCGCGTGGGTCGCGTTCAGCAACCTGTGCCCTGTCGTTCATGGCACTCGTACCAGGCGCGCTGCATGTTTCGATTTGTTTGCCAACAGCCTGGCAGACGGACTGGAACGCGTAGGCCCGCTCGCCCCCATGCTGCATTCAAGGAGGACACGACCATGAGTGATCTCTATTCCGGAACCGACCTGTTCAGCGAACTCGACCGTCTGCAGCGCGAGAAGGCGAGGCTGTTCGGTGGCTTCCCGCAGCTCAACATCGGTGCGACCGACGACTCGATCGAAATAGTCGCGTTCGCGCCGGGTGATAACACAGCTGAACTTCGACGTGTCGATCGCGAGGGCCTACTGACAATCAGCGGAGCCCGCACAGCCCGGGAGCGGTGACAAACCCCGCGACGACACCCGTATCTATACGCAGGAACGCTTCACCGGCACATTCCGGCGCGTGATCGAACTGCCGCAGAATGCGGACCCTGACAAGGTACACGCCCGGTACACCAACGGCTGCCTGTCGATCACCGTCGGCAAGCGCGAAGCGTCGAAGCCGCGGGCCATCACCGTCACAAGTTATTCAAGGACCAAGGAAATTTCAAGGGGAAATGGTGAAATTCCGGTCTTGAAAACCGCCTGTCAGCCCCTATAGTCCGCGATGCATGCAACGACCAGGTGGAGGAAACAATGGAATTCAATTCGGACTGGCTTACATTGGGTAGACACCGCGTTCGGCTGCGCTCAAGCCGAGGCTTCCCGACTGAAACGATGCGTAGCGTGGCGGAGATCGTGAGGCTGGCAATCGACAACAACATGAGTGCGCGCGCGCGGCTGGTCGAAATCGTCTTCCAGCAGGAACAAACTTTCGATATCGCCGTTGGCACGACCCTGGTGGAAGACAGCGTTTGCGCGCCGCAACTGGAAGCGGCGATCGCGCTGGTGCTCGGCCTGCTGCCGGAGCAGGTGAACATCGTCGTGACGACGGTAAGTCAGGAAGAAGTTGACCTGCACTTCGGCGTGTATGAGCGCATGCTGGCCGTGAAACTGGGCGTCGTACCGCCAATTCAGTGACCGCCAGGCGATGGGGCCGAGCGGCAGGGGCGGTTCCCGCGAAGCAGATCGATTGCCGGCTATATCTCGGGCTGGGAACTAGCACCGATACAATTTCTCGATTCCGACCTGGAGCTCGACACCATGAGACCTAGCGACGCATCGGACCTCACGAAATTGAGCGACGCCCAGCGCCTTGAGCTTCTTGTTACAAGCGTCAGGGACTACGCGATCTACATGCTCGATCCGCGCGGGACCATCGTAAGCTGGAACACGGGCGCCGAGCGTTTCAAGCGCTATCTGGCCAAAGAGGTAATCGGCCAGCATTTTTCCCTGTTTTACACCGATGCGGACCGGCAGGCGGGGCTTCCGGACCGCGTCTTGGGCATGGCCGCCGAGGCGGGCAAATTCGAGGCGGAAGGCTGGCGCGTCAGAAAGGACGGCACGCGTTTCTGGGCTCATGTCGTCATTGACCCGATAACTAATGACGCGGGCCAACTGATCGGCTATGCGAAGGTCACGCGGGACATCACCGAGCGGAAAGCTGCGCAGGAGGCGTTACGCAAAAGCGAAGAGCAATTCCGGCTGCTGGTCCAGGGCGTCACTGACTACGCCATCTACATGCTTTCCCCGGAAGGCGAGGTGTCCAGCTGGAATGCGGGTGCGGCCCGGATCAAAGGATACGAACGCGGAGAAATCGTTGGCAGACATTTCTCATGTTTCTACACTGACGAGGATCAGGCCGCCGGGGTGCCAGCAACGATGCTGGCGATTGCCGCGAAAGAAGGCCGTGTCGAGCGCGAAGGTTGGAGGGTGCGCAAGGACGGCACGCGTTTCTGGGCTCACGTGGTCGTCGATGCCATACGCAATGAGGACGGCGCGCTCGTCGGATTCGCGAAAATAACCCGCGATATCACCGAGCGAAAGGAGGCGGCTTCTGCGATCGAACGCGCGAATCTTGCTCTCTTCCAGTCGCAAAAGATGGAGGCAATCGGTCAGTTGACGGGTGGGGTTGCGCATGACTTCAATAACCTGCTTGCGGTCCTTTCCAACGGACTGCAGGTACTGTCAACGCAATCGCAAACCCACCTCGATGCGAAGATGATCCAGAGCATGCAGCGCGCGATAGAACGGGGTGCGTCGCTTACGCAGCAGCTACTTTCGTTCGCCCGCCAGCAACCGCTGAAACCGGAACGGCACGACCTGAACGCGCTGATCCGTGATTTTGAACCCATGCTGCGACGCGCGGGCAGTTCCTCCGTCAGGATTGAGCTGGCGACGAGCCAGGCCGGCACTACGGCGCTAGTGGACGCTCCGCGATTTGAGGCGGCTTTGCTCAATCTCGTGGTCAATGCCTGCGACGCCATGCCAAACGGGGGATCGGTCATCGTCAGCACAGAACGCGTCGAGGTTGCATCAGGGACCATCGGCAATCTGGCCGGCGGGTCATACGCGCGGGTTTGCGTGACCGATTCGGGAACAGGGATGTCGCCCGAAGTCGCGTCCCGGGCGTTTGAGCCGTTTTACACAACGAAGGAGACGGGCAAAGGTACAGGCCTCGGCCTGAGTCAGGTCTACGGCTTTATCACACAGTCGGGCGGCGACGTCAGGATTACCAGCACAGAAGGCGTCGGGACCGCCATCGACCTTTATCTTCCGATCGCCGACGCAAGTTCCGCAGGTGCCCACGACGGCCTAGCGCCCTTCGCGGCCGAAACTGTACTTGTCGTCGAGGACGATCCGGATCTGCTATCGGGAGCCACCGAACTGTTTCGTAGCATCGGCTGTGAAGTGGTGGCCGCGACGGACGCAGCACAGGCTGCCGCAATACTGGAGAGTCGAACGAACATTGATATCCTGTTTAGCGACATCGTGATGCCACAAGGGGTGAGTGGCGTCGAACTTGCCAGGCGTGTGCGGGCGCGCCACCCCGGTATCAGGATCGTACTGACGTCGGCCTACCCTATGGCCGCATTGCGGCGCGACAACGGCGACATAGACGAGTTCGTTTTTGTTCACAAGCCGTACCGTCTGTCCGACGTTGCCAGAGCGATGCGCGCGTAAAGACCAATCCTGCGTCATCTCGCATTCGATCTGCGCGTTCGCGCAAAAGGGCATGTATGGGCGCGCGGTGCCGCGCAATCCGAACGGTACGGTAGCGTCGACACCATCGCTTTCCGCGAACGGCCGCATTCGCATTACCCGCGAGGTACATCCTGCAATTGCTCCTCCGGCGCGATACGACCGCCCTGCTCTCGCTCCGCCGACTGGTCGACGTTGCGTCCCGGCTCGTCCTGGGCATCCTCTCCCTCAGCTTCAATCTGCCGGCGCGCCTCCTCCCAGTGCTTTTCCGCATTGCCATCCCGCGAAGGGTCGTTTTCCCAGATGTGATACGCCCGCGTGCGAATGCGGGCTTCAAGATCGTTGTCCATGTTTTATTTCTCCATGAAATTTTACTAATCGTGCTTCGTCACGATGTCCACGGCCTATTGAGCATGACGCCCTCAGCCTTGGCTTTGCGCAGGACATCCACGCCCGCCGACAATCTGCCTCCCGGCCGCGGCCGCATTCGGGCGCTTCGGACTGGAAACCATTTCCAAACCGGCCATCTGCGCGACGCTAGCATCCCGACAACGACGCCTCCAAGGACCGCGAGCGCGACCGCGTTCCATGGCTTCTGGCGCACAAAATCGTCCATGGACGAAGACACCGAGCGATATCCGCTCGTAACCGCGTCCTGAGCATTGACGAAAGCCCCCCTTTACGACATCGAGGGTGAGACGGGGGCGTTGGCGTCGGGCCTTCCCTCGTGCTCGCCACGTTCTGCGCTCGCGTTTGAGAGGTCCCCGACCGGCGGCTGCGCAAGTACCGCGGGCCCGGTTATCGATGACGTCGCTTGCGGCGACCTTCCCGAAAGGGGAGCGCGGGACACGTGTTCTATGATGTTCGGCGTACCATCCGCGGGAAGCTGGTCAACGCGCGCCGCGCTCTCTGTTAAATCGTTATCCTCATCCATTTTTCAGCTCCGATAATTGCCTGCCCGGCACCCGCACGACCTGCCCCGTTGATGCCGGCCACTCGTGCGCGTCAGTTCGCGCGATTGCGGGCCGGCGACGGGCATACACAATATTGAACATCACACCCGAACCTGGAAGATCACGCCCGAACCGCCGATTCAATCAATAACAGCCCCCTTCTGCGCTGTTAGTCCGACGCATCATCGCCTGCACCTTCGTCCACTTCGTCGCCATCCTCCGACTCTATCCAGGCGGTCCCGCCGGTGGCGGGCGGGTCGCTAGCGGGAAATGTGTCTTCGGCCGCTTTGTCAACACTCACATCGGGCTTTCCGCTTCCGGGATACAACTCCTTCAGGCTACTTGCCGTTCTCGCCTCCTTCGGTTAATGAACAAACTGGTATGGAGCAAGGCGTGTAGCGTCGCTGCCGAGTACGGAGAAATGGCAGGCAGACGCCCCGCGTCGCACCACGACAGGCGCAGGCCCTCGGGCACACTCGTTGCGCGCATTCGTGGACCACATGATCAGGAGAACATCATGTTTACACTCGATCCGCAGGGCACCGCCCCCGGCGGCGGAGCCCAGATTGACAAGGCGCCCCCCGGGTTCCACGTAGGCCAATTCGGGCCAAACTTAGGGTGACCGGCAAGTCAACGTCGCGTCTGAAAAAGTGTCACCCTTCCCGATGCGTTGCAGATGCTGCTGGCGGCCCCATCTGCGCGCTGCTCATAGAGGGGCGGAGGGAAAAGCATTGCGTGGCATTGGCCCTCCGACTCATCAACGTTTAAATTATGTCCACCGTACTTATGGTCGACAACGACCTGGACAATCTTTGGGCTCTCCAGCTAGCGCTGGAAAGTAACGGGCATCACGTCGTTCTCGCCAAAAGCGGTAGAGAGGCGCTGGATAAGCTCGCGCGAGAGCCGGCCAGGCTCCTCGTCACCGACTGGGAAATGCCAGGAATGGATGGCGGAGATCTGTGCAGACGCGTCAGGCGCATACCTGCGTTCGCCCGGCTTCCGATTCTCGTGCTATCAGCGGCGCCGGAGCCAACGTACGACCCGGTGTGCTGGTCGATGTATTTCCGCAAGCCGGCAGACGTCCCCTCACTGATTCGCGCCATCCAAAACCTCGTCGCCGCGCGGCTCACGTCAGCGGCTGTGCGACTGGCTTGCACAGACCCGGCGCCGTCCCGATGGCCTGCAGTACAGGCGCGTTGCTTTCCGTAACTCCAAACCTTAAGTGGGCTCGAACGCATACCCAACACCCCTCCCTGCGAAGGCCCTCAGAGAACTTCCCAAGTGCTCCTGTACCGCCGTGAACCACCCATATCGCGTTTCTATCGCAATGTCCACGACATGCTGCCAGTAAGCGAACGTCTTTTTAATGGCGGCCGGCAGTAGCTGCGATTGGAGACCGATCACTTCACTGAGGGATCGGGCGGACGGCGCCGTGTCAGCCAGGGCCCGCTGCTCGGAGAATGACGTCTTGACAGTCTGTACATTCAACTCGACAACTTTTCGAGGGCGGCAACGACTTCGATGGTGCAACCGAAGGCAGCTTCGAACGCAGTGTCGCGTTGGCGGAGGAATTGATTCGAGGTATCAGGGTACATAGAGGATCCGTTATGGTGAAGCGCCGTCCACGCCGGGTACGGCATGTCCAGACAGGCTCTCGTGCCACGCCTATTGGGCCGACGAGTCGACAGGGCCGCCGCCGGCAACGCGCTGCCGGCGACGGTAAGTGTTCCTACGGGTACGATTACTTCGATGCCACCGCATCCTAGCCGGCTCCGAGGTCGGCGCCGGTGACCGGATCGGTTTCGGTTGCCGAAGCCGTTCGCGATGCCATAGCACTCAGCACCTCGACGTCTTTTTCCGAAACCTGAACGCTGGCAAGGCCATCGCCGCCATCAACCGCCGGTTGCGGATTCTCGACGAGCTCCCAACCCGGCCCTTCGTTCCACGGACCGCGCGGGGCGTCGTCGCCATCGGACATGTTGTAGTAGACGTTGGTAAATTCTGGAACGCCCGGCAATTTTCCTTGTGGGAAGTTCGGCTGGATGGAGTGCAACGCTTTCTCGAACGATTTCTGATGCGCAATTTCCCGGGTCATCAGAAAGCCGAGCGCTTCTTGGATGCCTGGATCGTCGGTCACATCGCACCACGTTAGGTCGAGACGGTCGACTGTGTGCTTCACGTACCGGCTCAGTTGACCCTTCGTCCGTTGAACAGGGGCTCCGAGTGGCGAGCGCCCGGGCGCACGAATTGCATGAAAGCGCGAACTCAGCCAGAACGGTCTGCGCACGACGCTGAATGTCGACCAGGCGTTGGCGTTGTTAACTTGTATGGAACCTGTACGGAACCGCTTTGAACGCCATCCGCAGCAAGACCCCATACGGCGCATCCACCACCTCATTGAGCCGGACACCACCGGGGGTCGCCGCAGACTCCGCTGGTCCGGCGGGTCCGAGCGGGCAGCCGCCCGATGAGATTCTGCCGATCCGATCGGGCGAGCAGATCGTGCGTTTGCGTCGTTTCCTCCGCGAAAAAGCGGAGGCGCTCGGCCTCTCGCAGATTGATCAAACCAAAGTGGTCACCGCGGCGAGTGAACTTGCGCGCAATACGCTCATATATGGCGGTGGCGGCGATGTACATTTCTACACTTTGCAGCGTAACGGCCGCGTCGGACTGAGGCTCGACTTCGTCGACAACGGCCCTGGCATTCCGGATATCCCTAAGGCGCTGACCGACGGTTTTACCAGCGGGAAGGGGTTGGGCCTGGGTTTGGGCGGCGCAAAGCGGCTGTGCGACGAATTTGACATTCGTTCGGCACCGGGCGAAGGCACGCACATTTCCGTGACCAAATGGAAACCGTTCTGAACGGTGGGTCGGTTCGCCAACCTCGAAACGGCTGCCGGATTGAGTCAAGCCCGGTGACACAGCTTGACGGAACGCGGCACGGAAAATGCTGCCCGAGCAGACGTTTATCCACACGGCGACGCGGTGATGCCCAGCGTATCGGCATAGCAACGATGTCGGCGTCAACAAGGTCATGGAGGCTTTCGATGAACTACACAGAAGACTCGGCCAGCTACTCGCTGGCCGCGAAGGATCCAGCGCTGTCCGCCCATCAACACGAAGGCGCGGTCTCGTGGGGAGCCGTGTTCGCCGGCGGCGTCGGTGCGGCCGCCTTCGCGCTCATCCTGCTGACGCTGGGCACGGGCCTCGGACTGACCTCTATCTCCCCGTGGTCGTCGGTGGCGTCGAATGCGAAGGCGTTCGGGTTTGCTGCCGTGGTTTGGGTTTGCGTCACCTCGATTCTCACATCGGGATTAGGCGGCTATCTGGCGGGACGGCTGCGCCGTCGGTGGCTGGCGGTCGACGTTGATGAAATGCACTTTCGCGACACTGCGCACGGCTTCCTGAGCTGGGCTGTCGCGACCCTCTTCACCGCCGCCATCTTGACCTCAGCGGTATCGGGCATCGTGCGGGCCGGCGCGCAGGCCGCCGCGACAACTGGAGCAGAGAGCGGCTCCGGCACGATGCAACGCGGCAACGCCATGGCCGCGATGAACACGTGGCCGCTCGGCTACTTTGTCGATTCGCTATTCCGGTTGCCCGCCGGTTCGCCACCCGCAGCTACCACGAGCGCGACGGGCAACAACGACTCACGCCAGGAAGCGGCGCGCATATTCCTCAATAGCGCTGCAACGGGCGATCAGTTGTCGCAGGAAGACACCGCCTATCTGGGCCGTCTCGTCGCGCAACACACAGGCCTTACGCCGGACGCTGCGCAGGCTCGCGTGGCGGCCACCTATACGAGCTTTTTGCAGAAAGTCACGGCGATCGATGCGGCTGCAAAAGACGCCGCTGACAAGGCACGCAAAGTCACGATTGGCGCGTCCTTGTGGCTGTTCGTCTCGCTTCTGATGGGCGCGTTCTCCGCGAGCCTGATGGCCACTCATGGCGGCCGCGTACGCCAGCTCTGATCAAACTTCAATTCATTTACCGACGGAGGTCATCATGCGTTCAATTCTTCTTTATATGCTCGGCGTGCCGATTCCTATCATTATTCTGATCGCGCTGTTCTGGCATTAGGCGTTATGGCGGCGAGATTGCCGGGCTGCTTTCACATAGCTCGACATGAAGGTCCGTGCTTTGCCGTCCGGAAACACGATCGCGACCTGCTCGCCGCTCGTCAACGCGACCTCTCCCGCGCCGAACCTCGGCACGCGCACCGCGTCGCCCGGTGACCACGCATGCAGCTTCGATGCTGCAGCCGATGCATCATGACCGCATGCGATTGCTTACTACCCAGGACGGTCTGCCCCGCCTCTCGTGGGGATCTGTCATTGCCGGCATCATCTTTCCTTAGAGTGTGTGCAGGGGAAGGGCAACCGATCTGCCGCAAGTGCTATGCCGTAGTTGGAAAAGACGGGTATTCACCTCGAGGGGGTCCGGCATAGCGTCGGCGCAGCGCTACCGACGAGGGAGGTCATTCCATATGCAACCAGCAGAATCGATCGGCTGTCACCGGCGCGTCCTCGAGCGAGGCTCGGGCGAAGTCTTTCTTCATAGGGCGGAAATGTCCCTCAACAAGCATGGAGTGAACGATGGCCAATTCAACACGCAACACCACAACCTCTGATGAAGACGCCCGAAAGGCTCTGGAAAACGGCGACAATCAGAAGATCGATAAGCTCCTCGACGAGCTCAACGTTTCGACAATTGCATCTGGGGAAGATCAGACCGCCAAACCTGACACCGAAGGATCAAACTCTTCTAGCAAAAATCTTGACGAGCAGAACGATGGTGACGGGGGTCCGGCGCACGACCCCGAATAGGCCCGGACGAGTCGTGGCTGATGACTTTGCGGCGCAGCGCTGACATGCAAATAGTCGCAGAGTCTGCGCTAAAACGTGGTGAGCATGCCGCCGTCCGAAGAGCCTTGGACATACACACGGTCATGGCACTGCGCCGCTATTAGAGATGCTTTCGCGACCGGTTATATCTGAGTGTTCGACGCAGCGGCTTTCGCGCTACAACCTGCGCCAAGGGAGACGTCACTCCATCGGGCTGTTCGCTAAAGCCGGTCGTGCTCGCAGCGGTGCTCAGGGTATCCCGCAAGATCTGCGGAAAAAACGTCATCCATTCCCAATACTGCGCATCAAAGAACGTCAGCATAATTTCCCCGGCAGTCCGATGTTTTGGGCGCGCAGGACGCCTGCCGCCCAGTCCACTGCAGCCGCATGCTGCATGCCTAGGCTAACGAATACTTACCGTTGCGACGTCCTTTCCGGCGATCAGCGGGCGCAAGTCCCGCGTGGGCGTCTGCGTCCTACCGGGACAAGCGGCTGGATGGTCATTGCTTGTCACACAGCAGACGGCGGAACCCGCAGCGCCAGCCCTTTTGGCCGACCGGCGCTCTTCCACTCGATGCGGATTTTTTACCACCGCTGGTATATCTGAGGCGATATATGACGCTCGTACGCCTCACGGATGCGTTGCATGACCTCTTCGGATCGTGGCGCCAGGTTCCACCGAGACGTTTGATGGGTCGCGTTCTTAGCACTCGCGATGATGACGCTGAGGGGAACGACCGGCGTGCGAGACCCAAGGTTCGCGCGGGCACCGATCGTGCGCATCGCTACCAAGTCGACCGGCTTCCCGTACTCGACCACAAATGACTTTCCAAGGATAGCGACCATGCCCGGTCCCGATACTGGCTCCAACTCTCCTCATCTCGACGACGGCGAACAGCACCAGGCTGCGCAGCATTCTTCTCCACGCGCCCTGGTGATCCATGAGGTCGTCCGGGAAGAAGGCGAGACTGCTATGGACCGAACGGCCGGTGCGCTTATCATGTCCGCTCTGGCCGCGGGTTTATCGATGGGGTTCTCCTTCTTGACCCAGGCCGTCGTCGAAAGCTCATTGCCTGATACCCCTTGGCGCTTTCTAGTTGCCTCTTTCGGTTATACGGTCGGTTTTGTCATCGTCGTCCTCGGCCGGCAGCAACTGTTCACGGAAAGCACTTTGAGCGCCGTTCTTCCGGTTCTGACACGCCGAGACCTGAAAACCGTTGCGAAGACTGCCCGGCTTTGGGGACTCGTACTCATCGCGAATATCGCGGGTACATTTATCTTTGCGGCCATGCTCCAGATTCCTGGCGTTTTTTCCGACGATGTCATGAGGGCATTAGGGCAGCTGGCCACGCAGCCGTTTTCTGGCAACTTCACGGTAACGGTCGTTCGCGCCGTATTTGCCGGCTGGCTTATTGCGCTGATGGTCTGGCTGCTTCCCAGTGCGCGTTCGGCGCGACTCGTGACGATTCTGCTGATCACGTACGTAGTGGCAATCAGCAAGCTATCGCACATCATTGCCGGTTCCGTCGAGGCAAGCTATGGCATGATGACCGGCGCTGCAAGCGTGCGAGACTACCTGTGCGGATTTTTCGCCCCCACCTTGCTCGGCAATATGATCGGTGGCATCTCGCTCGTGGCAATCATCAACCACGGTTCAATCGCTGCCGAAATCACGAGCTCCACTCAACACGGTCAACGGGAACGAGAGGCGATCGAGGGGTCGTGAATCCCGCAAGCCGGGCCGACCCGAGTGACTCAAGCCGAATCATGTGTTCAATGCGTGTGTCATTCCTTTGGACCACAGAAACGGCATAGTGGTGCGGAGCCAGCATCCCGGATAGGAACAGGACTTCGGGCACCGCATTCACTTCTGCTAAGCGTGGTCCGGATTCGATTCTTCGTTCTGGATAACTCACATAGTTTGGGCGTGCAAAACGGCTGCAGTCCGACGTAGCGCTAGCGCGGAACGGATGTTCCCGGTGGCGACAAAAGGCATCGCGCAGGCTCACTAACGCGCATTATGCGGAAGACTTCTATGGATTGCCGTCGCGGCGACGGCCGCTTCGCCTGATGCAACGCTGATCTGATTCAGGGTATTGACAACGTCGCCAGCCGCGTACAGATGTCGGACGCTAGTCCGCTGGTGCTTGTCGGTTCTCACCATTCCGTCGTCGTCGCGTTCAACTTCCAGTCCTAGTGCGTCGGTCTGAGCATGGCATCCCATGACGGGGTACACGGAGTCGAACCTGTGCACAGCTCCGGTGCGACTGATGATCCGGACCCATCGGTCGGCGCCCTGAGGTTCTTCCAGGCGCGATAGCTCGATCAGGCTGATATCACCTGCGACAGCAGAATCCACTTCGACATCCGATAACGCGTTGAGATCGGATGCCACAACGGAAACGTCGCGCGAAAAGGTTCGCATGAAGACGGCATGCGATAACGCACATTTCGCCGGCCCCAGTATCGCGATGCGCTGCCCTTCCGTCTCGTAACCGTCGCAAATGGGACACAGGCGAAACAGACCGCTGCGAGTGAGTTCAACGGCGTTAGGTACCGGTGGCAGTCCGTCTCGTATGCCTGCGGCGAGCAAAACGCGGCTGGCGTGAACCGAGCGCACAGCTTCTACCTCAATGCCTCCCATTTTGCGGTAGTCGATCCGGAAACCGTCGTCGGCAGTTTTAATGGTCTCCACCCTGGATTGCTCAGACGCCACCTGGTAAGGCGTAAGCTGCTCTCTCAGATTCGCGAGCCAGGACTCACCGCTTAACCCCGCTGGAAAGCCTGGAAGGTTCCGCGCAATGGGAATGAGCCGCGCCCGACTTTCGCCGGAGTCGAACACTCTAACCGACCGGCGGTAGCGGGCAAGGTACAACGCCGCGGTCAAGCCGGCCGGCCCTCCACCTACGATTACGCAGTCAATCGAATCAGTCATAAGAAAGCGATGCTCCGTAGGCGCGCACCGCGGACGGATACGTGCTTACAGCATGAAAAAAGAACGCAACAACGAGAAGC
>Ga0302234_10001905_pt1 | contig 13920 bp, 8 predicted proteins | sample II_Palsa_N3_2_FD_193576 | JGI IMG/M metagenome (GOLD analysis project Ga0302234, IMG submission 193576) | Peat permafrost microbial communities from Stordalen Mire near Abisko, Sweden - II_Palsa_N3_2 | ecosystem: Environmental > Terrestrial > Soil > Palsa > Peat permafrost | place: Sweden... | reverse complement strand
CAGATCGGGCGCAGAGGAATGTTTCGAGGGAAATTTGTCCGCTCTTAGAACTCAATCCTAAGCGCTACCTGCCCGGTGCGGTTGCCCGCATTCTCTGCCGATTGCGGGGCGCTAAGGACGCCGAAGGTTGCTGGGATGTCGATCTGAGTAGCCGGAGGAGCGAAGTTTGTGTGGTTGAACACGTTTGTAAAAGTAGACTCGAACCGCATTCTCACTCCCTCCGCAACCCGAAAGGCTTTAGCAAGGCCAAGGCTGACAGCAGTTGTACCGGGTCCCTGCAGGATGCCAACTCCGGCGTTGCCAAAGCGTCCTGCGCCCGATGGAGTAAGTGCAAACGCGGCGAGGTTGAAATATTGCGCGCGCGATTGCCCTCGATAGAAATTCGTCGAGATCCGATCGGGACGCAGGTAAGCTCCACGATTAACAACGTTGGAGTTGGACTGGTCATAGGAATCGCTGATGCTCGGCGTCAGCCACGGGCCCGTTTCAAGCATAGTGACGGTGGTCATCTCCCAACCACCCAGTAGCGCGTTCTTCCAGCCGCCGGTATTCAGGAAGGTGCGGCCCTGGCCGAATGGCAACTGGTAGAGCCCGGTTAGAAGAAAACGCTGCCGGCGCGTTCCCTCGACGTTGCCGTAATCGCTGCGAATATTGAAACGGTCGGTAATGGGGATGCCATAGTTAACTTCCCCGGCAAAGGCCGTGGGAGTATCCCCTTGATTGTCGGCAAGGTTCTTCGCCAGCGTGTAGTCGGCATCGAAGTAAAGACCGTGCGACATCTTGTGGCTCTCCTCGACCTCAAGTGCGTTGTAGCTGGCTTCTCCAGCGTTGAAGGTACTGTAAAGCTCGAACCAGTTGTGATAGGGGGCACGTGGATCGACGTATGGACTTGCCGTCGTCGTTTGATAGGGCGTCGTGCTGGCGGGAATCTGGTTGAGGTCTTCGGTAATATTCAGGCGGTAAGTGTGCATGCCTACGTAGCTCACGCGCAGGCTGTCGTTGCTGGCGAGTTGGCGCTCGACGGTGAAGTTCCACTGATTGGCTTGCGGATCGCGGTAATTAGGATCGACGCCCTGATCGAGTCCGCCACCGCCATATTGCACGCCCACCGTGGGCGGGGCCGTGTTGGGAAACTGGATGAGCGGCGCTGCGGCGGTGCCGCTGTTGGTATAAGTGTGCAGCGCAGATGTCGGGTTACCGCTGTTGTTGAATGACAGCGGGCCAAGATTGGTTACCGTAAAGACACCGAAGCCTGCGCGAATGACCGTCTTCGTATCGTTGAAGGGGCGGTAGGCGAGTGAGATGCGTGGCTGGAAATTGCCCTTATAAATGTTGCGCAGCGATTGCGGCAGGTGATCCTGACTGGCGGTTACGTAGTTCGTGCAGGGCAAGGCGGTATGGCCGAGGTCACAAGCATTGAAGGACTGTTGGAACCCGAGGTTTGAGGCCTGAATATTTTGTTGTGCCAGATAAGCGGCCAAATTATTGGGCACGACAATGGAGTCATTTCGTTCATCGAAGTTGGCGAGGTTGCCGCCGTCTTCCGTGAAGCCGGGAAGGATCTGCCAGCGCAGGCCGTAACTGAGGGTGACCCTGCTGTTGAACTGATATTCATCCTGGCCGAAGACGCTATACTGCCACGCTGTCCCGGCCACGTCGGGGCTGGAAACCGCGAAGAAAATGGTTGTGGGCAGCCCTTCAAGAAAGTCGCCGAAAGCGTTGCCCGTGAACGTGGGCTGAAAGGTAAATTGCCCAAAATCATCGGAAGGAAGAAAAGTTTCTATGTCGGCATAGCGTTCCCTGCGCGCGTCGACGCCAGCCTTGAAGGTGTGTTTGCCCCGTGTCCAGCTTAAATTGTCGGTGAACTGAGTCGTCTTCGACTGCGTCACTCCGGCCTTGTCACGGCCAATAGGAGTGAACCCGGTTCCGGCACTGAAGTTAAATGTAGGAAAGGCGTGCGTGGTGGGGTGCTGGCTGACGTTCACCCCGGTCAGATCGAGTTGCGAGAGCGCGTCTGCGCCTTCGATGGGGAAGCCGACGCCAGTGATGACGTTCGTAAAGCCGAACCGGAACTCGTTCAGCAGACGCGGCGTAAGCACCCAGGTATGCGACACCAGCAGGCTGCGATTGTGCACGCTGTCGGAGTCGTTGGGCAGGAGCGGGTTGGCGTAGTCTTGGGTGATGTTCTTGCGGCTGAAGCGCGCGTAGACCGACTGCTTCGGATTGATAGTCTGGTCGATGCGGAGATCGGCTCCGTCCGTGCGCGCGGGGGTGGATTGGAAATTTTCGTAATTGTAGTTCTCCTGGCCGGTGACGTTGGGAAGCGGATAGTAGTTCAACAGCGCCGCGGCGGTGGGATTGATGCTCGGAATCGGCGTGGTGACGCCGAGCGCGGCCAGGTTGCCGTTGCGTTCCACCTGTGTGGGAACGAGAAACTGCTCGGCAAGGGCGGTTGAGCGGCGATTTCCCTCGTAATCGAAGAAGAAGAACGTCTTGTCCTTACCATTGTAGAGGTGTGGAATGCTCAGTGGGCCGCCGAGCGATCCCCCAAAGGTGTTGAAGTGTTTGGGAGCCTTACCGCTGAAGCCGTAGGGGTCTGCATCGAGCGCATCGTTTTGCAGATACTCAAACAGGCTGCCGTGATACCGGCTCGTGCCGCTCTTGGTAGTGAAGGTTACGTCGCCTACCTGTGAAAACTCCGCGCTGTTGTTAAACGACGTTATTCGTACAGCGGAGATCCCCTCCTGCGATGGATAAGCGTCTTGCAGCGCGCCGTTCTGCCGCACGTTCGCTGTCGAGATGCCGTCGACGGAGAAGTTCACCATCGCCGAACTCGCGCCGCCCAGCGCAATGTTCCCAGAACTGTCCTGTTGCACGTTCGGCGAAAGCGACAACGCTGCCAACGGGCTGGTCGTGGTGGCGCGATTGTTCAGCGGAAGTTGGGTGATCTGCAGGTTGTTTATCGAATCGCTGATAACCGCGTTCTCAGTGTTAATCACGGCTACGGTGTCGGAAACCTCCACGGTCTGCGACTGACTCTTAACCCCTAGGGTGACGTCGATTCTTAGCGTCTGACGCGCGCTCAGTTCCGCGGACGGAACCTGGAACTCGGCGAATCCGTCGGCGTGCGCCGAAAGCGCATAGTTGCCAGGCTTGAGGTTCACAAATTCAAACGATCCGTTTTGGTCCGACACGGTCGAACGAATACTGTTGTCTTCCAAACTCCTCACCGTGACTGATGCCCCCGGCACAACAGCCTGTGTCGTGTCGTGCACCACGCCGACGATATTGCCGAACGTAGACTGCGCGTCTGCGGAAACGCTGACGCCGACAAAACATAGAACAATCATCGCCGTTGCGAGCCTTGAATGCGCGATCTCTGGGTGGATAACTGCTCTGGTCACTGCACTAGCCTCCACCGGGAGGACGCCCGGAAATCGGACCTACCAAATCTCCTTCGGAGTTCACGCCCGGTGTCGAGAAACTAGCAGGCAGGTCATAAAGAAACTATGGGCAGGCGATAAAGGAACCGTAAAGTTATGCGGTAAAGAAACGATCATGTCTATCGAAAATGCTGATATATTCAAAGGTCTTTGGAAACAAAAGGAAACCCTATGCGCTTCGGAAAAGCAACCCTGGCGATGGTTCTGTTCCTGGCCGCGTCTTTATCGTCTTCGTCCTCTTTATTCGCGCAAGCAACTTCCCTGCACGGTATCGACGTCACCGATTTGGACCGCAAAGCGGATCCCTGCAATGATTTTTACGAATTCGCCAATGGCACGTGGCGCGCTAATAATCCGATTCCTGCGTCCATGACACGGTGGAGCAAGCGCTGGGCGGCGGGCGAGTCCTCGAAGGACAAGTTGAAGGAAATTCTTGACGCCGCAGCGGCGGACAAGAACGCGCCGAAAGGCAGCAGCGAACAGATCATCGGCGACTATTACGGCGCCTGCATGGATGAGTCACGCGTGAATGCGCGCGGCATGGAACCGATCAAGCCGTGGTTTGCCCACATCGATGCCGCGAAAGATACCGCTGCATTGCAGCAGATCATCGCCGACATGCACGACATATTGGTCGGCGACCCGTTCGCCTTTGGCAGCCAGCAGGATCCGCATAAGCCGGAGTGGGTGCTCGCCGATATCGGCGCCAGCGGGCTTGCGCTGCCCGATCGCGACTACTACTTGAAGCCGGAAGCGCGCTTCAAGGAAGCGCGCGAAAAATATGTCGTCCACATTGCGGCCATGTTCAAGCTCGCCGGATGGGACCAGAAAGCATCGGATGCCGCCGCGCAGACCATCATGGGCATGGAAACGAAACTGGCGGAAGCGTCGCTCGATAACGTGGCCCTACGCGATCCCGCGGCCACCGACCACAACACGACTTTCGCGCAATTGCAGGCCATGGCGCCGCATATCGACTGGGCGGAATATTTCAAGCACAAACAGATTCCGCAGGATGTCGACATGAACGTAGATCAGCCCAAATTCATGCAGGAACTCGATCGCCAAATGCATGAAGATTCGCTGGCCGACTGGAAAGTTTATTTGAAGTGGCATTTGCTGAACTCGACCGCCAGTTCCCTTTCCGCGCCATTTGTGGAAGAAGATTTCGCGTTCAATGGAAAATATCTAAGCGGCACGACCGAGATGAAGCCGCGCTGGAAGCGCTGCGTGGAGTCCACCGATCAACTCCTTGGCGAAGCTCTCGGTCAAAAGTATGTGGAGAAATATTTCCCGCCCGAGGCCAAGGCGCGCATGCAGGAGATGGTGCGCAATCTCCTCGCGGCCATGCGCGATGACATCCTGAGCCGGCCCTGGATGAGCGACGACACCAAAGAAAAAGCGATGGCGAAGATTGCCACGTTCAATCCGAAGATCGGTTACCCCGATAAGTGGAAGGATTACAGCCACGTCGAGATCCGCCGCGATGCGTTCTTTGAGGACACGATTGCCGGAAGAAAATTCGTGGAGCAGGACGATCGCCTGACGATCGGCAAGCCCGTGGATCGCGGCCGCTGGGGCATGACGCCGCCCACTTCCGATGCGTATTACAATCCGCTGCAGAATGAAATCGTTTTCCCGGCGGGGATTTTGCAGCCTCCGGCCTTCGACATGAAGGCGATAGACGCAGTGAACTACGGCGCAATCGGCGTGGTCATCGGCCACGAGATTTCCCATGGCTTCGACGATCAGGGCGCGCAATTCGATTACCTGGGGCGGTTGCGCAACTGGTGGACGGATGCGGATCTGAAGCAGTTCCAGGGGCGCGCGGCTTGCGTAGCTAATCAGTTCGATAACTATTTCATCGAACCCGGCGTGCACCACAACGGCAAGCTGGTGCTGGGCGAAAGCATCGGCGACCTTGGCGGCGCGAAAGTCGCATTTCTCGCCTACGAAAAATCGCTGGCCAACAAGCCGCGTCCCGCGGACATCGACGGCTTCACTCCCGAGCAACAGTTTTATATTGCGTGGGGACAGTTCCGCGGCGACGAAATTCGCATCGAAACTCAGCGCCTGATGATGCAAACCGATCCCCATCCCATCGCCAAGTATCGCGTCATCGGCCCGCTCTCAAACCTGCCCGACTTTCAAAATGTGTGGAGATGCAAAGCGGACGCGGCGATGGTGCGGCCGCAAGGAAAGAGATGTGACGTGTGGTGAGGCAAGAGGATGAACAATTCGGCAACCAGTAAACCAGACGAAAACGAACAACCCGACTGGAAACACCACGGCCTGCGCATCATTCGCAGCGGCGAGTTGGATGCCAACACGCCACAAACCCCCGGCATGACCCGTGCCGAAGCTATCTCCCACGCCAAAGTCGGCGCGCAGAAACTGTGGGCCGGAACCGTCGTGGTGCATCCGAATGCCAAGACCGGTCCCCATCATCACGGAGAGCTGGAAACAGTGATTTACGTGGTTCGCGGCCGCGCCCGCTTTCGCTGGGGAAATCAATTGGAGTTCGTCGATGAAGCGGGCCCGGGAGATTTTGTTTACGTTCCGCCCTACGTGCCTCACCAGGAACTGAACGCCCGCAAGGACGAACCGGTCGAGGCGGTGATCGTGCGCAGTGGTCAGGAGCCGGTCGTGGTTAATCTGGACATTGCCAGTCCGGAGGATGTTGGCGACACTCCCCAAGACGATCCGTTTCACTCCGCGCCGCGAAACCGCTGAGATTACAACGTTCCGCGCGTGCCTCACGCGAAAGTAACCAAGCCCACCCACTGGAGAAGAATCAGAATCCTGCCGAAGATCACCATTGGAGTGTGAGCGCTGGCTTCAAGGCCGCCGGCCGCACTTAGGACGGTTTCAGGAGTCTCCATGAGTGTTGCCAGAACAGTTTGGGGCCTACTTCGGCCTCACCCTCCCATACCGCCAGCCAGCCGACGCATCCCGGCTAGCTCTTGGTTGATCATATTTCTTGCACTTGCCCTGCCCGCAGCCGCCCAGGAAGCACCAAAGGATCTTGGCGAGGCCAGCTTGGAGGAACTGGCCAACATCCAGGTCTACAGCGCCTCGAAGCACATGCAGAGCGTCAGCGATGCACCTTCTTCCGTTACCGTCATCACCGCGGATGAGATCCAAGAATATGGCTACCGCACTCTCGCCGATATCCTGGAGAGTGTGCGCGGCTTCTACATTACCTATGATCGCGATTACAGCTTTGTGGGTGTGCGCGGTTTCGGACGCCTGGGCGACTCCAACAACCGCATCCTGATTTTGATCGACGGCCACCGGATCAACGATAACGTTTTCGGTGAACCCTACCTAGGCTCAGAGTTCCTGGTGGATGTGGATCTGATCGAGCGCCTCGAAATCATTCGCGGCCCCAGTTCTTCCCTCTACGGCACCGAAGCCTTCTTTGCCGTCATCAACGTGATCACGCGCAAAGCACCCCAACTGAAAGGCGCGGAACTCTCGTTCGCCCCCGCCAGTTTCGGCACCTACCAGGGACGCGCCAGCTATGGCTCCCAATACAAAGGCGTTGACATGCTGTTATCCGGCACCTTCTTCAACAGCCAGGGGGAGACCCTGTTCTTCCCTCAGTTCGACACCCCTGCCACCAATTACGGCACCACGCGAAACACGGACTACGAAACCTTTCAGCAAGCCCTGGCCACCATCAGTTTTCGCGGACTCACGTTGCAGGTATTATTCCGGGCGCGCGATAAAGGAGTTCCCACCGCCTACTATGGCGCGCTGTTCAACGACCCTCGCACCCGCAACCTCGACTACCATCAATACTTCGATCTCAGTTACCAGCATTCCATCGGCAGAAACTGGAGCTTAGTAGCTCGAACTTCCTACGACCAGGCCCGCCTGCAAGCCCCAGTCGCCTACTCCACCGGCCTGCCCGACCCACCGACCACCGTGGACACCTATTCCTTCCGGGGAAACTGGTGGGACAGCGAAGCCACCCTCAGTCGAACTCTGCTGCAGAAACACAAGATCACTCTCGGCACCGAGATCACCGACAACCTGCGCCAAGACCAGGGAGATTACACCGCACTTGGCAACATCTTCGTACCCGTCCCCGCCAGTTCCTGGGTCGCGGCCTTATATGGTCAGGGTGAATTTGCCATCCTTCACCAACTGACTCTGAGCGCCGGCCTTCGCTACGATCATTACTCCGTTTTCGGAGGAACCGCCAACCCCCGTCTGGGATTGATTTACCATCCCGCCCATCCCACCACCCTGAAACTGCTCTACGGTACGGCGTTTCGCGCCCCAGAGCCATTCGAACTCACGCCGGACTACGGCGCGTTCTTCGACAACAACACGCAGCTTAAGCCAGAAACCATACGCAGCCTGGAAGGGATCGTCGAGCAGGAATTCGGCCCGCATTACACCCTTTCGGCGAGCGTTTTCCGCAACCGGATTGACGACCTAATCACTTTGGGGATCAATCCCAGCGATAACCAGGATGAATATTTCAACTCCGACAAAGCGGTCGCCACCGGCTTGGGAGTCGAACTCGACGGCCACTTAGCCACCGGTCTAAAAGGCCGCGCCAGCTACGGCTACACCGACACCGACCAGCCGGTCACCCATCAGGCTCTTAGCAACTCGCCACGGCACCTGAGTAAATTGGACCTGAGCTACCCCGTGGTGCCGCAGCGGCTATTCGCCAGCCTGAATGCGCAGTACACCAGTTCGGTCCAGACTTTGGCGGGAAACACTCTCAGTGGCTTCTCCGTTCTCAATTTCACTTTGCTGGGACACACGCTGGGGAAGCACCTGGACTTATCCGGCAGCGTGTACAACGTTTTCAACAAAAAGTACTTCGACCCCGGCCGCCCGGAGGACCCAGAAGACAGCATTCAACAGGATGGAAGAAATTTCCGCATCAAACTCACGGCCAGGTTTTGAAGCTCAGGATGCGTTTCTCGGGCAAAGACGAATGGTTGCCCCGGCGGTCGCCGCCCCGAGCAACCCTGGGAATTTGCCTTGCCCTGCTGGCTCTACAACTGCTGGCGTGGGCGCAGCAGAAGAATGCGCCGGAAGATCAAGTCAAAGCGGCCTATCTTCTCAATTTCGCAAAACTGGCGGAATGGCCCGCCCGAGCTTTGGCGGACGCTCCGGCTCCTCTGGTGATCGGAGTGAGTGGCGGCGATGAAGATTTTCTCGAGGTCCTGAAGGCCGTGGTCGCGGGCAAAGTGATCGGGGGCCATCCCTTGCTGGTCAAACGGGTCAATTCCGTGGAGGAGATGAAGTTGTGCCATCTCGTTTTCTTTCGCGCCTCAGAAAAGAGGCATACCCAGGCCGACATGGAGGCCCTGATACGGCCGGGCTTGCTTTTAGTCGGTGAGGACGATTCCTTTCTGCGGCAAGGCGGCATGGTAAATCTAGTCCGCGATCATGGAACCATCCGTTTTGAAGTTAATTCTGACGCGCTGGACCGTTCCGAGATACATTTCAGCTCGAAGATTCTGGCGCTGGCCAAGGCTGGCTCCGGGACTGCTCCCCCGACGCCAACGAACACGGCCTCGACACCTGAAGGGCCGCGGCGGCTGGAGCGTAACACTCCCCCGGAATACCCCGAAATCGCCGAGCGGATGAAGCTGACGGGAACAGCGCAGGTGCAGGCGCTGGTGAAGCCAGATGGATCCGTCAAGGAAGTGAAGGTCCTCGGCGGCCACCCTCTGCTCGCCGATGCCCTGGCGCGCGCGGTCATGCAGTGGAAGTACCAGGCCGGGCCCAAGGAAACGGTGGAAGTAGTAAAGTTCAGTTTTGGCCCGCAGTAAACCTGACCACCCTAAGGCGTTACCGCGAAAACCGCGCCCTCGTTGGCGTTGCCGCCATTCTCAGTCGTGCCGAGGAGAGATCCCGTGGGGCCAAAAATTAATCCGGCTTCCGGAGACCCGCCGTCGGGTGGGACGCCTGTGAATGAATAGATGGACTCGAAAGTATAAGCGCCGTTCGAACTCGGAGTCAGTTCGAAGAGCGTCCCACATGCAAATCCGTTGCAACCATTTACTTTGCCGGGTGTAGGTCCGTAAAGATTGCCCGTGGAATCGACGATTAAATTGCTCACCGGATAGGCGCCTTGGTCCGGGCCGGGAAAATCGAATATCCGCCGTTCGCTCCAGCCGCCGCCCTCGTCTCGTGCAATCTCGAACGCAGTGCCGCAGGAGGTGCACTGGCTGTTTCCCGATCCGCCCCGAAGAGTCGTGCCAAAAATATGTCCCACGCTGTCCACCACCGGGCTCGCCGAGGGGTACAGGCCGTCGTCTCCCGAATCCTGGAACGAATAGAGTTGGCTCTCTTTCCATGCGCCACCTTGTGGTACAAGTTCAAACACCGTCCCGCAGCCGACAGTATTCCCGTTCGCTCCGACGCAGGCGGCATCACCGCCTTGTAAAGTCGTGCCGTACAGATTGCCGGCTTGATCCAGGAATAATCCCGCTTCAGGCCGCGAACCGTCGACCGGATAGCCGGCGAATTCGTAGATTACTTTTTCAGACCAGACACCACTGGCCCCCGGACTTAACTCAAAAACCACACCATTGCCGGACTGCGGATTACCGTGAACACTGCCCGCCCCACCCAGCGCCGTTGTGCCATACAGATTGCCCGCACCGTCCATCACTAAACCGCCGAAGGGATCGTTCCCGTTCGCGCCGGGAGTGAAATTGTAGAGAGTTTTTTCCGTCCACATTCCGCCTGCCAAGGGCGAGAGTTCATATACCATGCCCGCATTGTGCGCACCCCCGTTCTGGGTTTCACCATAGAGATTGCCGGAAGCGTCGATGATCAACCCGGAAGGGAACGTTCCGCTCGGAATGTAGTAATAGTGAATATTGCCTTTCGTAAAGTTATAGATAATTTTTTCATTCCACCCGCCGCCGCTGGCCGGGCTAAGCTCAAAAACGGCTCCCAATCCTGCCGAACCGCCGTTCGCCGTGGTGCCGTAAAGGTTGCCCGCAGCATCCGCGACTAATCCAGCCGTAGGATATTCGCCGTCGGTATTGACAAAGTTAGAGAGCGACGCCAGGCTCCAGCTTCCGCTGCTCGGGGTGAGTGAAAAAACAGTTCCGTTCTGTCCGGCATTGCTGCCACTGTAGGTTTCGCCGAGCAACTGGCCACTCGGGGTTAATAGCAGGCCGCTGCTAGGGCTCGCGCCGTCGGTAATACCGGAAAACCGCCACAGCAAGCTCTCATTCCATTGGGAGCCGCTGGGCGTCAATTCAAAGACTGTGCCGCAGCCGCCATCGGTACAGGTTCCGAGGCCGCCGCCATCGTAAGTCGCGCCATAAAGATTTCCCGCAGCATCGAAAATCAATTCGCTGTCGGGATCTTTGCCGTCGTTCGTGCCCTGAAAATTGTAGAGAATACTCTCGGTCCACTGGCCATTACCGGTTGGCGTCATCTTAAAAACAGTGCCGCAACCATAATTGCATCCAGTGCTAGTTCCTGAGCCGCCATCGGAGGTGGTGCCGTAAAGATTGCCGGCCTGGTCCATGACGAGTCCGTGGAGCGGGTCAGCCCCGTCGAAGGGAGGGCCAGCAAAGTTATGCAGGATCGTCAGATTCCATTTTCCGCCGGTGGTGGGGGACAGTTCATAAACCGCGCCACAACCGCCCGAACAACCGTTGCCGCCGACGCTTAGGACACCATAGATGTTTCCCGCGCCGTCAAATACGATCCGGCCTTTGGGCCAACTGGCTGGGGGAGCGCTGCCCCCGCCAAAGGTGAAGCCGTAGAGGATGGTTTCCGTCCACGTTCCGTCCGTGGAAGGGGAGAGTTCGAAAATGATGCCGCCCTGATTAGCGCCGCCTACCCAGGAGGTGCCATAAAGATTGCCCGCCTTGTCGAAGACTAATCCGTAATCCAGGTCGCCGCCGAACTTGCCGTTGCTGAAATTCTTCAAGATGCTTTCGGCCCAGCTTCCGTCGGAATTGTGTTTCAGCTCGAATACGGTGCCGCAACCACCGTAAAGACAGCCGCCGACGGTCCCTCCCGAACCTGTCGTACCGTACAAATTCCCCGCCGCATCGAAAACCAGATGGCCCTCTGGGAACAAGCCATCGTCGCCACCCTTGAATGTATAGAGAATTTCTTGATCCCATCCGCCATGCTGGTCGGAGACAAATTCGAATACGGTCCCAGAATTGTAGGCTCCTCCGGTCGCACTGACGCCGTACAAATTACCGGCCGCATCGGAAATCAGCCCGCCTTGCGGCAATGCGCCGTGGCCTTGCGCGGCGAAGCTATGCAGAGTGGTTTCGGTTCCCGCAAATGCGCGATCCGTGGCTCCGCAGATAAATTCGCCCACGACGATAAACAGAATGACGTGCAATCGGAACATGGTTTTGCGAGACATGGCAGGAATCTCCGGAAACAGGCTGTGGACACGCAAAAGGGGGGAGCGCCCAGCCCGCGTATTATACATGCCTGGTCAACACCGAGGCAGTTTTGCGATCAGCAGAAAAAAAGGCGCCGGATTTTATCCGGCGCCGAGGGTTTCTCGCGAGATGCGGTCAAGCGAGAAGTTAAAACTTAAACAAACCTATTTGCTCTCCGCGATGGGGCTTGCGCTCAAGTCGCCGCGGCGGCCGTTGACGGCAGTGCGCGCTGCGCGGGCGGCGGGCATGTTGGCGGCAGCGGCTCCGTAGCGCTCCAGCAGAATCGGTGCCATGGTGTTTTCCGCTTCCTTGACGAAGATCATCTGCGTCTCCGAAGCCATATCCACGCGGACAAAGTCTCCCAGCTTCACCTGGCTGGTAGCAACCAGATTGGCTAGCGGGAATACAAGGTGCCGTTCGATCGCGCGTTTCAGATGGCGCGCGCCGTAACGCGGGTCGGTGCCTTCCTTCAGCAGGAATTCCTTCACTCCGTCCGTGCAATTGAAAACAAACTGATTCGCACCCGCCGCCATTAACACGCGCTGTTGAACCATCCCGAGTTCGATCTCAAGAATCTGCGCCAGATGCTCGTCGCGCAGCGTCTTGAAGACCACAGTCTTATCGATGCGGTTCATAAACTCCGGCGTGAACTTGCGCCGGGCCGCTTCTACGGCCGTGCGCCGAATCTTGTCGTCGAAGTTGTTGTCGACTTCCACGGCCTTCGGCGCGAAACCAAAGCCGCCGTCCACCAGGTCCGTCATCTCGCTGGCGCCCAGGTTCGAGGTCAGGATGATGATGCATTGCGAAAGATCAACGCGGCGGTTATCGCCCAGCGTGAGCGTAGCCTTGTCCAGAATGCCCAGCAGAAGTTGCCACAGCGAGTCCGAAGCCTTCTCGATTTCATCGAACAACAGAATCGAGAGCTTCAGCTTCTCCGTGAACCACTGGTTCAAGGCTTCCTGCGTCAGCAGCGGATGAGTCTCCCGATGCCCAAGGTAGCCCGGAGGCGAACCAATCAACTTTGCGATCTCGTGCGAGTGTTGAAACTCGGCGCAATCGATCTTGATGCAGGCGTGCGAATCGCCGAACAGAGCCTCCGCCATGGCTTCCACCACGCGAGTCTTTCCTGAACCAGTCGGCCCCAGGAAAAGCAGGTTGCCCACCGGACGTCCCGGCGCGTTCAAGCCGGCCAAAAACATCTGATAGATCTCGGCGACCTTTTCGACAGCCTGATCCTGGCCCACGATCTTGCGGCGCAGGGCGGCTTCAAACTCTCCAGCATCGTTGCTGCGGCGGTTCGGATCGAGCACGGTTGCGAGGTTCGTTCTCATAAAATGAATGTCCGGTTTGCACCGGCTTCTTATCCCTTTTCCAGGCCGTATCCTCGGCCTTTTGCCTGCGTTTCCGAGGATTTTGCGGGCCCTTCTTCGCGACTCCCCACTTTCCTGGATGACAAATTCTGTCATCTAAGGAATCAGCCGCCCACCAGGCCCGATAGCGCGTCCCCGGTGCCTTACGAATAAGCAAGCCGCTGGCCACGGTCGGGGTCTCTATTGTGGAAGCAAAAACCCTCTATCGACAGGGGTTAAGTCTCCGGCCCCGAGATTAGAACAGACCCCGGTGCAAAGTGAAAGAGTCATGAGAGAAATAATTTGCGCACAAAGGAAGGGAATGTCCGGTCTCAGAATCCGGCCTGGAAGCGCGACCTATCCTGTGAGCCTCCGTGTTCCCTGGTGGTGAATCTTTTGCTCGTCACTTTTCCGACCTAAGGGGGAGATGACCAGTGGTAACTATTCGCGGGCGCGATTGCGGGATAGCATCGCGATCAGGCCGTTTTCGGAGGACTCCTTGCGCCGCTTGTCGATTCTCATCATCTCTGCCATATCGTGCATCCTGTTCGGAGTAGCCGCCATGCGACTGAACTCGCGCTTCTCTTTACTGCAAGCTCAAGCCGCACAGCCCCAGACCGTGCAACCGACGGCAGTTGCCGCTGCGATGCCACAAGCGGCGGATTTGAAGCCCGTGAGTGCCACGCTTTCCACGACCACAAAGACTCCGGAGATTTCTTCGCC
>Ga0302234_10001901_pt1 | contig 13937 bp, 16 predicted proteins | sample II_Palsa_N3_2_FD_193576 | JGI IMG/M metagenome (GOLD analysis project Ga0302234, IMG submission 193576) | Peat permafrost microbial communities from Stordalen Mire near Abisko, Sweden - II_Palsa_N3_2 | ecosystem: Environmental > Terrestrial > Soil > Palsa > Peat permafrost | place: Sweden... | reverse complement strand
CCGCAGTCCTTGACGGCTGACCTACCAGTAAGTCAGAATCTGACCTATCGATAAGTAAGACTACCGGAGCCACCGCGCAGCAGCACCGGGGGACGACATGGACAAAACAGAGCACAAGAGCTTCCAGGCACCCGACGAGACCCGCGAGTTCCCGCGCGGCCGCGCCGAGATCCTCAACATCGGCGGCGGGCAGATCGGCCGGCTGGTCCTCCAGCCCGGCTGGCGCTGGTCGAATGACGTGAAGCCGATCGCCGGCACCGCGAGCTGCGAGGCGCCGCACTTCCAGTACCACGTCAGCGGACGGCTGGCGATCCGGATGGACGACGGCGCCGAGTTCACCGCCGGCCCCGGAGACATAACCGCACTGCCCAGCGGCCACGACGCCTGGGTCGTCGGCGACGAGCCCGTCGTCACCATCGACTGGTCAGGCGCGGGCGCCTACGCTAGGTAGCCGGGCGCACGCAAGTCAGGAAACGCGGAACTCAGGAAACGCGGAACTCAGGAACACGGCCGGGATCGTTCCCGGCTCAATGGAGGGAGACCGTCATGGCCCGAAAGATGATCGACTGCCGCCAGGTACCCAACGAGATCGGCTGCACGCTCACCATCGCCGGCGGCGAGGGCGAGGTCCTCGACGCCGCGACTGCGCATGCCGTCGCCAAGCACGGCCACCAGGACACCCCCGAGCTTCGGGAGATGCTCCGCGGCGGGCTGCAAGACGCCGAGCCTGCGCTGGCATGAGGACCGCCAGCCAGCCCAGGCTCGACGACGCAGCCACCGTCGTCCGCCAGTTCAACGCGGCCTGGAACGACCACGATCTCGCCGCGGCGCTGGCCCTGACCAGTGACGACTGCGTGTTCGAGGCGACCTCGCCCGCGCCGGACGGCCAGCGCTACGCCGGCCACGCGGCCATCACCGCGGCCTGGAAGCCGATCTTCGACGATACGACGAGCCGGTTCACCGTCGAGGATTCGTTCACCGCGGGCGACCGCGTCGTGCAGCGCTGGCGCTATGACTGGGGCGACGGCCACGTCCGCGGCATCGACGTCTTCACCGTCCAAGACGGCAAGGTGACCGAGAAGATCGCTTACGTAAAAGGCTAGAGGCCCGCATAGACAGTGTCGCCCGACACCGGACCAGCGACCAGTGTGGGGTCACCTGAAGGTCTCTCCTGGAGCCTGGGCGCTGGCACCGTTCCGCCTTGCTGCGGCGGAGAAGGTCGGCAACCAGGCTGCGATGGTGTCGCTCGGCCGGCCTGGTGCGGGCGAGCAACTCCTCGCGTCGCACGGATTCCTCGATGTCGAACGCCTGGACGTTCCGTTCGCCTGGGAGTTCGCGGACCCAGAACTGTACGCGCGTGCGCTGGCCTCTACCGGCCTGGCCCATGAGGCCATCCAGAACGTCGGCGAGGCTGAGTTCCATCGCGCGGCCGTTGAGCAGGCTCAGGGGCAGTTGCGGGATGGCTTGCCGCTGCGGGCCGACATCCATGTCGTGGGCTACCTGGCCCGCAAACCCGAAGGAGCGCAGCGCGCATGACCGGAAGCTTTCTCGAGGAACCCCCGGTGTCCGCCCAGGTGCACGAGCTCTACGACGAAGACCTCGCCGACAGCGGCTACGTGTGGAACGTGTCCCGACTGTGGGCGCACTAGCCAGACACCCTGAAGCGGCTGTTCGAGCTGATGTCTCAGGCAGTCACGCCGGGCGGTTTGACCTTCCGCCGGCGCGGGATCCTGGTGACCGCCGCCGCCTCGGCCCTCGGTGACTCTTACTGCTCGCTGGCGTGGGGCGGGAAGCTGGGCAAAGCGTTGGACGCCGCTGTCGCGGCAAGGGTTCTGAACGGCAGCGACGCCGGGCTGACGGACCAGGAGAAAGCCATGGCCGCATGGGCCCGGAAGGTCGCCAGGGACCCGAACGCGACGACGCCGGCCGACATCCAGGTGCTCCGCGATTCCGGGCTCGATGACGGGCAGATCTTCGCCATCACCGCCTTCGTGGCTCTTCGCCTGGCGTTTTCTGCGATCAACGACTCCCTTGGCGCTCAGCCCGACGGGCAGCTCGCCCTGTCTCTGCCACAGGAGGTGCGCGAGGCCGTGACCTACGGCCGACCTGTAGCTACCAGAGCACCAGTGCGGTGCTCTGGCACCTCGATGAGCACATCTGTGGCTTCCCATCCCTTCAGACACAGACGCGATCTTCAACCCCGCCCTTCCCCCGCATAACCTGCTGTACCGGGTAGCCGCTGAAACAGTGGCAGGGGCGGCGGGATGCGCGAGGGGATCATCGCCTGCCCTCTGCGGCTCTGGTGAGCTTGCACCAGCCGCGTTTCCCTGGGGGCCGGTGGCCGGGTTACGTGACCATGGTCGTGACCAAGACGGGGTAAGACGGCACCGAACAAGGTGAGACTGAGGGAGACTCGACCGTGGCTTCGGCTGAGGTCAGGTGCGATATCTGGGGACACGCTGAGAGTGCTGAGACGCCGCTCGGCTTGCTCATAACCCAGAGGTCGCAGGTTCAAATCCTGCCCCCGCTACTATTTACGCAGGTCAGAGGCCTCTTCCGGTTCCGGAGGAGGCCTTCTTGCTGCGGCTTGTGCACGGATTTGTGAACGAGCGGGCTGGGACCGCGCGGCTAGGTGCCGACGTGATCGTTTTGACCATGAGTTTGGTGCCTGGTCTACGGCGCCCGCTTCTCTGGCCGAGTTCGAATAGAGGCTGTTAGCGGCGTTGGCTTCCTGTAGTCGACACGGTTCGGCGGGCTGGCTTCCGCGGCGGGTTATCTTCCGGGCGGGTTATTTGGCTTAGGTTTCCGCTAAGCAGTAGGTCGCTGGGTGCACGTGGGGTCTCAGCCCAGAGATCGCCACTTAGCCAAGGGATCTCTCGCAGACGCGCCCGGCGAGCGACGGTGACCAGCATCTCCGCCGGAAGTGCGAGGCCACCTAGCTTCCGCAGTATCGGTTTCATCCGCGCGTTGCGGCGCCTTCGGGGAGTATCTGATGGTGCGTGTAGTTTCGTGGAATTTGAATAACCGGGGCATCACCGGAGCTCGGATGCAGGGGAGTTTCTGCGCGAGCTTAAACCGGATCTGATGTTGCTGCAGCGACCACGCCCTGGTCGTCGCCGACCTTGCTGCTGGATAACCACACTCAGAGGAATCGTGATCCGGAAATATGCGCGAAACGGCCTCGGCAGCGCCCTCGAACCGCTTTAGTGTCCTGGCAGATCGGCGCGGAGCTTCCTAGTTTCCGAAGGCGGCCTCCGGAGCCGTGACTGAACCTCCCGTCCACGGACGAGCCATAGTTCATTCTGACGTTCCCCCTGGCCGGTGCTTTGCCATGAGGTCAGCGAGTGCCTCGCTGAATGCTTCCGCATACTCGGCCACGTCGCCTTCTGTGAAGCCGTGACGGAACTGGTTCAGCACCTCGGCAACGGCCACGGCAGCATCCTGGTGGTTGTCACCGACCTGACCGTTGATTTCGAACCCGGCTTGGCGTTCGGGCCAACGATTCCAGCCTGATCCCGGTACGCCCTCAACGTGACGGCCACCTCCACCGACTTGGGCGATGGAAAGCGGCCTATCACAGATGAGGGTGTAGCGGTCGGCGGCGCGTTCGACAGCGACACGGCAACCGGCATGGTGCCGGCTGCGCAACGCGTCGCCGGCGTGCTAACGTCTTGGCGATCGTGATCCATCGGCTGGAGGTGAGTCCCATGAACGCAGTATCCGCAGTGGGTGCTCCGCTGCAGTCCACGATCGCGCGACTGAGGTAGTCGCCACCGGGAGCGCCCGCCAGGCAACTCGCGAAAGGCGACTCCCATGAACACAACACCTTTTTCAACTCTGCACTTCACCTCGACGGCGCCCTCCGACGGGCCGAGGTCCGACCAGGATCAGCTGCAGGCCGGCGCCACAAGGCGGGTGCGCGCCGCGGGTCAGCGAGCGTTGGTCCTCGGTGGTGGCGGATCGGCAGGCAATGCGTGGTTGATCGGCGTCATTGCCGGCCTGTTTGATGCCGGGTTGGATGTGACCGAGGCCGATCTGATCATCGGGACGTCGGCCGGATCGACGGCCGCGGCCCAGATAACTAGCGCGAGCCCGACCCAACTGCTTGCCGACATCCTTTCCGCTGCGCCCCAGCAACGGACTGGTCCGGTCGGATCCGACGGCGGACGCGTTCCCGTTGGGCCGGTGGCCGACCATATGCGGAGGACGAGCGAGATCATCGCCGCCGCTGAGGATTCGGCCGACATGCGCCGCAGACTGGGTGCGGCGGCGCTCGAGATGGATGCCGCGTCGGACGGCTCCGGGCAAACGCGGTGGCGCGCTACGGTCGCCGCTCGGCTGCCCAGTCAGCGCTGGCCGGAACGAACGGTGCTGATCGTGGCTGTCGATGCCCATACCGGTGAACCGGTCGTGTTCGACCGCCACAGCGGAGTCGACTTGGTGGACGCCGTCGCCGCCAGCTGTGCCAACGGCTTCGGTGTCCCTCCCTACGGTATCGGCGACAGCCGATACATCGACGGCGGCTACCGACGATCCAGCGAGAATGCCGATCTGGCAGCCGGATACGGGCGGGTGCTGGTGCTGTCGCCACTTGGCGGCAGAACACGGGCGCCGCTGGACTGGGGCATGCATCTTGCCGCACAGGTCGACGAACTACGCGCCCGCGGCAGCAGAGTCGAAACCGTCCTCCCGGACAGCGACTCCCGCGACGCATTCGGCAGCAATCTGATGGATCGGTCGACGCGTCCGCCCGCCGCTCGAGCCGGTTACGACCAAGGCAGCGCCCTTGCCGAGCAGCTCACCGAATTCTGGCGCTGACGCCCTCGAAATCAGTCGACTCGGTAGGCGTGACGACACCTGCTCATGCCTCGGAGGCCGATGGGCACGACATGTCTCACGCTACCTTCCTGCCCCCCGACCTGGGCTCGTTCTGCCGTCTTGACGAACTCGGCCTGCAGGTCGTGGGTCAACGGCTCGAGCCCGGTCGTGCAGTGTTGGCCTGCCGGGTCGTCGAGACCGACGAGTTCGCCCGGTGGTGTCGCCGCTGCGGATGCGAGGCCGCGCCGCGCGACAGTGTAACCCGGCGGCTGGCGCACGAACCGCGGGGATCTACCAGCGCATGATCGCCGCCAACCGCGAACCCGACAAGAAGCATGGCAAGGCCGTGATGCAGGCCGTGATCGACTCCGTCGCCAGCGGCGTCCCGGCCACGCTGACCGAGATCCGCAAGCTCGGCCGGACCCTTAAGCAACGCGCCACGGACATCCTCGCGTTCTTCGACCGGCCCGGCACGTCGAACGGCCCCACCGAGGCCATCAATGGCAGGCTCGAACACCTCCGCGGCAGCGCCCTCAGATTCCGGAACTTGACGAACTACATCGCACGCTCGTTGCTCGAAGCCGGCGGATTCAGACCCCGACTACACCCTCGATTGCGATGAGCCTGGAAAGCGCGGCTGAGACATGCCGCGACCCTTGGTGCGGAGCCTTGGCTTCTTGCTACTTGATCGCATTGTCATCTGCCTCCGTCCTGAGATCATCGCCGAACGGGAGGCCAACCGGGTGCCTCGAGCGCGGCCAGGCCGTCCTGACACTTGCGTTAACCCGGTACAGCAGGTTGTACAGCAACAGGTAAGCGCAATCGCTGGCATGCATGATCGTGGACAGGCCGCCTGATCCAGGGATCGGAAGGATGGTTTGTTGTCACTCGTATGTGTAAGGCTGCCCGCATGAGCGCATTAATAGGCTTCCGCATCGAGTTTTACGACAACCCCGAAAGCTCAGGCCGCCGCCTCGTCGGTGCTGCCGTCAAGGAGGATGCATTCACCGTCCAGGCCGTCCCGGTCAAGGGCGATTATGTGGCCGTCAACATCCTGGCGGGGGGTACCGCGGCCGGGGCATGGTGGCCCGGGAACGTCCCCTTCGAGCAGGTGCACCACCTCGAGCACTACCCGGCGTCGGTCGGAGGCGACGAAGTGCCGAGCGCGCAGGTGGTGATTCAGACGGCGGCTCCCGGAGAGTACCAAGCTGACGCCCTGGTGCAGCACTTCACTAGCGAGGAGTGGCAGGTGAGCCGCTTCATCGATGGGAGCCCGCTGGCTGAAGCGTGGAGAAAGACCATCTAGACCGAGTATGACCTTGCGCCCGGCGTCAGACGGAAGCGCTCGCGCGGTCTAATGCACTTAATCTGGAATGCGCTGCACCCTGATAAGCCGAAGGTCAGGCCGTATGAACCTGTCTCTTTCCATCGGGGACCGGGCGGCCGATAGTCCCATTAATGTTCGTATACCTGCGTCTATCAGCGGCGGCTCTTCTCGGCCGCCGAGGCTGGTCAGGTCGTAGTCCACTATGCCAATTTTGCCAAGCGGACTCTATCCGTCGGTCGAACTCCGGAGTCCGACCGTCATGCCGGACCCCGCGTTCCTTCGGTCGGCCCAATGACCCGGCGTAGAAGTTCCGCAGGTCAGGAACCTGATTTGTGCACGGATTTGTGCACGAGACGCGGCGGGACGGGCTGAGACGGGGGAGACGCAGGACACCCGAGAGGACTTCCGGTCGCGTGCTGGTCGAACGGCTGGTCCCACTCCCTGGCCGGCACCCCGGCCGCCTCGAGCTCGGCCTTGCTCGGCTCCGGTCATGGCGTCGGTCAGGTCTTGGCTGTCGCCGGGTCGCTAGGGTGCTGGGTGAGCGGCCTGGTCTGCACGCTCATCCAGGCATCCAGCGGGAGCGATTTCAGGATCGCCTGCATCTCGGCCGCGTCCTGGGCTCGCCAGAGGCCCAGCGAGCGCCCGGCGCCCGGCAGCGTCCATAGCCGCAGCAGGTGTCCCTGCCCAGCCAGCTCGTACGCGCGTTCTGCCTCGCGCGCCTTGGTGTCCTCCACCGTCTGGGCGGGCGTGCCCTCCGGGATGGTGACGGTAAAGGTGGTCAGAAATTCCGTGGCTCCGGGACTGGCCGCTAGTGCCGGGTCGTTCGGGTGCCGGGAGAGCGGGGTGACCTCATCGGTACGCCAGACGCGCAGCGGCATCGAGGCGAGGACTCTCTCGAGCGCATCGCCATCGTCGGCAGCGAACAATCCGAGGCTCCGCCATTCGCCTGGCTGTAGCGGCGGCCGCCACAAGCGGAGCAGGTAACCTTGGGACGCGAGTTCACGCGAGCGTGAGTCCTCGCGGGTGCGGATGTCGTCGATGGCTTCCTCTGAGGTTCCGTCCGGAACGCGGGTGGTCATGATGACGAGGTATTCCATGGTGAGCGCCTCCTGAGTCGGCAGCAGTGCGGTGTGTGTTCTGTTTGACCCCGTTTGCACTTGTCACCTGCCTCGTGTCGGCTGGGTCAGTTTTGGGTCCAGGTTCCCTGGTGTTCTGCCAGCTGGCGCGGAGAAGAGCCGTCTCAGTGGCTTGGGGTGGGCGGGCCGAGGTAGGGGAATGCGGCCAGCAGGTTGTCGTGCGGTTTGAGGCCGGTCGGCGGGATCTTGCCGTTGCTCAGCCAGGCAAAGCGCTTGCTGTAGACGTCATCGGTGAGGATGCGGCCGTTGGGGTAGGTGGCGGGCTTGGTGCGGTCGTAGTGCAGGATGTCGGGCAGTACCTCCAGGGCCGCCGCCTTGGCCGCCTCGGGTGAGTAGCCGCCGGCGTTTCCAGGATCATGGACCACGGCCCCAGGTAGTTGGTCACGTCGTCGGCCGGTTGCCGGGAGTTGTAGAGGTTCTTCTCCCCGTCGGGGTTGATGAACGGGTTGATGGTTGGGTTCCCGCCGCGGTCCAGCTGCTCGAGCACGCCGTCCTGGTACCGGCTGACCGTGGCCCAGACGCCGATCACCGGGCCGCCGAGCATGTCGCTGGGCACCTCCAGCGTGATGGAGTCGACGTTGTTGTCGGCGAAGTCGTCGTGCCCGGTCCAGACGAAGCCGTGCAGGGCGCCTTCGACGTCGGCGAAGAACGGGTCGCTGCGTAGCCCGGCGCACAGCCGGATCCGGCCGGCCAGTACGGGCTGCGCCGTGCTGTCGAAGCTGACCGGGATGTTCTCGGCTAGCACTTCGCCGGCCGGCTCGAGCTGGCCGGCGACGGCGCCGGTGGCGTACCAGGCGGTGCCGGTCTGCTTGCCGTTCTCCAACTCGGAGAACACGAACGTGAACGCGACGTCGGCCTGGTTGTCGCCGTCGTTGTCGATGTTGATTCGGTAGAACGCGCCGGGGCAGAACTCTGGGCCGGTCACCGGTGCCGGGATCGGGGGCGGGGCGCTGGTCGGGTTCGAGTCGATGATCAGCACGGTCTTGTCCGCATCGTCGGCCGAGGTGAACATGTACACATCGGTGAGATCCAGACGCCGGTCGTCGCCGGGGAACTTGAGATTGTCGGCGCTGAAATGGTTAGACATGGTGGCTCCTTTGGTGATGATGGCGAGGCCCGGCGGTACTGCGGCCCGGACCGGCGTGGGCTGGGGTCCGGGCCGCGATGGCATGACAGGGGCGGCGGCCATCTCTTGTTGCAGGACGCTCCGTGCGGCCTGCGCACCCGGGCGTTTGGGTGGCCGGGGTTCAGGTGCGCAGGAAGTCGAGCAGGGCGGTGTTGACTTGGTCGGCGTGCGTCCAGGCGATGGCGTGCGGGGCGCCCTCGACCACGACGAGCTCCACGTCCTTGATCAGGCCGGGCAGGCGCTGGCCGGTCTTGTCCAGCGGCAGCACCTGGTCCGCGTCGCCTTGCACGACCAGCACCGGTACGTCGATCTTGGGCAGGTCGTCGCGGAAGTCGGTGGTCCAGGTGCCGATGCAGGCCACTGCGGCGGTGGCCGATGCGGTGACAGCCAGGTTCCAGCTGGCCTGCCAGGCCTGGTCGCTGACCAGGGTGCCGCGCAGGGTGTCGATGTTGTAGAAAGTGTCCAGGAATCCCTTCATCCAGGCCGGCGTATCGGCCCGGGCGGCCTGGACGAACCCGTCGAGCAGGCCTCGCGGCACCCCGTCGGGGTTGTCGTCGGCCTGAAGCAGGTACGGCAGGATCGGGGAGACCAGCACGCCCTTGGCCGCCCGTGCCGACCCGTAGCGGCCTAGGTAGCGGGTGACCTCGCCGGTGCCCATCGAGTGGCCGGCCAGCACGGCGTCGCGCAGGTCGAGGTGTTCGAGCAGGATATTGAGGTCGGCGGCGAAGGTGTCGTAGTCATACCCGGATGCCGGCTGGCTGGATTTGCCGAACCCGCGCCGGTCGTAGGTGATGACCCGGTGCCCGGCCTCCAGCAGGACCGGGACCTGCTTGTCCCAGGCGCGGCTGCTGAGCGGGTAGCCGTGGATCAGCACGACGGGCTGCCCGCCGCCATGATCCTCGTAGTAGATCTCGATGTCGGCGCTGTTCTCAGTTCCGACTTTGACAAATGGCATTAAAGTCTCCATTCGGTGATCGGTCTGTTGCATTGCGATTCCGGCGACCCGTGACTGTCTTCAGTCGCCTCGATCAGTCATGCGTGGAGTAGTGAGTGCGGCGTCCCGCCGGTCATGTCCTCGCCTGACGCTGGGGCGTTCGGCACGCCAGGGGACGGGACTGCGTTAGGTATAGGTAGTAGTCGCGCGCGGCGGCCCGGCCCCGTCGGGGGTCACCCGTCCGTGACGATGGGAGGGTGCGCGACACGCTATGTTCGCTCTGCGGCGAGGAGGATCGGCGCACCACCCGCGGCTCGAGCCCTGCCGCGCGAGGGCAAGCGGCCAGTTGTCGTGAATTGGCCGCAGCTGCCGGTCCGCAACGCGGGACCCACAGCCGCGGGTCCCGCGCTGATAATAGGATCAGCAGTTGCTTACCGAGGACCCGTTCCTGTGGCCTCGTCGCCCCGGTCGCTGCACCCGGGACACCCTCGGGCGAACCCAAAAATCGGTCACGTGGGCATGTCCGTCCCGGCCTGCTCCGCCACCATGTAGGCGGCGTACCAGGCTGGCCAGTTCTCGTCCTGGTCTGACCGGTGAAAAAGGTGCGACCGCCCCGTGCGCTTCTGGTGCTCGACGTGGGCCGCCTCGGCACGCTGAAGCGCGCTTACCAGGTCCGCTGTGGATGCGAAAGCCGTGTCAGCGGCGATCCGGCCGGGGAGCCGCGTCGTGACCTCCTGGACCAGCCAGGTGTTGCCGTCCGGATCGTTGAAGGAGAAGAACGACCCGTAGCTGGTGCGCTCGGGGTCGGGACCGGGCTGCCGAGCCTCGCGGGGGAACGGCGGGCCGTGCCAGATCTCGCTGGCGTCGAGGCCACGGCCGGTGAGTTCGTCACGGGCCGCTTCGATGTCGGAGACGATCAGCCCTCCCTCGGCCGAGCCAGGCGCGGCCGTCGTGAGGCCCGTGCCGAACGTGACGGAGGCCGCGGATCCCGGGGGCGTGAACTGGACGATGCGGAGGCCGTCAAGCGGGGCGACGTCGTCGTCGAGCCTCCAGCCCAGCCGCTGGTAGAACTTCTTGGATCGGTCGACGTCAGACACGGGGATGATCTCGACCTCAAGGTGCATGTCGACGTTGGCCGCGGCCGCGTCAGGCCTGCCGTTGTGTACTTCGGTGGCGCTCATGGCTGCCTCCTGGGTTGTGTTGCTTGCATGACGCTTTCTTTCAGAAGGAAGACCTCAATGGGTCTTCGTATTGGTGATGCGATCAACGATGACCTCTGCGCCTGCCGGTCGCCCCCGGTAAGGTCCCTGGTGCAGATCCCCGGGGTGCCCGATCCCGGGGTCACGGGGTCCACGGCGCCGAGGTTGCCAACGTGGGGCGGCGTTCCTAGGCTCGGTGGATGAGGCTCGGTGGATGAGGCTCGGTTGGTGGCAATGTCGGCTCCTGTTTCAGCGCGGCGGCTGCTTAGCCGACGCAGCGAGTGCGCCGCGCTGGATCAGCTGGTGGCGAGTGTGCGCGCGGGTCCGAGCCGGGCGCTGGTGCTGCGCGGGGAGGCCGGAGTCGGCAAGAGCGCGCTGCTGGAGTATCTGGTGCGGCACGCGTCCGGGTGCGGCATTGCCCGGGCGGTTGGCGTCGAGTCGGAGATGGAGCTCGCGTACGCGGGGTTGCAGCAGCTGTGCGCAACGTTCCTCGATCGCCTGGAGCACCTTCCCGGCCCGCAGCGCGGTGCGCTTGGCACTGCGTTCGGTTTGCGCGCCGGCGACGCGCCGGATCGGTTCCTCGTCGGCCTGGCGGTGCTCAGTCTGCTGTCGGACATTGCGGAAAAGCGACCGCTCGTCTGCATCGTGGACGACGCGCAGTGGCTCGACGCGGCTTCCGCGCAGACGCTGGCCTTCGTCGCGCGCCGTCTCGGTGCGGAGTCGGTCGGGCTGGTCTTCGCTGTGCGCGAGCCGAGCGGCGAGCGGCATCTTGAGGGCCTGCCGGAGCTCGCCGTGGGCGGGCTAGACGACGGTGATGCGCAGGAGTTGCTCGGGACAGTGCTCGCCGGTCCGCTCGATGAGCGGGTGCGTGATCGGATCGTGGCCGAGACGCGCGGCAACCCGCTGGCGCTGCTCGAGCTGCCACGTGGCCGTACGCCCGCCGAGCTCGCGGGCGGGTTCGGGCTGTCCGGCGCCCCGGCGGTGCCGGGGCGGATTGAGCAGAGCTTCCGGGAGCGGCTGGCGCCGCTCCCGCCGTCGACGCGGCTCTTGCTTCTCGTCGCGGCGGCTGAGCCGGCAGGGGATCCGGTGTTGGTGTGGCGGGCGGTCGCCGCGCTCGGCATCGGGCCGGACGCGGCCGCGCCGGCGGCCGCCGACGGACTGGTTGTTTTCGGCGCGCAGGTGCGCTTCGGTCATCCGCTCGTGCGTTCGGCGGTCTACCGCGCTGGCGCGCCGGAGGAGCGCCGGCGCGTGCACCGCGCGCTCGCCGAGGCCACCGATGCCGACGTCGATCCGGATCGCCGCGCCTGGCACCGCGCTCAGGCGGCAGCCGGGCTCGACGAGGACGTCGCCGCCGAGCTGGAGCGCTCGGCCGGGCGAGCGCGGGCGCGCGGCGGCCTGGCGGCGGGGGCGGCATTTCACGAGCGCGCCGCCGAGCTGACGCCCGATCTGAGGCGCCGGGCGCAACGTGCGCTCCTCGCCGCCCAGGGTAAGCACCAAGCTGGCGCGCCCGATGCGGCGCTCCGGCTGCTTGCGCTGGCGCAGGCGGGGCCGCTGGACGAGTACGAGCGAGCCCGCGCGCGGCTGTTGCACGCGCAGATCACATTCGCGATGACGCGCGGCCGCGACGCTCCCCCCCTGCTGCTCGAGGCGGCCAGGCGGCTCGAGCCGCTGGATCCGAGGCTCGCCCGCGAGACATACCTAGAGGCGTTCGCGGCTGCCCTCTCCGCCGACCGCCTAGTGCGCGGGGGCGATGAGCGCGAGGTCGCCGCGGCCGTTCTGGCCGCCGACTGGGAGCCCTCCACGCGCGCCTGCGATCTGCTGCTGGATGGGCTCGCCCTCCTCACCCGCGAGGGCTACGGCGCGGGGGCGCCGGCGTTGAAGGCCGCGCTGCGCGCGTTCCGGGACGAGCCGCTCTCCGAGGAGGACGAGCTGCGCTGGCTGTGGCTGGCCTGCCGCATCGCCCGGGCGCTGGCCGATGATGGGGCGTGGGACGAGCTCACCGCGCGCCATCTCGATGTCGCGCGCCGCGCGGGCGCGTTCTCCGCGCTGCCCGTCGCGCTCACCGACCGCGTGCTCGTCGAGCTGTTCTCAGGCAGGACCGGGGTGGCTATGTCGCTGGCCGCCGAGTCGGATGCCGTCGTCGAGGCCACCGGTAGTCACCTGGCGCTGCGCACCTCGATCGTGCTGGCGAACTGGCGGGGACGGGACGCCGAGGCGCTGACGCTCATCGAGGCGCGACGGCAGGACGTGCTGCGACGCGGCGAGGGGCTCTGGCTCGCCGCCAACGACTGGGGCGGCGCGATCCGCTATAACGGGCTCGGCCGCTACGAGGACGCCCTGGCCGTGGCCGAGCGGGCCGCCGAGGCTGCGCGCGGGCTGGGGCCGCCGATCTTGCTGCTGGCGGAGCTGATCGAGGCCGCCGCGCGCAGCGGCCAGGCGGAGCGCGCGACCGGTCCGCTCGCCCAGCTCGCTGAGATCACGCATGCCGCCGACACGGACTGGGCGCTCGGGACCCACGCGCGTGCTGCCGCGATGCTGGCCGAGGGGGGCACGGCCGAGCGGCTCTACCGGGAGGCGATCGAACGGCTGTCGCACATCAAGACCCGCGCGACGCTGGCCCGCGCGCACCTCCTGTACGGCGAATGGCTCCGGCGCGAGCACCGCCGCGTCGATGCTCGTGAGCAGCTGCGAGTCGCTTACGCGATGCTCTCGGACATGGGCATGGAGGCGTTCGCAGAGCGCGCCCGCCGCGAGCTGCTGGCCACCGGCGAGACAGTGCGTAAGCGCACGGTCGAGACGCTCGACGAACTCACCCCGCAGGAGGTGCAGGTCGCCCGCCTGGCCGCCGGCGGGCAGACGAACCCGGAGATCGGGGCCCAGCTGTTCCTTAGTCCGCGCACGGTGGAATGGCACCTGAGCAAGGTGTTCGGAAAGCTCGGGGTCAGCTCCCGCAAGGAGCTCCGCGCGGCGCTGTCCGACGTCGGCGCAGCGCCCTCCTAGCAACCACCGGGAGCCCAGAGATCAAACCAGGGAAGGTGACCAGCGCGACTGCGAGCCATCTGGAGGGCCATTGCGGTCATCTCGTTTTGAGCCCAACCCGAAGGCTGATTCCGACCCTAACTTCCAACGGGGGTGTCAAGACCTCCCGTGGGCGGTCCGCCCTCTCTGCCAAGCTGTCGTGAGGCACCCGCCCCTCCAGTAACTACTGACTCCCCGAGGGCGGGGATGGAGACAACTTCCCGAGATGACCATGACCGTGCTCGACCAGGCGCCGGTGACCGGCGATGCTGGACGGGTGACCGGCGAGCGGCAAGAGCGCCCCGATCCGGAGGTGCCCGAGCGGGCGCGCCGGCGGACGTTCACCGCCGCGTATAAGCAGGAGATCCTGGCCGCCTAT
>Ga0302234_10001898_pt1 | contig 13965 bp, 14 predicted proteins | sample II_Palsa_N3_2_FD_193576 | JGI IMG/M metagenome (GOLD analysis project Ga0302234, IMG submission 193576) | Peat permafrost microbial communities from Stordalen Mire near Abisko, Sweden - II_Palsa_N3_2 | ecosystem: Environmental > Terrestrial > Soil > Palsa > Peat permafrost | place: Sweden... | reverse complement strand
GCTCTCCGGCGAGCACGTTGCCACCGAGACCGGCCCGATCTACTGGGGCGAGCCCGGCACCAACGGCCAGCACAGCTTCTACCAGCTCATCCACCAGGGAACGCGTCTCATCCCCTGCGACTTCATCGGCTTCTCCAAGGCCGTCAACCCGCTCGGCCGCCATCATGACATGCTGATGGCCAACGTCTTCGCCCAGGCCGAAGCTTTGGCCTTCGGCAAGACCGCTGAGGAGGTGAAGGCTGAAGGCGTCCCTGAAGCCCTCATCCCGCACAAGGTCTTCGAAGGCAACCGTCCCTCGAACGTCATCCTCGCCGACAAGCTCACCCCCGAGCTGCTCGGTTCACTCATCGCCCTCTATGAGCACTCCGTCTTCACACAGGGCACGATCTGGTCTATCGATTCCTTCGACCAATGGGGCGTCGAACTCGGCAAGGTGCTCGCCACGAAGATCCTCGGCGAACTCGAATCCCCCACCCAGCCGCCGGTCACCCACGACACCTCCACCACCAACCTCATCAATCGCTACCGCGCGACGAAATAACGGTGTCTCGCTACAACATGGGCTAAAAGCCTTCTTCCTCTCGTGTGTTTCGCAACGCTATGCGTTGCGAAACACACGAGAGGAATTCTTTTTGGACAGCAGGATTGCACCCAGACTTGCATGTGTCCGCTATGTGCGTTTATCGTTAGTACAGGACGGCAATCGCACGCTCCGCGTAGCTCCGCCGTCGGGAGGTCACCTTGAACGCCACCTCGCCCGCCACTCTACCCGCGATCTCGCCCGTTTCTGCAACCGTCGCGCAGCCTGCTCCAAAAGTCAAAGTCTCTCCCGCAACCGCGCTTGAAGTTTATACAGGCGACCCCAACTTCATGGCCTCGCTTGCTCGCGGCCTTGTCGTCATCCAGGCCTTCACACCGCAGACGCCGCAGATGACTATCTCGCAGCTCTCGGTTCGCACAGGTCTGTCGCGCGCCGCCGTTCGCCGCTGCCTTTATACGCTGGTCAAGCTGGGCTTCGCCGGAGCTGACGAGGCGCAGCGCTACTCCCTGCGCCCCAAGATGCTGACGCTGGCCAACACGTACACCGCATCAAGCACGCTCGCCAACGCCGCCCAGCCGATCCTGGAGCGCATGTCCGCCGCGCTCGGCGAGTCGTTCTCGGTGGCCACGCTTGATGGTGAAGACATTGTCTACATCGCCCGCACCAGCGTCACACGCGTCATGTCGGTCGATCTGCACATCGGCTCACGCCTTCCAGCCTTCTGCACCAGTATGGGCCGTGTTTTGCTCGCCTATCTGCCGCAGGACCAGTTGGAGCAATACCTCTCGCGCGCGCATTTCACCCAGTTCACACCGCGTACCATCGTCTCTGCCGACAAGCTCCGCCTCGCGCTCCGCAACGTCCGCCGCAACGGTTACGCCCTGTGCGACCAGGAGCTCGAAGTCGGTCTCCGTTCGATTGCCGTCCCTGTTCAGGCCCCCAATGGTCGCGTGGTGGCCACAGTAAACCTGAGCGGGCACGCACCCCGTATGCCTATGCTGGACATGCAAACCCGCTTCCTGCCACATTTACGAGCCGCGGCTGCGGAATTGAGCGTCTTTTTGCGCTGAATTTCGATTTCCGGACAACGTTCCAACATCCGGCACCCAACCCCCGGCATGTAACCGTATTGCCCTCTCTGAGCGTCAAAGCTACGGAAGTGGTTTATAAGTTTCGGAACGATCTCTATTGCTCAGGTCGTGACAAAACTGTGACACTTTTCAGGTACTCTTGTTCGCGAAATCTTTTACGCAGACAGACTTACGGGTAGAATGGACGCAATCACATCTTTGAAACACATGAGCCTTGCCATAGAGTTGCACGAAGCCGCGACGCATCTCCCCTCGGCAGCAGCGGGTGAGCAGGCCGAGCAACAAACCGGCGACCCTGCATTCTTTTACTGCATTCTGGTTGTTCTTCTGCCGCTACTGGCAATCCCCGCGTTCATCGGTCTCGGTAAATCGGACTTTTTCCTCCATCACGGGGCCAGCGCCTGGGTTAAGGCCAACGACGATATTTTTAACCTCCAGGGCCGCAATTGTGACGTCCTGGTCTATGGTGACTCGACAGCCATGACTGGCATCAATCCTGCCGTCGTCAGCGATGAAACCGGCTTCAAAACCTGCAACATAGCCGTGACCAACGCCGTTCTGGCAGTCACCGGCAACCTCACACTGGACCACTATCTCCAACAAAATGAAAAGCCTAAGATGCTGATCGTGCAGCTTTCTCCGGACGATTTCCAGCAGGAAAACCGTCTCTGGAAACACACTATTTACGCCGAGGGCCTGCTCGAGCTTCTGCGTCACGGCTCACCCGAGGAAGGCCGCCACACCCTTCTGACCCACCCTCATGAGGCCGTCGCCTTCGCGGGATACGCCGCCGGCTTCACCGCCTACTACGCCATCAAGGATATCTGGTTCCGCGCCACTCATTTGCGGCCCGAGGAGGACCAGATCCAGGTTCGCAACGGCTTCTTCACACCACCTTCGCCTGCCCGCACCTATTGCGATCAAGCGACAGCTCTCCGCGACGGCTCCAGCCAGTTCCCCCGCACCGTCGCAGACGACTATCTGAATGGGTACTCCGACCGCAGCGCAATCGTCCTCGTCGACGTCGCGCCCATCCCCTCGTGCGATGCAAATCTGGCTGCTTACTCTTCAGAGTTGCAGGGTGTTACCAGCAACTCGCTGTTGTCACTGCCGATTGGCGCTTTCAACGACGATCGCCATTACACCGCCGGCGGTTCGCAGATTGTCAGCACGCTGGTAGCGCGTCAGGTCAATGAGATCGCCTTCAAGAACCCTTCGCTCGACGATCGCATTCAGACGATGCCTGATGTCGCGGCACTGCATCTGGTTTCACTTGAGCGCTGATCTTGAAAGCGCTGAACTGCCAGCCTGTCATCGTTTGATACCCTCACCTTAGTCCGCACCGCGTCCGAACGATGCTTTTTAATTCATTCCTTTTCATCTTCTGCTTCCTTCCGGTCACCATGCTGGGCTTTCATCTGCTCGGCCTCAAGGGCCGGCGCCCGGTGATGGCGTGGCTCACGCTGTGCTCTTTTGTGTTCTACGCGAAGTGGAACATGGTCTTCGTCTTTTTCCTGCTCGGCTCAATCGTCGTCAACTACCTGGTGGCGATTGCCATCTCTTCCGCACCCGAGGGCACGCTGCGTCGTCGCCAGATTCTTGCGCTTGGCGTTACGCTCAACCTGCTCGCGCTTTTCTACTTCAAATACCTCTACAAAACACTGCTCCTGCTGCACAGCCTGCATATCCCGGCGCCAACACCTCATTCCGTTCTTCTGCCGCTGGGTATTTCCTTCTTCACGTTCACGCAGATTTCTTACCTCGTAGACCTGGCGCAAGGCCAAGCCGAACGCCAGGATCTGCTGAGCTACATGTTGTTCGTCACGTTCTTCCCTCACCTCATCGCCGGCCCCATCCTGCACCACAAAGAGATGATGCCGCAGTTCGCCGTAGGCCGCCGCTTCCGCCTGGTGCCTGCGGATGTATCTCTCGGGCTGACATGGTTTCTCTTCGGCCTTGGGAAAAAAGTTCTCATCGCCGACCAGCTCTCCGACCAGGCCAATCGCGCCTTCGCTCACGCCGGACATCAGACCGCCGCTTCCGCCTGGGCTGGTCTGATCATGTACACGATGCAGTTGTACTTCGACTTCTCCGGCTACTCGGACATGGCGCTGGGTCTTGCGCGCATCTTCTCCATCCGTTTCCCCCTTAACTTCGATTCGCCATTCAAGGCCACCAGCGTCACCGAGTACTGGCAGCGCTGGCACATGACGCTCACGCGGTACGTCACGCTCTATCTCTACAACCCCATCCTGCTCGGCGTGCAGCGCCGCCGCCTTGCCGCGGACAAAAAGATCTCTCGCAAATCGCTTGCAACTGTCGGCGGTTTCACTGCGATGGTTGCGTACCCCACTATCATCACGATGCTACTTACCGGCCTGTGGCATGGCGCAGGCCTGCAGTTTTTAATCTTCGGCGGGCTGCACGGAATCTATCTCACCGCCAATCAGGCATGGCGCCACTTCCGGCAGCGCAAGAAGGGTGTCCCACCAGAGCCACCGACCGGCCTGCTGCGCATGACTCTTCGCATCGGTGTTTTCCTGCAAGTCTCTTTCGCCCTGATCTTTTTTCGCGCCGACTCCACTCATGCCGCCTTCGCTATGACCAGCGACCTTTTAGGCATCCACGGCATCGGCCATATTGGCACTCTGCTCGACGCAGCCCTGGCACTCGCACTCTTTCCGATCGTCTGGTTCCTGCCAAACACGCAGCAAATCCTCGGGGAAGAGTCCTCAACCACGGCTGCACCTACCAACCTCTTACCGCGTCTCCGCTGGTCGCCGAACCTTGGCTGGGGACTGGCAATGGCCGTGCTCTTCTTCGCGATTCTCGCAAACCTCGACCACACCAGCTCGTTTCTCTACTTCCAGTTTTAAGAAGTTTTTCGAGTGAAAAGCCAAGAGCGGTCAATATCGCTCATTGCCGCTTAAACATTGGGGATTTCTGCCATTACAAAAGTCTTACACCCACTCATGCCGGCCTCGCTATATCGTCGTAACTGTAGCTGAAATACAGAGGGCCGATATGCAAAGCAACAGTCTCCTAACACAAGCCGAAGTCGACTACATCGAAACCAAGCCGGAGCCCATCACCGAAGCTCCCGCGTCCACGGATCGGCTTGCAGCCGTCAAACAGACCACGCAAAAGATCAAGCAGGACCTTCGCATGGGCCGCGAGCATCAGGAAGGCCGTGTCAACTGGATCACCACCATCTTCATGGGACTGTTCCATGTCGGCGCCGTCGCCGCACTGCTTCCGATGTTCTGGTCGTGGAAGAATCTTGCCGCGTTCGGCATCATGTACTTCCTCGCGATCAACGTCGGCATCGGTATGACGTACCATCGCCTGCTCACGCACCGCGGCTATCGCGTTCCTCACTGGCTTGAAGTCTTCATGACCGCCTGCGGCACCATGGCGCTTGAAGGTGGACCGATCTTCTGGGTCGCCACGCACCGTGTTCATCATCAGAACTCAGACGACGAAGGCGATCCGCACACACCGCATGATGGCACCTGGTGGGCTCACGCCGGTTGGATTCTTTCCGGCCGCGCGCTCCACTCGGAAACCGCTCTCCTCGGCCGTTACGCTCCCGATCTCACTCGCGACCGCGCTCATGTGTGGCTCTCGAAGTACCACTGGCTCCCGCTGACCGCCACGGGCATTCTGCAGGTCATGATCGGTGCGGCTGTTGCACCCAGCGGCCATCGTATCGTCGGCGCTCTCGGCATGGTCCTCTGGGGCACGTTCCTGCGCGTCACGCTTGGCCTGCACGCTACATGGCTGGTCAACTCAGCGACGCACCTCTGGGGCAAGCGCCGCTTTGAAACCAAGGACGACTCGCGCAATAGCTGGTGGGTCGCTCTGCTTACCGGCGGCGAGGGCTGGCACAACAACCACCACGCGCATCCGGTCAGTGCTCGCCACGGCCTCACCTGGTATGAGTTCGACATCAACTACTACGGCATCTGGCTTTTGAAGAAGGTCGGCCTCGCGAAGAAAGTCCAGATCGCGCAGTTCGATCCCGCAAACCCCAGGCCTGCCGGCGCAGCCTAACAATATCCGCATCAACATAAACGGCCGTCTCTCCAGAGACGGCCGTTTTGCTTTCGCCGCCACAAACAGGTCACCCCGGGTCCGGATTTTCGGTCCTGGGGCACTCAAATGCCAACGCCCCAACCGCTATACTCCTCCTCAAGCATGAACCTCACACGACGCCGCGGAGCAATCGCATTTTTCATCACCCTCGGCGTGTGCCTCACCGCTCTGGCGGTCACTCTCAACATCACCTGGATCTTCAATAACACCCGCCGCCTTGCCATCGACATCGTCGGCATTCTTCTCTTTTCCGTTCTCATCGCCGGCGTCGTCCTCAACACTGTTTTTCTCGTCCGCGAGATCCGCCGCAACGAGCGCCAGGATTCTTTCCTCAACGCCGTCACCCACGAACTCAAAACCCCCATCGCCAGCATCCGCCTCTATCTCGATACGCTGGAACGCCGCTCCATCGACGAAGCCCAGCGCCAGAAGTTCTACGCCACCATGCGCTCGGACACCGACCGTCTACTCCAAACCGTCGAGCGCGTTCTCAAGGCGGGCGAGCTCGGCCAGCGAGCACGCGAGCAACAGCGTAAACGCATCGAGCTTTACCCGCTGGTCGACGAATGCATCAAGACCACCCTCGCCCGCCATCACCTGCCAGCCGGCGCTATCCGCCTCGCCGACATCCCCGGCGGCGTCCGTCTCTATGTCATCGGCATCCCCGAAGACCTGCGCACTGCCATTCTCAATCTCCTCGACAACGCCGTAAAGTACTCGCCCAACGGCGTCCACATCGACTGCCGTCTTCTTATCGAGCATTACACCTGGGTCGTGCTCTCCATCGCCGACTCCGGACTAGGCATCCCCTCGCGTGAACTCAAACGTATCTTCAAGCGCTTCTATCGCGCCCGCTCCAACGATCTCGTCAAGATCAAGGGCACTGGCCTCGGCCTCTTCCTCGTCGATACCATTGCACGCCAGCACGACGGCACCGTGCGCGCCACGAGCGAAGGCCCCGGCAAAGGCTCTACCATGCTGCTCAAACTGCCGCTAGCCATCGGCGGCGAATCGCAGTCTCATTTACCATAAAAGCTATGGAACATCAGGTCACCACTGAAGAACGGAATCAACAAGCAGTTTCGTCAGAGGATGTTGCATCTACAACCACGCAGCGGCCGGATTGGCGCAAAGCGATAGCAAACCTCCGTGAAATGTTTCGAGATGGTCCGTCCCTGGAAGATGATTTCCTGGCGCAACGCAGGGCTGAGAAGTGGTAACGTTTTCTCTCGATACAAGCGCCGTCCTGCGCTTTGTCGATCAAGAGGCTGGCGCCGATCGACTTGAAGAAATTTTCGATCAACGAGATCGCGGTATTGCTAGGGTAATCATGTGCGCCGCCCATTGGGCCGAAGTCGTAGCTTACTTTTTGCGGAACTGCGATCCAGCCAGGGCTGCGGTCGCTATCAGGGAAGTTGAGTTTCTTTCCATCGAAGTGGTCCCGCTTACGATGGAGCGCGCAACGCAGGCAGCACATCTCCGTACCAGGTATAAACTGCCATTCGCGGATTCGTTCGGTTTGGAATTGGCATATAACGTCTCCGGCCACTTCCTCGTTACAGCAGACTTCGACGTAAAACCTGCCGCACAAGACATCGCCATCGAATTCCTGCCGATAAAACCCAAAGCATAATCTCTTAACAGCAGCGCCCTATGAAGATCCTGCTCCTCTGGAAGTTTTTCGCACTCGCCTTCAGCGCCCTGCTGCCGCTGGTCAATCCTCTTGGATCGGCCATCCTCTTCGTGGGCTTCGTCGGCGACGTCCCCATCGAACTCTATCGTTCTCTCGCGCGCCGCATTGCCGTCAACATCCTCATCTTCTTCGCGGTCATCGAGCTCATCGGCTCTGCTATTCTCAACTTTTTCGGCATCTCGCTGCCTATTGTCGAAGTCTCCGGGGGTTTAGTCATTGCCGCCATGGGCTGGTCGCTTCTAAACCAACAGGATGTGTCTCCCGGCGAAAAGAAACTCGAACGGACTGCCGAAGCCGACGAAATCTCCAACGCCCTCGCTGCAAAATCCTTCTATCCCTTTACCTTCCCGCTGACAGTGGGGCCCGGGTCGCTCGTCGTGACGCTCACGCTTTCGGCACAGGCCACTCAGGCCACGCTGCCCGGCACTCTCATCGCGCACGCAGGCATCTTTCTCGCGGCGATCGCCATGAGCCTCTCTGTTCTCGTCTGCTACGCCAACGCCCCGCGCATCACAAAAGCCATCTCTCCCACTACCGCGCATGGCATCCTGCGCGTGGTTGCCTTTTTCCTTCTTTGCATCGGCGTCCAGATCGCCTGGAACGGCCTCAACGCACTCATTACGCCGTTCCTCCATCACGCCTAGAATCATCAAAAGACCCATGGCCGCCACATCTCCCCTGATCGCCGTAGTCGAAGACGAAGAGCACCTCGCCCAGGGCCTCATCTTCAATCTCGAAGCCGAAGGCTACCGCGTCCGCCACGAAGCTGACGGCAACGCCGCCCTCGACTGGCTTCTCAATACTGACGAACAGCCCGCCGCCATTCTTCTCGACGTAATGCTTCCCGGACGCGACGGCTTCTCCATCGTCCACGCTCTACGCGAAGCAGGACGCTTTACCCCCGTGCTCCTGCTCACCGCTCGTGGACGCGCAGAAGACATCGTCGAAGGCTTCGCCGCCGGCGCCGATGACTACCTGCCAAAACCCTTCGATCTCGCCGTCCTCTTCGCCCGCCTCACTGCGCTGCTCCGCCGCATGCACTGGCAGCGCGACCAAGCCGTTCCTATACCCGAGGAAGAACCCGCTCCAACCCCCGACTACACGATCGCCAACCGCACCATCAGCTTCGAAGACCTCGAAATCCGCACTCCTGGCGACGAAGACTCACCAGCCAAAACCATCAACCTCACCTTGATGGAAGCCGACCTCCTTCGCTACCTCATCGAGCGTCCCAATAAGATCATCCCGCGCAAAGAAATCCTCGAAAACGTCTGGCACGTCCGCGACAACACCGACACCCGCGCCATCGATAACTTCATCGTCCGCCTCCGCCGCTACCTCGAACCCGATCCCACCAACCCCATCCACCTTCTCACGGTCCGCGGCGTAGGCTACCGCTTCGTCCCCGAACCCTAAGCCGCGCTCTGGACCCTAAACCCTAGGCCCTGGCCCCTTACCTCCGCGATACACTCGAAGCGGCACCAACATGCGCATCTTCACCCGCTACATCCTCCGCGAAGTTATCGGCTATGCCCTCCTCGGCGGCGTGCTGTTCACCTTCATCCTCTTCATGCGGTACCTGCTCCCCATCATGGAGCTCCTGGTCCGCGGCGCCGCATCGCCATCCGACATCCTCCGCCTCATCGGCTACCTCATTCCCAACTTCCTCACTCTCACCATCCCCATGGCGGTGTTGATCGGCATCCTGCTCGGCCTCAGCCGTCTCGCAGCCGACAGCGAAATTACCGCCATGCGCGCCAGCGGTGTCGGCATTCTTTCTTTCGTCGGCATCGTCAGCATCTTCGCCGGCCTGTCCTGGGCGATATGCCTTGGCAACACGCTCTACGTTGCACCGCGCGCAGCCGCCGCGCTTCTCCACTATCAGGAGCAAGTCAGCTCCGGCGGAGCTGCCGCCATCCAGGTTCAGCCTCGCGTCTTTTACGAAGACTTCAAAAATTACGTCCTCTACGTACAGGACGCGACACCCGGCGCTAACGGCGCCTCCGTCTGGCGCAACGTCTTCCTGGCCGACCTTACCCAGCCAGCCACGCCACACATCATCACCGCACAGCAGGCCCTTGCCCTCAACGGCGGTCCTCAAACTCTGCGCCTGCAAATGTTCGACGGCACACGTCACGACATCGATGCCAAGAACCCTGATCAATACAACATCGCGACCTTCACCTCGACCGAGCTGCCCATGCAGATCGGCCAGCAGGAAGACTCGCACATCAGCCGCCGCGACACGCCGCTTGAAGCATTAAGCCTCCACGACCTTTGGGACCTCGCTCACGGCCCCGGAGACACACAGCCCTATCGCATCCAGCTCCAGAGCCGCCTCTCATGGCCGGCCGCCTGCCTCGTTCTGATGCTCGTCGGCGTCCCACTTGGCCTCTCGTCCAAGCGCGGAGGCAAAGGCACTGGCTTCGTCGTTACGCTCGGCCTCGTGTTCCTCTACTACATCCTGTCCTACGTTGGCGTCGCTCTGGCCCGCAACGGCAAGCTCTCCGCCTTCTCCGGCGTCTGGGGAGCCAATATCCTCTTCGCCGTGGCCGGAATTCTGCTCATTCAGCAACTGTCCCGCGGCGGTTTCGCCATCCATATGGCCTCAAGCGCCGGCGCCACTCTCGGCAAACTGTTCGCCCGTGGCCGTTCATCAAAAAACGGCGTGGAAGGCTTCGGTTCGGGCGCTGCCATGCGCCGCCTTCGCCGGGCGCTCCGCATCCGTTTCCCGCTCATCCTCGACGAGTACGTGATGGGAAACACCGTTCGCAACTTTCTCCTCGTCCTCGTCAGCCTCTCGATGCTCTTCCTTATCTTCACGTTCTTCGAGCTGATCGGCGACATCATCAAGTACCGCACTCCACTTGTCACTGTTGGCGAGTATCTCGTCAACCTGATCCCCTTCATCCTCTACAACGTCACCCCGCTCTGCGCCCTGGTCGCAGTTCTCATCACCTTTGGCGCCCTCAGCCGCACCTCTGAGCTCACTGCGATGAAAGCCACCGGCACCAGCCTCTACCGCGTCGTCGCTCCGGTCCTGGTCATCGCGGCCATTCTCTCCGCCGCTCTTTTCGCATTCGACGAAACCTATCTTCCCGCCGCCAACCGTCGCCAGGATGCTCTCCGTGCCGTCATCAAAGGCAAGCCCGCGCAAACCTTCCTGCGTCCCGACCGGCAATGGATGTCAGGCCAGATCGCGCCCCCAGCGTCCGGCTCTGCCCTCAGCCCCGGTGGCGAAACCGAGCCCACCCGCATCTTCTACTACCAGGCTTTCGACCCCACTCTGGATGTCTTCGCCAACCTCACCGTCTTCGAGTTCAAACCCGGCTCCTTCACCCTGACTCGCCGAATCTTCGCCAGCAGTGCGCGGTGGGACGAAACCGTCGGCCGCTGGGTCTTTGAAAATGGCTGGCAGCGCACCTTCGCCGGCGAAGCTACGACCTCTTATCAACCCTTCGTAACAGACACTTTCCCCGAAATTCACGAGCAGCCCAGCTACTTCAAAAAAGAAGACCGCCAGTCGGAGCAGATGTCCTACAGCGAGCTAAGCGACTACATCACCGACCTCAAGCAGAGCGGATTCGACACCACACGCCTGCGGGTCCAGTTGAACCACAAAATAGCCTACCCGCTCATGTCGCTGGTCATGGCGATCCTGGCGATCCCGTTCGCCCTCACCGCAGGCAAACGCGGCAATCTCGCCGGCATGGGCGCAGGCATCGGCCTTGCTATCGTTTACTGGGTCGTCGCCCTCTTCTTCGAAAACCTCGGCAACGTGAACTCGCTGCCCGCAGTCCTGGCCGCATGGAGTCCAGACATTCTCTTCGCTATGGCCGGCACCTACCTGCTGCTTCGCGTGCCGACGTAGCAAGCGGTACCGTTGTCGCCCGACGAATCAAGCCCTGCATTTCGTCGTCCGGCTGCGGAGACACGCAGAAAGCGTGCGATCTCGCCCTGCAATTGTGAGCGAGCCATGCAAATTCTTTCCGCCGTCAAACTGAACGACAAGCCCAGCGTTGTAAATACGGGCTGCCTCGATCTGAACAACGCGGTAGGTGGAGTGCGCCCACCAGCCAAACGCGGCAGCAAGCGCAAAAAGGACAAAATCACGGACAAACATGCGTGAGGCCATGGCAGTCATCTCCAAACAGATGGCAGTAGGACGAAACCCAGTCGATAAAGTATCCTTCATCTCACGCAAATGGCAGAAAATTTAAGCCCATCCCGCCTGGAAGCCTTCTCCGACGGCGTTATCGCCGTCATCATCACCATCATGGTGCTCGAGCTGAAGGTCCCGTCCAAAGAGGTCAGCAACATGGCTGGCCTCCGCGAAGACCTGACCCTCCTGCTCGTCTACCTGCTCAGCTTCATCCAGACCGGCATTTACTGGGTGAACCACCACTATCTCATCGACGATGTCGAACAGGTCTCGCACGGCATCCTCTGGGCCAATCTGGCTCTCCTTTTCACGCTTTCGCTTATCCCCTGGGCCACAAACTGGGTCGCCATCCGTGGCATTTCGTCATTTTCGGTTGCACTTTACTGCATCGTTTGCCAGCTGCCGGCTCTCACCTGGTTCATCCTTTCCACGCTCATCTGCCGCCGCAGCGGCAAGCCTTTGGCAGGCAGCCCCGGCCAGCAAATCTTCTCCGCGATCCTCTACACGGGTGCCATCCCCATGTCGTATGTCTCGCCTTACATCTCCTTAGGCATGATCGCAATCGTGTCTGTCCGCTGGCTCATGCCGCCCAAAAGGATCATCGAGATGACTCGCCCGCCACAAACGCCAAAAGCCCATTCGCGCTAAACTTTTCTTCGAATGAATTTGCAAGGCTGCGGCACCGCACTCGTTACCCCTTTCCGTCCCGATGGCTCCCTCGATGAAGCTGCGCTGACCGCGCACGTCAACTGGCAGATCGCCAACGGCATCACGCTGCTGGTCCCCGCCGGCACCACCGGCGAAGCTTCCACTCTTTCCGAAACCGAATGGCTCCGCGTCGTCGAGCTCACCGTCGCCGCCGCCGGTGGACGCGTTCCGGTCTTCGCCGGCTGTACGCACAACTCCACTCACCAGGCCGCGGCGAATGCCAAAAAGCTCACCCGCATCGAGGGCCTCACTGGCATCCTCACCGCGAACCCTTACTACAACCGTCCCAGCCAGGATGGCCAGTACCAGCACTTCCGCGCCATCTCGGAAGCCACCGACCTGCCTATCCTGCTCTACAACATCCCCGGCCGCACCGGAGCCAACCTCGAGCCCGCTACCGTCCTCCGCCTGGCCGAAATCCCCACCATCGTCGGCATCAAGGAATCGAGCGGCAACCTTGCCCAGATCACCGAGCTCATCACCCAGGCTCCCCGCGCTTTCAAAGTCTTCGCTGGAGACGACGCCCTGGCCCTTCCCATCCTCGCCGTAGGCGGCGCGGGCCTCATTTCCGTCGCGTCCAACGCCATCCCGCAACAAATGGCGCAGATGGTGAACTCCGCCCTCACCGAAAACTGGCTCGCTGCCCGCCGCATCAATCGCCACTACTACGGCCTAATGCAGGCCAACTTCATCGAGCCCAGCCCAGCTCCCATCAAGGCCGTCTTGGCCCTCCTGGGCCGCGGCAACGAAACCCTCCGCCTGCCAATGGTCCCCGTAACCCCCAAATCCCGCCACAAACTCGAAATGATTCTCGGCGAGCTAGGCCTGCTCCGTGACAGCCCGAAGGACAAGCTCCGGGTCTTCTAAATAACCCAAGCGCTTCGCTTTCTGCTATTCTTATGCCAACGATCGTCTTTGCTGAAGGCTATAAATTTCAGATTTTTGTGCAAGATCACCTTCCGGCCCATGTGCATGTTTTCGCCCGCGGATGCGAAGCGATTTTCTATCTCATGTGCCCAAATGGCGTGGTGGTTTTGCGAAATAATGATGGCTTCAAACCGTCTGAAATCCGGACGATCCGTCATTTGGTGCAGCAACACCAAACAACGCTCTGTCTAGCTTGGGAGGAGATACATGGCGACTTGGGCTGAAGAATATCGAGAAGCAACGGAACGTTCTCAGCAGCGTCTTCGCGATGAGCCTCATGTAGTCACAGCTCATTACGACCCAAAACTCGGGCGCGTCATACTTTCATTCAGCAATCACACATGGTTCGCATTCCGCCCGGAAGACGCGCAGGGGCTTGAAGGAGCCACAACAGCGCAGCTAAAAAAAATCGAGATCACCCCTTCCAAGTTCGGCATCGACTTCACCGTCCTCGATGCCCAATTCGACGTCGGGGCCCTGATGCAAGGCCATTTCGGCTCTCGCAAATGGATGGCGGCCCGCCTTGGCGCAACCGGCGGAGCGTCTCGCAGTAAAGCCAAAGTCGCCGCCGCTCAAGCTAACGGCAAGCTAGGTGGCCGCCCTCGGAAGACCGCGAGCTAACCAACCCTCGACAACGTACCTGTCTGACAGCTATCGTTGCCCTCGAGGAAACTGTCATGCACGCCACCCGCCGCGAACTCTTCAAGTCCAGCTTTGCCACTGCCGCTGCCGCCGTCCTGCCGAACAC
>Ga0302234_10001896_pt1 | contig 13972 bp, 14 predicted proteins | sample II_Palsa_N3_2_FD_193576 | JGI IMG/M metagenome (GOLD analysis project Ga0302234, IMG submission 193576) | Peat permafrost microbial communities from Stordalen Mire near Abisko, Sweden - II_Palsa_N3_2 | ecosystem: Environmental > Terrestrial > Soil > Palsa > Peat permafrost | place: Sweden... | reverse complement strand
AGCGTCGAAAGCACGCTTGTAGGCGGGCCGCGCTTCGCCGCGGGCGACCTAGGCCAAGAGGTTCGGATATTCGTCCAGCAAACCCGATGCTTTCAACCTGAGGAGCACCGCGACCATCATCAGGTCGCCCGCGCTGAACGCACCATCGAGCCAGTCGGCGCTGCCAAGGCGAGCGGAAAGCTCGCCCAGCCGGTCACGGATGCGATCCTTGACGATAGGCAGGCGCTGCTCGTACCAGGTCTTGTCGCCCTCCAGGAACTTGGTGGTTTGGAGATCGAGGATCGGCGGCTCAACCGTGTTGAGCGCGGCAAAAATCCATGCAATCGCGCGTGCCCGGGCATGCGCATCGTCAGGAAGCAGGCCTGCATGGCGCTCTGCGATATGGAACACGATCGCCCCCGACTCGAACAGGGCAAGAGCGCCTTCTTCATAGGTTGGAATCTGCCCAAAAGGATGAAGCGCCCGATGCGCGGGTTCCTTCATTGCCCAGAAAGAAACGAGACGAACCTCGTAAGGTTGGCCCACTTCTTCAAGCGCCCAGCGAACACGCATGTCACGCGCCAGTCCCCTGCCGCGATCGGGCGACCGTTCAAAGGCGGTGATAACGGGGGTCAGTGGAAGCGTCATGGTGATTTCTCCTTTGCTGGATGTCTCGCTGAGTGCAGGATAAACAACCCCAGCGCTTACTTGCCAGACGTTCGAGATCGGGCTAGATCGACATCCCTGAACTACTTTTTTTCTTGAAGATTGGGTAAATAGGCATCCCGAACGAAATAATCCAAGCAAAAGATCGGCCTCAAATCAAATTGGACTAGCCACCTCCAGATCCTCTTGGCCGGCAGATCAGGGGCACCTGACCACACACGCTCAGCCGGCCTGTCTTGCCATCTGCGGACGTTCGCCGAGACCCGAATGTGACCGCTCACCTGTCTCGTTCGATCAAAAAGACGTCGTTAAAGGGTTGCATTGAGCCACCGGGTTCCCTGGCCTTATCTCTATCGGAAGCAGCGCGTTTCAGATGTCTTGCGCATCGTCGGTGGCTGCCTGCTCCTCGCGCGCATATTGTGAGGGTGGCCGCCCGACGTGCCGCGTGAAGGCGACGCTGAACGTGCTGGCGGAGCTGTAGCCAACGCGCTGTGCAACCTCGGCGACGCGGCCTTCATTGCGGCGTAGCAGGTCCTTGGCGAGCGCCATGCGCCAAGTGAGCAAATATTCCATGGGCGCCACGCCGACCGCGCGGTTGAAGCGTTCGAAGAAGGTTGAGCGCGACAGTGCGGCCTCTTTCGCGAGTTCAGCAACCGTCCACGCGCGTGTGGGGTGTTCGTGCATACCGCGGATCGCGGCCGCGAGGCGGCTATCGGACAGCCCGCGAACCAGGCCCGGTGACGCGGTCGTTTCCGCTGTGGACCGCAGCGCCTCGATGAGCAGCACTTCCAGCAGTCGTGACAGCACGACTTCGCGCGCAGGCCGCTGCTCGCGTGATTCATCTCGTACAAGTTGCACGAGGGTGGCCAGTCGCGCTTCACCGCGGACATGCACGATTTGCGGTAGTAACGAGACCAGCAGGGATGCGTCGGGTGAACCGAAGCTGCAGTAGCCGACCATCATTCGCGAATCGACTGGGCCGTCCGGCTCCCCGATTCTAAATTCATTGTTGCCAAGCGCGATGGGCACCAGCGTCTGAATGCCCGGCGGTGGCGGCACGAGGCTGGACATTGCGACGCCGTAGGCCGCGGGAATCAGCACGAAGTCACCCGAGACGAGCCCGATGGGCTCGTGCCCGTCGATCACCATGCGGCACGCGCCCTCCAGGATCACGCAATAGAACGGCTGACCGGCATCCGAGCGGCTAACGCGCCAAGGGCTGGCGCCCAGAACCAGTTTGGAGAACCGGGCGCCCGGCTGCAGCAGCGTCACGACTTCGGCCAACGGATCGATCATTGCCGGACTCCTGCAAATGAAATTCGGATCTTCTATTGTAGCTAGTACGTGCGCGGCGGTCTATCGTTGGTGCAGACGCAAACCACCTCACCTAGGAGTTCCCATGAAAACCGTCCTGATCACCGGCTGCTCGTCCGGATTCGGCCTCGAGATTGCCCGCTATTTTCTGGCCCGCGACTGGCAAGTCGTCGCCACGATGCGCACGCCGCGCGCCGACGTGCTGCCGCCTTCAGAGCACTTGCGCGTGCTGGCGCTCGACGTCACCGATCCCGACAGCATCCGCCAAGCTGTCGAGGCGGCCGGCCCGATCGACGTGCTCGTCAACAACGCGGGCTTCGGCGCGGCTTCCCCGGCGGAACTGGTCCCGCTTGCGACAGTGCGCGAGATTTTCGAGACCAACACCTTTGGCACTATCGCAGTGACGCAGGCGGTGCTGCCCCAGTTTCGGCAGCGTAAAGCCGGTGTCGTCGTGAATGTCACGTCGAGCGTAACGCTAAAGGCGCTGCCTCTGATCGCCGCTTACCGCGCGAGCAAGGCGGCGGTGAACGCATTTACCGAGTCAATGGCGCTGGAGCTCGAGCAGTTCGGCGTGCGAGCGCGCCTGGTGTTGCCCGGCCGTGCGCCCGACACCCGGTTTGCAGAGAACGCCCACGCCCACATGCATGGCCTCGACCACGAGGCCTACGCTGGACTCGTCAAGGACGTCTTCGCGCGATTCCAGGACACCTCTACACCAGTCACCCGGGCGCAGGATGTCGCGGAGGCCGTGTGGCGCGCAGCGACCGACCCGTCATCCCCAATGCATATCCCAGCCGGCGCTGACGCACAAGCCTGGGCGGCCGAGGCTCGCTGACTCAGCAGCACAGGTCGAACACGGCTTCTACACGCTACAGCGTATTACGATAAGGAGATTGCTATGCAGGACAAACAAGTTGCTCTCGTAACCGGGGCTAATCAAGGAATCGGTCTCCAGATCGCAAAGGATCTCGCGGCACGCGGTTTAACTGTGTTGGTAGGATCGCGCAGCCTCGAACGCGGCGAGGCTGCGGCCGGGGAAGTGGGCCTGAACGCGTTCGCCCTCCAACTCGACGTGACGGATCAGGCTTCAATCACAATGGCGGCGGAGCGCGTCCAAAACGAGTTTGGCCGCCTTGACGTGCTCATCCAGAACGCGGCCATTTCGAATACGAAGAAGCAGCCCGGTCAATCCGTCGAGGAGTACTCAAAGACGACGCGCCCGAGCAACGTGGCTCTCGATGAAATGCGCGCGGTGTGGGACACCAACGTGTTCGGCGTGCTCGCTGTATACCAGGCGATGCTGCCACTTTTGCGCAATACGCCGGGCTCCCGCATCGTCAACGTGTCGAGTGGTGTTGGATCGCTGGCGACGAACCTGAACCCAGCCTTCCCGTACCGCGGGATCTTCGGTCCCGTCTACCCGGCGTCCAAGACGGCGCTTAACGCGTTGACGGTCGCGATGGCCATCGAACTCGAGCCGGAAGGTATCAAGGTCAATGCCGTCTCACCGGGTTATACCAAGACTAACCTCAACGGATATTCGGGCACCGAGACCGTCGAGGAAGGTGCTCGCGAGGCGGTGCGCGTTGCGCTGCTGGGTCAGGACGGCCCCACAGGCACGTTCACGCGCTGGAAAGGGGAAACGATCCCATGGTGAATTGAGTCTGGTGCGCGCGTGCGCAGGGATCGATGGATTGGGCCGGAGCGCATGAAGTTAGGCCATTCGCCTGAGCCTTGGTAACGCCGTTGAATTTCGCTGTTGTTGAAATCATGGCGACTGAGTGTTCGCTCGACGGTGCACTCCCCGCTTCTCTCGCGGTGTTATCCGATCGACAACCAACACTAAGTTCTTGATCTTCGCTATCAGCTCTCGACGGCCGACGATCAAGCCCGCCTGCGGGCCGCCAAGCAGCTTGTCGCCGCTGAAAGTGACGAGAACGACGCCCGCTAGAACGGTTAATCACGGTAGCTTCACGCGGCAAGCCCTATTGCGTGAGATCGACCAGCGTGCCGTTGCCGGGATAGCGGCGTGAGTTCGGTAACGCTGGCCTCCAGATCTTGCGAAGCGCGCCGATACCCCTGCCGCCCGTCAACAAGTCCAGCGTCAGGCTGGCCAGATGATCAGCGAAAGGTTCGAAATCGTAATCTAACCGCCGGCGCTTGATTACCGGCGTCCGATGTCCGCGAGGAAGCCGGAAACCTTAACCAACCCCTCTTGCAGGACATCGAGCGGGTTGGCGAAACCGACCCGGATATACCCTTCCATGTCAAACGCGCTACCCGGCGTGAACATCACACCCGTCGCTTCGATCAGCGCGGTGCAAAATCCGGTCGACGACATGTCGACATCGAACTTGAGCAGACAAACCGTCGCGGCCTTGGGCTTCACATACGACACCAGCGGTTCCTTACTGATCCAGTCGTCGAGAACCCTGAGATTGGTCCGCGTAATAGCATGGTTGCGAGCAAGGATCTTGTCCTTAGCCTCGAGCGCAATGGACGCAAGATAATCGTCGATCATCCCCACGCTGATGGTGTTGTAGTCTCGATGAATACACACCGCGCGAATCAGTTCGACCGGTCCGGCGATCCACCCCAAGCGCAATCCGGCCAGCGACCACGTCTTCGACATGCTGCCGGTACTAATACCCCGCTCATAAAGGTCGGCGACAGACGCGGTGAATCCTGATCCTTCCTGGTCCGTGCCCCGATAAACCTCATCGCACAAGAGGTACGCACCGCACGATTGGGCGATGCTCACTACCTCCATGAGGAAGGCTTCATCCATCAGCGAGCCTGTCGGATTGTTCGGGTTGTTGATGGCGATGAGCTTTGTCTTCTGGTTGGCCAGCTTGCGGAGCTCGTCGAGATCCGGCAGGAAATCGTTGTCTTCGCGCAGCGTCATGGTCTGCAGGTCGGCACCGTAGCTTTCGGGAATCGAATAGTGTTGCTGGTATGTCGGCAACACCGCGATCACACGGTCACCGGGCTCGATCAGGGTTTCGTACACCAGCGCATTGCCGCCTATAGCGCCGTGCGTCACGACAATATTCCTAGTCGTCTGCCGCTCATATAAAGCTGCGATGTTGACTCGCAACCTGTCCGACCCTTCGATCGCTCCATAGGTCAGCTTCATGGGAAGGAGTTCGTCGAGCAGGCTATCGCGCTTGCCGGTCAGTTCGAGCAATTGCGCCACCGTCAGCGATTCAACGCAGGTTTCAGCGAGGTTATAGCGCGCCTCATGCTCGTACCGGTCCATCCAGCGTTCGACAAGAAAGTCCTTGATCTTCATTGAAATCTCCGTGAATCGGCTACCCGTAACGATAGCCGAAATGATGGGCAAAAAAACACAACCGGACCAGGTCATCCGCGCTGAACCGGCCAACCTCGACGCCTTCATTTTTTTGTTTGACCGATTATATTTTAAAGTCTATCTTAGACTACTTAGTATATTTCGGTAAACGACATGACGCTATCGGCTGAACATTCCGAGTTGCCCGGAATGCTGGTGATCCAGCATCTGCTGGACGCACTGAACTGAAGCGCAACGGCACTTACCAGAAGTTGTTGGAGAAATATTTTACGGTCGATCTAGCGGTCGACTAAGCCGCGCGTGCGGACCATCGCACGACTGTTCCGCACGAATCGACATTGAATAATGACTAAAGCACGTAACTTGAAGATCGCCTCCGGACAAGCCGCTGAGCTCACGGTCAGTCCGTCGTCCAAGCCGTCGTCCAAGCGCGCGGTCAAGCGAGTGGTCAAGCGGGTGGTCAAGCGCAGCGACCCGCAACCATCAGCCGAGTTGCTCGCTCGCTACAGCGCGATCGCCGACGGCATAGTCTTGCTGTTTCCGCCGTACACGGAGGTCGTGATACACGACCTTGGCACGCAAACCGTTGTGCATGTAGCGAACAACCAGTCCAAACGCGAGCTTGGCGACGAATCATCGCTCGACGACATCGAATTCGATCCGGACGAAAGGGTAATCGGTCCGTATGAAAAACTGGGGTGGGACGGCCGCAAGATTCGCTCGGTCAGTATTGTCGTGCGTAGCGATGCAGGTCAGGCGATCGGCGTCATGTGCATCAATTTTCATGTTGCGGCACTGGAGCAAGCCAGGCAGGCGCTTGACCTGCTCCTCTCAACCACCACGCTGCAACCACAGCCCGAGAAGCTGTTCCAGGACGACTGGCAGGAGCGCGTGAATATCTTTCTCAACCACTGGCTGCAGGAACGCAAGCTCGCGCTGTCCATGCTGACGCGCGAGCATAAGCGCGCGCTCATAGAAGCATTGCATGAGCAAGGCGCGTTCAAGGGCAAGAGCGCGGCTAACTATGTGGCGAAGGTACTGACGATCGGCCGCGCCACGGTGTTCAATTATCTGAAGGAACTGAGGGGCAACGAGTGATGAATGAACTGTTTCAACGCATTGAGGAAGCGCATCGCGCCATTCGACCGCAAGTAAGCGTCACGCCGCTTGCATTCAGTCCGATGTTATCGAAGGCGACCGGATGCGACGTGTACCTGAAGTGCGAGCATCTGCAGCATACCGGCTCGTTCAAGTTTCGCGGCGCGACCAACAAGCTGCGCCTGCTCGACGCAGACGCGCGCCGCAACGGTGTGCTCACGGTGTCGAGCGGCAATCATGGTCAGGGCGTGGCGCTCGCCGGCAAGCTTGAGGGGGTGCCCGTCACGGTCTATGCATCCACATCCGCCGCGGCGATCAAGCTCGACGCTATTCGTGCGCTGGGCGCCGAGGTGGTGACGCTAAACGACACAACGCTGGCCGTCGAACTTGAAGCCGCCCGTCAGGCAAAGGTCCGGGGCATGGCGTTCGTGTCGCCCTACAACGATCTCGACGTCATAGCCGGCCAGGGCACGATTGGCATGGAACTGCATGAGCAGGCAAGCGGCACGATTGCCGATCTGGCGGCGGTGTTCGCCTCCGTCGGCGGCGGCGGCCTTATTTCCGGTATCGGCACGGCGGTCAAAACACTGCTTCCGCAAACCGACGTGATCGGCTGCTGGCCCTCGAACTCGACCGCTTTGTATAGTTCACTCAAAGCGGGCAAGATCATAGACGTTGAGGAAAGCGAAACAATTTCCGATGGTACCGCGGGCGGTGTAGAACCCGGCTCAGTGACCTTCGATATTGGCCGGGAAGTCATTGCCGGTACCGCGCTGGTGACGGAAGAAGAGATCCGGGCTGCCATGAAGCTGCTTGCGCAAACCGACCGCTGGATGGTTGAAGGCGCGGCCGGTGTCGCGCTGGCATCAATGTTGAAACTTGGATCCCGGTATCAGGGCCGTGCGGTAGCCGTGGTGCTTTGTGGACGCAATATCATGCTGAACAAATTCATCGAGGCTGTTAAGTGAAAATCTGGACGAAAGACGAAATTATCGCGCGCTTCAATATGGAGCGCGCGGTGCGGATGATCGAGGAAGGTTTCGTGGCTTACTCCCGCAAGACCGTCCAGGTGCCGCCGGTCCAGAACTTCCAGTTCGACGCGGCCAACGGCGATTGTTGTGTCAAGTCCGCTTATGTAGAGGGTGCAGCGGCTTTTGCGGTCAAGGTGTCTACCGGCTTCTACGATAACCCCAAGCAAGGCTTGCCGAGCAACAACGGCCTGATCGTGCTTTTTTCCGCCACGACAGGCGAGCCGGTCGCCCTGTTGCAGGATGAAGGCTGGCTCACCTGCGTGCGCACGGCGCTCGCCGGACAACTCGCCGCACGATTGCTCGCGCCGCGCGAGGTGCATGGAATTGGCATTATCGGCAGCGGCGAGCAAGCGCGGTTGCAGCTTGAGTATTTGCAACCGGTGACCGGTTGCCGGGATGTATTCGTATGGGGGCCGAGCGCGAAAAACCGCGGCCACTACGTCGAGAAAATGTCGGCACTAGGCTTCAACGTGCGGGCGATGGACTCTGCTGAAGAAGTTGCGGCGAACGCCAACCTGATAGTCACCACAACACCGTCTCGCGAACCGCTGCTGCGCTCCGAGTGGATCCGCAACGGCACGCATATCACAGCGGTGGGCGCGGACAGCGCCAGCAAGCAGGAACTGGATCCGGCAATCATCAGTCGCGCCGGGGTGATCGTGGTGGATTCGATCGATCAGTGCAGCAAATACGGCGAAGTCTCGCATGCGCTGTCCGCCGGGCTGATTCATGCGGAGCAGTTGCTTGAACTCGGCGCATTGCTGGACGCCGGCCAGCGCGCTCGCGACGATACCGACCTTGCCCAGATCACGGTGGCCGACCTCACCGGCGTGGCGGTGCAGGATGTGCAGATTGCAGCTAGCGTGGGTGCCTGAACGGTTTGACGCGTCGAAATTTCAGCGCGGCCATGGCGCTCTGCGCGATCAACCCGCCGCGCTGAAACTCGTGCCGTAATACGGCTGCGATAGGGCCTTCGCCGAGCGTATGAGGTCCTCGAGCATGGCCGCGCGCTTGTTCAAGTCGGTGTCGCGGCTGGTCATGAAACATAGCGCAGCAACGGCGTGTCCGTTCTTGTCCCGCACGGGCGCGGCCATGCAGTATCGGAACGTGTGGGACAGGCCTTCCGTGCAGAAAAATCCTTGTTGTGCGGCGCGCTCGACATCGCCCAGGAATTCCGGCACTTCGATCCGCTTGCCGTTGTCGAGCACGAAGTCTTCTTGCGGAATCAATGCGCGAATCTCGACCGCGCTCAAGTGACCGAGCAGCAAGCGGCCGGACGCGGTCCACGGAATGGGGACTTTCACGCCTATATCCGAACTGATGTTGAACGGACGCGAGCTGTTTTCCGACAGCACCACGGTGTACTTATTCCCTTCGAGCATGCAGAGCTGCGCAGTCTCGTCGTGGCGCCGGACAAGGCCGAGAATGGCCTGGTGCGCCCGGCTGATCAGGTCGTTGTGCACGGCGTAGTCGGACCCGTAGTAGTGCATCTCCCGGCCGAAGAACACGCTCCCGTCCGCGCCCGCTTCCAGCCAGCCGGCCTCGGTCAGGATCGTCACGAGTTCGTAGATACTGGAACGCGGTGCACCCGTTGCTTCAATCAGTTCGCGCATGGTCATGGGACGCCGCACGCTATGCAATTGCTTGAGGATGGAGACGACACGGTCGACTCCCCTCGCCCTTGAAGATTCCTGTACAGACATGACTCGAACTCCGTCGGCTATATGATTCGCTGTTTCGATCTTTGACTGACGCGAGTTTAGCGCGTGGACGCTTGCTTATGCGGCTGCTTATGCGGCTGCTTATGCGGCTGCCAGTGTGGCTGCATAAGCGCTCGCATACCGGTCGTACTCAATGGTCGAGTACCCGGTGCAGGAACTGCTGCGTGCGCTCGTTCTGCGGATTCACGAAGATCTGCTCGGGCGCGCCCTGCTCGGCGATCACGCCTTTGTCCATGAACACCACGCGATCCGCCGTCTTGCGCGCGAAACCCATTTCATGCGTGACGACCACCATGGTCATGCCATCGCGTGCAAGGCCGCGCATGACCTCGGTGACTTCGCCGACCAGTTCCGGATCAAGCGCGGAGGTCGCTTCATCGAAGAACATGATGCCCGGCTCTACAGCCAGCGCGCGTGCAATGGCTACGCGTTGCTGCTGGCCGCCCGACAACTGGCTCGGATAGTGATCGGCGCGATCGGCGAGACCTACGCGATCCAGTGCGTCCATCGCGCGCTTGCGGGCGTCCGCCGGATTCATTTTGCGTGCCTTGATCAAGGCCAGCGAGACATTGCCCAATGCATCCTTGTGCGGGAATAAATTGAACTGCTGGAACACCATGCCTACGTGACCACGAATTTCGCGTGCGCGGCGCGCGTCGTGGAGCGGCACTTCGTTGACCCAGACCTCGCCGGCGTCAGCGGTTTCAAGACCGCTCATGATCCGCAATACGGTGCTCTTGCCAGAACCGGACGCGCCAATGAGGACGAGTACTTCGCCCTGATGCACCTCGAGGTTGATCTGCTTGAGCACCTGGGTCGTACCGAACGATTTGGTGACGCCGGTCAGGTTGATGATGGGCTTGACGAGCGGCTGAGACGCGATGGCGGTGTTCATGACAACAGGCTCCTTCTTCGATCATGGCGGCGCACCCACCGCGACAGGGGAAAGCACACAATGAAATACAGCAGGGCAACCAGGCCATAGATTTCCACCGGCTGGCCGATCCGGTCGACAATCGCCTGGCCCTGATGCATCAACTCCGACATGCCGATCATGCTGACTATCGACGTGTCCTTGATGAGGGACAGATACTGGCCGATCAATGGCGGCAGCACGATCTTTCCGGTCTGCGGCAAGATCACTGAAAAGAACGCCTGCATCTTGCTCAGTCCGAGGATCTGCGAGACTTCCCACTGCCCCTTCTGGACCGATTCAATACCCGATCGGAAAACCTCTGCAATATAGGCGCCTTGATAGACGCTGAGCCCGATCACGCCCGCAGCAAATACGTCGATGGCGTAACCAAAGTACGACACGCCGAAATAGATGAACATCAGCGTGATCAGAACGGGCGTGCCGCGAAACAGCTCGATATAGAGCCGGGCGAGGCGCGGCGTGCCCCAGGGCCCGAAGGTCCGCAAGACAGCGGCCAGCAGCCCGACCAGCGTGCCGCCCACAATGGCCGCTACAGAGAGAATGAGCGTTGTCAGCAGGCCTTGAAGCAGGATGGGAAGACTGGACATCAACAGGTCGCTTGTCATGGTCACTCTCCTGTTCCAGGGCTTACACGGCGCCTGATGATCAATGGCCGGCGTGCGCGTTTTGCCAGCACGAGCGGCGGGTGAAACAGCCGCGCCCCGATCATCCCGGCGACCCAGGACAAAAAGTTGCTCAGTACCAGATAGGCAATCAACGTGATCGTGAACGTCTGGATGTACAGCAACGTGCGCGCGTTGATCACGGTCGCCATGCCGGTCAGCTCCGGCAACGCGATAGCCGACAGCAGCGAAGTTCCGAGCAGAAGCTGGATCAGGTTGTTCACGATCGCGGGATAGACGGCGCGTGCGGCCTGCGGCATCACCACCTCAATGAAGATCTGCGAACGCTCCAGCCCGAGAATGGATGCTGCTTCCAACTGACCTCGCGGCACTGACTGAATACCTGCCCTGAACACTTCGGCAAGGTACGCACCCACGTTTACGCCGAGCGCAATCACCCCGGCCGTATATGCATCGAGCGTGATGCCCATTGACGGCAGGCCGAAAAAAACAATGAAGATCTGCAGCAGCACCGGCGTGTTGCGGATCACCTCGATGTAACAACTCGATATCGCCCGCAGCACCGCGACGCGCGATGTGCTTGCCAGTGCGGCCAGCAAGCCGAGCAACATCGCCACGACGAAGGCCAGCAACGTGACCTGAAGCGTCAGCCACGCCGCCCGGACAAAATCGTTCAGATAGCCCGACAGGGTCACCCATTGATAGCTCATTGCTCCTCCGTCGTAAGCCTTGCGAGATGCAGGCGATAACGCTTCAGTACTGCGGATTCAGCGGGAAACGCGGATCGGCGCCGAACCACTTCTTGTAGAGCTGGGCGTTAAGCTTCGACGCGTTGACCTGAAACAGGAACAGGTTCAGGTAGTCGAGCCAGACTTGATCGCCCGCTTTCACACCGAATGCGTTGTATTCAAGCGGAACCAGCGCCTCGTCCGTCACGGTCAACTCGGGGTCGAGCGAGGCCTGATACGCAAGGAAGTTGTTGTCTTCGATCATTGCGTCGGCCTGGCCTTGCTTGACTGCAAGAATGGCCGCCTGCGAACTGTCGAATTCCTGGATCTTCACCTGCATGTTCAGCGCCCGTACTTCGTCGCCGTTCGTCGATCCCTTGACGGTAGCGATGGTGCGGTTGGACATGTCCTTGATCGACTTGATGCCGCTGCTCTTCTTGACGAGCAGCGCCTCGCTGGCCACCACGTAGGGATTGGTGAAGCCGATTTCCTTGGCCCGTTCCAGATTGCGGGTGAAGTTGCAGAACACGACGTCGACCTTGCTGGTCTGCAGATTCGGAATACGGTTGGCGCTCGTCGTATTGACCACTTCCAGCTTCACGCCCATTTGCTTCGCCAGCTCTTTCGCCAGGTCGACGTCGTAACCATCGGCCGCACCATCCTTGTTGTAAAAACCGAAGGGCGCGAAGCTCAGGCAGTCGCCGACGCGCAGCGTGCCCCGCTGCAAGACCGCCTTCAGCGTGGACTCTGCTGCGCCTGCCTGATCTGAGGTGGCGACCTTCGTGCAGCCGGACAACATCAACAGACCGGCCACCGCGAATAAACAGACAACACGTGCGCTTTCTTTGACAAGTCTCATTTGGGTCTCAGCCTTGAAAGTGAAAATGTCAGTTCAGGGACAGACGGCGGCGGCCAGGGAAGATCCCGGATTCAACGCCCTCACCATGCCGGCGCATGGGCCTGCATAAAATGATGTTGCACACGGCCCTGCCTCGCGTGAAAGCGCGACCAGACCGGATAAACCGCGGTAAACCGTTTGTCTGGTATATCGGAATGATGTCCGGTACAGCAGATGACCGAAGTCTTCCACAGAAAAAAACACGTTGCAATGGGGGATGCCGCTGATTCGAAGTGGTCGTTAAACACTTACATTCCGTCTTGCATTTCGCTTACCGCCGCGTGCGTTGCGGATAATTTGGAGAGTGCTCCGCGCGGGGACCCCGGGTGAATGGTCGCGCGCGTGATCGACAGAGGCGGGTGTAACGTCGCAGATGCGGTGGCTGGCGACGCCTTGGTGATGGACGGCAACAGTCACAAGAAGATCGGTTATATCCCGACGGGCGCCGGTGCGAAAACACTGTCCCAGCCAATATGGTAAGTACTTCTACTTTTCTGGATCGCGGATTGGACTGGGCTCGCGGCCAAGGCGGAACTGACGAGGTTGTCGACATCGACATCCGGCCGGCTGACATGCTGCCGGCGCTGTCGATACGCCTGCTTGCGCGAAAATCCGAAAATTGGTCGGTCACGCACGGCAGCCTCGTGCAATCGCGTGCGCATCAGGTACTGGTGCAGCGTCACACCCGCTACTTGCAGGAACAGGCGCAGAAAATGATAGGGACTGGTCGCCGCGTCGCGCGCGAAATTCGTAGACCGGTGAACAATTGCAGGATCAGGGACAGACGTGGTGCCTCAAAGCGGATTTCTTCGCACGCCGCGTGAAAGACTAGCGGGGAATTGGAGATCCCGTTCAAACGTGCGCGGCCAGCCGACTATCAAGCTGTCCGTGGTGCACCAGAAGTTGCCGAGTCGATATTTCGAGTCTTCAGCGCGAGCAGCAGGACAAACAAGGCGGAACACAATACCGGCACGGACGCCGCGTGAAACAGCGACGCGTTGGACCAGTTCAGCGCGATCAACTGACCGCCGACCAGCGGCCCGATCACCGAGCCAATGCGCCCGATGCCCAGGCTCCAGCCGATTCCCGTCGAGCGCACCGACGTGGGGTAATAGTGCCCGGCGAGCGCATTGACCGCTGGCTGGCCTCCGACCACGCAGAAGCCACCCGCGAACACGACGATCAATAACCACGGCAATGCATGCGCGACGGTACCGATCATGCCAACGAAGATGGCAGCGAAGAAGAAACATACGAACAGCACCCGGACAAAGCCGAAGCGCTCGATAAACCAGCCAAGCAGCAAGGTGCCGAGCACGCCGCCCGTCTGCAACGCGGTACCGACAATCACCGCGGTTCCCGGTGAATAGCCGGCATCGCGCATGACAGTCGGCAGCCAGTTTGACAGAAAGTAGAGGTCGATCAGGTTCATGAAGCTGATCGACCACAGAATCAGCGTCACCGCCGTGCGGCCCGCGCGAAACAACTCGGCAACAGGTGCACCACCGGTGTTCTTTTCGCGGACTACGATGGTCGACGCTGCGTCAATCCGCAGCGTGGGGTCGAACCGCGCGAGCCATGCGCGCGCACGCCCCTTGTGACCCTTCAGCACCAGGAACTGCAGGGACTCGGGCAAGCTCATCGTCATGGCAACAACCAGCAGA
>Ga0302234_10001895_pt1 | contig 13975 bp, 16 predicted proteins | sample II_Palsa_N3_2_FD_193576 | JGI IMG/M metagenome (GOLD analysis project Ga0302234, IMG submission 193576) | Peat permafrost microbial communities from Stordalen Mire near Abisko, Sweden - II_Palsa_N3_2 | ecosystem: Environmental > Terrestrial > Soil > Palsa > Peat permafrost | place: Sweden... | reverse complement strand
GGGCTCATGCGGAAAAAGGGCTCGTCGGCGCGGCCCGTCATGGTCCAGTAGTCGCGCACGACGGCCACAGCCAGCGGGGCCAGGTACGCGAGCACGAGGACAAAGTACAGGCTGTTCATGGTGTCGGTCATGCTCAGCATCTGCCAGTACGACAGGTTGATGTTTGCGATCACGGCGGCCTTGTTGTCGCCGCGCAGGACAGAGCCCAGGAAGGACCACGCAGACACGAGCAGCACAAACTCGGCGAGCTGGGCCAGCAGCAAGGGCGACACGAGGTGCGCAAACTACCAAAAAACAAACAGAAAAGAGAATACTCGTAATTAGCCAGTGAGCGAATGGGGATGGTCGGCCGGTACCTGTCGCTTGTGAACACCGCCCATCTCGTCGTGCAAATGAATGAAGCGTTTGAAAAACGTGACCTGAAAACCGTGTGACATCATCAGTTGCCAAAGCACGACCGTTCTTTCACGATCATTTTGTGCACCTCTTCCTTCCAGTCCCCCCGATGAACCGCGCCGACGTGCTCGTTTATGTGGGCGACGGCGTGGGCGCCAACCTGCTGCGCCACGTGATCCCTGCGCTGCAGCGCTGGCTGGGGCACAAGTACGACGTCAAGCGGGTGGACGCCCAGGCCCTCGCCGACCAGCCGTGGCAGGTAAGCCCGGACGGGAAGGAAGGAAGGAAGGACGGACGGGAAACGACTGATGCGTCGGTCAGGACCACACGGCGCTGCTCGTCGTGCCCGGCGGCCGCGACACGCCCTACGCCCGCGACCTCAACGGCAAGGCCAACCGCAAAATCCGCCAGTACGTCGAGAACGGCGGCAGCTACCTGGACATCTGCGCGGGGGCCTACTACGCCTGTCGCAAGGTCGAGTTTGAGCTGGGCTCGCCACTGCTCCAGGTCGACGCGCCGCGCGAGCTGGCCCTGTTCCCGGGCGTGGGCCGCGGGTGTGTCTACCGGGGCTTTGCCTACGACTCGGAGGCGGGCGCACGAGCCACGCGGGTGACGGTCAACACGACGCACATGGTCGATCTTGCCGCGGCCTCTGTCTCTGTCTACTACAACGGCGGATGCACGTTTGACCAGCCGAACCAGCAGCAGCAGCAGCAGCAGCAGCACCAGACGCTTGCCTGGTACCCCAACGACGAGGAGGGCAAGGGGCAGCCGGCCATGATCGAATGCCGTGTTGGGAAGGGCGTCGCGGTCATGTCCGGGGTCCACCTCGAGTACGACACCCGTCTGGCCAACCCGGCCAGCGATCTGCCGGCCGTGGTCCAAGGGCTCGAGGCCGACGACCAGGCACGGGCGCTGCTTATGCGGTCCACGCTCAGACGGCTCGGGCTCAAGACGAGCGACGTGGCACTGACCGACCCGGCCATGACCGACCTGGCACTGATCGTCCAGGGGCTCACGCCCACGTCGCCCTCGTGCGAAAGGGTCTGGGCCACGCTCAAGGCGGGCGGCGACACGCTCGTCACGGGCGATGAGTCGTTCCAGATTCGCGTCGATGGCAGCAAGGCAGACAGGACGCAGCAGCAGGTCCACGTGCAACGGCTCAAGGCGATCCCCACAGAGAGCCTGCAAACATCCTTTGACTCGACCCTGTACTTTGAGCACCACAAGCAGGTCGCCGACTCGCTCGACTCGTTTGGATCCAGTCTGCTGTACGCCGAGGTGACGACATCGACCCAGACGATCCTGGACAAGTACAACCCAAAATATAATTGTTTTATGTTCCAATGACAATTTTCTTTTTTTAGGAACCCCAAACTGCTGCAGTCGTTGGACGATGGCTTTGTCTGTGTGGCCGCGCGTCAAGTGGCCGGCCGCGGTCGTGGCGGCAACAGCTGGATCTCCTCCTCGGGCTGCCTGCAGTTTTCGTTTGCGCTAAAGCATCGCAAGGCCGAGACGGTCGTGTTTATCCAGTACCTTGTGGCCCTCGCGGCCGCCGAGGCCGTTCGCAGCAAGCCCGGCTACAAGGTAGCACGCAAGTTCCCATGAAAACATGGTAAAATAATGTTATCTTGAAAAAATAAACAGGATGTCGAAATCGCGATCAAATGGCCAAACGATATTTATTCGGTCGAGCCAGCGGCCGCCACGGGCTCGTCCTCGCCAACGCTGCGCAAGATCGGTGGCGTGCTCGTCAACTCGACGTACCTTGGCGGCACGTTCCATCTCGTCGTGGGCTGCGGCGTCAACGTCAACAACTCTGAGCCGACCGACTGCATCAACGATGTCATCTCGCGGTACAATGCGCGCACGGGCGCGACCCTCAACCTGATCCGCAAGGAGGAGATGCTGGCCCGCACGATGGCAAACTTTGAGAACCTCCTCGCGCTCATGAACGAGCAAAACAGCTTTAAGCCGCTGTTGCCGCTGTACTACCGCTACTGGCTGCACTCGTACGTGTGTTCTTTTCTTATTTGTTTATTAATATTGTCGCTCTTGGGGGGGGAAAAAAGGGGCGAAAAGGTCAGGCTAGAGGACTTTGGGGGCGTCGAGGCAGTGATCGAGGGCATCAACGAGCACGGGTTCCTAGTCACGCGCGGCGTCGCCAACCCCAGCGACGTGTTTGAGCACCAGCCCGACGGCAACAGCTTTGACCTGATGAAGCACATGATTGTCAAGAAGAAATGAATGCCCGGGAGCGGCGTTTTTTTTGGTTCAATTGTATGGCCATTTACATATTCAAAAAAGAGGTACTGCTGCGACTACGTTATTCATTGCGAAGGGGGGAGCGAGAGAGAGAGAGAGAGAGAGAGAGAGAAACAATTGGAAATGCCAACCAAAAAAGGGAATTATTTTGTTTTCGTTTTTAGTTGGCTCTACAAAGCGAGCAGGGCGATGAAGGCAGCCAAAAAGGTGGCGGCGAGGACCAGGACAGAGGACGGCGCTTTGAGCGGCGACGCAGTGCCTGTGCAGATGAGGGAGGGGCCGGCCGAACCCGCGACGACGGCGATGCCCGATGGCGGGTTGGTCTGGCAACTGAGTCCACCAGAGCTGGTGCCGGATGAGCAGCTGTCGTAGTAGTTTTGACATGTTGACTGGCAGACAAAGACCGAAGTGCCGTCGACGCACTGCGGGAAAGCGACAGCACACAGAAAGTCTGCAGAGAAAGGAAAAGAAAAGTCAGTTTGCTGTTCCATTGTGCTTTGAAACGTTCACACACCTTGGTATCTGTTGAGGCAGTCGCTGTTGGAGCCGATTTGTGCGCGGTACTGGTTGTAGATCTTCTGCGTCTGCTGGTCAATGGCCAGGGCGCCTGATGCCCCATCGGCGACGCAGACTTCCGTTGATGTCCACACGCTTGTCTTCACAACCGCTGATGACGGGAATAAAAAGGAAAACGAAAAAAAATAAGTTCTTGTCTCGATAGAAACAAACGGTCAACGTACAGCAGAAGATAAGCGACTGTGAGATGCTGGAAATACTGGTGCAGGTGCCCGTGGTCGCATTGCCGTTGAGAGCACAGGCCCCTGCGGGCAGAGACCCGCTTCGTCGCGCAAGGGTATCGCGGAGGTGTTGGCCTGAGCGCTCAAAGACGGACGCGGCCGAGTCCTCCACTTGTGCGCCATTTGGCCTGACGCTCGCTGCGGCTGCGGTGCACGCGGCCACTGCCAACCAGAGAGCTGTGGGGGGGGCAATGGGTTAGGGCAACGTTATTTTTTCCGCAGCGGGAAAAAAAGGTAGACAGGGAAAAGGGACGTTTCAGCAGTGTTTCAGCAGTGTTTCACGCTGATAAAAGAGAGAGCAGAGGGAAGGGGCAGAGCGTAGCGAGCACGCAAAGCTGGGTTCTTTTGCTATCAGTGCATGGGCACCAGTGATCGAAATCACCGACATATGGTTTCAAGGGAACGCAGAAGGGGGGGAAAAGTGGGAAACGTGTTACAGCTCACTTCCTCCCATGTGGTTCTCCCCCCCTTCTCGCTTTCGTCACTAGGGCCCGCAGGGTCTTTGTACCTGTTGTTGCTGTCAAGAGCCCCCTCCTGGAGAGCGTGACGCTGCCGCCGCTGCCGCTGCACGTTCGGCTCATTTCCACGCGTTCTCTTGACGGCCGAAAAAGGAAGGTGTTGAAAGTGATCTGAGCTCCCCGTTTTTCACATGGAATGCAGAAAACACCCGATTGGACAGCGTGCGTGATGTCCTCGCGAGAAGTGACGACTGCTTTTAAATTAAATATTTACTTGTTGGTTTGTCGTGTTCCCGACATCGATGCTGTTTTGCGATTGGACAAACAAGCATTTTGTCATTGGCCGATGGTCGTCACGTCCGCACGATTGGCGTCGCGATCGATCCCCGCGACAGCACGATCGATCCCCGCGACAGCACGATCTACGTCAGTGAGCCGCATTCTTGTCCGTTAGAAAAGCAGGTGAGCAAAAAAAAAAAAAATACGTTCAATTATTATTGCAAAATATGGCCACGACGGGACACAGCGTTTTTTGGCTTTTGACGATCCCAGCGACGACGTGCTTCCTGGGCACGTGGCAGCTGTACCGTCTGCAGTGGAAGCAGGGCCTGCTGCGGCGCATCGACGAGACGCTTGCGCAGGAGCCGATCGAGCTGGACGTGGGCGCACCGGTCGAGGCAGACCAAGTCCCGTACACTGTGAGGATGGATTGAAAGTGCGTACTGAGTGGAATGAGCAAAACAGGACGGCTGCAGCGCTCTACGCCACACGCCGCGTCAAGCTCGCCGGTGTGTTTGATCACAGCAGGGAGATGCTGGTGGGCCCACGGACGCACGAGGGATCGAGTGGCGTGGAGGTGGTGACGCCGCTGACGTTGAGCAACGAGGACGCGGTGGTGGTGCTGGTCAACAGAGGGTTTGTCCCGCTTGCCAAGAAGACGCAGCAGTCGCGCCCCGAGACCCTCACGACCGGCCACGTGGAGATCGTCGGCTTGCGGCGTCTCTTTGGCGGCAAGCCAAACTCGTTTGTGCCCGACAACCAGCTCAAGAACAACGTGTGGTACTACATCAACCCCGAGGAGATGGCCAAGGCAGCGGGGCAGGGCGTGCTGCCCATCGTCGTCGACGCGACGACCACGGCCACGGCCGCGGACGGCTCTGCAGGCAAAGCCAAGCAGATGCCCATTGGACGCGAGGCACGCATCGCACTGCGCAACGACCATCTCCAGTACGCTCTCACGTGGTATGCGCTCACGCTTGGTACCCTCGGGATGATCCTCTACAGACGGCGAATAATGAAGCCCTGAAATACAGCGCACGACGTAGTGGTTGTAAACAGAAGCAACACAAGGGGCAACATCACAAAAAAATAATTGAATAATTGTGATAAATCAGCAACTTTGGTACAGTGTCCGAGGGTGAGATGCCAAGGGTGAGATGCCAGTTGCCGTTCGTTCTCCAAAAAGAAAAAGACCTACATCTAGTTTTTGTTGAAATGGAGGAGGAGCCACCTCACCAAATGTTCTTGAAGCTGTGCGGCAAACGACGGCCCGGCGGTGACGGCGACGACAACGCGGCGGCGCTGGCAGAGTACCTGGACCGTCTCACTGCCAGCCACGTGAATGTGCGCGTGGACACGCTGATTGCCGAGCATGCCCGAGGGTGGCAGCGGGTCAAGTTGACGGCGCTGCACCTGTGTGTCCGGTACGACCGTGTGGCCGAGCTGGAGGTGCTGCTGCGCCACGTGCAGCGGACCAAGGGGGAAGAGGGCAGGAGGACCATCGTGGACTGCGTCGAATCGTACGATGGCCGCACGGCGCTGCACTACGCCGCGTTCCGCTACACCGACGTGGACGCGGTCCGAGTGCTGCTGGACCACGGGGCCGACCCCAATGCACGCGACAGGCACGGGGACACGCCGCTGTACGTCGCCTGCAAGTTTAACAACGTGCTGCGCAAGATCAAGGCGCTGCTGAGGGCCGGGGCCGACGTGAACTGCTGCGAAAGGGGCAAGGGGGCGTTGCATGTGGCCTGCACCAATGGCAGCACGGCCACGGTCGAGCTGCTGCTGCAGTACGGCGCAGACGTGGACGAGCCGTACAAGGGGACGCTGCAACAGACGCCGCTGATGGAGGCTGTGAGGGAGGAGGCGTTTGACGTGGCGAGGGTGCTGCTGGCCCGCGGGGCGGACGTCGACCGCCAGGACGCTATGGGGCTCACCGCGTTGCACTACTGCGGGCTGATCGAGGCAACCCCGCAGGCCATCGTGTTTATCCGCTTCCTGGTCGATATCGGTGCGGATCCCACCGTCCAGAACAGCGCTGGCGATAACTCGCTGGAACACGCCATCCGCTACGCCGCCGGCGACGTCGTCATCGCGATCCTCCGTTCGGCCGTTGACGAGTACCACAATCAACTGTAGAGGGAACGCCGTGCCGGCAATAAAAGTAATTATTTTACGATTTTACGACGACGTAGGAACGGGCAAGCCACGTGCAAATAACGAGATACTACTATCCGAGTTTGCCTTCGGGCACGGCACACAGCTCGTCAAAGTCTGTCTGGATGTAGGACTGGTAGGCCGCGACGAAGACGTCGAGGGGGCAGTAGGTCTCGCCGTCGCACCCGTCCACGGCCACCTCCTTCTCGTTGTGCAGGACCTTGACGAGGTACTGGCCCGCGCACTCGTACAGCACAAAGGCCACGTGTCCGGCCTTGGGCGAGACCTGCGAGGTGCGGAAGCTGCGCGCGTCGATCTGGGCCTGGGGGAGGTCGTGGGTGAGCAGCTCAGCGTCGCGGAACAGGCCGAGGGCGGTCGTGAGGGGCACGATCGTGGACGAGTGGGCAAAGCGCAGGTTGGTCAGCTGCACGGACTCGCCGCGGGCGACAGCGAGCATCGAGCCCACGATGTCCTGCAGCAACGGCGCGACGATCTCGTAGTTGATCGGGTAGGGGTACGCCTACTCGGAGGGGGAAAATTACGATGACTATTTACGTTATTACTGTAGCACACCTTTGTCCAGTAGTCGTCCAGGTCCTCTGCGTACTCAAAGTCGAGGATCTCCTGTGTGGTGAAGAGGGCGCACCATTTGTCCACGACGCCGTGCTGGTTGCCCTCCATTTGGCACGCCGCCCACATGGCCAGCGCGTCCTCGCGCGTGACAGCCCACGAGCCGTTGGACGTGATCGTCTGGGTGAGCCGCTGCGTAATGCCGCCGATGATGGCATCCATGTAGAGCTCTGTCTCGAGGTTTGCCGTGTCGTTGTCGTTGACGAGCACGTTGTAGAGCGGGCAGTTGTCGTAGAACTTGAGTACGTTGTCGTTGGACTCGGTGTCTGCGCGGATAAACACAGGCTCGTAGCCTGCCGTGTCGCCCAGCGACGTGCCCCGGCCCTCAAACACGCCGTAGGCAAACGACTCTGCGCTGAGCATGGCCCGCTGCTCCTGCGTGGACCGGAGGTAGTACAGGTTGGACACGTAGGGCTGCGCGGCAAACAGCGACGGGAACGCCGCCATGTAGCGCTTGCCCAGCTGGTAGTTCTCGCGGCGGCCGACGGGCGCCAGGTCGCTCTCCTGGCTGAGCGGGATCGGGTTGTGCCACTGCGCAATCCACGACAGACTGGGCACGAGGTCGTCGGCGTGGAGGGCGATCGCAGACTCGAGCAGCGCAAACTCCTCAATGTCGCCGTCCGAGGGGTTGCGGGTCCCGTGGCGGAGCACCAGGTCAATGTGCACGGGCTGGCAGGTGGCCGGCGGCGGCGTCTGCTCTTGAAGGGACTGCGCGCACGTGTGTGAGAGGGGATCTCTCCAACCGAATAAAACAGAACCTACACCGAGCGGCCAGTAGGGCGCCTTGGAGGCCAAGTGGTGCAGCACGTTGAAGGGATCCTCCTGTGCGTGTGCACAGGCCGAGACCAGCACGGCCAGCACAGCCAGCGCCACCCGGAGAGCAGGCATCGGAGCAAGTGAAAACGCTCATGTCCACCAATGGGCAAGCGATTTGAGCGCACGCTCGTACTGAATGAACAACTGGCACGACAATAACGATTAGTTGCCCTGACGCATGCTCATTGCCAGCGCCCACGTCATCTGCATGTCCTCTGAGGGCGGCGACCTCCCGTGCTGTTCAAAGTAGGACTCGGAGGAGAAGGCCGAGGGCGGCAGCGGCATCTCGGAGAAGACGTCTGCGGCGTCCACCGGTGGCTCTGTCGAGTCGCCCATGGACAGCATGAGGGCGTACTGGAGCTGCTCCTCCTCGCTCAGACCGGCGACGGACTCGCGCATGAACTCGCTGCGCCTCGATCGCGCCTGGCTCTCCTCCTCGGCGTCGATGATGCCCTCTAGGATGGTCGATCGCGTCGCTTTGGTCTCTATCAGAAGACGAATAAATTTAGGAGATAAAATTAAAAACAAATATTTCATACTGGGGGACCGCGTGACCGCGATGCCGCTGGCGCCGCTCTTGTCGGGCAAGGACCGCGGCGACGTGAACGAGGACGCGGGCGACGAGGATGCGTGCGGGTCAAAGTTGTAGCAGTTGACGGCCAGGTCGTTTGTGACGAGGATGTCGAATCCGCTCACAAACATGACGATGGGCAGCCGCGTGGCCCCCGGCGGCTCGAAGCGCTGGTTCTGGCGGGTCCCGTCGGTGACTGTGATCTTGCGGTTGTTGAACGAGCGCAGGAGCTGCTGCGACAGCACGTCAAAGATAAACACGTGGCCTGTCTCGGTGGCCGCAACAATCTTGTGCGAGTCGATGTGCAGGCGGACCACGGGGGACCCGTTGGTGGCGATCTCATAGATGGGCCTCAAGGCGACCGAGGAGGCGGCAGAGAGTGGGACGGCGAACAGCGCCACCTTGCCGTCGCTGCTGCCCGTGCAGAATAGCCTGCGTTCATGGACAGCCTCGATGGCCAGGCTGGTGACGCGGGCTAGCCCATCGCCCTTGTGCTCGGCTGTGAGGGCGAGCGAGTGGGTGGCCTCGTCCACGGCCCAGACGCGGATGGTGCCGTCAGAAAACACGCCCAGGAGGCCGCCGTGTGCGCCGACGGGCTGCAGGTGCGTCAGCTGCATGTCGACGTCGCTGGGCGGCTGGACAAACAGCGGGCCAAGGGCGGCGGCGGGGCCCTCGAGGGTGCTGTTGACGGTGCGGATGCTGCCGCTGGCCGTGGCTGCGACAAACAGCCTGAGCTTGTCCAGGGCGATGAGGAAAACGATTGGGTGCGGCAGGCCAGTGGCCACAGTGGGTGCCGTTGCCTGTGCTTGTGCTGCCGTGACGTCGCAGGCGATCAGACGGACGCAGCGGTTCTCGTGGGCAGAGGCGATGCATGAGAGGTCGCCCAGTGCTGCCCAGGCCGTCGGCGGGCTGGTGTAGCCCGCATTGATCCTCCAAACTGAACGAATGATCAGTTCGTGTGACTATCAAAATTTGAGGAGTACATTTATTGTTCTTGAGTTCGAGCAGTTTGACGTGGCCGCCTTTGTGCCCAGCGACGATGGTCGACCTGGTGAGAAAGGGTTTCAAAAAAATGGAGGGTCACGGTGTGTAGTAGTAACAAACGTACGGGACAACGTGGACCCACGACAACGGCGTCATGCCCGACCCTCCCAAGACGTGCTGCTGGTGCCGCTGCTGTCCACCGGCCCCTGCACTGAAGCGGATGATGGTCGACGTGGCCTCTGACGCGGCCAGGAACCAGCTGCTGCCGTTCGAGCTGTCCCGTGCGAGGGCGAGGTGGTCGATGCGGCCGATGTGCGGATGCACCTGCGTCTTGACGGCGGCCCCGGCATCAAACGCCCTGTGACCCACCCCGCCCCCCCGTTAAACAGGCAAAACAACACAACACAAGCAGCACGCACCCCACCAGCCACGCACGACGCAGGTACTCTTTGCGCCACGACGACCGGGATCCCGTTGATGACGTCGTCGTCCACAGGAAAGGTGCATCACATTTCCACGTGTGGCGGAAGGCGTCGCGCCACACGACCGAGGCGTTGCCGCCGCCGCCGCCGCCGCCGCCGTGGTCGTGGTCGTCGTCATCGTCATCACGCAGCAGCGCAGCCCAGCGACGGCACACGCGGTGCGCCTGGCACAGGTCCCGTGGCGGCAGCACGCACAAAACGCGCGCCAACAGTTCGTTGGGCAGCACATCGGTCGCCATTTTAAAACTGGGTACTGCGCACTGACGAAACTTTGAATGCACTGGCGCTACTTTGCGTAGAAGAGGGGCGATGTGATGCTGAGCGCCGGCGGCGGCGACTCCGACCCTCCGCCCGTGTGCGCACTGACACTCCCGTGGGCACTGTTGGACGCCGACACCGACGAGCTGCTGGCGGGCGACAGCATCACCGCGGCCGCCTCGCGCTGCGTCCTGCGCATCGTTTCGCGCTCGTTCTTGGCCCTCTCGCGATCCTTCTTGCGCAGCGTGTTCTCCCGCTGCATGTCCGAAAACAGCTCTAGGTGCGTGGCGATCTGCTTGTCCTTGTGCGCGCGCGACAGGAGCATCGCCGTCATCGCCGCGTCCTGGATGTCGGCCCACCGCCGCTCCTCCTCCTCGATCCGCTTGCGCCGCTCCTCCTCCCGCCGCCGTCGCTCCTCTGCCTCGCGTGCCATCCGCTCCTCCTCCTCCCGTTGGCGCTCCTCCTCCCGCCGCCGCCGCTCCTCCTCCCGACGGCGACGCTCCTCTGCCCTCCGCCGCTGCTCCTCCGCGAGTCGCTCCCGCTCAGCCCTGTGCTCCTCCTCGATGCGCAGCCGCTCCTCCTCCTCGCGACGGAGCCGCTCCTCTTCGGCCCTGCGCCGCTCCTCCTCCTCGCGCCGCTTGCGCTCGATCGCCTCTGCCCTGAGGTGCTCGACGTGCTCCTTGAGCAGCCGCATGCGCTCGCCCTGGACCAGGCCCAGGCGCGTGTCCAGCAGGCCGGCCACAAAGTCCTTGAGGAACAGCTTGGTCTTGCCAAAGCAGACCTCGGCCGCGGGGGCGTTGAGGGCCGCGAGCAGACTGGCCGTGGCCGCACGTGGGTCCCCGTTGGCCTCGATCGCCGGCCGCGCCTTGCTCGGCAGCAGGATCACAAACCGCTTGATGAACTCGTCGTACGGGTAGCGCACGGCAAAGCCCTGGCGGCGGATGCGCACCGTCTCAAAGACGCCGGCATAGTTGAGCTGCACGGCGACGTACTCGGCGGAGAACGCGTCGGGGACCTGGGCCGGGTTGGGCTTGATGCAGCGCACAAACTGGGGCGACGTGGACTCGAGCGTCTGCAGCAGGGCCTCGAGCGACGTCTTGAACTGGTACGAGATCGTGGGCGCACGGCGCTTCATCGTGCCAGAGTTGCGGATCCCCGCAGAGGCGGCTCGCTTCTCGTCCTGCTGGCGCTCAATGGCAACGGCCTCCATGAAGATCGACTGGAGACGCCCAAAGGACGAGTCCAGCACGAGCGACATCAGGTCGGCCGTGAGCAGGTCCCTGTTCTTGCCCAGGAACTCGTCGATCGTGTAGGTCACCGTCCCGGCGTAGTGCACGACCTTGAACATGCCGCGCTCCTTGCCCGACGGCTTGACGAAATTGGGGTGGCCCGAGTGGCCCTTGACGAGCCTGGCAAAAGAAGAAGAATAAACATGAAACCATTTATTAGCAGCTAATTATCGTTGTTTCTTTATTTCATTTATTACTGCTCCAGGAGGGTGTCGGCCGTCGCCTGCGGAAAGTAGCTCTGCTCGTCCAGGAGGGCCTGGATGCCCGTGTTTTTGGTGAGGATCAGGTCGATGCACGGCCGGTTGTCCACAAACTCGATGCGCTCGATCGGGACCTCCTCGGCCGTGTACTCGGCCTGCTCGTTGGCAAAGATGAACCGCGTGAAAAAGTTCTGCAGGTGCTCGTTTGCAAAGTTGATGCAGAACTGCTCAAAGCTATTGACCTAGAGGATAAATAAAATAAAAATTAAATAAAACTAAATAGATTGAAAGACCTGTTTTCTTACGTGGAAATTCTCAAAGCCAAAGATGTCGAGGATGCCGATGAGCTTTGCGTCCTTGTTGAGCGCCGACGTGTTTGCCATGGCCTGCGACATGGTCTCGACCAGCCACGTAAACATGCGGTCGTAGATGGTCTTGGCCAGCGCGTCGCGGTTGTCAACGGCTCGCGCCATGCTCACGCTCGACCGCGACATTTCGCCGTTGACGATCAGCGTCGCCTTGGTCAGGGCCACGCGGAACGTCTCCACGTTGACGCCGAGCAGCTTGGCGGCCGTTGCGAGCACGACTGAATCGGCAACGTCGCCCACGGTGCCTCCGCTCCCCTGGCCAGCAGAACGGCCGCCGTACGGACTGTTTGAGGGGCTGTTGTGGTCAGCACTCACGACCTCGAGACGGCTGCTTTCCTGCTTCTTGAACTCGATCTGGCCGACGTGCAGTATTGCTGAACAAACATAGTTTATTTGTTAGTTTAGCTTTGTATTCACTCATTGGCCTATTACCGGCTAGTAATCGCTTCATATCGTCCTTGTCCTGGTCGGTAAACATGGTCATGTTTGCGAGCAACTCGTTGAACTTTTCCTTGTCGTCGACGCCGGGGATCGTGTACAGCCCGCCGCCGTTGAGGTACTTGAACGACTGCGGCTTCATCCCCACCAGGGCCAGCTGCTCGCGGTCCGCGTCAGAGGCACCGGCCAACAGGTAGTAAAAGCAGTGGAAGGACCGCTCGTTCGCGGCCTGGTACACGACGCGGCCCTTTTCGAGCAGGTACTTGCTGATGGACGCGCCCAGCATCTGCCCATCCACGTCCACCTGGATGTCGATCCACTTGCCGAACCGCGACGAGTTGGCGTTGTGGATCGTCTTGGCGTTGCCAAACGCCTCGATGACGTCGTTGGCGCTGCTGAGAAACCGCTGGACCAGTGGCTGTTGTGGCTCCTGTGTGGCATTTGTTGCAGCCGAGGCAACGGCCACGGCGGTCAGGTACCGGCACACGATCTTCATGGCCTCGGTCTTGCCAGCCCCGCTCTCGCCGCTGATCACAAACGACTGGTTCTGCTGCTTGCCCACGAGGTTTGTCAGGGCGCGCTCGGCCAGGGCAAACAGGTGCGGGGCCTGCTCGGCCATGCCCTTGCCACGGAAGCGCTCGGCGGGGCGGTCGTACAGGCCGGCGATGGGCTTGAACGCGTTGACCGAGACGAGGATGGCGCCAATGTAGGTGTAGATGATATCGCGGGTGTAGCGCGTGCGCAGGTTGTCCATGATCGCGTCCAGGTCCAGGTCGTCCAGGTGGATCATGTCGTCCACGCCGTCGCCCGTGGTCAGCCGCTCGTGCGTCGTCTGCTTGGAGGACTGTGCCTGAATCGGCGTGAACAGCAACTCTAGTTTGTCTTGTTTTAGGGTTTGTTTGTTTGTTTCATTTTGTCTATTTGCCTTGGTCGCCCTCGAGCGACGCCAGGTCCAGCCCGGACAGATCCACGCCCTCGGCCTCGAGCGCGGCGCGTGTGGCCTCGTTCATCCGCTGGTCAATAGAGGGCAGGGCGCGCGGCGATTAAAAAATAAAAAACACTCCAGGGTATGGGCACGACACTTCCGTCGACCACCCGTTGTAACCACGCACTGAACGGCCCCCCTGCTCAAAAAAAGAATGACGGAGCAGGGACAGCAGCAGCACAGCAGCGCAACGGGGGAGCGGCAACACGTCGAACGGTGCGCCGCGTGCGTCGAGGACGTGACGACGTGGGTGTTGCTCCCCTGCTTTCACGTGATGTGTGTCACTTGCTTTGAGGCCGAGCAGCAGGAGCAGCAGCAGCAGGAGGAGGGCCAGCCAGCCGACTACACGACAGCGCCAAAGCGGCCGACGTGCCCCTTCGAGCTGGAGGGTGATCTCTCGTGTGGTCATCCGATCGACGCCGATCCCTTTTCCTACTGTTTGGAACGCGGCGAGCCCCGTCAGCAGCAGCAACAGCTACAGCAGCAGCAACAGCAACAGCAAAGTGATCCTGTCGATCCCCAGGTCGTCGATCCCCCACAGCGCCAGCAAGACAACCTGCCCGACATGGTCGCCCATATGGCCCGCCTCATCAAGGAAA
>Ga0302234_10001894_pt1 | contig 13977 bp, 10 predicted proteins | sample II_Palsa_N3_2_FD_193576 | JGI IMG/M metagenome (GOLD analysis project Ga0302234, IMG submission 193576) | Peat permafrost microbial communities from Stordalen Mire near Abisko, Sweden - II_Palsa_N3_2 | ecosystem: Environmental > Terrestrial > Soil > Palsa > Peat permafrost | place: Sweden... | reverse complement strand
TGAATGTGCCGGAGCCCGATCCGTCGGAGTTGAAAGTATCCGTGCCGGTGACCGAATCCGTATCGCTCCACAGGTCCGACAGAAGCGTGTCTTGAGCATCGAGGTGGGTGACGGTGTTTCCATTCAACTCCACTGTTTCGCGCCAGATGCTGCCATCGACGGCGGTATCGTTCTTGATCTCCACCCCGCTGGCATTGACGGTGGCCGTTCCATTCGTGATGTTGGCATTGGCCCAGGCCACATAGGTGCCTGCGCCGTTGGTACTGAACCAAGTGTCTCCGACCCAGTTGCCGGCCGCGTTGTAGTTGTTGGTGATCTCTGCGCCCGTGCCGTTGTTGATAGTGACGCTGCTGGCCACAGTCAGGTCGTTGGGGGCCGATGCCGCCTGACTGCTTTGACTGGTCAGGTTTCCATTGGCGCTGTAGCTAGCCGTCTGGGTTTGGTCTTGCGCATTCGAGCCGATATTGGAATAGCTGCCGTCGGGATTCTGGATGATCTCCGATGACGAGAGGGGAACCGTATAAACACCCCCTTCCGGATAATTGGTCAATCCGTCCTGATATACCGTCACTGAACCCGATGTGCCGTCAGAATGCATCCAGGTCGAGCGGGTTTCGATGCCATGCTGGGTGAAGTAGTCGGTGGTGACATTGCCGTGACCATCGTCAGTGATGGTGACATAGGTGCCGTTGGCGTAGATGATCTTGCTAGTGCTGGATCCATCGGCGTTGAGGGTGTCGGTGCCTGATATCTGATCGGTAGCCGTCCAGGAGTCGCTGTTGATCAGACCATTGCTGCCCGATTGATAAGTGTCTGTGGTCCCATCGGACTCAGTTAGCGTGCCAGAGCCCCAAGTAACACCCGGAACAGGTGCGACTGTGGTGGTGAGGGTAGCGGGTTGCGAATTTTGATCCTGGGACGACGAAGACGACTGCGTACTGGCACTGGGCGCAACTACGGCATCGGATGGCAGCTGCGCAGCGGCTGTACTCAACCCCCAGGCAACTCCCTTAAACGCCAATGCAAGGACTTCTGCGGGCGGAAATATTAGGGCAAGATTTCCTAGAATATCAAGAATGTCGCCAGCCATTTCCAAATAATCTTTAAAATCGAAATGACCAGAATCCGCCTTCGCCACTTTTTGTAAGTGATACACGTCAGTGAGGGTACTAGCTAGCCCGAGAAGCTTTCCCAGCACTTCACCAAAGGGTCCATCCTGAAAATCAGTAAGCAAGCCAGCTGTATCAATACAGAATTTGGTCACATCATTTAAGACGTAACCTAGGTCGGTATCACCTGGTATATTCAAATAATCCAGGGTATCCGCACCAAGATCTTTCATATCCAGCGCAATACTTTCAATATCGAGACCCAAGCCCATTTGCATTACCCCCTGGTTTTAAAGAATGCAGTTAAGACAAAAATATATGCCATCAGTAACAGCAATGGTAAACTTGTCACAACCTCGAACCCTTTAAGAGCAGTTGCGCGTTGTTCTCGAATTCGACCTTCATATACTTCATGGCAATCCGCATGGCAGCCTGCTTGTATTTCGGATTTTCCAACAACTCACCGATGTCCTCAGCGATGCGCTCCACAGAGTCACTGCCAACAACTAACTTGGATGCCCCACTCTGTTCCAACACATGAGCAACGTTGTGCTGCTCCAACGTGCGCGGAACCGAAAGAATTGGTAGGCCAAGGAGCAACGCCGTCGTTGTGGTCGCCACGCCGCCGGTGATGACGAGATGCGCTTGAGGTAACAGGAAAGCAAGCTCCAACGCCTGCGCGTAGAAAGTGACGCGATCGAAGCGTTCTGGCCACTGAGGTGGGCAGCCTGGCATCACGCAGAGCACTTCTGCCTCCAGGCTATTCAGCACCTGCAAAAGATTTTCGCCGGCAGGTGCTTGCGGGTGCAGGTACGCGAAGATGCGAGTACCTGCTCTCACATCTTTCCAGCCAATGCGGTAAACGGTGGGGAGCGTAAATACCGGGCCGACGTACTGTTTCGTCAGACGGGACCCAAAGGGATCCAGCTCTGGCAACGTGGTGAGTCGTACCTCTTCCGCAGGGAATAGTTCCCCCAAAAACTCGAGGGCCGGCTGCTGAAATCGCTTCAGAATCGAGTTGATGCTTTCTACGACTTCTGCTTCCCGAAGTGCCGCAAGCTCCTGCTCAGGAAGGTCGATTACCTGCCGAAAAACTGGCAACGGGCGCGTGGCCGGTGGTATATCAAATGCTCCACCCACGAAAATGGTCGGTATGCCGAGCACACGCGACGCCACCGCTGCTGTGGGCGCGTTGATATACACCAGCAGTTCCGGCTTAATTTTGTTGAGCAGTGCAATCCATGCGTCAGTAGTCGCAGCAAGCGCGGCGGCGTCTGCATAGCCCAGTCCCCACAAAAGGTCAGCAAAGTTGACTGCGGGTCCCTTATGCCATGCGGGATGCGCAGTAGCGCGAAGTAAGGGGGCCTGAAGTACTGGGAAGGCATCTGCTGCGAAGAAGAAGCGAGCCGCATTCAGGTCGCTGACGGCCAGAAGTACTTCATGACCTGCGGCGCGATAGCCACGCGCCATCGCGAGCATGCATCCGAGATGCCCCCAGTTGTTCGCGAATTCACCAGCTAAAAGAACACGCCCAGCGCCTTGCGGCATCAATGGGTCTCTGGATGCAGCAGCGCGACGCTCATGGTCTCGCGCAGGATGATCCAATATTTTCTGCAAGTGGTGTCCCTCCCCTGGCCAGCCTGACGTGCAGGTGGTGTTCCCTGTTCACGAGAATACCGGAAACCATTTCACACGCAAGTGAGTTTTATGACGCCAACCCCAGCAATTTGGACGTCCATTTTATTCTGCATTTTCTTGCGAAAATTGCCGCAAAATCATCGCAACTTTTCTTCGGAGCGAAATTGATAGGGCAAAGATATGTGCCTGCCGCACGCCGATCGCTCACAGCTTGATCTTTGCATAGCGCTTTGCGGCCCATTGCACTTAATGCTGCAGCATCGGCTACAAGCGCGTCGCTGCTTCGCGTTTGGACGTCCATTTCCTTCCTGTCCCGGACCGGATCGCCGACAGCTCATCGCACATTGAGCTTTCCTACTGGCGCAAAATCCTACAGTGCAACTACGTCCCTAGCTGTGCGTCGATCACCCACAACTTGAGTTTTGCGTGCAACCATTCGGCCTGTGCGCGTGCCCGCTCTTGCAGTGCTTGCTGCAAGCTGGTGAGACTTTGGTTGACCTGCACTACGTCGGCTGCGCCCTTGCGATATTGCCGCTGGGTAGAGTCGGCAGCTTCTTGTGCCGCCCGCCGCAGTTGTTCCGCGGCATGTAAGTTATTCCAGGCAGCCTGTGCATCGGCATAGCTCTGCACGATGTCCTGCAGGGTTTGCTGCTGAACACCCTGATATTCGACAGCCTTCTGCTCGGCTACCGCCTGCGCACCCCTGACCTTATAGGTGGTATTGAAACCGTCGAACAATGGAATGGTGATCGTTAGACCCAGCAACCATTCGTTGCTCGCCTGGCCGGGCAGGCTCTGGTTGGGCCGGCCATTGCGGTAGTAACTGTAGCTCGCGTCCAGCGTTGGCAGTCCATCGGACTGTGCAGCACGGACAGCCGCCTTGGCTGCCATCCACTGCGCGCGCGCCGCCACGATGGCCGGGTGTTGCTGCTGCACCAGGGCCATCCAGTCCGCCAAGGTTTTCTGCATCAAGTGATGGGTGTGGTCCTGCTGTGGAAGCGGACTTGGATTGACGCGAGACCGCGAATGATCGGACGACGCGGCTTGTGGCTGTTGTCCGGGCTCCCACACGTCCTGGCTGTCTTCCGTCGTATCCATGGCATCGAGTTGATAGATACTACTCGGAGGCAGACCCAGGGTGAAGGTCAGGTTAGCCGTCGCCTTCTGGTAGTCCCCCTCGCTCCGGCTGAGTTCGAGATTGGCCTGAGCCAGAGCGGTAAGCGCCTGCAAGGTGTCATTGCTGCTGCCGGCGCCATGTTCCTGCTTGCGCTGCGCAGCCTGCAGACTGCGCTGAACAAGCGGCACAATGCCTTGCTGTGCCTGCCAGCGCGCCTGAGCCGTCTGAGCATCGAAATAGGTCTGGAGCACATCACCCAGCGCCTTGACCATGCTGGCATCCTGGCTTGCGAGTGCCGCCTGCAGTTGCCAGCGCGCCACTTCGGTCCTTGCGCTGCGGGCACCGAAATCCAAAAGGCGCCAAGTCAGACCGAGGTTCGGACTGCTGGCGAACAGGGTGCTTTCGGGATAGGGAGTATCCGGGTAGTCGAGACGGTCGCGTTGGCGGCTCATTCCGACTGTGAGTTGCGGCATATAAGCGCTACGCGCCTGCCCAAGGGCTGCCGCCTGCTGCGCAATCTGACTCCAACTGGTACGCACCTGCGGGTTATGGCACAAGGCCAGTTGAATCGCCTCCGGCAAAGTGAGCAACGGACGCGGGCCGAAGGCGGTTGGCTGCTGCGAGGATTGCAAGGCATTCAACGCCTGCTGTGGGTTATCCAAGTCGGATGCCTGCGCTGCGTCAGCGCAAGGCAACGCAAGGGTACGTCTGGACGCAACGTCACCAACGAGGTCACCTGGTTTGGACAGGCCGCGCATCAATTCGGGCGGCAGCTGCAAGCTTAAGTCGCTGTCGAGCTTAGACGGGCGGGTATGTAGCGGATCGGCCAAGGGCGTAAAGACGTCGCGCCAGTTTTGCTCATAGGGCGCAGTGGATGTAAGCCTGAGATTCAGTTGTGGCGCTGCGACTGCAACCGACGCAGCTGGGGGCACAGTGGATGCATTGTTTGCAAGGGATGAAGACGTCTGCGCCCAACTCGGTGCGGTAGTCAGGATCATTCCGATAATCACAGCGTTGGCAGCCGATAATCCCGTCGGCCTAACGCTCATTGGTAGCCTCGTGGGTATAGCGCAGCACTGGACTGAGTACATATTCGATGATGCGGCGATCGCCCGTCTTGATCTCCACACTGACCGACATGCCTGGAATAATCGGTGTGTTCTTGCCGTCGATGTCGAGCGTGCTCCGTTCCAGCAACACCCTCACCGAATAATTCAGCTTGTCGTGCTTTTCATCAGGGATAGCATCCTCTGAGACATGGATAACCTTGCCCGGCAGGGTGCCGTACTTGGTATATTCGAAGGTATCGACCTTGACCTTGGCCGCCTGCCCGGCGTGCACAAATCCCTTGTCCTTGTTCTCAAGCGTGGCCTCGACTTCAACCAGACCGCCACTGGGTACGACTTGCATGATGGGCTGAGCCGCTTGGACGACTCCACCCAAGGCGTGAATGCTGAGTTGCTGGACGGTGCCATCGACTGGAGACTTCAGCGTCAGCAACTTGCTAGTGCTCGATGCTTGCAGCGCATCCTCGCTGGAGTCCTGAGCGATTTTGCGTGCATCGGCAATCTGGTCCAACGCGTCTTTGGTGGTTTCAGTCCTCAGGCTGGCCTGCTGATTGCGCGCCTCCTGCAATTGGCCCTCTAACTGTAGGCGTGCCTGCTCCTTCTCCAGCCAGGCATCGTGCGAAACGTCGTTGGTGGAGGTAAGGGCCTTGTAGCTTTCTGCTTGCTGCGTGGCTAATGGCAAAGCCTGGCTATAGTGGGTGATGTCGTCGGCGAATTTTTTCGATTTGGCCGCGTAATCGCGGTACTGTCCCTGCAGCTGCTGTTCGGCTGCTTGCCATTTATCGGGGTCGACGCGGCTTTGATACTGGCTGTTGAGAGCATTGAGCGCGGGCAGCTGCGGCGGGCGCTGTTGTGCGATGGCGGACAGCAACGCCTGGTTCCTGGCGAGTGTGAGCACCGCCTCGCTGCGGTCATTCAATGCCTTATCGCGTTCGGCGTCCAACGCACTGGTATCCAATTGCAACAGAATTTGGCCAGCCTTGACCCTCTGGCCTTCCTCCACATTCAAGGTCACCACGCTACCGGTCTCTACGGCGGCAATGGTCTTGGTATAGGCACTCGGAATGACCTTTCCCTGAGCGTTGACAATGATATCCATACGACCAAAGACGGCCCAAGCGAAGGCGGTCAGGATCATCAAGACCAGGATGCGAGCGATCCAGCGTGCCGTATTCGAGGGCGGCGTTTCCTGGATCGAGAGCGCAGCGGGCAGAAAGGCCGCTTCGTTCTCCCTGAACAGACCGCTTTGCAGTTGATCGCGGTGCTTCCAGAAGTGCGCGAAAGTACGTGTATATCGATTCGAAAGTTCGGCCCAGGCCTCCCGGCGGTGCCTGAAAGTCATGACAGATGCCCTTGCGTCTCGGCCGTCTGCATCCCCTGCTGCAGATCGTACAAGTGGCGGTAGATGCCCTGCGGATTACGCAGCAGCTCGGCATGGCTGCCTGTTTCGGCGAGCTGGCCACGCTCCATCACGATGATGCGGTGGGCATCGCGTACAGCCGACAGGCGGTGAGCGATGATCAGCACCGTTCTGCCCTGGCAGATCAGGCGCATGTTGTCCTGGATGATCTTCTCGCTCTCGTAGTCAAGCGCGCTGGTGGCTTCGTCGAAGATCAGGATGCGCGGGTTGCTGATGAGGGCCCGTGCAATGGCGATGCGCTGGCGCTGGCCGCCTGAGAGGCCGGTGCCATGCTCGCCGACGAGGGTATCGTAGCCTTCGGGCAGTTCGCAGATAAAGTCGTGTGCGCCGGCCAGCTTGGCGACCTGGATGATGGCTTCGATCGGCAGCGTGGGATTGGATAGGGCAATATTGTCGCGCACCGAGCGGTTGAACAAGTTGTTCTCTTGCAGTACCACGCCGATCTGATGGCGAAGTGAGGCAGTGTCGATGATGGCAATATCCTGGCCATCGATCAGAACCCTGCCCCGGTCTGGCACATACAGCCGCTGCACCAGCTTGGTTAGAGTGCTCTTGCCAGAGCCGGAACGCCCGACAATACCGATGATTTCGCCCGGCTGGATCTTGAGCTGCAAGGTACGGATCACATCGGGCGCATCGGCCCGGTAGCGGAACGAGACTTGGTCGAATTCGATGCCACCGGCCAGTTTGGGGATGCGTGTCTTGTTGCCTTCGACTTCGGTGCGGGCATTGAGGATGTCGCCCAGGCGGCTCATGGAAATGCCGACCTGCTGGAAATCGTTCCACAGCTGAGCCAGACGCAGGATCGGACTGGACACTTGGCCAGCCAGCATATTGAAGGCGATCAGCTCGCCCACGGTCAGTTTGTCATCGATCACCAGACCGGCGCCCATCCACATGATGCCGACCGTGACCAGCTTGCTAACCAGCATCACCGAGTTACTGGCAACCGTCGCGATATTGGTGGTGGATAGGCCCGCAGCCACATAGCCGGCGAGCTGCTTTTCCCATTTCTGCTGCCAGCGCGGTTCTACGGCCATGGCCTTGACCGTATCGATGCCGCTCAAGGTTTCCACCAGAAAAGACTGGTTTTCGGCGCCACGATTGAACTTCTCGTTCAGACGCGCACGCAGCATTGGGGTAAAGAAGAGCGACAGCAGAATATAGATCGGGATCGAGATCACCACGATCAACGTCAGCCAGGGGCTGTAATAGAGCATGACGGCGATGAACACTACCGAGAACAGCAAGTCCAACACCAACGTCATGGCGTTGCCGGTGAGGAAGGAGCGGATATTCTCCAGTTCGCGGATGCGGGCGACCGAGTCGCCCACGCGCCGAGCCTGGAAGTAACCTATGGGCAACGCCATCAGATGCCTGAACAGGCGCGCGCCGAGCTCTACATCGATCTTGCTGCTGGTGTGTGCGAAGACATAGGTACGGATGCCCGTCAGGACCGCTTCGAAAAGGGTTGAGCAGAGCAGCCCTATGGCGATGACGTTCAAGGTCTCCAACGCATGATTGACCAGCACCTTGTCCATCACGACCTGGAAAAACATCGGGGTGATGAGACCCACCAGTTGCAGCACAAGGGAGATCAGCAGTACTTCGCCCAGCAGTTTGCGGTACTTGACCACGGCCGGGATAAACCAGGTGAAATCAAAACGCGCGGTATCGCCGGCAAAATTGGCTTTGCTGGTGAGGAAGATCAGCTCGCCGCTCCACATAGACATGAAAGCCACATAGGACACCACCTGTGGTGGCTCGCCAGGGCGCTGAATCAGGACGCGGGTCTTGTCGGGATGGATGGCATCGGACAGGCGAACCTTTTTCGTCGCGCGGCCGGTGGCAGTTGCGTCAGAGTCAGGCTGGCCAGTATCTACTTTGGCCAGGATAAAAAATCGCCCTTCGGTATCAAGGGCGATGCAGGGATGAGGAGCTTTATGCAGGCGTTCGGGCGGTTGTCGGACCAGTATTGCGGTGAAGCCTAGCGATTTGGCGGCCCGGATGAGCGTCGTGCTGTCAAACGCCGCCTGACCGAACTCATGCTGCAACTTGGCTTGGTCAGCCACGATCCCGTGCAACTGGGCCATCATCAACAGGGTGATTAGGCCTGAATCCAGCGGAGAAGCAGCCGGATCGTCCACTGCGGAGTTGGAGGCGACTGCGTGCATGCCGAAAGCCTTAGCGATCAAGCATGATCGACAAAGGCAGATTCTGCACTTCGTCGACGCCGATATTATTGCCAAGATCTGGGCAGTACTTCGCAAGATCGACCCACGACCCAATATGCCGTAACAACATCAGCGCTCTCCCTGTCGCTTGATGTTCCCCCCTGTGGGTCATCATCAGGACATACTTTTAATACGATGTTCTCGTTAAATGATCCTGTCAAGACGAGCAGGCAGGGATGTCGTTGTACAAGGGCATCAGAAAATACCACCACGACTGCCGTCGATTGGCACGCGATACGTTGCCAGACACCGTAAGGCAGCTAAACCTTTATAGCGCGGGGTTCATTGCAGTATCTATACGTTCTGAAACGACGTAAGACGACTCTAGATCACTCCCACTCAATCGTGGCTGGCGGCTTGCCGCTGATGTCGTAGACGACGCGAGAGACACCGCGTAGTTCGTTGATGATCCGGTTCGATACCTTGCCCAGAAACTCGTACGGCAGATGCGCCCAGTGCGCGGTCATGAAGTCGATGGTTTCCACGGCGCGCAGTGCGATCACCCATTCGTAGGCCCGCGCATCACCGACCACACCCACCGATTTCACCGGTAGAAATACCGCGAAGGCCTGGCTGGTCTTGTCGTAAAGATCGGCCTTGTGCAGCTCATCGATGAAGATCGCATCGGCCTGCGCCAGCAGCTCAGCGTATTCGTGCTTCACTTCGCCAAGAATGCGCACACCCAAACCGGGACCCGGGAACGGATGGCGATAAACCATCTCGCGCGGCAGGCCCAGCTCAACGCCGATGCGCCGTACCTCGTCCTTGAACAGCTCGCGTAGCGGCTCGACCAGCTTGAGCTTCATATGCGCCGGCAGGCCGCCGACGTTGTGGTGACTCTTGATCACATGTGCCTTGCCGGTCTTGCTGCCGGCCGACTCGATGACGTCAGGATAGATCGTGCCCTGGGCCAGCCACTTCACCGCGCCTGCGCCATCGGCAGTGAGTTTTGACGATTCCTCGTCAAAGATTTCGATGAACAGGCCGCCGATGATCTTGCGTTTGGCCTCCGGATCTGCAACGCCGGCCAACGCATCAAAATAACGGTTCTGCGCATTGACGCGTATCACTTTGACGCCCATGCCGTGATCATCTGAGGCCGCCGCCATCGTGGCCATCACCTGATCGCCTTCCTTCCAGCGCAGCAGGCCGGTATCGACGAACACACAGGTGAGCTTGTCGCCGATCGCGCGATGTAGCAAGGCGGCGACCACTGACGAATCGACGCCGCCGGAAAGCCCCAGCAGTACATGATCGTCGCCAACCTGCTCACGCACCCGTGCAATCTGGTCGTCGATGATATTGGCTGCTGTCCACAGCGTCTGGCAGCCGCAGATCTCGGTGATGAAGCGCTTCAGCAGCGCCCCGCCCTGCTTCGTATGCGTTACCTCGGGATGGAACTGCACGCCATACCAGCGCTTCTCATCGTTTTCCATCACCGCAACCGGAATGCGATCGGTGTTGCCAGTGACTACGAAACCCGGCGGCGCCTTGGCCACGTGATCGCCATGGCTCATCCACACGTCGAGACGATGGCTGTCGACGTGATCGGTGAGATTCTTGAACAGACGGCTATTTGAAACGATATCCACTTCGGCGCGGCCAAATTCCCTGGCATCAGCCGCTTCGGTGGTACCACCAAGCTGCGCTGCCATCGTCTGCATGCCGTAGCAGATGCCGAGGATCGGCAGACCCGAATCGAACGCCTGTTGTGGAGCCTTGGGTGCGTCGGCCAGCGTGGTGGATTCGGGGCCACCGGAAAAGATGATGCCCTTCGCACCGAATGCCGCGATCTCGTTCGGATCGTGATCCCACGCCCAGATCTCGCAATACACGCCGATCTCGCGAATGCGACGCGCAATCAGCTGCGTGTACTGCGCGCCAAAATCGAGAATGAGGATCTTGTCGCTGTGGATATTGGTCATGGGTTGGCGGCTTGGCGGATACGGGCGAATGGAAATTATGGTTCAGCGCGCTTAGTAGCATTTGAAAGCGACGAGGGGCGAGTAGCGAGGGCTAGGAAACGATGCCCTAGGAACAACGCTCAAAAGCCGGCAAGCGTCCGCGGACTCAGCGCAAGCTGGGCAAGTAGCGAAAGGCATCGGTCATCGCGTCCTCGCTACTCAACTCAACCCTCGCACGTCAGGAATTCAGCCGATAATTCGGCGCTTCCTTGGTGATCTGGATATCGTGCGGGTGCGCTTCGGTGACGCCGGCTGAGGTGACCTTCACAAACTGCGCCTTGTGGCGCACATCCTCGATATTGGCCGCGCCCAGGTAACCCATCGACGCGCGCAGTCCACCGATCAGCTGATGGATGATATTGCGCAGCGGGCCGCGATACGGCACGCGACCTTCGATACCTTCCGGCACCAGCTTGTCGGCGTCGGCCTCGTCCTGGAAATAGCGGTCCTTCGAACCAAGCTGCATCGCACCGATCGAACCCATGCCACGATAGCTCTTGTACGAGCGGCCCTGGAACAGCTCCACTTCGCCTGGTGATTCTTCAGTGCCGGCAAACATCGAGCCCAGCATCACGGTGGAAGCACCAGCAGCGAGCGCCTTGGGAATATCGCCGGAATAGCGAATACCGCCATCGGCGATCAGCGGAATCTCGTCCTTCAGCGCATTGGCAACCATATCGATCGCGGTGATCTGCGGTACGCCGACGCCAGCGACCACGCGAGTCGTGCAGATCGAGCCAGGACCCACGCCAACCTTGACCGCGTCCACACCTACATCAAGCAGCGCACGTGCCGCATCACCAGTGACGATATTGCCGGCCACCACCTGCACCTGTGGTTAATTTTTCTTGACCCAGCCGGCACGTTCAATCACGCCCTGCGAATGGCCATGCGCGGTATCGACGACGAGCACATCGACACCGGCTTCGACCAGCGCAGCAACGCGCCTTTCGGTGTCGCCGCCTACACCGACTGCCGCACCGACCAGCAGCGCCTCCTGCTGATCCTTCGCGGCATGCGGATTGTCGCGGGCCTTCTGAATATCTTTCACTGTGATCAGGCCACGCAGCTGGAAATCGTCGTTGACGACCAGCACTTTCTCGATGCGGTGCTTGTGCAGCAGCAGCAGTACATCATCCTGGCTGGCGCCTTCGCGCACCGTCACCAGCTTTTCCTGGCGCGTCATGATGTTGCGCACCGGATCATCATGCTTGCGTTCGAAGCGCAGGTCGCGGCTGGTGACGATACCGACCAGCTTCGCACCATCGACCACTGGCACGCCGGAGATGTTGTGTGCGCGGGTCAGACGCAGCACTTCGCTGATCGACGTGTCCGGGCTGACGGTGATCGGGCGGCGGATCACGCCCGCCTCGAACTTCTTCACTAACCGAACTTCCGCCGCCTGTTGCTCGACGGTCAGATTCTTGTGGATGATGCCGATGCCACCGCATTGCGCCATGGTGATGGCGAGGCCGGCTTCGGTCACCGTATCCATCGCGGCGGAAACGATCGGGATGTTCAGCCGCAGGTTGCGGGTGAAGCGTGTGGTGGTGTCTACATCGCGCGGCAGCACGATCGAGTGGCCAGGAACAAGGTAGACGTCGTCGTAGGTCAGGGCCTCGGCGAGGATGCGCATGAGTAGTCCTGCTGCAAAGAGGGAATTATACGCGCCCTGCCGTGATGCTCGCCAGATCAGCGACTGAATGTCGCCATACTCAGCCGGCCGACCGCGCCTCAGCGGCTTCCAGGGTGTTCTCGATCAGCGTGGCGACGGTCATCGGGCCCACACCACCGGGGACCGGGGTAATCCAGCTGGCGTTTTCAGCGGCCGCGTGGAAATCCACGTCGCCGACCAACCGGCCATCGTCGAGACGGTTGATGCCCACATCGATCACCACCGCACCCGGTTTGATCCACTCACCCTTGACCAACCCGGGCTTGCCGACCGCCACGATCAGGATATCCGCCTGGCGCACGAAGCTTTCCAGGTTGCGGGTAAAGCGATGGCACGAAGTGGTGGTGCAGCCGGCGATCATCAGCTCCAGTACCAGCGGACGCCCGACGTGGTTGGACACGCCGACGACCACCGCATGCTGGCCACGCACCGGCCGATCGGTGTGACCGAGCAAGGTCATCACGCCTTTCGGTGTGCAGGGGCGTAGGCCGAACCGGCGCAGCGCAAGGCGTCCCACGTTCACTGCCTGAAATCCGTCCACATCCTTGGCCGGATCGATGCGATCGACCAGCGCGTCCTCGTCGATATGCTCGGGCAATGGTGACTGCACCAGGATGCCATGCACATCCGGGTCGGCATTGAGGCGATCGATCAGCGCGAAGATTTCTGCCTGGCTCGTATCGGCAGGCAGGTCGTGATCGAACGAACGAAAACCGACCTGATGACAAGCCTTGCGCTTGTTGCGCACGTAGACCGAGGATGCGGCATTGTCACCAATCAAGATAACGGCGAGACCGGGAGCTGTAAGCCCTTGCGCCAGTCGTTCGGTGACGCGTCGACCCACACGCTCCAGCAGTTCCTGCGCGATGCGTTTGCCGTCGAGGATGCGTGCGCTCATGATTTTGCCTACCTACAAAGAAAGGCATTATCCCGGCTGACAGACACGCATACAAACAGAGGATGCCACGATGCCCACCGAACCAGTCCTGTCAGCACAGGAACTTGTCGAAGAAACTTTGCGATTGCGTCCATGGCAGATGCAGGATGCTGCCGACCTGTTCGATGCCGTACGCTCGTCAGTGATGAGCGTGGGGCGCTGGCTGCCCTGGTGCCGTGCCGATTACAGCCTGGACGATGCAAACGCATGGATACGCCATTGCCAGGACGGTTGGTCACAAGGAGAACACTTTGCGTTCTCGATTGTCGACCGGATGACTGGTGAGCTTCTCGGCGGGGCTGGACTCAATCAGCGCAACCGTCTGCATCGCAGTGCCAATCTCGGCTATTGGGTGCGCCAGTCGCGTCATGGTGAAGGCATTGCCGCTCGCGCTGCGGCGTTGGTGGCACGTTTTGGCTTTGAACAACTGGGACTCATCCGCATCGAGATCATTGTCCTGCCTGACAACCATCCGAGCCGACGTGTTGCCGAAAAAACGGGCGCTCAATTCGAAGCTATCGCACGCCAGCGGTTGTGGGCAAATGGGCGCGCCAATGACGCAGCGGTATACGGCTTGATTCTGACGGATCTGTCTTAGAGCCTGTTTGCAGTTACGCGGAGACCGCAAACAGACTCTTAGCCTGCTGTGGCACAGAACCGGACAATATCCTCGTAGCCACTGAATACCGATGCCGTCCCGCATCCCGGGCAATCCGGGTCGCGTGCCAACCGGATCTCGCGAAAGCGCATGTCCAAGGCATCAAAATTCAGCAGACGGCCGACCAGTGATTCGCCCAGCCCGAGCAACAATTTCAG
>Ga0302234_10001881_pt1 | contig 14018 bp, 12 predicted proteins | sample II_Palsa_N3_2_FD_193576 | JGI IMG/M metagenome (GOLD analysis project Ga0302234, IMG submission 193576) | Peat permafrost microbial communities from Stordalen Mire near Abisko, Sweden - II_Palsa_N3_2 | ecosystem: Environmental > Terrestrial > Soil > Palsa > Peat permafrost | place: Sweden... | reverse complement strand
GCGCTTCGCGTCCGCGTCCGCACAGCACGGCATCGACGTGCCAGCCGCGGGCGGTCGCGGCGATCCGATCCGCGGTGACCTCCATCAACGGGTGCGCATCGACGGCGAGGAAGCGCCTGCCGCGCAGATCGGAGTCGCGCCGGGCATTGCCGGTGTCGATCGAGGCGGGGTCGAGCGTCGCGTGGAGCCGCACCGGACACCCGTCCGTGCCCACCTCGATCGTCCCGGCGGCTACGGCGATCGTGCCATGCACCGTCGATGCGAACAGGTGGCGCGCCGCGAACGCGGCCCGCGTGTGCGCAAGGCCGACGGTCCACGTGCCGGCGGCGATCGTGGTCGTCGTGGTCATGCCCGGCTCCCTTCGCCAACCGGCAGGTCGGCGTGGACCAGCCGGTAGAAGCTGATGCGGTCGGGCCTGCCGAGGAGCGCGGGATCCTCTCCAGGCAGCAGCTCCGTCGACATGATCGCTTGCGCGGCCGCGTCGAACGCGTCCATGCTCTCGGCGAGGATGACCACCAGATAGGCGTTGTCCGCGGCGCGCAGCCGCATCACCGAGACGATGCCGTCGATGCCGAGGGTGGCCGGCCCCAGACGGCCGGTCGAGGCCCGCTGTTCCGCAGCCACCCACTCTTCGCTCCGAGGACCGAAGAACTCCACGACATGCATGTAGGTGGCCGGTCCGGCACTGTGTCCAGCACTGGTCTCGATGACGTGATATCGGCCGGATCCGCCACGCCGCAACCTCGGCGAGCTGGCCGAGACCTTCGGCGACCGGGCAACGGCCATCGAACTGCTACGCGAGGCACTGCCACGCAACCGGGCGATCGGCGCTCGGCCGGATGTGGCCTTGACCTCCCTGGGCCTGGCCCGGCTGCTGCAGGACGGCAACCGGGCCGAGAGGGCCGAGGCCGCCGCACTGGCCCGGGACGCACTGGACCTGGCGACCTGGTTGGACATGCCCGGCACGGTGGCGGCAGCCGGACGGCTCGCCGCCCAGATTGCCGCTGACCGCGACCAAACGGATCCGCTGACCGGCCGGGAACGTGAGGTCGCCGCCCTGCTCGCCGAGGCGTTCTCCAACCGGCAGATCGCGGCTCGCCTGGTGTTGTCGGAGCGGACCGTGGAGTCACACGTACGCAGGATCCTCGCGAAGACGCAATGCGCGAACCGGATCGAGTTCGTCGCCAGGTGGAACCCGTCATGAACACGAGCGCCGCCGAGGTCAGGTCGGAGTCGCGGCTCGGGCGCCCCTTCTCTGGCTGAGCTGACCATTGACAGGCGGAGTGGGAGTTGAACCCCTGTCTCTCTGACCTGCAGTTTTGCCAGAAGCTTGGAAGCATGGCTCGCGAAGCCGCAGGTCAGGACGAGGCGTATGTGTCCGAGGACCGAGCGCACCAATAAGCCACTGCGTCCTGAACACTGAGCTCCTGCTCAGCGCTGACGATGCCCCGTGAGAGCCGCCGGAAAGAGATATCCCAAGGACCGGGCTGGGTCAGCCAGGAAACTGGATCGACGAGCACCTGGCCCGCCAAGGCGCGGGCCAGCGACCTTGGGTGAGCATATGGTCCCCGGCGGCGCGACTATACGGTCTCTGCCCTCATGAGGCGACCTTTGGCTCACTGCTCAGGCGGCTTCCTCGTCTCCCGCCGCTGCTTCCAGGGCCCGACGCTGGAGCCGGCTACTCACCGCCGAACTTCTTGATCTCCTCGAACTCGGCCTCGGTCAGCTTGCGCGGCACGTCATCCTTGGCGACCTTCGAGCTCTGTACGTAGTGCCGGATGCTGTCGACGATCTCGGGGTTGGCCAGCGTGGTGACATCACCGACGTCGGCGAAGTTCGAGATCGACGCGATAACCCGGCGCATGATCTTGCCCGACCTGGTCTTTGGCATGTCCGGCACGATCCAGACGTTCTTCGGCCGGGCGATTTTGCCAATCTGGGTATCGATCGCCGCGCTGACCTTTTGCTCTAGCGCTTCGCTCGGCTCGAAGCCGGGCTTGAGCGAGACATACACCTCCACGACGCGCCCCCGGATGTCATCGATCACCGGTACTGCGCCCGCCTCGGCCACCTCAGGAACGGTGAGCGCGGCGGACTCGATCTCCTTGGTGCCCAGCCGGTGGCCGGCCACATTGATCACGTCGTCGACGCGGCCGAGGATCCTGAAATAGCCGTCGGCGGCCTGGACAGCGCCGTCGCCAGCGAAGTAGGGCCAGTCGTGCCAGTCCGTGCTGTCCGGGTCCTTGTTGTATTTGCGATAATAGGTGGCCACGAATCGGTCGGGCTGGCCCCAGATGCCCTGGAAGATGCCCGGCCACGGGTTGCGGATGCAAATGTTGCCCGCCTTGCCGCTCCCCGCTGACACCTCGTTGGCGTCCTCGTCGTAGATCACCGGGTAGACGCCGAGGACACCGGGCCCGCAGCTGCCGGGCTTCATCGGCTGCAAAGCGGGCAGCGTGCTGCCGAGGAAACCGCCGTTCTCGGTCTGCCACCAGGTGTCGACGATGGCCGCTTCGCCCTTGCCGACCTCGGAGTGGTACCAGCGCCAGACCTCGGGCTCGATCGGCTCGCCCACCGTGGTCATGTGCTTGAAGTGGTAGTCATACTTCTTCGGCTCCTCCGGGCTGACCTTACGCAGCATCCTGATCGCCGTCGGCGAGGTGTGAAAGATGTTCACCCCGAGCGTCTCGGCAATCCGCCAGGGCCGCCCGCCGTCGGGATAGTTGGGCACGCCCTCGTAGATCACCGTCGTCGTGCCCAGGGCCAGCGGCCCGTAGACGATGTAGCTGTGGCCGGTGATCCAGCCGATGTCAGCCATGCACCAGTACACGTCATCAGGGTGGATGTCCTGGTAATACTTCGACGTCCCCGCCACGTAGGCGAGGTAGCCGCCCGTACTATGCACGCAGCCCTTCGGGCGCCCGGTAGTGCCGCTGGTGTACATCAGGAACAGCGGCGCCTCGGCCGGCATGGATACCGGCTCGACGGTCGCTCCCCGATGCTCGCTGAGCAGCTCGTCGACAAAGAAGTCACGGCCGTCGGCCATGGGAGTCTTTGAGGCGTACTGGCCGTCCCGGCGCCGCCACACAAGCACCTTGTCGACCTCCTGGCCTTCCTGCCGGGCTGCCTCGAGCGCCTCGTCCGCCTTGGCCTTGTGGTCCTGCATCTGGCCGCTGCGATAGTAGCCGTCCATCGTGATCAGGACGCGGCTGCCGGAGTCGGCGATCCTGTGCCCGCAGGCGATGCCGCTGAACCCGCCGAACACCTGCGAGTGAATGACGCCGAGCCGGGCGCAGGCCAGCATGGTGACGGCCAGCTCAGGCACCATCGGCATGTGCAGTGTCACCCGGTCGCCGGTCTTCAATCCGACTGAGTCACGCAGCACCGCCGCGAACTCGTTCACCCGACGTTGCAGCTCCGAGTAGCTGATCTTCTCGTGTTCGTCGGACTCCAGCTCCGGCACGAAGACGATCGCGGTCTTGTCCGGCGTGGCCTCGGCGTGCCGGTCCACGCAGTTATACGAGGCATTGAGCTTGCCGCCGACGAACCACTTCCAAAATGGCGGCTTACTGGTGTCCAGGGTCGTGTGCCAGGGCTCATCCCAGACGAGCAGGTCCGCGTACTCCTTGAAGCAGTCGGGGAAGTGCTCCTCGCTGAACCGGTCGAAGATGGCCGGATCCTTCGCATTAGCCTGCTCAACGAACTTCGGGGGTGGTGGGATGTACTCCTCCTCGCGCCAGTGCACTGCGATCTGCGCCTCGGAGGTCTGCACCCCGGGACCCTGTGGCTGCTTGATTTCTGTCATTGCCTTGTCCTCTCGCCGGAAGATAACTGTCAGGGAACAAAGGGCTGGCCTGCCTAAGCCTCATCGAGCAGGCCGGCGCACACGCCGAACTCCCGCAGCTCGTCGCAGACCGCCGCCTGGCAGGTGAACGCCGCCGTGTCGCCTCGGTTCAGCGAGTCCCAGCACAGGTCATCTGCTAGTGCCAGTGCGCGTACGGTCACCCAGCCCAGTGCCGAGATCGGTTCCGTCTCGGCCGCATGCCGCAGGGACCACGCGTCACGCCAAGCCGCCTCGGTATTGGCCGCCGCCTGCAAGTGCGCGAGCAGCACCGACAACTCTCCCGCCAAGTACTGTCGCGTCATTTCCATCGCCAGCCCGCTGGCCCGTGCCGCCATACCCGCGGATGTGGCGTGCACCGGTCTATATCGCACCCGGCACCGCGCTGCTGCCCATTTCAGACCGCTCCTAAGCTCCGGGAATTGAACTTAGGTCTTGCCTCGCAGGCACCGACCTCAGGGCACCAGAGCCGAAAGTCCCGCCGTTAAGCCCTAATCACGTGATCTCCGGCACGCATCAGCTCACCTCCCAGCGGCGGTTCGCTGAGAAGATGGGTCGAGCTAACCAAGCCGCTGTTCAGCAGGGCGGGCGCTCAGGCCTGGCGTCGGGCCGCCATCAGCCGCAGGATGAGCGGAGTGAAGATCAGCTGCATTGCCAGCTCCATCTTCCCGCCCGGCACGACGATGATGTTCGGCCGTGACATGAACGAGTCGTGCAGCATCGACAGCAGGTAGGGAAAGTCGATGCCCTTCGGCCTGGCGAACCGGATGACGACGTAGCTCTCGTCGGCGCTCGGGATGTCGAGGGCAATGAACGGGTTTGACGTGTCCACGGTCGGCACCCGCTGGAAGTTCACGTGCGTGCGGGAGAACTGCGGGCAGATGTAGTTGACGTAGTCCGGCATGCGCCGCAGAACCGTGTCGACCACGTCTTCACTGGTGTAGCCGCGGGCTGACTTGTCCCGGTGCAGCTTCTGAATCCACTCCAGGTTGATGATCGGGACAACCCCGACCAGCAGGTCCGCGTGCTTGGCGACGTCCGCCTTGGCGGTGACAGCGGCACCGTGCAATCCCTCGTAAAAGAGCAGGTCGCTGTCAGGGGCGACGTCATCCCACGGCGTGAACGTCCCGGGCTGCTGCCCGTAGGGCTTGGCCTCCTGCGGGTCGTGCAGGTATTTGCGGACTTTGCCGCGGCCGTTTTCGCCGTACTCGCGAAATAGGGTCTGGAGCTCCTCGAGCAGGTTCGCCTCGGGCGAGAAATGGCAGAAGTGATGGTTGCCTTCCTTGTCGGCGTCCGCCGTTGCGACCTTCATCTCCTCCCGGTCGTACCGGTGAAACGAGTCGCCCTCCACGATCGCCGCGTTGATCTCCTCGCGCCGGAAGATGTGCTGGAAAGTCCTGGTCACCGAGGACGTGCCCGCGCCGGACGAGCCGGTGACGACGACGATCGGATGCTTAGCCGACATCTGTCCTCCGGTCACCCGGTCCGGAACAGGGACCGGATGTTGAACAGCGAGTCGTCGAAGGCCGACTCCTCTGCGCGGGCCTGGTCACGGTGGTAGAGCTCGATCCGCTCGACCTCGTTCCTGGACCCCAGGATCAGCGGCACGCGCTGGTGCAGGTCCGCTGGCTGAATTTCCATGACGCGCCCGCGTCCGGTGCTCGCGCCGCCGCCTGCCTGCTCGACGATGAACGAGACCGGATTGCACTCATACATCAGCCGCAGCCGCCCTGGCCTGGGTGGTTCCTTGCTGTCCTTGGGGTACAAGAAGACACCGCCGCGGGTGAGTATGCGGTAGGTCTCCGCCACCAGCGAGGCGATCCAGCGCATGTTAAAGTCCCGGCCTCGCGGCCCGGTCCCGCCCGCCAGGCACTCCTGGATGTAGCGGCGCACCGGTGGCTCCCAGAAGCGCTCGTTGGAGGCGTTGATCGCGAACTCCGCGCAGTCCTCGGGAATGCGCAGCTGCGGGTGAGTCAGGACGAACGCCCCGATGTCGCGATCGAGGGTGAATCCGTCGACGCCATCGCCGGTAGTGAGGATCAACATGGTGGATGGCCCGTACAAGGCGAAGCCCGCGCACACCTGAGCGGTGCCCGGCTGCAGGAAGTGCTCGGCCCGCGGCTCCGCTGCCGGGTCGGGGCTGCGCAGGATCGAGAAGATCGTGCCCACCGAGACGCTGGCGTCGATGCCGCCCGGGCCGTCCAGCGGGTCGAATACCAGCAGATACTTCCCGCGCCGCCCAGTTGCCGGGACGGGGTAGATGTCTTCCATCTCTTCTGACGCCATGGCGGCCAGGTACCCGGTCCATTCCGTCTCGCCGACCATCACCTCGTTGCTGATGAGGTCGAGCTGCTTCTGCGCGGCGCCATAGCCGCTCGCCACGCCGGCGCTACCGGCAGCGCCGGCAAGCGCGCCCCGGCTGACCTGGTTACTGATGATCTTCACGGCCGTCGCCACCGCGTTGAGCAGCCCCGAGAACTCACCAGTCGAGCCGAGATGGCGGTGTTCGGACTCGATGGTGCACCGGGTCAGTGTCTTGCGCTCATCACGCACGGCTGGCCTGCCTCTCGCCGGATACGGCACCACTGCGAGAACCCCGCCATCGTGGGCTCAGCCGATCGCGTGCGGCACGGGGCGAAGGTCCTGACCAGGTCCGCAACCGTCCCGGGTGGGCGAGCTCAGGCTCTGGCCGCAACGCACACCGGACCTTCCGGCGGCGCCTCGCCGTTCGGCCTGCCGCGCCAGCAGCTGGCCCGGCCGGAGGTCAGACCTTCATGACGATAGTCGTGACAGGTATGCCGAACCGGCGCTCGGCCTCACGAGGCAGGTCAGCCTCGAGCCAGCGCGAGACTCGCCGGGGCAGAGTAGCCACGATGATCTCGTCGAACTGATGATCGGCGGATATTTTTTCCATCGCCTCGAGCGGGTCGGAACTGCCGAGTTGCCCCTCGACGGGGAGGTCCAGCGCGGCGAGGTTGCCCAGCATCTGCTTGAGCCGTTGCCGAGCCTGCGCGGTCGCCTCCTCATCGGTGGCCGGGCCAGCGTAGTCCGTCGACCACCACCACGTGCCGGGATGGCTGAGCACAGTAGCGGCTGCATCAGCGTCATAGTCGGCGGCGCTGGTGTTCGGAACGAGCACGAAAAAGGAGCAGGGTCCAGACTTGATCCGTTTGCGGAGTTCCTCCCGCAGGTCGGCACCGTGCAGGGTCTGGTTCGCGACCACAAGGTACCTGTGCATGACGACCACCACTTCGAATCTGTTCCGCCCGCGGACTGCTCTGGAAATTGAACGGCGGCTCCGCCAGTTCCCGGTCCCTGCGTCACCTGGATACTCCGGCCTGTCGGTCTCGCCCAGACGATTTGGCGCCGGTCTGGGACAGAATGCAAGAGGCGCAGGCCCCAATCTGTGTCAGTTGGTCAGCGGTGCCGCGGACCCAGGTCTGCGTCCCTTCCGCCGGATTCCGGCGCCGACCACCCGGGTGCCCGACCCGCCAGCCCGGAGGCCGGCCAGCAGGCGCCCGCCGGACCGGCCGCGGCTGCCGGGCGCAGCCATCAGACCCGTCAGGGCCGCCGGGGCCGTGAAGGCCGCTCCCGGCCAGCCGCGGTGCGAGCCGTACCCGTGCACGCATGGCTGGCCGCCGCTGCTCCGTCACCTCGTGCTCCTCCGGCAGCCGGCCCTCACCGGGCCGCTCAGTACCCGCCGCCACCGGAACCCGATGACGGGCTCTGGGCCGGCGCCGCGCCGCCGGAAGCGGTCACCTCGTGCCACACACCGCCGGACAGGTTGAGCCCGTTGCCCTTCGCCTGGCCCGGTGCGGTATCACCGACGTAGGTGTAGAGCGGATGCCCGTCGTAGGCGGCCTGCATCGAGCCGTCCGAGCGCGTGATCGTGGTGAGCGTGCCGGTGACGCCGGGGCCCGCGGTCGCCGGGCCCTTCACCGGCGGCCAGTATGTCGCGCACGCCCCGTTGCAGTTCGACTTGGTCGCCGTGTCCGGGACGAACCAGTACAGCGTGAAGCCCTTGGCGCTGGTCAGTACGGTCACGCCGCCGATCGTGGCGGTCTTCAGGGCCGTCCCGGAGGAGCTCGCGCTGGCCGAGGCGGCGGCGGAAGCGCCGGCCGCCGACGAGCTGCCCGGGCTCTGGGGGGTCGTCGATGAGCTGCCGCATGCCGCAGCGATAAGCGCCACGGCGACCAGCCCAAAGGGAGCCCATATTACTTTTCTGCGCATCGGCCGTCTCCGTTCGAAGCGGAATTCACGAGATACCGGTAGTACGTAATGCGAAGCGGATCGGCCTGGCGCGGACCGGAAATTCTTCAGGCCACGGTCAGGATCGGTGAGCGGCGGCCTTCCGGTACGCCCAGCAAGGCTACGAGGTGGCACCCTGACGTAACGCCTAGTGTTTCCTCGTGTCCGTAAGCTCGTCGCCGCTTGGCGGTAAAAGTCCGGTCCGGGTAGCCGCTCGCTGGTCAGTTCGCGGCCGAATCCGCTGCTGACGCCGGTGATGAGCCAGGTCCGCGCCCCATCGGATCGTCCGGGTCCGCGGGGCGTATTCGCTGACCGCGTCGTGCCCCAGCGCAAGAACGCAACGTAGCTACGCTTTCGCGGCGGGGGCCACGACGGTGATGAAATCTCTAGTCCAGCCAGTGAGGTACTGGCTGGCCGGGCGAAACTGGCCGGGCACCGCGGCGGTGAGCGGGCCGCCTGGGCTGCGGGCGGTGTCGAGCTGCACCCATTCGGGGTTGATGTCGAGTTCCATCGCGCTGCGTGCCCCATGGCGGGCCAGCGCGCTGGCCAGGTCGGCGGGGATCGTGGACATGCTCGCGGCGTAGAGAAGGTCGCCGGCGCTGTCCTGGCCGAGGGCGCTGCGGGCAACATACTCGGCGTGGGCCAGTGTGCCCCCCCACTGGTGCCACAAGGCCACGTTCGCGGCCGGCCGCCCGTCGATGAGAAGCGGCCCCAGGTTCTGCCGGGCGCTGTAGACGGCTTCGCCCGGCACGGGCAGGCCTGCCCCCCAGACCCCGACCCGGGCGTGGCCCGAGCGGTCGATCACCACAGTGCCCAAGCCGGTGCGGAGCCCGCGGATGACGTGCCCTTCCTGCTCGTAACCCCCCGAATGTGAGCTCAGCAGGAAGCCGCCGTTAAAGGCGGCGAGCAGACGCCGACGTTCAGCCCCGGTGATGACGGGACCGGCGTGCAGCAGCCCCGAGTACCGGGGGCCAGGATCCCGGCTCCCGTTGTGCAGGACGAATTGCACAGGGCCGTAGAAGACGGCCACGGTCACAACAGATCCGTCCGCGGCCCGCACACGGGAGACGACGACACCCGAGGGCACGGCCGCCGGATCAGGCCGGGCTGATGAACTGCCGGCGGAAGCGGATGGCGTCCCGCCGATGGCCACGGGAGGCACCGAAGACGAACTGCACGCCGCAGTCAGCCACACGCCGGCCACGGCGGTCGCGACTGCGCACCCTACCTGTTTATATCCCGGCACCTGTCCAAGCATTGCATACCGGGCGACAGTGAAGTCACCGGCTGTAAACAGCGGTGAAGTCGCGGCTGACCGAGTAGGCGGCGATGACGAGCTGGGCCCGGTCGCGTGTGCGCCCAGTTTCGTGAGCAGCCGTCCGGCATGGTCTTGATGGTCGATAGGCTGAAGCGGAGAGATGCCCGCCGATCTCGGTGTTGGACAACGTATTCATCGAAGCCGAAGGTGGTCAGTCGTCCGCAGCGCGCTGCGGACGCTACCCAGCGGACTGCCTGGCGCCGGGCTCTTCACCGTCCTTTCATCGTCGGGCAGCATCCTGGGTGGGTGAGGGTGAGCTGGTCCCGCTTGGCGTCGGCACTCATCGTGGGTCTGGCACTGACCTCGTGCAGCACCGCTATACCGGCTGCGTCCCCCGCGAGCGGGCCTGCCACCTCGGCTGCACCGCGTAAGGCCGCCGCGCGCCCTACGGCGTCGGCCCTGGTCAGCCTCCCGTCTCCCGGTTCAGCGCTGCGCAGCCCGGCCGCTTTGGTGCCGTTTCCCGCGGACCGCGGCCGCGGGGCGGGGGCGTGGACCCCGACCGGCCGTGCCGTCGGCGTCGGTCCGGCCGTCTACGAGACCACTCTCGTCCCGCCGGGCGGCACTCAGCCGGCCGGGATCGCGTGGATGGACACCGGCCTGTTGTCCGCCCGGCTGTATTCCGGCTCGCTAAGCCCCGGTGGGGGACCTTACCGCTATACCGCGTCCGTAATGCCAGCCCAGGCCAGGACACTCGTGGCCGCCTTCAACGGCGGGTTCAAAATGAACGACGCGCACGGCGGCTACTACACCGAAGGCCGCATGATCGACCCGCTGCGGCCCGGGGCCGCCTCCCTGGTGATCTACGCCGACGGAACCATGGACCTCGGCGCCTGGGGCAGCGACGTGACGATGACCCCGCAGGTCGCGAGCGTCCGGCAGAACCTTGCGCCGCTCGTGGCCGACGGGCGTCCTACGGTGCGCGCCGCAAGCGCGAACTGGCAGCAGTGGGGCTCGACGTGCGCCGCGACCTCTTGCGGGCACGGGGTTCCCGGCGTCGAGCACCAGTGGCGTTCCGGACTGGGTATCGTCGCCGACGGGGCCCTGATCTACGCGGCCGGCCCGGACCTGGGTCCACTGCAGCTGGCCCAGCTTCTCGTGCGTGCCGGGGCGGTGCGAGGCATGGAACTCGACATCAACCCCGCCTGGCCGGTCTTCGCGACCTACGATCCTCCGCCGGGCGCGCTGGCTGCCCCATCCAACGGCCGCAAGCTGCTTTCCTCGACCACGCCGGGCCCAGCGACGTTCTTCGAAGCCTCGTGGGCCCGTGACTTCGTCACGATGTCAGCGCGCCCAGTCCGATGACCGTACCGATGAACCGGCTCGGGCTGGTGCTCCTGGCACGGAATGACGCCGCTAAGGGTGCGGAGATCCTGGTGCTCCGGCACGAGGTCGCGGTCTTGCGCCGGCAGGCCATACGCCCGTAACCAGACTGTTGAGTCGGTATTTTGCGTTCTACGGGCGGGTCTCCATTGAGGATCACCAGGACCCGGTGGCCTCGCGGGCGCGGCGGCGGGAGCAGGCTGCCACGCTGGTGGCCGGGCATGGCGGATCGTGGCGGAGTTCTTCGATATCGGGCAGAGCCGCACGCTGGCGTGGGCGCACCGGCTGGAGCCGGACCAGGTCACCGCGCTGGTCGTTAGGTGGATGTTCGCGCAGCGACGGGAGGTCCGGCGACCCGCCGATACCTGCTAGCGGGGCTGTTGCAGTGTGACCCGGTGCGGGGGCGGCTGGAGTCGGCCTGGTCCAACGGCAAGCCCGCCTACCGGTGCCGTCACGACTACACCAGCGCCACCGGTTCTGGCCCGGGCCGGCCGAAATACCTGAACGTCCGCGAGGACCAGATCCTGCCCCACCTGGCTGCCCTGGCCATCCTGAACGGAACTGACCACCGTACCCAGCTCGGTCAAATCAGCGCGGCGCCCAGGTCACCGCGCCTGCTCAGACCGCAGAGCTGATCGACCGCCTACGCATTACCAGCGTCACCCTCACTTACGACCTAGGTACGCGGGCGCTACGGACGGATACCAAGGTCGCCACTGCACTGGCGGCCATCGGCCTTGTCGTGGCGGCCGCCCAGCCCGGTTCTGGCCAGGCCGCACCGCACGCCTCCGCGTCGGCCAGCTGGGCGACCCGGCAGCGTCCCGGGCCGTCCTTTGGGTGAGCCGAGGCAGAAGGTGGTTTCGAACACACGCCGGAACCCGGACACCTGATCGAACCCGCCCCGCGGTACAAGCGCCAGCAATTCGTCCACCGAGATGGCCTGGCTGCCGCGGAACCGCCCGAGGGGTCCCAGAGCCGCCACGGCAGGCTCTGCACGGAACACCTCCGTAAGGAGGGCGAGCGCCCAGCACGATGGTCACGGGATCGTCGTGCTGGATTTAGAGGGCGGCGACACCGCCGTAGGCCCAGGCCCGGTCGGCGTTCAGCTCTGGTTCGCCTCCTGTCGGCCGCCAGCGGGAGACCAGGACCAATCCGGGATCAACTAGCTCGCGCCCGTTGAACATGCGCAAGATCGCGTCCCTGCTGCGTGGGATGAGCATGGTGCCGCTGTTGTCGGCCACCTCGGCGTTGGCCCGCATCTTCTCTGGTGAGAACTCATCGGTGGCATGTGAGATGACCAGGTAGCTGCCAGGCGCCAGCGCCGCCAGGTACCGGGCCACGATGCCGGCCGGGTCGCCGGAATCTGGGATGTGATGCAGGCACCCGACGAACAGCAGCCCGACCGGCCGGGTGAGGTCGAGCAGTTTCCCGGCGCCGGACATTACCTTGTCCGTGTCGCGCAGGTCGGCCCAGACCACGTCGGTGCCGTCGTTCTTGGCTGTCATCGCCCCGGCATGCGAGAACACCACGGGGTCGTGGTCCACGTACACCACGCGCGCACCGGTGTTTCCTGCCTGGGCGATCTCATGCACGTTCGGGCTGCTCGGCAGACCGCTGCCGATATCGAGGAACTGGCGGATCCCGGCATCGCGCAAGAATCCCACCGCGCGCACCATGAACTGGCGATTACCGCGCACGGTGTCCAGGATCTCCGGCATCGCCCGCAGCACCTGCTTGGCCGCTGCCCTGTCGGCGCCGAAGCTATCCTTGCCGCCCAGCCAGTAGTCATACACCCGGGCCGGGTGAGCGACATCCGTGCGGATATCCGCCGGAATCCCGCTCCCCGGGCGGCCCGATCCAGTCATGTCGCCTCCTTGAAAAAGCCCCGCTGGTCTAGATAATGCCATCCGTGGGCGCGCGGCAGACAGAAAACAACACAGCAGGCATTCGGGCATGAGCCGGACCAGCTTTGCCCCTGATCAGGGTCCCGCCGCCAGTCGTCGTTTAACCGGCCCGTAATCTGAATCCGACACCAACACCACACCCCTGACCTGCGGATACGTACTGCGCAAATCTCGCCCCATGACATGACAGCAGGTCAGAACATGATCGTTTGTGTCCGTGGACCGAGTGCACCAAAAAGCCAATGCATCCTGGCGACAGAGTCCGCGCTTGACGGTGGTGCCCGGTGATGGCGGCGGAGGCGGGCTGGACGGGTCCGGCTGGTCCCGCCCGGTGGACGGGCTGATCTATGCAGTTCGATGACGATGCACCGACTCGGTGCACTGCGAGATGCCGGTGCCGGCTGGCTGCTCGGCCTGGGCATCGCCGCGACGCTTGCGGCGAACGTGGCGCATGGCCTAGGCCAGGTCCGATATCGGTACCAGGCGTCCCACCCGGTCTTGTCGCCGGCCACGAGTAGGACCGCGTGGCGCCCGTGTCGAACACGTACAGGATGCGGATCTCGCTGTGCCGGTTGAGCCGCGCCGCAGTTCCGGCTTTCTCGTCTCGCCCGGTACCGAGCGCGAAGAAGTTACCCACCGGCGGCCGGGTATAAGGTAATGGCAAAATCGGCTCAGGACCCTGGCGCAGATCGCACCGGAAACGTTGCATCGAGATCCAGCCAGGGGGTTTGAAAGTGACCGGCATCATGGTCGGGCCGGAAGCCGCGAACGCTTCGCAGCGCCCCGGAAACGCGTTCGCTACCGTGCTCGGGCCAGCCGGGCACCGGCCGCATTCCCAGGCAGTCGAAGTTACCGGGATAGCCACAGGGCCGCAAGGCGCCGAGCGTGACGTCACGGTCGCCTGCTGCGGGAGACACGCCCACGCTGCAGGTCCTGGCCGCGTCCCGATGGGGTCAGCCTTTTACGCCGCGGTCACTGCGGGCGAGTGCTCCGATGTCCCGGCCGCGACCCGCACTGCCGGGTTCGCTGCGCCGAGAGGTGTTTCACCCCCGGCCGGAGGCGGCAGCCGCCGACCAGTATGGCTACTTCGGCCGGGGCGGAACGAGGTAATGCACCAGCTGCAACGAGACAGACCTCGGGTGACACACGATGACCGGGGAACGCCCGGCAACTGGCGGTTGGCGCCGGTGTGGCACCAGTCATGGGACCCCAGCGAAATTCTTAGGAGACTATGTTGAGCCAAGATGAGCCGATCCTCGAGTGCTGGTTCCTGACCGGGAGCCAGGCACTGTACGGAGAGGACACGCTGCACCAGGTCGCGGAGCAGTCACTCCAGATCGTGACCATGCTGGAAGATGGTCCCGAGATTACCATTCGGCTGGTGTGG
>Ga0302234_10001879_pt1 | contig 14029 bp, 10 predicted proteins | sample II_Palsa_N3_2_FD_193576 | JGI IMG/M metagenome (GOLD analysis project Ga0302234, IMG submission 193576) | Peat permafrost microbial communities from Stordalen Mire near Abisko, Sweden - II_Palsa_N3_2 | ecosystem: Environmental > Terrestrial > Soil > Palsa > Peat permafrost | place: Sweden... | reverse complement strand
GAAGCGGTCAGGCCACGCCGGGCGAAGCCCTGGAAGCTAGCCTGATAGCTCGCAGTGATCGCGATGTCGGCGCCGGCTTCGAAGTAATCCCGATGCACGGCGCGGATCATTTGCGGTTGTTCCAGCAGAACTTTTGCCGACCACAGCGGATCATCGAGATTCGCGCCGCGTTGTTCGAGCTCTGTCGCGAGTGCGCCATCCAGGATGATGACCGGCACTTGCTGCAGGAACTCTGCGATGGGATCGTGAATCGTAGGCACAGCCGCACACGCACCGGATCAGACACTCATCACTATATCGCAGGGTGCCGGGGCAGTCCGGAATAAACCGGCGCTGCCCCGAGTCTTAGAAGGCAACTTCATTAGGAGATGTGCGATGAAACGGAGCAACATAATTGCCAAGAGCGCGCGCGTGGCCATGGCCGCGGCGATTGCCGCTGGTGTCCTGGGAGCGCCGACGGTGTTTGCCAAGCCGGCCGATCAACTGGTGCTGGTCCCGCCCGCGAGTCTTCCGGCCGTGGCACGGGAAGGCGGCGATGGCATGTTCCTGCATGCCGGCAATGACGGCCGCATGTTCCTCTACATACAGCGTCGGCAGGGTATGGAGCTCGCGATCCTGGATGTGACAGATCCCGCCCACATCACAACTGCCGTGGCCGTCCCGTTCGCCGCGCCCGGGCCTTCGGATGTGGTCTCATCGGCGCCCAGTGTCGATGACCTGCCGGTCAGGGACATGCTGGTCAGGGACGTGCGGGCGAGACTCACCAACGCGGAGACGGGTTCGACCTTTCTGCTGACGGACGAAGGTCTCTATGTCGTGCGGCGCCCGGACGACGAATGGATCAAGCGGTTTCGCGATCAGGCCTACGAGAACTGAGCGTGGCCTGGCGCTCGTCGCGGCTTAGCTTTCGCCGCGGCCGATCAGCCTGCGGACGCGCTGTGTGGGACTGCCTTCGAACTTCTCGGTGGCGCGCTCTAGGAGGAGTCGCGCCTCCCCGGCAGGCAGTGCGCGGCTGAGCAGGAAACCCTGCGATTGTGCGCACTGGTGTTCCTGCAGAAAGCGGAATTGGGCGAAGGACTCGACCCCTTCGGCGACGACCTCGACCTTGAGTGCCTTGGCCATCGAGATGATGGCCGCGGCGATGGCGCGATCATCCGTGTCATCGCCGAGGTCGCGCACGAAGGAGCGATCCATCTTGAGCCGATCGATGGCCAGATGATGCAGCCGCTGAAAGTTCGAGTAGCCGGTGCCGAAATCATCGATCGCAATTGAGACGCCGACGGCGTGCAGTTCCTCGAGCACGCGCGAGGCGCGCTTCTCATCCATCATGACCATGGATTCGGTGATCTCCAGCTCGAGCATGGCAGGCGGCAGCCCGGTATCTGCCAGGATCTGCGCGACCAGCGAGGAGAAGTTATGCATGCCGAACTGCTGGTTTGCAACGTTGACGGCGATGCGCCGCACGGCGAGTCCTTCATCGTGCCATTTCTTGGCCTGCGCGCAGGCAGTGCGCAGCACCCACTCGCCGATCGAGATGATCAGGCCGGTGTCTTCAGCCACCGGGATAAAATCCCCGGGGGGAACCACGCCTAGCTCAGGATTGGTCCAGCGCGCCAGCGCCTCCATGCCCGTGACATCGCCGGTCGCCATGTCGATCTGCGGCTGGTAGTGGAGTGAAAGTTCACCGCGTTCGAGTGCGCCGCGCAGTTTGCCTTCGATCGTAAAGCGCTGCAGTGCGCCTTCGTTCATCGAGACATCAAAGAAGGCGAAAGAGCCCGGTGAGCGGCGCTTGGCAAAGTACATGGCCAGGTCGCCATGCCGCAACAAAGTCTCCGCGTCGCTCCCATCCGTGGGCGACATGGCGATGCCGATGCTGGGTGTGATCACGACCGTGTGCTTGGCAAGCGTCATCGGCGCCTGCAGTGCCGAGATCAGCCGTTCGGCCACCTGCGCGGCGTTCTCGCTGCCGCCGATATCGGGCAGCACCACCATGAATTCATCCCCACCCAGGCGGCCGATGTCGCCGGGACGCTCGACCGAGACCTCGTCGGGGGCGCGATCCGTGGCGGCGGTACGCACCGCCTTGCGCAGCCGGTCGGCGGCGCAGATGAGCACCTCATCGCCGACGGCGTGGCCGAGCGTATCGTTGATGCGTTTGAAGTTGTCCAGATCCACGTACATGACTGCCAGCATTTTTTCTTGCTGCTGGGCCGAGCTGACCGCGGAACGCAGCCGCTGGTGTGCCTGTTCGCGATTGGGCAGACCGGTGAGGGAGTCGAAGTAGGCCAGTTTTGTGATGCGCCGCTCCGCACGCCACTTGCTGGCGAGCGCGATCGCCATCTGCCGAATTTCGTGCGGATGGAACGGCTTCTGAAGATAAGACAGCTTGTCTTCGGGCGGCACGCGGCCGCCGATATCGATCGGATCGATGTCCGAGTAGGCGGTGCAGATGGCGATCTCGATCGCCGGATCGATTTCGCGGATATGCGCGGCGGCCCAGATGCCATCGGGTCCCGGCGACATACGCATGTCCAGAAACGCGACCGCGAATGGCTTGCCGGCACTCAGAGCCTCGCGCACGGCAGACACCGCGGCTTCGGCACCCTGGCAGTAGACCGCTTCGAAAGTCAGCGCGTTGCTGGGCAGTCGCAGCCGCGTGACCGAGGCAGCCGCCCCGAATAGTTTCGCACCCAGGTTGCGGCGGGCCGCCGCCGCGTCCTCCGACGGGCCGCTGAATATCTGGCGATAGGCATCGACGATGGCCGGCTCGTCATCGACGACCAGCACGCGAATCGGGGGATTGCCATTCTCAGTCATGATGAACCTCAAGCAGCTTTCGAGCCGGCGGCTTCCGCCGGCGGCGTAACGGGGATGACGATGTGAAATTTGGCGCCCTGGCCCGGACCTTCGCTGCTGGCCCAGATGCGGCCGCCCAGGGCGTTGATGGCGGTCGCGCACCAGTGCAGGCCGATACCGCTGTTGCCCTTGCCAAGCTTGGTGGAGAAGCCGCGCTCGAAGATGCGCTGGATGTTCTGCGGTTCGATGCCAGTGCCGCTGTCCTGGCACTCGAGCAGCAGCTTGTCTCTGCCGCCCTCGGACTGGATTGCCGCCGTGAAGCGGACGATGCCGCGTGCCTTGCCGGCTGCGCGTACGGCCTCTGCGGCGTTGATGATCAGGTTCTGAATGACCAGTCGCAGCACCGTGCGGGCGGCCCAGACGGGACTGACCAGCTGCAATGAGCGGTCGATCTCGATGTCGACCTGGTCGCGGCAGGAGTCCGGCACGATCTCCAGACTCTGATGAATGATGGCCGGCAGCTCCACCGCCTCGATGACGGTGCGCGCATTCGGCGAGGGCAGCCGCTCGGACAGCGCATTCTGAACCATCGTGGCCTGGCGCATCATCATGCCCACGTCCGCCTCGGCTGCTCTGATGATGCCCGCCATCTCGCCGCTGGCAAGTCGCAGGAATTCGTCGAGGTCGGCGCGCCGATCGGGAGCCGTATCGCCCTGTCCGCACTCGGATAGCGCGCGTTCGATGTCTTCGACCGGCGCCGCGCGCAACTGCTGATGAAGTTTGGCCACGCGTACCGACAGCGGCGTCATGGCGTTGCCGATGTTGTGCAGCACGCCGCGCGAGAACTCCGCCATGCCGGCCTGAAAACTGTTGTCGATGAGCTGGCGGCGGGATTCCGAGAGCTGCGCGACCATGCGATCGAACTCACTGGCCAGGGTCCCGATCTCATCGCTGCGCTCGAGGTTCAGGCGCGTGGTGAGATCATCGCCTGCGCCGATTGCAATCGCATGCCGCGTGACCTTTGCCAGCGGTGCAAACACGGTGCGGTCCAGGACCAGCAGCATGAAGACGAGCACCACTACGAAGGCCCCTATCGTGAAGCCCATGGCGGAGGTGACGGTGGCGCGTGCGTGCGCCATGACCGTGCGCGGCTCATCGACCCGCAGCGTCATGATGGGCTGACCGAAAATGTCCCTGAAGACGCGATACACCTGCTTGGCATCGGCGGTGGCCGCCATCTGCGTGCTCTGATAGACGCCGGTGGCGTCGGGCAGAAACTGGGGCAGCTGGCGACCGACGATATGCATGGCTGTCAGCGTGACGCTGGTCTGGGCCTTGGCGCCGATCATCCTGACCTCGGCGGGGGTCAACAGCCGACCCATCACCACCAGCCCGCGCGAGGGTCCGTGACCGTAGCCGTCCAGGATCGGGGCCACGGCGGCCAGCAGCACCCCATGATTGGTCGCGATCAGGCTGTGCCGTGGCGTGGCGTCGCGCAGATTCTCTGTCCATGGAAAGTCGGCCGGCAGCGAGTCGACTGCAAACAGGTCGAGCGGCAGCGGGTTCGATGTCACAGGATCCTGCGACAGCGACCAGATGATCTTGCCGTCCAGGTCGATAAAGGCCAACGCCGAGATGTGCAGCTGCTTCATCGCGATGGGATTGAGATTTTCCTGCCTGAAGTCCTTGTTATGGTCCTGCATGAACCGATAGGTGTCGGCCCAGTTGCCCCAATCGGTTGCCGATACCTGCAGGCCATCGAGTGCCTGCGAGACCCCGGCATCGATGCGTTTCATGGCGGTGAGGGCGTTGTCGTTTTCGATCTGCTCAAAGCGCGGCAGCAGCAGCATCTCTCCCACGCCCCACTCGATCAGAGCGAAGAGCAGAAAGACGCCGGTCAGCAGCACCACCACTCTTGTGCGGATCTTCAGGGTCAACTCCCAAATAACGACACCAGCACCAAAATATGACGCATGCACCCCCGGGAGCACTGTGACGTATCCGTAATACGGCGGGACCTACGGACAAGGATCGCCAAGCGGTGACGGCCGTCACGTTTCTCGGCTATGCTCTGCCGCCAACCGCGGAGGCACCGTGCGCTACAACTTACTGGGTCAAACCGGGCTGTACGTCTCAGAACTGTGTCTGGGCACCATGACTTTCGGCGGAGGCACCGGCTTCTGGCAGACCATCGGCACCGTGCAGATCGATGAAGTGTGCACGCAGGTCAAGAAGTCCTTCGACGCCGGCATCAATTTCTTCGACACAGCCAATGTCTACTCGCAGGGCCAGTCCGAACGGCTGACGGGCGAGGCCTTCGCCAAACTGGGGCTGCCGCGCGACGAGGTCATCATTGCCACCAAGGCAACCGGCAGCATGAGCGAGGCGCCCAACGGGCGCGGACAGTCGCGCCTGCACCTGATGAGCGCCCTCGATGCCAGTCTCCAACGGCTGCAACTTGATCACATCGATCTCTATCAACTGCACGGCTACGATCCGCTGACGCCACCCGAGGAGTATCTGGCCACCCTCAACGACATGGTGCGCTCGGGCAAGGTGCGCTACATCGGACTGTGCAACATGTCGGCCTGGCACATCATGAAGGCGCTGGCGGTGTCGGATCGGCGCGGCTGGGCGCGCTTCGAAAGCGTCCAGGCTTACTACACCATTGCCGGCCGCGATCTCGAGCGAGAAGTCGTGCCGCTGCTCAACGATCAGAAGCTCGGGCTGATGGTCTGGAGTCCGCTGGCCGGCGGACTCCTGAGCGGCAAGTACAACGCCGACGGCAAGGGTCCGGAAGGCGCGCGTCGTGCCAACTTTGATTTCCCCTTCGTGGACAAGCCGCGCGCGGCACACTGCGTGGAAGCCATGCGGCCGATCGCGAAGGCGCACGGCGTGTCGGTGGCGCAGGTCGCGCTCGCGTGGCTGCTGGCGCAAACGGCCGTGACCACGGTCATCATCGGCGCCAAGACGCTCGAGCAGCTGGATGACAACATCGCTTCCGCCAAGGTGCGGCTCAGTGCCGAGGAGCTCAAGACGCTGGATGAAGTCAGCGCGCTGCCGCCCGAGTACCCGGGCTGGATGCTGAGCTTCCAGGGGCAGGCCCGCGCCAAGCGGCCGTACAAGGAATAGCGGCCAAACTCACTGCGCGCCGCTGGTGCGTTCGTTGTCGTTGCTGTCCCTATGAGAACAGGCAAAGCCAGACTGGATTTCGATGCGCCGCACGCCGATGTGGGGCGCGCCCGTACGCCGCCGGCGAGCTTCTACACCGATGCCACGCGGCTGGCGCAGGAGTTCGAGAGTGCGCTGGGGCGCTCCTGGCAGTATGTAGGGCACACCGGGCAGCTGCGAGCGCACGGCGACTACTTCACCACCCGGATTGGAAGCGAGCCGCTGCTGTTCGTGCGCGATGGCGAAATCATCCGCGGCTATTTCAATGTCTGTCGCCATCGCGCCGGTCCCCTGGCGCAGGGTTGCGGTCATGCCGCGCGCATCGTCTGTCGCTACCACGGCTGGAGCTACAGCCTCCAAGGCCAGCTGCTGCGCGCGCCGGAGATGGAAGGCGCGCAGAACTTCGATACCGCCGACATCCATCTGCTACCCGTGCAGGTGCATGTGTGGGGACCGCTGATTTTCGCGGCGCTGGGCCGCGAGGTGCCGCCGTTCGAGCAGTATCACGCCGGGCTTGCCGGGGAATGCGCGCCGTTCCATCTGGATCGCATGCAGCACGTGCTCTCGCGCGACTATCCGGTTGCGAGCAACTGGAAGGTGTACGTCGACAATTACCTGGAGGGCTATCACGTCCCGCTGGTGCATCCCTCGCTCAATCGCGAGATCGACTACAAGTCCTATGTCACCGAGCTTGCGCCCAATCGGGTGCTTCAGCACGCGCCCGTGCGTACCGATACCGCGAGTCTCTACCGGCAGCCCGCAGGGGAGCCCGATGCCAGCTACTACTGGATCTTTCCCAACATCATGCTCAACCTCTACGAGCATCAGCTGCAGATGAACGTCGTGATCCCCGAGGGCATCGATCGTACGGTGGTGCGTTTCGAGTGGTTTGCGCTCGATGCCGGCCCCGAGCGTGCGCACGACCCGCACTTTGTCGAACTGCTGAAGTTCACCGAGCTGGTGCAGGCCGAGGATGCCGGCATCTGCGAGGCCGTGCAGGCGAACCTGCAATCGTGCGCCTATCGCTCCGGGCCCTATTCGCCGGTGCGCGAGACCGGCGTGCACTGGTTCCATCGCCTGATGCTGCAGCGCTGAGCGGTCGGTGGCGACGCTGAGCAAGCGCCTGTCGCGCAATCGGTTTTGCAGACATCTTCTTTCGCGGCCGCGACTGTTCATTGCCGCGGCCATTGCGCTGCTGGTCGGGGTCTTTCTGCCGAGCAGCGCGGCCACTCACCTGGTCACGCGTGCCCTCATTGCATGGAACGCGGGCGCGATGCTCTACGTGGTGTTGGCTGCCACGATGATGATGCGCTCCTCGACCCAGAAGATGCGTTACCGCGCGCAGATCCAGGATGACGGGCAGCTCACGATCCTGATCCTCTGCTGCACGGCTGCGGTCGCAAGCCTGGCGGCGATGGCGTTCGAACTGGCCGTGGCCAAGGAGACGCACGGGTTTCTCAAGGGTGCGCATGTCGCCCTGGCCGGATTCACTGTGCTGACCTCGTGGGCCTTCATCCAGATCATGTTCACGCTGCACTACGCCCACACCTACTACGCCGCGGCCTGTCATGGCCGTCCCGTGGGATTGCGATTTCCGGACGACGATCATCCGGAGTACGGCGATTTCTTCTACTTCTCCGCCATCATCGGCACCTCGGGACAGACTGCCGACGTGCCGTTCGTTTCCAAGCACATGCGCCGCATCGGCTCACTGCATTGCATTCTGGCGTACCTGTTCAACACCACCGTCCTGGCCATGCTCATCAATATCGCCGCCAGCCTGTTCTGAGGGCCAGCGGCGAGACTGCCGTCCTTGGCATCGCGCTTCATATGGTTTGTAACGCATATGGACATGCGTCGCCAAACGCCACATTGCGGTGCAATCACGCATGCAGCTGCAACACAATTCGCGTAGATTGACCGGGTGCCACCGGTTGGCACGCTCATTGCTACTTCAAGGCATGCACGCACCATCGCTCAAGTTTTTAAAGACCTTCCACATCGCGGCCAAGCGCGGCAGCTTCAAGGCGGCCGCCGCGGAACTATGCGTGACGGCGTCGGCCGTCAGCCATCAGATCAAGGCCCTCGAGCAGCAACTGGGCGTATTACTGTTTGATCGCGGACCGAGGTCGCTGTCGCTGACAGCGGCAGGCGCCACCTATCTCGAGAACATCGACGCCGTGTTCTCGCGCCTCGAATCGGTTACCGAACAATTGCAGCGACGTTTCAGCCGGACCGTTGTGCGCCTGCAGGTACCGCCGTTTTTTGCCAGCGAGCTGCTGGTGCCGCGCCTTTCGAGCTTCGGGGCGCTGCACGGCGATATCGACATCCAGATCGAGACCGATATCGCGCCGAACAAAGAGCACTCGCCGGACGCCGACGTTTCCATCGTGGTGGGCACCGGCCAGTGGTCCGATCTGCAGGCAACGCGGCTGTTCCCGCAGGCGTACGTGGCGGCCTGTTCTCCCGCGCTGTTGCGACAGGTTTGCGTGCAACGGCCCGAGGATCTGGCGAGCGTACCCCTGATCGGCCACAACCGCCGTCGCGAACTGTGGGGGCGCTGGACCACCCTGTTTGGGATCGAACCGCTGCGGCCGAAGCAGCTGATCGAATTCAATTCGATGGCCTCGATCGTGCACGCGGCGGAGCAGGGCGTGGGCATTGCACTGGTGTCCGCTCCCGTAGCCGCCGCACGCTTTGCCGCCGGATCGCTGGTGAAGGTTTTCGACGAGGAACTCACCACCGGCGAGAGCTATTACCTGGTCACGCGACCCGAGGATGCGCAGCGATTGGGCGTTCGGGCGCTGATCGGCTGGATGTTGCAGCAATATGGTGCTGCCAGCTGGCTGGCGCGCAAGCCGGACGCGAATGCGGCGCGTGAGTTGAGCTCAATTTAACCTTGCACTCGAATTGATCGTTTGTTGCCGCGCGATCGCGTGGCTATGGTTTCAGCGTCGAGTCCCCCCACTCGTCTGGAGCTGACACCATGACCCAATTGATCAAAACCCTCCTCGTCACGGCCAGCATCGCTGCCGTGCCGGCGCTGAGCCAGGCCGCGTCGCGTCCGCAGGCGATGGATAGCTGCGTGAATGCCTTCATGCAATCCCTCGGCAAACACACGGTACCGCTGAAGTTGCGCGAAACCCGTTTCCTCGATGACGGCATGTCGCCGACCCCGTGGAATACCCTGGTATTGATCGCCAACGATGCGCACGACCGGCATGTCATCGGGCAGGCAATCTGCCGTCTGGATGCACACGGCCAGGTGGTCGGCCTGGAGGAAGTGCCGGCGCACGCCCTGATGCCGTAAATCGTCGGGATTGTTGCGATGATTCCCTGGGGCCGCGCGGCGTTATGCCACGCGGCCCCAGGCGTTTAGGTGACACCCTGCCTTGCGCACGCCGCCTTGTCCCGGTAGAGTGAACGTTCATTCACTTTCGGAGGAACGCATCGCTGCGGCGGTGCGCCAGCCCCCGCTCTGTCCATAAAGCCCGCGGGATTGCGGGATCCAGGGTGTCTCATGCGTGCACAAGTCTTTGCCATCGCGTTGCTGCTGACCGCCTGCGGACATGGCGGCAAGCCTGCCGGCGGGTTCGGGGATATGACCCCGCAGGTCACGGTCGTCACCCTCAAGGAGCAGACGGTCACGCTACGGCGTGAATTGCCGGGGCGCACCAATGCCTACCTGGTGGCCGAAGTGCGTCCGCAGGTGGGCGGCGTGCTGAAAAAGCGCCTCTTCGAGGAGGGCTCGCTGGTCAAGGCCGGCCAGCCGCTGTATGAGATTGACGATGCCATTTACCGCGCGCAGCTCGAAAGTGCGCAGGCCACCCTGGCCAAGGCGGAGGCCACAGTCGCCGCGGCTCAATTGGCGGCCGATCGCGCGCGCGAACTCATCAAGATCGATGCCGTCAGCCGCCAGGAATATGACAACGCCATTTCCTCTTCCGGGCAGGCGCAGGCCGATGTCGCGGCGGGCAAGGCAGCCGTGGCCAATGCCAGCGTCAATCTCTCGTACGCCCACCTGACCGCGCCGATTTCGGGACGAATCGGCAAGTCTTCGGTGACAGTCGGTGCGCTGGTCACGGCCAACCAGACCGCGGCCATGGCGACCATCCAGCAGCTCGATCCGATCTACGTCGATGTGAACCAGGCCAGCAGCGAATGGCTGCGTCTGAAGCAGGAGATCGACAGCGGCCGCGCGCAGTCGGACGCGGCGGATTCGCCGGTGACCATCCTGCTGTCTGACGGCCGCACTTACGGGCAGAAGGGCAAGCTTCAGTTCGCCGACATCACGGTTGATCCCACCACCGGGGATTTCCTGCTGCGGGCCATCGTTCCCAATCCCAACGGCGAGCTGCTGCCGGGCATGTACGTGCGCGCTCTGCTCGACGAAGGCGTGCTCTCCAAGGGCGTGCTTGTGCCGCAGCAAGGCATCACACGCGATCCGAAGGGCAACGCCACGGCCCTGATTGTCAATGCGCAGGGCAAGGTCGAGACGCGTGACGTCAAGGTGTCGCGCACGGTCGGCGATCAATGGCTGGTCGATGAGGGGTTGGCCAGTGGCGATCGGGTCATCGTCGAGGGACTGCAGAAGGTGCAACCTGGCATTGCCGTGAAAGCAGTCGAAGCCGCGCCCTCAGCCGACGTCGTGGCGCACTCGGCAGCAGCGACGGACGGCGGCGGTGACCGGCCACTGAGCGGCCCGGGCAAAGACTCCAGCGCGCACTAGGCAGGGAGCTTCCTCATGCTGTCACATTTTTTCATCGACCGACCCATCTTTGCTTGGGTGGTGGCACTGATCATTATGCTGGTCGGCGGCATTTCAATCACGCGCCTGCCGATCGCGCGCTATCCGGTGATCGCGCCGCCCTCGGTCAACATCAGCGCCTCGTATCCGGGCGCGTCCGCGCAGACGGTCGAGGACTCGGTGACGCAGATCATCGAGCAGAACATGACTGCGCTCGATGGGCTCCTTTACATGGACTCGACCAGCGACAGCGCCGGTGACGTGTCCATCTCGCTGACCTTCGCCAGCGGCACCAACCCTGACATCGCCCAGGTCCAGGTGCAGAACCGGTTGCAGCAGGCGGTGCCGTTGCTGCCGCAGATCGTGCAGCTCCAGGGCATTTCGGTCAGCAAGAGCACCGGCAGCTTTCTGCTCGCGCTCGGCTTCGTCTCCGAAGACGGCAGCATGAGCAACGGCGACATCAGCGACTGGCTTGCCACCAATGTCATCGACGCGGTGAGCCGCGTCGAAGGCGTCGGCGGCGTGCAGCTGTTCGGCGCCAAGTACGCCATGCGCGTCTGGCTCGATGCCGACAAGCTCAATGGCTATAGCCTCACGCCCGGGGACGTCACCACGGCCATCCAGGCACAGAATGCGCAGATCTCGATCGGCCAGCTCGGCGATTCGCCGTCCGTGCCCGGCACGCAACTGAATGCCACCATCACGGCACTCGGCCGCCTGCACACCCCCGAACAATTCGGCAACATCATCCTGCGCAGCAACAGCGATGGCTCGAGCCTGCGCCTGCGCGATGTGGCGCGTATCGAACTGGGACTGGCCAGCTACGGCTTCAACGTCAAGTACAACGGCAAGTCGGCCTCCGGTTTTGCCGTCAACCTGGCGACGGGCGCCAACGCCCTGCGCACCGTGGCCGGTGTCAACGATTTGCTGCACTCCATGGAGCCGCAATTTCCGCGCGGCCTGAAGTCCGTGAGCGCCCTGGATGTCACGCCCTACGTGCGTAAATCGATCCGCGAGGTGATCAAGACGCTGCTCGAGGCAATCGGACTGGTCTTCATCGTGATGCTGGTGTTCCTGCAGGACCTGCGCGCGACGCTGATTCCGACCATCGCGGTGCCCGTGGTGCTGATGGGCACGTTCGCGGCGCTCGCCGTTGCCGGCTTCTCGATCAATATGCTGACCATGTTCGCGGTGGTACTCGCGATCGGACTACTGGTTGACGATGCCATCGTCGTGGTCGAAAACGTCGAGCGCCTCATGGTCGAGGAGCATCTCTCGCCCAAGGAAGCGACGCGCAAGTCGATGGATCAGATCACCGGCGCCCTGATCGGGATCGCGACCGTGCTGTCGGCCGTGTTCATCCCGATGGCCTTCCTGACGGGTTCCACCGGCGTCATTTACCGCCAGTTCTCCGTCACCATCGTCTCCGCCATGGTGCTGTCCGTGATCGTCGCCGTGGTGCTGACGCCGGCCCTGTGTGCAACGCTGCTGAAGCCGGCGACCGCAGGCGCGCACCACTACAACCGCGGCTTCTTTCGCTGGTTCAACCGCAACTTCGATGCCGGCAGCCGCCGCTACCAGGGCGCGGTGGGTAGTATGATCAGGCGCCCCTGGCGTTACATGCTCATCTATTTGGCGCTGGCCTCGCTCATGGGCCTGCTGTTCCTGCGATTGCCCACGGCCTTTCTGCCCGATGAGGATCAGGGATACCTCTTTACGCTGGTGCAGACGCCGGTGGGTTCGACGATGGAGCGCACCGAGCGCGCGCTCGACAAGATCGAGGACTATTTCGTCAACCACGAGAAGGATGCGGTGGCGTCGGTCTTTACCGTGGCGGGCTTCAGCTTCAGCGGCTCCGGACAAAACGCCGGCATCGGCTTCGTGTTGCTGAAGGACTGGGAGCAGCGCAAGTCGGCGAAGCTCGGGGTCCAGGCCGTGCAGGGGCGTGCCTTCGGCGCGCTGATGCAGATCAAGGACGCGATGGCCTTTGCCTTTGCACCGCCGCCGGTCAATGAGCTCGGCAATTCCGAGGGCTTCGATTTCTATATCAAGGACAGCCTCGGCCAGGGTCATGCTGCGCTCACGGCGGCCCGCAACCAGTTCCTGTTTGCGGCCTCCAAGGACAAGCTGCTCGCCAACGTCCGGCCCAATGGCCAGGAGGATGCGCCGCAATTCCGTCTCGATGTCGATGCGCAGCGGGCGACCTCGCTGGGCCTGAAGATGGCCGATGTCGATGACACGCTGGCCGTGGCCTGGGGCGGTCGCTACATCGATGATTTCATCGATCGCGGTCGCGTCAAGCACGTGATCATCCAGGCCGACGCGCCATTCCGCATGGTGCCGGAGGATTTCGGGCGCTGGTACGTGCGCAACGCGGATGGACACATGGTCTCGACCTCCTCATTCGCGACCTCGCACTGGGAATACGGCTCGCCGCGCCTCGAGCGATTCAACGGCGCCTCGGCCATGGAGATCAATGGCCAGGCGGCACCCGGTGTGAGTTCGGGTGAGGCCATGAAGGAGATTCAGAAGCTGGTCGCGCAGCTGCCCAAAGGCTACTCGATCGACTGGACCGGCCAGTCCTACCAGGAGCGCGCCGCGGGCGCCCAGACGCCGCTGCTGTATTCGCTCTCGGTCATCGTCGTGTTCCTGTGCCTGGCGGCCCTGTACGAGAGCTGGTCCATTCCGACCGCGATCCTGCTGGCGGTGCCGCTGGGCGTCATCGGGGCAGTCATCGCCAGTACCGCGCGCGGCCTTGAACGCGACATCTACTTCCAGGTGGCCATGCTCACGACCATTGGCCTGGCGAGCAAGAATGCCATTCTGATCGTCGAGTTCGCCAAGGAGAATGTCGAGCACGGACAGGATGTGATCGCGGCCACCATGCATGCCGTGCGTGATCGACTGCGGCCCATTCTGATGACCTCGCTGGCCTTCGGGCTCGGCGTATTACCACTGGCCGTTGCCACCGGCGCGGGAGCCGGTGCCCAGCGCGCGATTGGAACCGGCGTCTTCGGCGGCATGGTCGCCGGCACGTTCCTCGGAATCTTCTTCATCCCGGTGTTCTTCGTGGTGGTGCAGCGCCTGTTCCACAGCCTGCCCGATGAGCCGGTCCACAGTGTGTCACCCACGGGTGGGGCGTCACCGCCCGGTACGCTGGTCCCTGCGCCGAGCGACGGAGGCCCCCATGTCCCGTAAAACGGCGTTGATCAGCGGTGCTGCCTTAAGCCTGCTTGCAGCCTGCACGATGGAGCCGCGCTACCGGCAGCCGCAATTGCCGGTGCCGGACCAATGGCCGATTCCCGCCAGCACCAG